>Ga0334722_10006963_pt1 | contig 11069 bp, 18 predicted proteins | sample C3_bottom_MG_FD_207210 | JGI IMG/M metagenome (GOLD analysis project Ga0334722, IMG submission 207210) | Sediment microbial communities from Yellowstone Lake, YNP, Wyoming, USA - C3_bottom | ecosystem: Environmental > Aquatic > Freshwater > Lake > Sediment | place: USA: Wyoming | collected...
ATGAGCTTTTCGCAAGTGATGATCTGGCAGATGCAATAGCAACCTGTTACTGGAAGCTTTATAATAAGCTTACAGAAAAAGGTTTTTCAAAAGATCAGGCTCTTGCTATATTAACTCGGTTAAATTTTAAATAATAAATGGGAAAATCACGAAGTTCCGCCGAAACTGCCCGCCACAGGGCTCATACTCGGTTAAACAAGATAAAAGCTATTAAAAAAGCTTTACTTTCAGCTAAGGGTTCGGGTATTACTCAACTTGAAGCGCGTCTTAAATTTTGGGAAGACCAAAAAATATGAGAGTTACTATTGAAATGAGTGAGGGAGATTTAAAACGTTTTATTAGAGAGACATATGGTGAACTATTTTTGTCTTTTGAAATTGGTCAGGGAGAAAAAGCCCAGAAAATTAAAGATTTGCGACTCTGGGGATTGGAAGATAACTGGCCAAAGAGAAAGAAAATTTTAAAACAAATTGAGGAGTCTAAAATTAAAGACTTCGAAATGGCAGTTCCCTCTATTTATAGTGAAAAATTTAACATTGTAGAGATAAAGTCGTCTCAAAAAAACCGACGATATGATAATAACGACGGATGTAATTGATAGAGCTGCTTTTTTTCTTACTTTTGGAGGTAAATTGGTCAGAATTGAAGGAGATTACCCCCAAAACCAGTTTGTGGTGGACGCTAATCGCTTACTCGCATTTTATGAGGCTGTCGGGGGGTGGGTTCCCTACAGGGCATTCTGTAATCAAAGACGGGTACTTAAAAGGAAAAGCCGTAAACAGTCTGGATTACCTCCTTATTTCACTGGAGACCGCGATTTACACTTTGAGTTTGGCGATCTTGCTCGTGTTGTGAGTTTCAAGAAAGGTGAAAAGCCCGACCTCTCTTTATTTAAGAAATTTTCTTGATCTTCAGCTATGTAGTCTGATATATTTTAATGATGGATAAAGATCAGATTGCTGCTGCCTTCATATTTTTTTGGGGAGTATTTTTTTTAATTGCAACTTTCCTTATATTAAGATTATTTTAATATGGAAGGATTTAGATACCAGCCAACTGGCGTACTATTTGAACATAAGGATAAAATAAAAAAGACCCCGCCACCTTCCAAGTCTACGGGCGAACATAAGGATAAGCGTCCGAAAGTCCGTGGTTCAATCTTTAAGCGGATACTCCCTGTTCCCAGAAGATGATCGTTATTGATTTCTTGAAAATTAGTATGATAGATTGATATATAACTTGAAAAAATGCAATAAGTGTGGAATTGAAAAAGAGAGGGAAGAATTTCATAAAAGCGTGGTCAATAAAGACGGTTTACGCTTTGAGTGTAAAGATTGTCGTAAACAATATCGCTTAGAACATAAAGAAGAAATAAAAAAATATTATTTAGAGCATAAAGAAAAAATAAGACAATACAGTAAACAATATGGTTTAGAACATAGGGAAAAGGTGGTGGATCGGGATTATCGTCGTTTGTATGGAATTACCGCTCTAGAACGTAATCAGATGTTAGTCTGGCAGGGTTACCGATGTGCTATTTGTAGAGTTAAGGAGAATGGTAAAAAACTTCACGTAGACCACAATCATAAGACCAAACAAATTAGAATGTTACTTTGTGGGAGTTGTAATCGTGGGACAAAGATGACCGATAACCCTAAATTACTCCGCGCTAAAGCCGAATATATAGAGGCTTATTCTTAATAAGCAGAAAGACTTGACAACTGCTAACTAGTATTATACGGTTGATATATGAGTAGAATAATAATTTCACTCCCGCTCGAACTTCTCGATCTTCTAGATCAGTATTGTATTGATAAAAAATATAACCGCTCCGAATGTATCCGCCACGCTATAAGATTATTAGTTTTTAAAAAAGAAGATGGTAAAAGAATTCTTCCAAAAAATCATGAGTCTGTTTCAAAATAACAGTCCCCAATTAGAAATTTGCAATCACGACTGGGAGATTAGAGCGAGAACCTACGCCCCGCCAGTTAAAAATCTTCAAACTATCATCCAGGATTTGAAGCTTCTTGAGAAAGTGGTATTTGGGGTAACAACTTGCGTTTGGGTTTGTAAAGTGTGCGGAGAGATTAGAAAAGAAGAGATGTTGGGGACTGACGAAAACCAGTGGTTAGAAATTGTCGAAAAGGTAGAAAAGTTCGGCATGCAGTACATTAAGGAGAATGAGCAGGTTTATGGAGTCGCTAAGTGGGTTCCGCCCTTAATAGAGGAGAGAATAGCAATTAAATGAAACTTTCGATTTCAAAAATTAAAATAAGACCCCCGCGCTCGGAATCTTTAAAAATAGCCGAAGCTAATAAAACTGCCAAAAAAGGCAGGAAAGTTATTCTTACTGAAAGGGGAATTAAAGTTGTTCCTAAGCTGGATCTTTTTCTGGAGGAGTTTGTTAAAAACGGAGGCAACGCCACCCAAGCCGCTTTGGTTGTTAGCAATACCACTTCTCTTGCTTCGGCCGCAAACTTGGGTCATTATTATTTAACAAGAGCTAAGTCTTTGGGAAGGGTTTATTTGGAGAAGAAGGGATTTGGATACGGAAAAATGCTGGACGTCGCTACCCAGAAAATGGCTGAGTCTAAAACTCCCGAGTGGTGGGACAGGATAATGAAAGTTTCAGAATACGCCGACTTTTTTGAGAAACCTAAAAATACGGGTCCCGCGGTTGTTAATGTTATCCAATCCCACAAAGACATAGTTTCAAGCTATATTGAAGGGGAAGAAGTGAAAGACGATGAAGATAAATTATAAGAAATTTATTCAGGATAATTTCCAGATTTTAGAGAAGGAAAAGCAGGTTCCTGTTCCCTTTCTCTTTAATAAAGTACAAGGCAAATATTATGACATTTTATCACAGACATATCCAGAGTTGGAGGGAGTCCGAGAGATTGTCCTCAAGGCGCGACAGGAGGGTATTTCGTCATTTGTTCTTGCGCTCTTTGCAACAGATTTTCTTTTACGCCCTTATTCTATATCTATCTGTATATCTCACCGCAAGGATTCTACCGATATTCTTTTTAAAAAGGTAAAGAGCTATCTGGATTCCTATTTTCAGGTTTTGGCTAAGAAGAATAACTTACAGCCTGAAAACGTCGCTAAACAGTTTCTAAAATCTGATAACAGGAACATGTTGGAAAATGCCACCAATCAGGCGATGTTTTATATAGGAACGGCAGGAGCCAAGGTTGGAGGAAGAGGAGGCACCGCCCGCAATATTTTATTTTCCGAATGTGCCTTTTATCAAGATACCGAATTAGTTACCGCTCAGGAGATAGTCGTAGGCACGGCCCAGCAGGTTCCACAAGGGCGGGGAATGATATTTATTGAATCAACTGCAAACGGTGAAGGTAATTTCTACCAGAAGACCTGGGAGAAGGCCAACCAGTTTGATACAGACGGACATCGGCTAAGCGCTTATCGGCCACAGTTTTTCGGTTGGAGTGAATTTTATACACAAGAGTGGGTTGAAGAAAAAAAGAAGGACTTTCCAAATGAAATGATGTGGAAACAGGAGTATCCTAATGATCCAGATGAGGCTTTTATTACATCAGGTACTCCCTACTTTAACGTTATGAAATTAAGGGAAATGTTAAAAACACGCCCGACACCCCTACGGCAGGGGAAATTAGCAATGGACGGACAATGGATATGAAAAATGAAATTGTTTTTGAGCATGGTGGAGATGAATTGGTTTTTAATAAGAAAATGGAGCTTTATTATATTGAGTGGGTTGATGCGATAGCCAACACTGGTTGGATGAGTGAAGGAGAAACTGATGATTGGTTCAAAACCCAGTCAATGATTGTTAAACAGGTCGGATGGATTGTTTATGAGGATGATGAGTGTATTGGAATGATAGGTCGTTTATCCGAATGGGATGGGGGGGTTAAGGAATACGGTCAATTACAAAAAATTCCAACCACCTGGATTAAGAAGAAGATTAAATTAACTAAATATGTTAAGTGATTATTATCCAATTCGCCAATACAGAGAGCTGGAAAGAGGAGAACAGCTGGTAATGTTTGGCGATCCCGCCGAGTCGCAGGATTTTTGTGCGGCGGCAGTCTGTTCTAAGAAGTATTATGACTTTCCATTGGTATTTAACCAAATTATTGAGTCGAGCCAGTTTGGGTATGAACTCAATAGTATGGCTAAGTTTATAGAACATGAGACTGGAATTTGGCCAAAACTTGGGGTTGAAAGGAATACGGGGGCGGCGACAATTTACGTACTCCAACAGTTAAATTATCCCGATCTTTTCAGGATGGTTGACTTTTCCGCAACCGCAACTCATGAAGGAGGAGCCATTGGGTGGGTAACAACGGGCCACTTGTCGGGAGGAGAATTACAGGGAACACGTCGTAAAATGTTGGACGATTTATCTTTAGCTATAAACCAAGGAGTTATTAAGATTTATGATGAGGAACAAATCAGGCAGATCATGAATTTTATGTTTATAAGAGGAAGAGGGCAAGCTAAAGCTAATAAGAAGGACGACTTGGTGATGGCCACCTCTGGAGCGTGGCAGATTCAACAGTTGACTCCGAGCGTGGATTTCGGAGATTATGATGAAGTTGCAGCTAAAAGAAGGAGGGAGAAGTGGAGATTTAAATAATATGGGACTAGGACTATTCAGAAACAAAAAATGCTATTGCGGTTCAAACCTGAAATTTAAAAAATGTCATTGGCTTATTGATGCGCCAGCATCAGTTGCTGATTTACAGGAACAAATTAAATCATTTCAAGTTAGAAAAGTAATTGAGCAGCAAGCAAAAGAAATTGCAGCTAAAAAGGAGGTGGGTCAAGATGAAAAAAAATAAAAAGATAGAAACACTGGTACAGGTTATTCTAGATAAATCTGGTTCTATGGAATCAGTATTAGATTCTACAATTAGTGGTTTTAATGAATATTTAACGACGTTAAAGAAGACTCAGGGTAATATGCGTTTTTCTTTAACTCTTTTTGATACGGATAGTATTGACACTCCATACGTTAATGTTCCAGTTAAAAATGTTAAGCCATTAAATAAAGATACTTATATTCCTAAAGCTATGACTCCGCTATATGATGCGGTTGTCAATAGTGTTGAGGAACTGTACAAAAGTGTACAGGATAAAAAGATGGCAGTGGTTGTTGTTATTATGACTGATGGGGAAGAAAACTCTTCTAAACAACATGACGAAAAATGTGTAAGGGAATTGGTTGAAAAATTACAGAAGAAGGGGAACTGGACGTTTACCTATATGGGCGCTAATCAGGATGCTTGGGCAAACGCGGCTAAATATGGAATTGCGGCGGGTAATACAATGTCTTGGGCTTCAAATAATGTAGGAACAATGAATGCTTTTAGAAGTCTTGGAGGATCAAGCGTTGCTTATGCGGCTTCAATGCAATTAAACGCTGACGCTGGAAAGTCATTAAAGACAGATAAATTTTTTAATAACGGAACTGGGGGTGGTAATAAATGATTCACGATCATAATCATAGGCACCAGCATTGTCATCACTGTAAACATACTTGTTTTCAGTGTTCTGTGACTTATTGTTGTTTATGTGGGGAAGAGTGGGGTTATCCGAATTGGAGATTTAATCTAAATCCTTTTTATTGGCCAACTAAAATAAGTTGTTCTCACGGACATTAATATGAAAATAAAAACTGAAGAATTAGATTACTATAAACAGCAGTCTAAAAATGAGTTTGCTTTTCGCGAGATGCTTAAAACCATCAAGCCCGACCTTTATGTTTTATTTGATATTCTGGATAAAACTAAGGTTAATCCTTTAGTGGTTTGGAAGATAATTAGAGCCTTAAATAATATAGCAATAGGTAATGGTTATGGAACTATAAGTATTGAAATACAGAAGTCACAAGTGCTTTTTATTCGTGGCGAAGAAAGTGACCGCGTTAACGAACCAATTCTGGTAATAAAGGATGAATAAAGATAGGACTTGACATTAATGATATAGTGTTATATTTTTTGAGTCAGAGATAGATTAAAAAGGTGTGCACCACCAATTAATCGGCCATTATGACCTTATTAGGTCATTTTTTTGTGGCCGATTTTTTTTATTTAAAATATGTCTACATTAACCAATCTGGATTTGAGCAATAGTACAAAAAAGGAGGAGCAAGCATTTCATGAATGTAAACTTCACACGGATCAGGGCTTTCAGGAAACTGAGAGACGCACTACAGGTAAAAACCGCATAGGCTCCATTTCTTTTAACGAAGCAGATGAACTGTTCCGTTCTTGGATTGATGAAAATACCTGGCCATATGATGCACTTCTATTTGATCCCCGTATTTTCACTTTCATTTTCGAAAAAACTTCACGATTAATTTCTAACAAACCAAGAGGAAAGCTAATCCCAAGAGAGGGATCTGATATTTTAGCAGCCCGCATTAATAATCAACTTCTTGACTATCAATGGGATATGGCAACAAACGGTGGATCAATGATTTCAAAGTGGGCTCTTATGGATATTAACACTAGAAAATATGGTGCTTCTTTTGCTTTATGTAAGTGGAGATATGAAGAGGGACCAGAGGGTTGTCTTTTCGATGGTCCAGAAATGACGGTTCTTAATAACCGTGATATTGCTCATGATTTAACCGCAACTGCAATTGAAAATTGTAATTGGTTTCAGGTTCGTCAATATGTTACTTTACAGGATCTAAAGAGTGTTAATGATCAATCAAGAGCAAAACCAATTTATAAAAATCTTGATAAATTAAAATACGCTCTAGATCAGGATAAAGAAAAAGATAAAACTGCAACTCCAGGTTCAGGCGGAGATTCTCGAAGCACCAATTGGATTTCAAGAAATAGAGCTATTGCTGGACTTGAAACTGATCCATATGGAAAAGATTCTACCTTTAAAACAATTGAAGTTATTACTGAATATAGAAAAAACCGTTGGATAACATTCGCTCCTAAGCATGGTGTGGTTTTGAGAGATATTGATAATCCTTATAAAAATAACGAAATTCCTATCACAATGCTTCGTTATTATACGATTGATGATGATCTATATGGTTTGAGTGAGATTGAACCAGTTAAAAGTCTTCAAAAGGCGATTAACGCCCTTCTTTGTCAATATATTGATGAAATCAACCAACAGCTTTATACGCCAATTGCTATTGGACCTGGAGTGAGACAGCACACTCTTGAATGGGGTAAGGGTGCCCGTTGGATTATGAACAACCCAATGACTGATTTCAGGCTTGTTGAATCAAGATCAAATGCGGCTCAATATTTTAATAATACTTATTCAGTTCTTGTTGCTTCAATGATGAATGCTTTGGGTGAGTCTTCTTTAGGAGTCTCAAATGTCCAGCCGTTCCAACAAGACAAAACAGCAACTGAAGTTAAAGCTTTACAGCTTCAGAGAAATGCCCGTGATAATTTCAACCAAATCTTTTTGTCTGAAGCTATTAAGAGACAATTACTACTTTGGCATTCAATGAATCAGTTGCTTCTTTTTGCTGATAAAAATAAGAAATATTACATTATAAGAATTGTGGGTGGTGATGCTCTAAAGTATTTCCAACAACAGGGATTGGGTGAGGAAAGCACATTAGATGCTGAAACTCTTGAACAGGGTAATAAAGCTATAGATCAGGTAGTTAGAGGAAATGCTGGTCCAGGAAAAGAAGAATTACAGATATTATCTGAGGCAAGTTCGTATAAATTTCCAATTAACTCTGGGTCTGAGGGCACACCAAATTTTGTTCCAAAACTTCAGATGGAAGATGGTAAACAAGGAGCTAAGCTATATGTTGAACCAAAAGACGTTATGGGGAATTTTGACTTTACGGTTGATGTTGAATCGATGGCTCTTAATTCAGATGAAGAGAGAAAACAGGCAAGACAAGCCGCGGTTTCCCTTCTTTCAACCAATCCAAATGTGGTGGCAATGTTGGCGGCTGAGGGAATGAAGCCGAAATTTAAGGATTTGTTTGTTTCATGGCTTGAAGACTTAGGATTTAACGATGCTGAACGTTTCTTTGAAAAAACTCCATCTGGAGCGGGTGGCCAAAATCCACTAGCTGCTTTACTTGGGGGAGCGGCGGGTGGAGCGCCAGGTGGGGCAGCCGCGGGCGGACCGCCTCCAACTGGAATTCCAGGCGGCACCAATCCTAATGCGGGAGGAGAAACTTCTTCTCAAACGCCTTTTGCACAACCACCAATTAATACATCAACAGTTGAGCAGCCAGCCTTAGAAAAGTTCTTTGGACAGGCACAATAAAATTATGGTAGAAGAAATAAAGCTTAATGAAATAGAAAGGGATGAATTGAATGAAGGTCAGGTTCTTTATGAAATGACTAAAACAGCGGGTTTTGGGATTTTAAAAAAGAAACTTGATGATTTAGGATTTCATTCTTGGGTTGATCCGCGGGATGTTCCAGATCAGAAAGAATGGGAGTGGCGGGAGTTAAATGGATTTCATGCAGCCAACGCCGCAAAAGAACTTTTAGAATGGATACAAAAATCTATTAGTCGCTCTGAATATTTAGAAAAAAAGAAGAGGGGCGAGATACAAGTTAGACCAATGAAAATATGACAATCAAAGAACTTTGGGAAAAAATCAAAGGAATTTGGACAATCGAAGCGCCAAAAGCAGTAAAAAAACTCAAAAAAAGAATTAAGAAATAATTATTAATTAAATTAGGAAGAGGTGATAAATATGTCAGATTACTTTTTATGGGGGGGTTTAACAATTTATGTTGCATTACCTCCTATTCAAGTCGGACCACTACCTCTTGCGGGATGGTTAATGATTGTCGGATTATTATTTAAGATTTTTAGTAAATAAGCTATGCCTTTTAAATCAAAAGTTCAAGCTAAATGGATGTTTGCCAATAAGCCAGAGATGGCTAAGAAATGGGCTAAACATACAAAATCAATAAAATCGTTACCTAAAAAGAAGAAAAAGAAATATGGCAGATAAAAAACTACCACCTCTTCCGCCATCGGATGGGGGTTCATTAAGGATTAACGCTAGAGCTCGTGAATTTTGGAAGTTAAACGAAGTTGTTCACGAAGAAATTCAGCCAGACAGAAAATGTCCGCATGAGTTTATAGCCACACCTAGTGGAGCAGAATGCACTAAGTGTCGCTATGGCCTTATAGGTCATATAGAAGTCCGAAAGGGTAAACTCTTTCACAAGGGTGAACCGATTAACTTCTAATTGCACATTTACAGGTTGTTGGGAAGGTAGCAATATTTTCACAACCGCCTTGCCCCTTTGCGTAGGGGGCATGATAAATTCTTCGCATAAATGAAAGGGGGTGAAACCAGTAAATATGCCAGAACCAACACAAGATGTCGTGCCACAAACGAATCCAGCGGTTGTGCCTGCTCAGCCTGCATCAGCAGCTCCTGCGCCAGCAACGCCGTTACCAGAGGATACAAGAGAGAGAACACGCGCACAGTTTGAAAAATTGATTGATAGTAATAAGCGCTTATTTGAATCAAATCAAGCACTTATGAAAGAAATTCAACAGAAAAATCAGTCAAATCAAACATTCGCGCCAATTCAGAATGTTCCGCCAGCTACACGACAACCAACTCAAATAAATCCACAAGATTTTATTGAGACTGACCCTACAACGGGTGAGTCGGTTGTTAACGTAGAAAAGATGAAGAACCATATCGCAGAAATTAATCAGAAGGCAAGCCGAACTGAACAAGCGATGGAATCCTATATCAAATCAGCGGAAGCAAGAGAAATTGAACGTCAAAATAGGGAGGCATTTACCACCTATCCAGAATTGAATCCACGTGAAGAGAAAACCTTTAGTTCGAGTTTTAATAAACAGGTTCGTGGAGTTTTAATTGACTCAATGTACAATCCAGACGATTATGCGGGTCGACCTCTGACTTTTAAAGAGGCGGCGGATTTTGTTAAAGGAACGGCACAATCACAACAGCAGCCAAAATCAACGACTGAAGATGAGGAAAAAGCTAAAAAGGTAGCGGAGGACGCCGCCAAAACAGCTAAAGAACTCAAACAGCAAGGCTCAGCTCAAGTTCAATCTCAACCAGGTAATCCACCTGCACCAACTGATGATGCAGCTTTACAGGAATTGAGATTTAAAACAAGAATGGGTAGCACAGAAGCGCTTGCAAAAAGATTGATTAACACACCTCACATCCTTCCAAAGGATGCGCAAGAGGTGGCCTGATAAGAGGAGAATCCATACAGCTCCCTTGTCGGGAGTTATAACAGAGTATGGTATTCCAATAATGAGAAGGGGGTGAATATAATATATGGCATGGGGATTAATTACTTATCAGGATGCAGCTAGACGAGAGGATTTGCTTGATGTTATCGGTGATGTTTCACCAGATGAAACTCCGTTAATGACTCTTTTTGGTACAAGTGCAGCTCGGGGAACACTCCACGAGTGGTTAAAGTACAATGTTAGCCGACCTTCAACAGTTTCTGCTGATATAGAAGGAGCTGAAACAACTTTCACCGACTTGACTCAACCATCAAGAACAAACAACGTGACTCAAATCATTAAGCAAGCTATTCAAGTGTCACGAACTGAAAGAAAGGTAAACGTAGCAGGAATGGGCGACCCATATGCTTTCCAAAAAGCAGATGGTCTTAGAATGCTTAAGATGAAGATGGAATATGCTATTCTTAATGCAGTTAAGGCTTCTGGTTCGTCAGGTGTAGCACGTCAAATGAATGGTATTGATGCGTTCATTACTTCTATCGTAACAGCCCGAGATTCTGGAACTTCGTTTTCAGAACAGGAACTTAACGATATGACTGCGGATGCATACACAAACGTTCGAGCAGATAAAATATTCGATATGGTTTTGTGCACCGTTAAAATTAAGCAAGCAATTGCTGGATTCGGTGGAAACTCAACTCGATTTATTGATGCAGCGGACAAAAGACTTACCAAGGATATTCTTGTTTACGACTCAGCTGTGGGATCACATAGAATAATGCACCACAGAGATGTTAGAAACAGTGGAGGTTCAACGACAGTTTACGGTCTTAGAGAAGATATGCATAAAGTTGCATATTTCG
>Ga0334722_10006965_pt1 | contig 11065 bp, 10 predicted proteins | sample C3_bottom_MG_FD_207210 | JGI IMG/M metagenome (GOLD analysis project Ga0334722, IMG submission 207210) | Sediment microbial communities from Yellowstone Lake, YNP, Wyoming, USA - C3_bottom | ecosystem: Environmental > Aquatic > Freshwater > Lake > Sediment | place: USA: Wyoming | collected...
CGGCGCGGCTGCGGCCGCGGCGTCCATCGCCTGGTACGCCGAGCGCGGCATCACCCGGAGCATTCCGTTTCGCGGCGGCCTGGCGGCGAACACCGTCGCCGGCACCGTCTCCGGCTGGGACGCCGCATACGCATTCAGCAGCAAACAGCTCGGTGGCAAGCTGCCGCTTACGCGCCTGTTCGCCGATGCGATCCATTATGCCGAGAACGGCATCGCCGTCACCCGCAGCCAGAACGCCACCACCGCGGCCAAGCTGGCCGGCTTGAAAGGCGTGCACGGCTTCGACGAAACCTACCTGGTAAGCGGGGCGCCGCCTGCGATCGGCAGCCTGTTCTATCAGAGGCGCCTGGGTGCAACGCTGCGCCGCCTGGCGCAGGCGGGGCTGGACGACTTCTACCGCGGCGAACTGGCGGCATCCTTCGCGCACGATCTCGCGGCGGCCGGCAGTCCGCTCGCGCCGGACGATTTGCGCCGGCATGAGGCGTCGTGGCGCACGCCGCTCGCACTGAAGCACTCCCTGGGCACGCTGTACAACATGACGCCGCCGACCCAGGGCCTGGTGTCGCTGCTGATCTTGGGCATCCTCGATGCACTGGACATAGGCAAAGTCGATCCTGCGGGCGCCGACTATGTGCACTTGTGCGTAGAGGCCACCAAGCAGGCTTTCGCCATCCGCGACCGCACCATCACCGACCCCGACTACATGAAGGCCGATGCGCAGAGTTTCCTCGCGCCGGTCAGCGTACGCGCGCTCGCGGCCAACATCGACCGCAGGCGCGCCGCGCCCTGGGGCGCAGGCCAGGGTCCGGCCGATACCGTCTGGATGGGCGTGGTCGACGGCGAGGGCCGCGCGGTCACGTTCATCCAGAGCACCTATCACGAGTACGGCAGCGGCGTGGTGCTGAAAGACAGCGGCGTTGTCTGGCAGAACCGCGGCTGCAGCTTTTCGCTGAACGAAAAAGCGCTGAACGCGCTGCAGCCGCTGAAGAAACCGTTTCACACCCTGAATCCGGCGCTGGCGCTGTTCGACGACGGCCGCAGCATGGTGTACGGCAACATGGGCGGCGACGGCCAGCCGCAGAGCCAGAGCGCCGTGTTCACGCGCTATGCGCTGTTCGGGATGAATCCGCAGGAAGCGGTCAGCGCGCCACGCTGGCTGCTCGGGCGCACCTGGGGCCAGACCAGCGACACGCTCAAACTCGAAGCGCGCTTTCCCGCCGACGTGGTGGAGCAACTCCGCTGCCTGGGCCACGAGGTGGAAGTGCTGCAAGCCTGGGACGAGACCATGGGGCATGCCGGCGCCATCGTGCGCCATGCCAATGGCGCGCTCGAAGGTGGTGCCGATCCGCGCTCAGATGGGGCTGTAGCGGCTTACTGATCGCGCGATTGGCGCAGTCGCGCGTACGGTTGAGCGACGGTCATTGCCCGCAGATCAAGTGATGGCGCGGTTCTTCAGGCATTTTGTCGCCTGAATCGCCTATTTCCTGACAAACCTAGAAGCCATTTCAGAATTGCCGAAATGGCTTCTGATTTAGGGGAGCACGAGGGGAGGTATCCCCTCTTCTTGTACTAAGCTCTTAGCCCGCGGTCCAGTTCACCAGGCCGCCGTAGGCCGTCGCCAGCACCACCAAGCCGAACGCGATGCGGTACCAGGCGAACGGGGTGAAGTCGTGGCTGGCGATGTAGCGCAGCAGCCAGCGCACGCACAGGAAGGCCGAGACGAAGGCGGAAACGAAACCGACCGCCCACATGCCGACATCGTCGAAATGCAGCAGTGCGCGCTCCTTGTACAACTGGTAGGCGGAAGCGGCGAACAGCGTCGGGATCGCGAGGAAAAACGAGAACTCGGTCGCCGCTTTGCGCGACAGGCCGAACAGCAGGCCGCCGATGATGGTGGCGCCGGAGCGCGAGGTCCCGGGAATCAGTGCGAACGCCTGGGCGAAGCCCAGCTTCAGCGCATCGCTCCAGGAGAGGTCCTCCACCTCGCGCACGCGCACTCTGTGCTCGCGCTTTTCCGCCCACATGATGATGAAGCCGCCGATGATGAAGGCCAGCGCCACCGGCACCGGCTGGAATAGATGCGCCTTGATCGCTTTTCCGAACGCCAGACCCAGCACCGCCAGCGGCATGAAGGCGATGGCGAGGTTGAGCGCGAAGCGCTGCGCCTCGGGCTTGGAACCCAGGCCCGAGATCACGCTCGCCAGCTTGGCGCGATACTCCCAGCACACGGCCAGGATCGCCCCGCACTGGATCACGATCTCGAACAATTTTCCGCGTTCGTCGTTGAAATCGAGCAGATCGCCGGCCAGAATGAGGTGGCCGGTGCTGGACACGGGCAGGAATTCGGTGAGACCTTCGACTACGCCGAGTATCAGCGCCTTGATGAGAATGATGGGTTCCATGGGCCGGATTGTAAACGCTGGCGCCGGTTCAAATCCGGTTTCGTAGCAAAAATTGCGGGCGCCGGCTGGGCCCGGCGCAGCGCCTGCGCTATGACTTCGAGCCGGCTGCCTGTTCCTCTTCGAGCACGTGTTCCAATTCCTTGAACGCCTCCAGCGCCGCCGGCGCGCCGCAATATACCGTGGTCTGCAGGATGACTTCGGTGATTTCCTCGATGGTCGCGCCGGTATTTTTCCGTGCCTGGATGTACAGCCGCAATTCGTTCGGCCGGTTCATCGCCACCATCAGCGCCACGTTGATCAAATTGCGCGTGCGGAAATCCAGCCCCGGCCGCGCCCAGATATGGCCCCATACCGACTCGGTAACCAGCTCCTGAAACGGCTGGGTCAGCTTCTGCGCGAGCTCCGTGCTGCGCTTCTTTGCGCCGTCCACATATGCATCGCCGAGCACTTTTCGGCGTACCGCCGTGCCTTTCTTGAATCGTTCCGTTTCCAAGGTTTTCTCCCTGATGTATGAATGCGATTGAAGCTGCAGCGAAGCAATGGCCCTTCTCGCGCGCGACTCAGTCGAACTGCACGCCGCTGCTCTTGACCACCTTGCCCCAGCGCTCGACCTCCGCCTTCAGATAGGCGGCGTACTGCTCCGGGGTCGAGCCGAGGATCTCCGCGCCCTGCGCCTGCAGCTTCTCCCTGACATCGGGCGCGGCCAGCGCTTTCATCACCTCCGCGTTCAGGCGGTTGATGATGTCCGGCGGGGTCCTGGCCGGCGCGAGTATGCCCTGCCAGGTGCCGACTTCGAAGCCGGGCATCAGGCTCTCGCTCATGGTGGGCACGTCCGGCAGCACCGCCACGCGCTTCAGGCTGGCTACGGCCAGCGCCTTGAGGCGCTTGTCCTTGATGTAGGCGAGCCCGACCGCGAGCGGCTCCATGTTGAACTGGATTTCGCCCGCAACCGTGGCGACCACCGAGGGCCCGCTGCCCTTGTACGGAACATGGGTCGCGACCAGGTTCTGGCTCTGCAGGAACAGGAAGGACCCGAGATGGGTAATGTTGCCGATGCCGGCCGAACCATAGGACAGGGCATTCGGATTCGCCCGCAGCAGCGCGACGAAGTCCTTGATGTTGTCTGCGGGCACGGAGGGATTGACCGTCAACAGCAGCGGCACGGCCGAGGACAGCACCACCGGCGCAAAATCGGTGAGCACATTGAAATTGAGCTTCTTGTACAAGGCCGGGCTGAGCGCGACCGAGGAGGTGTTGTAGATCAGCGTGTAGCCGTCGGGCGCCGCCTTGGCGACGTATTCGCTCGCAATATTGCCGTTCGCCCCGGCCTTGTTTTCGATGATCACGGACTGGCCCATCTGCTCCGAGATTCTCTGGCCGATCACGCGCGCGATGATGTCCGTTGCCCCGCCCGGCGGAAACGGCACCACGATCTTGATCGGCTTGTTCGGATAGCCGCCGGCCTGCGCTTGTGCGAGGCCCGGTGCTGACGCGGCCAGAATCACCAATGCGAGCATTCGTAGCAACGGATTGCGCAACTTCATGAGCGTGCCCTTTTCGGTTGAGAAGTGATTCGGCGCAGGTCCTCGCCCTCGTCCGGTCGCTCCAGCTTGATCACGCCGGGGCCGAAATCGGCGACATAGGCGGTCAGCATATTGCCGGCGACGAGGCGCGACAGGTCGACCACGCGCACGTCGGCGAGCGGTCCGGTTCGTTCAGGATCAAACTTGATCACGCGCATGCGCTTATGCAGTAGCCGCCAATTTGGAAGACAACGATGACTGGAGTTCACGCTCCTAATTATGAACCGAAACCTTTGCCCTATACTGCGCCATGCTGCGACGAACCCGCGACCCTCAGGCCTATCCAGGAGATTCCCCCCCATGAAGAAACTGCACGTCAAAATCATTGCCGAAATGGAAATTCCGGATGACTGGGAAATTGTGGAACATCCGGCCGGCATACAAGTGCTGAAGATAGGCGATAAGTACGTCGACCTCGACATCGCTCCCATCGCGACCGCCAGCCTCGAAGAAAATGCGACCTGGACTGACGAAGACGGAGCCTTGATCAACAGGGTCCTGGATGCGCTAACCGATATGGACTCGGAATTGACCATTCAACATCGACATTGATCGTCTGGCCAGTGGCCGCAATTCAAGCACGTGGATCGACCCTGAGGAGACGTCCGACCGCCGGCGCCTCTGAAGGGCAGCAATTTGAGGTCAAGCCGTCGCTCACCAGTTGACCGGCAACTTCCGCTTGGCCTGAACGGCCGATGGGGTGCGCCGCCATCAATGGCTGCAATGTGGCGGTCAGCGGTCGCAGCCCCGGAATTCTGGCCGTATGACCGCTTGGCACTTCAGGCTACTACCGCAGCCGACCCGTTCCGGCTTGTCGCTTCTTCCGAAAGCTGCCGCGCGGTAGTCGCTCAGAAAGAAGGAATAGGCGAATCAATCCGGCCGCCAAGAGTGAGGGACTTGCCGGCGCGCCGCAATTGCGTGCGTGAACCCGGCCCGAATCGCGCACGTGCACACTATGTTAATCTTGCTCCGCTACACCCCCCGGGCGAGGGCGATCGGAGCGAGTTCAATGGTAAACTGATAAACACCGCCCTGGCTCCTGGTTTGCGCCAGGCATATCCCTTTTTTCCGCATTCGGTTAGATTTCCCATCCATCAGTCAACTCAAAACGGATCGCCGACATGAAGACCTTCCGATACCGCATCCTCGGGCCGATACTGTTTGTGCTGGCCATCTCCGGATGTGTAACCCAGACCTCGACCCCACCCGCGGCAGTCGCAACACCGAGCGGCCCTCCAAAGGCGCTGCTGTGGGTCGGCAACAGTTTCTTCTACTACAACAACAGCATGCACGGGCATGTTGCGCAACTCACGCGCGGCGACAAGTCCATCACCCACCGCGGGGTATCGGTGACGATCAGCGGCTCGGGCATCGACTGGCACGACGTCGCAAGCTACCTGGGGCCTGACCGCATCGGCAAGTATTCGTTCGTCGGCGACAACGAGATCAGGTTCAATCCGCCCGGCCCGCAGTTCGACGCCGTGATGTTCATGGACTGCAGCCAGTGCCCGATCCACCCGCAGCTGAAGCCCGTGTTCCACGCGTACGCGAAGAAACACTCGGACACGATCCGGGCCAACGGAGCGCGTCCGGTCCTGTTCATGTCCTGGGCTTATAAGGACAAGCCGGAGATGACGGCCCAACTCGCCGAGCAGTACACCATTGCGGGGAAGGCCAACGGCGCCCAGGTGGTGCCCGCGGGACTCGCATTCGCGAAATCGGTAGCCCGCAGGCCGGCCCTCGATCTTTACGTGGCCGACAAGAGGCATCCGAGCCTCGCCGGCACCTACCTTGCAGCGTGCACCGTGTACGCCTCGCTCCTCGGAAAATCGCCAGTCGGCAACGCCTACACCGCCGGACTTCCTGCCGATGTCGCTGCACACCTGCAACAGGTGGCGTGGGAGACTGCCCAGGAATACGGCTCCAGGTAGCCATATCGAACGGTTCCCGTAAAGGGAGATCCTGAGGAGGAGCGGCACGCCCCTCTTCTCGTCTCGTCATCCGGAATAGGCGAATCAATCCGGCGGCCAAGAGTGAGGGACTTGTCGGCGCGCCCGTTAGCGGCCACTGGCGCAGCCTTACCTTTTCAATCGAAATGTAACTGCCAGGTTCGGCTACTGGCCGTCGGCTGCGGTAGTAGCCTGAAGTGCCAAGCGGTCATACGGCCAGAATTCCAGGGCTACGACCGCTGACCGACACATTGCAGCCATCGATGGCGACACACCCCCACTGGCCGCACCGATCTTCAGACATTCGAGAAGCTAAATCGATAGGCAGCTTGTCGGCCTTTAGCGGACCTCAGCTATCGGACAATTCCCCCGCATTGCCTTACAAATGCAGATCAGGGAAGGAACCTCGGACTCGACCGTCACCTATAGCCACCGAGGAGCCCACGGGACGGTAGAAATGAGCGTTTCAAGTGAGCGCCCCTTCATAGTCGGGTAGTTTCATTTTGGCGAGCGCTGCCGAGATGTTTTCCGTGGTTTTTCCGATATGAGCGCGCAGCAATTCGATCGCTTCCGTCTTCTTGCGCGTTAGCGCGGCGTTCATCAGCGCTTGATGCTCCGCCGCTTTGAAGCGCGAAGATCTGCGGTGTAGCGCTGAAAAACGTCGATATCGTTCGGCCTGGACGAAAAACGTCTCTGCCGTACGCAACAGGATCGCGGAATTGCCGCCCGAGAACAGCGCCAGATGAAAGTTCTTGTGGCGGTCAGACCAGTCGTCGTTCAGCGCCAGCGGTCCCTCTGGACTCAGCCGCTGCTCGACAAGGGACAGGCGGTGAAAAGCGGCCACAACCCTGCTCTCCCATTCGTCACCTCCGTGCTCGATCGCGCTGGCGAGTGCATCGGTTTCCAGCAGGAGCCGCATGTGAGTCAGGTCAATCAACGCGTCGAGCGCAATCGGGGCGACTCGGAAACCCCGGTGATCGAGAGCGAGTACCAAGCCTTCGTGCGCAAGGCGATTGAGCGCCTCGCGCAGAGGACTGCTGCTGAAGCCGTACTTGCTGGAAAGAAATTCGACTTTGAGCCGCACACCGGGCTCAAATTCGCAACGTACGATCGCAGCGCGCAGCTTGTGATAGGCGTGATCGGTAAGCGGCGCATCGTCCTCCGCGCCCATAAGCGAACTGATCAGCTTGTCCATAGCGGTCCATCGGAGTTGCAATGCCTGACATTTTATGCCATCCTTAAAAAATGCACAAATCTCGTTTTGTGCATAAAACGAGGGCCGACTGCGGATTGCTCGCGCAAGTTCGGCTGGTTCGCAATCTGCATATCTGGGGGGACTGCACATGCTTTCCGTTGCGCGGCCGACACCGGCCCACTTCGGCATCTTCGTTATCGATATAGAGAAGATGACCAGCTTCTATACCGCGCTGTTCGGATTGACCATTACCGATCGGGGCAGAGGAAGGACGTTCAAGAGCGATCTGGTGTTCATGAGCGCCAGCCCGGATCAACATCATCAGTTTGTCTTGGCTTCGGGTCGGCCGGTTGACGCTACCTTCAGCACGGTGATGCAGATTTCCTTCCTCGTGCCGAGCATTCAGGCCTTGCGCGATATTCGCAAGAAAGCGCTCGATCTGGGAGCTTCCAATATGCGCAATCTGAATCACGGCAACGCTCTGTCCATCTATTTTTCAGACATCGAAGGCAACACCGTCGAGGTGTATTTGGATACGCCGTATTACGTGCCGCAACCCCATGGAGATCCCCTCGATCTGGACCTGAGCGACGAGGAGATCATGCGGGAAACGGAACGCAGTTGCCGCGCCGATCCCGGCTTCATGCTTTTGGAAGATTGGCAGAAGCAGTTCCAGGCTAATCGCCAAACGCAGTAACAAGATTTACCCGATGTCGCGCCCAAAGGCGAACATGGCTTACCGCTTCCCCGATGTGGCCGTGGGCCGGTCTGCGCGGAACCAAATCTGTATTCCAACCTGATGTATGAGTACCGTCAAAACGATGAAGGAGCTTTATGAAATTACTTTCCTACACCCATAACAAGCGAGAATCCTGGGGCGCGGTCGCCGGTGACGGCGTGATCGACATGCGCAAGGCCCTTAGCGACAAGTATCCGACGCTACTGGATTTCATCGCCAGCGACGACTACGCGCGGCGCGACGCGCTACTGGCCGGCAAGAAGGCCGACGTACCGCTGTCGGCCATACGATATCTGCCTGTGATCACCAGGCCAGAGAAGATCGTCTGCCTGGTGCGCAACTATATGGATCACCACAAGGAAGTACTTGCGGCTGGCCTCAAACGCGAACTGGCGAAGTTCCCGCCGATCTTCCTGCGCGTCTGGCGTGCGAACATCGGCCACAATGAGCCGCTGGTGCGCCCCAAGGTATCGGACCAGTTCGACTGGGAAGGGGAACTTGCCGTGATCATTGGCAAGGGCGGTCGCCACATTCCGAAGGAAAAGGCGATGGACCACATCGCCGGCTACTCCATCTTCAACGACGGCAGCATACGCGAGTGGCAGTTTCACGCGCAGCAGATCGCTGCCGGCAAGAACTTCGTCGGCACTGGCCCGTTCGGTCCTTGGATGGTAAGCAAGGAAGAGATTGGCGATCCGGCCAATCTAAAGCTGGAGGTGCGCCTGAACGGCCAGGTGATGCAGTCCTCCAACACCAACAATCTTATTTTCGACATTCCCACCATCATCAACTACTGCTCGACGATATTCGACCTGGTTCCAGGCGACGTGCTGGCGACAGGCACGCCGGCCGGCGTCGGCTGGAGCCGCAAACCTCCGATTTTCATGAAGGCGGGGGACGTTTGCGAAGTCGAAATCGAAAAGATCGGCGTGCTGCGCAACCCGGTGACTCAGGAAGCGTAAGTCCAGTTGCCTATCAACGCCGTTCGCGCAGCAGACGAAGCTGCGCACGGCGAATTCATTACGACAGGGGGAGATTGATGTACAGGAAATCAATAGCACTGATTGCGGCGCTTGCCGCCGCGGCGCTCGGATTCGGCGCGCAGGCACAGGATTATCCGAGCAGGCCGATCAGGATCATTCAAGGGTTTGCCCCCGGCGGCAACGCGGATTCGATCGCGCGACTGCTCGGTCAGGAGATGTCGAAGGGCCTGGGGCAGCCGATCATCGTGGAAGCCAAGCCTGGCGCCGGCGGCAACATCGCCGCGGAGGCCGTCGCCCATGCGCAGCCGGACGGCTACACGCTGCTGCTTGCCGTGGGCGGACATTCGGTATCAGGCGCCTTGTACAAGACTCTGGGCTACAAGTCCGTGGAAAGTTTTAACTGGATTTCGACTGCGACGGTGTTTCCGTTCGTGCTCAGCGTGCGCAGCAATTCACCGTTGCAGACATTAAGTGAACTCATCGCAGCCGCACGCGTCAAGTCCGATGCAGTGAGCTACGGCTCCGCCGGGGTCGGCTCAACCCAGCACCTTACCGGCGCGCTGCTCTCCAGCCTTTCCGGGACGAAGATGCTGCATGTCCCGTACAAGGGCGACGCCGGCTCGCTCGCTGCGTTGCTTGCGGGGGATGTCGATTTCGTCGTTGCACCGGGAACAGCGACGCTGCCACATGTAAGGGGTGGCCGCCTCAAGGCCATAGCCGTCACCGGCGCTACGCGCTGGCAGGGTCTGCCGGAGGTGCCGACCGTCGAGGAAGGCGGAGTGCCGGGATTCGACGTGAATTCATGGGCTGGGCTTGCCACGACCGCCGGAACGCCGCCGGCAATTGTCGAGCGTTTGCATGCCGAATTGCAAAAGGCGCTGCAGGTACCCGAAGTACGCGCCCGGCTGGAGAGTTTCGGCGGCGAAATACGCGGCAGCACGCCCGAAGAAATGCGCAGCCGCGTTGCCGCCGAGGTGCAGCGCTGGTCCAAGGTGATCGCGGACGCACACATCCAGAAACAGTGAGTTCGTTGGTCCCGGCAGTGGTGCCCGGGACTGAAAGCTTGTCGGTCCACATCCACCACGTAAGGAGGAAGCCATGGAAAGACGCGATTTTCTGAAAACGGCCGGTCTCGCTGCCACCGGAACCGCGGGAGCCGCAACACTGGCGGGAATCACGTCGGCCGGGGCGCAATCGTCCGCCGTGGGGCGTAGCACGGTCCCACGGGGTTCGCGCATATTGATGCGCGGTGGCTATATAGTCAGTCTCGATCCCAAGCTTGGCGAGTTGCGCGGCGACGTGTTGATCGACGATGGCAAGATTGCCGCAGTTGGAAAGAACCTGGCCGCCGGTTCGGCCGAAGTAGTCGATGCAGGCAACATGATGGTTGTTCCTGGATTCATAGAAACACACAGGCACACATGGCAATCGTGCCTGCGCCACATCGGGGGCAACTGGAGTGCGGCCCAGTATTTCGGCTACAACTTTTTCAAATTCGGCGTGAACATGCGCCCCGAAGACGTTTACGCGGCCAATCTCATCGGACGCCTTGCGGCTCTGGATGGGGGAATTACAACGTTGCTCGACTGGTCTCACATCATGAACACGCCGGCACATGCCGACGCGGCAGTCCAGGCATTGCGCGATGCGGGGGCGCGCAGCGTCTTTGCAATGGGCTGGCCGCAGGGGCCGGACCCCAGCAGGTGGATTACCAGCAAGGCGGGCAAAAGCACGGCCGATATTCCTGACGACATAAGACGGGTGCGGAAGACGCACTTTTCGGACAACACCAGTCTGGTGACGCTTGCAATGGCCGGGCGCGGCCCGGATTTTGCGGTCATCGAGCAGGTCAGGCGAGATCTCATGATTGCGCGGGAACTCTCGATCCCCACCACGATCCACATCGGATTCGCGGTACCCGGTGGAATTCAGGCAATGAAGGAGGCGGGATTGCTGGGGCCGGACATCACACACGTGCATGTTCACGACAGCACCCCAGAAGAGCTGCAGATGATCGTCGACAGCGGCGGCACGACTTCAATTTCGCCGCTCGACGAAATGATGCGCGTGAGATGGCGTCGCACCCTGCCGCCAGTGATATCGACCATTGAAAAAGGGCTTGTTGTGAGTCTGAGCGTCGATAGCGAATCAACCTCCGACGGCAGCATGTTTTCCATTATGCGGAATGCGTTGGCCGTGGGGCGGATTCAGGTC
>Ga0334722_10006966_pt1 | contig 11065 bp, 7 predicted proteins | sample C3_bottom_MG_FD_207210 | JGI IMG/M metagenome (GOLD analysis project Ga0334722, IMG submission 207210) | Sediment microbial communities from Yellowstone Lake, YNP, Wyoming, USA - C3_bottom | ecosystem: Environmental > Aquatic > Freshwater > Lake > Sediment | place: USA: Wyoming | collected...
ACATCGGTCAACCGTGTACTGACCCCTGCGGTGACGCCTGCGATGGTGACATCGAGATCCTTATACTGGTCATAGGATGTGTTTTGGGCGAAGCCTTTGGCGTAGATGCTGCTGCTTGTCCCGATATCGGTAATGGCGCCTGCCTCTCCTGACAGGGTCAGCGACACGTCTGACGGCGATTGCCCGTTGACGCCGGTATAAGGGGTTTTGCCGCTTCCCATGCCGCCTGGTTTCATAGACATGCCGCTCAGCGTCCCTCCTCCCGTATTGCTGTTCTTCGGGCCGCGGGTCTCGGACAGCAGACCGACGACGTTATCCTCATAGCTTATGCGGGCCTCCGCTCCGAGAATGAGTTCTGCCCGGGCTGTCCGGGGAGAGGACATAACGAAGAGCATGAGCGACAGGAGAAGAACGCTCCCTGTCCGGCAGGGGCCGGTCAGTTCATTGCTTTGTAAATGGCTGCAGTTGTTCATGGTCCCTCGTTGGCAAGAATTGAAAGGAAATAGAGGGCCGCTCCCCGCTGGTACCGGCAGGGGGCGGCCACGATCGATCAATGCTGTGTAAAAAGATCAGCGGCCTTTTCCCCCGCCCATCGGTTCGCGCGGCATGTCCTTGTGCTGGTCGCGCATTTGTTCACGGTGCTGATCCCCAGCTCCACCCGTCCGGTCCTGCTGTTTTTCGAGTTTCCGAGCCTGTTTCTGGTCGCGCATAACATCACGGTTCACGTTCTTTACCTGACTGACCGCCGGGCCCAGTTTCGTTCCGAGGTCCTTGGCGATGTTGCCCCAACCCATCGTCGGCGGGCCCTGCCGCATGGTCATGATCTTGTTCATATTTGCATCAGTGATACCGCCGGGCATCTGCTTGGCCAGAGAATAGGCGATCCCGATCTCTCCATACCCCATTTTCCTGTCCCGCAACGCCTGTACCTGTGCCGCGGTGACCTTGAACTCGTCCTGCAGCTTCTGACTGACCGCTTTTTCTCCCTGCGGGGCAGCTGCGTGCTTGTCGAGCCGGGTCGCTTCCTGCTCGAGGTTCCGTTCCTCCGATGAGACGGTCGCCGAGACCGCAATGCCGGGTGCCAGAAGACATAGGGCTAGCGATATGGTCAATACTAATTTCATGATCTTGTTCCTCCTTGCAATGAGATTTTATGCAACATTGATACCCTGTTCCTTAGGCTACTCATAAACTATAGCACAACAGAAACCGAGGTGACGCCCCGGAAGGGGAACGATCCCGGGGGCGCATAAAAAAAGGCCGTCCCGGCCGGCGCAATGCCGGCCAGAACAGCCCCTCAAAGTTCCTGTGCAAAATTTTTAACGATTACCGGACGGCACCAAATGAACAGTCAGTTACAGTTATAACCAGGTGTCCGTAACCACCATGATCTCGGCAGCTACATCGCGTTGCCGCCGCGGTTCATGGGTCTTCCTTCGCCCTTAAAGGTGGTCGGCGGCTCCTTCTTTTCCTGCGCTTGTTCCTGCTGAGCTTTCTCGACGGCCTTGCCGGCCCGGGCATGGTCCTTCTTGATCTCGCGATTCGCGTCGTTGTTCATTTTCTTGACCTGGCTCACGGTCACCCCGAGCTTTGTCCCCAGCTGTTGGGCAACCTGGCCCCAGCCCACTACGGGCGGCCCCTGGCGCATGGACAGGACCTTCTGCAAGTTGACCTCGCTGACACCCCCGGCCATTTTCTGGGCCAACGAAAGGATGACGGCCATCTCGCCGTAACCGAGCTTCCGGTCCCTGAGCGACTGGATCTGCGCGTCGTCGATCTTGAACTCCGCTTTGACCCGTGTGATCACCGCTTTTTCACCGTCAGGTTTCGCAGCGGTATCGTTCAGCCTCTTTGATTCCCGATCGAGGTTTTTTTCAGCTTTCGAGATCTCGGCCCCAGCCATCCCTGTGCCGACCAGGACGGACAGGACGCCGACGATAAGAATGAGAACAGATCGCTTCATGCCAAGGTCCCCCTTCAGGTATAAAGTAAAGTGGCAACTCTCCAGCGCTGCTGCCGCACTAAACACCGCATTATACCACATACCGCGACGCTTTTTCATTATGAACAGGAATATACGGCCATGGTCCTCGAAAAACCGGGTCTTTACAAGTAAGAAAAATAATGGTATTTTCAGGGTCACTTTTGCCTCCCTCGGGCCGTTCGGGACGGCAGAAGGCGTCCTCCGGAGCGCTCTGCCTGGATAGCGCAGTGCCCGGGAATTTCGTTACGCCTGGAGAAATGATCATGGAACGAACAATAACCAAGATACTGGTCGCGAACCGGGGCGTCCCCGCGGTCAGGGTCATGCATACCTGCCGCGACCGGAACATCTCAACCACCGCCGTCTATAGTTCTCCGGACCGGCTTGCCCACCATGTGTTCATGGCAGACTCGGCCGTGCACATCGGAGAGGCCCCGCCCATCGAGTCGTATCTCAATATGGACCGCATGATCGACGCGGCGCTCCGGAGCGGGTCCGATGCCATCCATCCCGGCTGGGGATTCCTTGCAGAGAACGAGACCTTTGCCCAGAAGGTGATTGACGCGGGCATTGTCTGGATCGGGCCGCCGCCTAGGGTGATCCACCTGATGGGCGACAAGATCCAGGCGAAGCTGCTGGCGCACAAGGCCGGTGTGCCCGTCATTCCCGGCATCAGCAATGTCACCGATGTGGAGCAGATCAAGAAGTGGATGAAGGACGAACAGGTCTCATTCCCCATCATGATCAAGGCGGCCGCGGGCGGCGGCGGCAAGGGCATGATCAAGGTCGAGAACAACGAGGGACTGGTCCCGGGCCTCGCCCAGGCCCGGTCCGAGGCGCAGAAGTCCTTCGGCGACGATACCATCCTGGTGGAGAAATACATTGAGCGCGGCAGGCACATCGAAGTGCAGATCGTGGCCGACTCGTTCGGGAACGTCGTGCATCTCTACGAGCGTGAGTGCACGCTCCAGCGCAGGAACCAGAAGATCATCGAGGAAGCGCCGTCGCCCAGTCTCGACGAGAACCTGCGCAATGAGATCTGCTTCACCGCCACGCGGCTTATGCGCGAGATCGGCTACGTCACCGCGGGGACGGTGGAATACATTTTCGATTCGGCCACGAAGAAATTCTACTTCCTCGAGGTCAACACCCGCCTGCAGGTGGAACACGGCATCACCGAGCTCATCACCGGTCTCGACATCGTCGGCATCATGATCGACACGGCCATGGGCAGGAAGCTGCCGTTCAAGCAGGCCGATATACGTCCCAACCGTTGGGCCCTCGAGGTCCGTCTGAACGCCGAGGACCCGAAGACCTTCAGCCCTTCCTTCGGGAAGATCAGCCGCCTCCAGACCCCCATGGGCCCCAACGTGCGGGTGGCCACGGGCGTGTACGAAGGCGTCGACATCCCTCCCTACTACGATTCACTGTTCATGCTGCTCATGACGGCAGGCGCCGAGCGGAAGGACGCGATCCGCGTCATGGACCGCTGTCTGGGCAGGAACCTCCGGGTGGAGGGCGTCAAGACGCTGCAGCCGCTTCTGCTCAGCATCATCCGCCATCCTTCCTTCATATCGGGAGATTTTTCCACGCGGTTCATCGAGGAGCACCTGGACGAGCTGATCTCCATGTTCAGCGATGACAACAGCGAGGACGATGTGCTCAAGATCGCCCATTACGTCGCCGAGATATCGGCCCTGGGGCCGCAGAAGTGGATGTGAGGAAGACAGAGGGTATGCTGGCAGGCTGGCAAGCTTGCAGGCTTGTCAGCTGGTTCGCTTGTAAGCTTGTAGGCTTGTCAGCTTGCTCGCTTGTAAGCACGATCTTAAACCGTATATGAAAGAGATCATCAAGCTGCTGAACAACAACAAGGAGTGGGCCCGGCAGGTGGAGATCGAGAGCCCCGGGTTCTTCGCCAAGCTGAAGAAACAGCAGCGGCCCAAGTACCTGTGGATCGGATGTTCCGACAGCCGGGTGCCGGCCAACCAGATCACGGGACTGCTGCCGGGCGATGTCTTCGTCCATCGGAACATCTCCAATCAGGTCATCAATACGGACATGAACCTGATGTGCGTGTTGCAGTATGCCGTCGAGGTCCTGAAGGTCAAGCATATCATCGTGTGCGGTCATTACGGTTGCGGCGGCATCGCGGCCGTCAAAAAGAACGCCACCACCGGGATGCTGGAGCACTGGCTCGAGAACGTGCGGGTGTCCGTGCGGAAGCACAAGCGGATCACGCTCAATGAGATGTGCGAGCTGAACGTGAAGCGGCAGGTGGAGAACCTGACGCACAATACGATCGTCCAGAAGGCCTGGGAGCGGGGCCGCAAGCTCTACGTCCATGGATGGATCTACTCGATCTCCGACGGGCTCATCAAGGACCTGAAGGTCACGCAGAAGGGGATGTGATGTTCGAAACGAATGAACCACGGGCGACTGCGTCGCACACGGTAACGGCCTACCGTCAGATCATGAACGAAAATAGTTTAACCCTGTCGCCTAGAGGCGCCTAATTTTGGTCATCCGTGGTTATATGAAGTTCTTCTATATTAGGTAGTCGTTTTGTGAGGGAATGATGGGAAATACCATATTCGTAAAACCAGGAATGTCAGCCCGGGAGATCGTTAAGGCGGTCCGCTCCCTGAAGGGAGTGTGCCTGACCTCGGTCGGCATGCGCGACGCGGGCCAGTCGGACTTCAAGAACCGCCATCGTATTTACGACCTCAAGACCCTGGCGCCGCACTACGAACGCATGGGCCTGTTCAGTGCCGAATGCCATGGCGGCGCGCGGTGGCATGTGGGCATCATGAACCGCCGCGAGAGCCCCTTCGAGGAGACCGCGCTGCTGCGGCAGCTCATGCCGAATGTGCTGCTCCAGACGCTCATCCGCGAGACCAACCTCTGGGGCTACCGGCCCTATCCCAAGAACGTGATCGAAGAGGCCGTTGGCGCCGTTGACATCGACGTGTGGCGGTGCTTCTCCTTCCTGAACGACGTGCGGAACATGCGGTCCGTGGCCGAGGTCGTTATGAAGCGGGGGAGGCTCTTCGAGCCCACTATCTCCTTCACCGTAGCCGACTGGGCCACGAACGACTATTACCTCAAGACCGTGCGGGAGATCGTGGACCTCTGCGGCGGCACGGACGAGATCGTGCTGTGCGTGAAGGACATGGCCGGCGTGGGCGACGTGACCCGCATCGGCAATCTGATCAACGCCGTCAAGCAGGTGTATCCGGACCTGGTGATCAACTATCATCGTCACATCACCGACGGACTTGCCATACCGGCCATGCTGTCGGCCGCCAAGGCGGGCGCCTCCATCTTCGACGTGGAAGAGGACTCGCTGGTCAGGTTCTACGGACACTCGCCCATTCTTGCCGTGCAGGCCATCTTCGAAGAAACAGGCATCCCGGTCCACCTCGACCGTCAGGAAGCGGAGGCCGCGGTCCGGAAGGTGCGCGAATGGATCAGCGACTACGACTGGGCCGAGTCGCCCTTTAAGGGATTGGACCACACCGTCACGCTCCACAAGATGCCCGGCGGCGCCTTCCCCAGCTCCTTCGAACAGGCGCAGAAGGCCGAGTTCCTCCACCTCATGCCTGCGATCCTGAAGCTCATGTCCCTGTACAACCGCATGGTGAAATATTTCGACGTCACGCCGGGCTCCCAGATCACCTGGGTGACCTGCAGCGGGATCGTGAACAAGTACGCAAAGGAGCGCGGCGACGCGGGAGTGAAACACGTCATCGAGCTGGTAGTGAAGTTCGTCGAGCAGAAGTCGCAGGACCTCGCGGCTATGACGAAGGAGGAGCAGGAGGAGCTGCTGCTCCTCTTCAGGAACGCGCCCGGCGATCTCAAGAACTTGCTGCTCGGTAACTACGGGCGCCTGCCGGTCGGCTGGCCGGCGGAGTGGGTGTACCGCAGCGCCTTCGGCGAGGACTGGCAGGCGAAGATTGGCGAGCGGAAGGAACTGTCGCCGCTCGAGTCGGTGGCAGAGGACGATCTCGACCGGCTCCGCCAGGAGCTCGGCACGAACCTCGGGAGGGACGTTGCGGACGAGGAGTTCATCCTGTGGCTGATGCATCCCAAGGACGCCCTGGAATATTTCGAGTTCCGCGACAAGTTCGGCGAGGCGCCGCTGGTGCTTCCCACGGACGTGTGGCGCACGGGGCTCCGGAAGCCGGGCGAACGGGTCGACTTCGAGCTGGGCGGCAAACCCCACTCGCTTGAGCTGGTTTCCGTCGGGGCCGAGCACGACGGGATCATCGACGTCGTGATGCGCGTGAACAACAAGACCCGCGTCTACACCGTGGCCACTCCAAGGGCAAAGAAGGTCGAAGTGCGGATGGCCAAGGCGGCCGGCGACGTCGGCGCGCCGATCAACGGCAGCGTCTGGCGGATCGGCAACCCGGGCCGCGGCGTCCTGAAGGTGGACGACATCGTCCGCAAGGGCGAGGAGATGGCGAACCTTGAAGCCATGAAAATGGAGAACGCCATCCTGGCACCCTTTGACGGCCGGATCGTCGAGGTCTGCGTGAAGCTGAACGAAACGGTGCGGGAGAAGCAGCTGCTGTTCGTGATCGAGAAGAAGTAACGAGGGAACGCAGAACGGTTACTGCGTTTTCGCGAAGTAATTTCCGTATTCCCTTGACACGATGGAGCGGCCTTGCTACTATCATCGCGTAAAGGGGAGTAGCTGGATCGCGGTCATCGTCAAGACGGCATGCTGAACGCCCGGGACCGCGGGTTAGGTCCCACACTAACAAGCAAGACCTTTACCGCGCAATGGTTATTGTGACGGTAAAGGTCTTTTTTTATTTGCCCGCCCGGAGCGGCGCCGTGCCGTAAATACGTCGACAGTGGTTCCGTTCTTTTGCTATAGTTTACATGTTGTTCAGTGACCGCGCGTGTTCGCGCGGCACTCACTCTCCAGGAGGTAGAACAGTGGATCCGCAAAAATTTCCAAAGATGGTCGCAGTCGGTGCCCTGGTCGTTCTCATTCTCATGGTCTTCATGTCCGCGTACTTCGTGGTCGACGCGGGCGATCGCGGCATTATCCTGCGGTTCGGCGCGGTGAACCGCGTGGTGGCCGAGGGGCTTCATTTCAAGGTCCCCTTCATGGAGGATATCGTCCGCATAACCGTGCGCGTGCAGAAGACCACGACCAAGACCGAAGCGGCCAGTCAGGACCTGCAGATCGTCCAGACCACTATGGTCCTGAACTATAGCCTCCAGCCGGACAAGGTGGGCGACATCTACAAGACCCTCGGCACGAACCGGGACGTTTCGGAAAAGATCATCAACCCCAGCATTGAGGAAAGTTTCAAGGCGGCGGCCGCGCGGTACACCGCCGAGGAACTGATCTCGAAGCGCGAGGCGCTCAAGACCCAGGTGCGGAACTATCTCCGCGACCGCCTGGCGCCCTTCGGCATCATGGTGGTTGAGCTTTCCATCACGGACTTCCAGTTCTCCCAGGAGTTCAACAAGGCCATCGAGTCGAAGCAGACCGCCGAGCAGCACGCTCTCAGGGCGAAGCGGGACCTTGACCGGATCAAGGTGGAAGCGCAGCAGAAGATCGCCACGGCCCAGGCCGATGCCGAGGCGCTCCGTCTCCAGAAACAGGTTATCTCGCCGGACCTCATCAAGCTGCGCCAGATCGATGCCCAGATCAAGGCCATCGAGAAGTGGGACGGCAAGCTCCCGAGCGTGACCGGCGGCGCTGTTCCGTTCATCTCCGTCGAGGACCTGAAGAAGTAGGGTGGGCACGCAAGAAAAGTAACAAGAATCGTGATGTTTGTTTTTTGGGTAGCCCGGTGGCTTGCTGTGCTAAGCATGCAGACAGATTTTCACGTTCCCATATATATTGTCCATTTTCCGGCAGCGCTTCCCCTGCGGACGCGCTGCTTTCGAGGCGGTTGTTGTAGTGTGTTTGTCGGCCATGCATACGCACAGTCTTCGCACCAGACTACCCGGCGTTTGGGTACGTCAAAAGCATTAGCCTATGCTTTCCAAAAGCCCCTGCATCCCGTGAACAGGTCTGTGCACAAGCATGCGGTTGCAGTCACGGCCGGAACCTTCACCATGCCAGGCAGACACGGCCGAACCCGTCGTGACGGGCGAGGGGAAGTGCTGCTTATCTCGATGAGCTTTGTTATCAGCACCGGCCCTGCATGCCTGCACTGACCTGAGAACCGGGGTGCAGAAAAAAAATACGATGCAATATGCGTTTTTAGACAGCCCGGGGTTTGGTTACGACAAAAGATTACAATGCCAGACATGTTGCCAGGAGCCAACGTGACATTCCATCAACAGACAGCCCAGGAAAGCCTCGCGTCGCTGAAGTCGTCGCTTGCCGGCATTACGGGTGTTGACGCCCTTGCCCGGCTGCAGCAGCACGGCCCCAATGAACTTGTGGAAAAAGCCCGCAAGACGCCGCTCATGATGCTTCTGGGCCAGTTCACCGATTTTATGATCCTGGTGCTGATCGCCGCGGCGATCGTATCGGGGATCATCGGCGAACCTTCCGATACCATCGCCATCATCGTCATCCTCCTGCTGAATGCCGTTCTCGGGTTCACCCAGGAGTACCGCGCCGAGAAGGCAATGGCCGCGCTCAAGAAGATGTCGGCGGCCAATGCCCTGGTCCTTCGAGACAGGCAGCATATAACCCTTCCGGCATCGGAGCTTGTTCCCGGCGATATCGTTCTGCTCGAGGCCGGGAATGTGGTGCCTGCCGACCTGCGCATCATAGAAGCTGTCCGGCTGAAGGCGGAAGAAGCGGCGCTCACCGGAGAATCGGTCCCGGTGGAGAAGCACGCCGAGGCCCTTCCCGACGAGAAGCTTCCCCTGGGCGACCGGAAGAACATGCTCTATAAGGGGACCTTCGTCACCTATGGGCGCGGTACGGCCGTGGTCACCGCCACGGGCATGGACACCGAGCTCGGCAGGATCGCGACCATGATCCAGGAACAGGGGGAGGGGAAGACACCGCTTCAGAAGCGGCTGGCGCACTTCGGCAAGCGCATCTCCATCGCCATCCTGATCATCTGCGGCGTGGTCTTCGCCGGGGGACTGCTTCGCGGTGAACCGGCAGTGAGCATCTTTCTTGTTGCTGTAAGTCTCGCCGTCGCCGCCATCCCCGAGGCGCTGCCCGCCGTGGTGACCATCTCACTCGCCCTGGGCGCCCGGAAGATGGTGAAACAGAACGCTCTCGTGCGCAAGCTGCCGGCGGTCGAGACCCTCGGCTCCGTCACCTATATCTGCACGGACAAGACCGGCACCCTGACGCTGAACAAAATGACCGTGGAGGAGGCGTGGGTCGATGGTAAGATAATCAGAGGTCAGGGGTCAGGGACTTCGGCAAGCTCAGTCGAGACGGTCAGAAGTCAGGAAAAGAAGGAAGGACCGAAGGACCTTAATTCGCAATTCGCAATCCGCAATCCGCAATCGTTGTTCATGACCGCTCTGGCCCTTTCCAACGACGCGCGGTCCGATCCTTCCGGCGGCATCCTCGGCGATCCCACTGAAGCAGCGCTGTTCTCCCTGGCCCGTGAGAACGGCTACGAGAAGGCAACACTGGAGACCCAGCATCCCCGTGTGGCGGAACTGCCCTTCGATTCCGAACGGAAGCTGATGACGACGTTCCATGAACTGCGTGGGTCAGGGGTCAAGGGGCATGGGGCATGGGGTGATTCAAACCTGGCATCGTTTACCAAGGGAGCGGTGGAAGTGCTGCTCGAACGGTCGGTAAGCGTGCTGACGTCGGAAGGCATTAAACCGCTTGACCGGAAGGAGGTCGAGCAGATAAGCAACCGGATCGCGGCGGACGGGCTCCGGGTCCTGGCCATAGGCATGCGCACCTGGGACTCGCTCCCCACTGACCGTTCAACGGACAACGTCGAGACCGGACTCGTTCTTCTCGGCCTCATGGGCATGATGGACCCGCCGAGGGAAGAGGCCAGACAGGCGGTGGCCGAATGCAGGAGCGCCGGCATCACACCGGTAATGATCACCGGCGACCATCCGCTGACCGCGAGCACCATCGCGAAGCGGGTCGGCATTCTCGACGGGGACGATGCAACAGCGGTCATCACCGGGAAGGAGCTCGACGGCCTGACGCTCGAAGAGTTCGAAAAGCGCGTGGAGTCGATCCGCGTCTACGCCCGCGTCGCGCCCGAGCAGAAGCTCAAGATCGTGCAGGCCCTTCAGGACCGCGGACACTTCATTGCCATGACCGGCGACGGCGTGAATGACGCGCCGGCGCTCAAGAAGGCGGACATTGGCATCGCCATGGGCGTCACGGGGACGGACGTCGCGAAGGAAGCCTCGTCCATGATCCTGCTGGACGATAATTTCGCCACCATCGTGAAAGCGGTGAAAGAAGGCCGCAAGATCTACGACAACATCCGGAAGTTCATCCGCTATCTCCTGACCACCAACTCCGGCGAGATATGGACGCTCTTCCTCGCGCCGTTCTTTGGCCTGCCGATCCCGCTCCTGCCCATACACATCCTCTGGATCAACCTTGTGACCGACGGGCTTCCCGCGCTGGCGCTTTCGCTGGAACCGGAGGAGAAGGATGTGATGAGCCGTCCGCCCCGTCATCCCCAGGAGGGTTTGTTCTCCCACGGCCTCGGGTACCACGCCATCTGGGTCGGACTGCTCATGGCGGGCGTCGTGCTCGGGCTACAGGCGTGGGCCATCCATGTCGGCGACTCTCACTGGCAGACCATGGTGTTCACGGTCCTCTGCATCCTGCAGCTGGGGCACGTCATGGCCATCCGGTCCGAGAAGCTGTCGCTGTTCCAGCAGGGGGTCTTGTCGAACAAGCCGCTGCTCTTGACCGTTGCCGTTACGATCTGCGCCCAGCTTGCGACGGTGTATATCCCGGCGTTGAACCCCGTGTTCAAGACCCAGCCGCTCACTGCCGGGGAACTCGCCCTGGTGCTCGGGCTCTCGACGGTCGTGTTCATCGCTGTGGAGATAGAGAAGTACCTCAAGCGCAGGGCAGGTACGTAGCCACAGAGGCACAGAGAGCACAAAGAAAATCCCGGGGCTTGGGCACGCAAGAAAGGTAACAAA
>Ga0334722_10006967_pt1 | contig 11063 bp, 12 predicted proteins | sample C3_bottom_MG_FD_207210 | JGI IMG/M metagenome (GOLD analysis project Ga0334722, IMG submission 207210) | Sediment microbial communities from Yellowstone Lake, YNP, Wyoming, USA - C3_bottom | ecosystem: Environmental > Aquatic > Freshwater > Lake > Sediment | place: USA: Wyoming | collected...
AAATGGTGGAATTCTCTCTGGTTCTTCCTTGTTATTTTTGTGGCCTCAGTGACTTTAGGCATTATTGAACGTAAAAGCATCGGCGGCATTTTTAGCATCATCCTGAGTGGCCTTGGGCTGTTGGTTGTCAGCTTCTTATTGTATGTTAGATAAATCGGAAACAAGGATGGTTACTAACGAAAACTGATTGATAACCAATTGCCATATTGTTATAATTGAACAATTGCAAACAGAACAACGGCAAATAAATGGATAGTGAGGTTTGGTAAATATATGAGCCCGACAAAAACTATAATTTCAAAAGCCTTAAACCTTAAACCTGCTGAAAAAACACTTCTTATCGAAGCCTTGCTTCGGAGCCTTGATATAGCCGATCCGAAAATTGAAAAGATATGGGCAGTTGAAGCCGAGAAAAGACTCAAGGCATACAAGGCCGGTAAGATCAAAACGGTCTCATTCGAGGATATGTTCGCTAAATGAAATTGGAGATTCTCGAAATTGCCCGTCGGGAATATGATGAGGCTAAAGAGTTTTATGAAACAGAGCAACCCGGCTTAGGATCCCAATTCAAGGAACAAATCAGGCATTCCCTTCTCCGCATTCAACAATACCCTCAAGCATGGCCGCCGGAGCGCAAGGAAATCCGACGATACATCGTCCACAAATTCCCGTATAAGATTCTCTATTCCATTCAGGATGACAAAATAGTCGTTCTTGCATTCGCCCATTTACACCGGCAACCGGACTACTGGGTTGACAGACTGAAGTAGATTCTCTTGTTTGTGCAAGCCGGGGCTGCACTATGACTTCAACCTGCGGGTACCGCGCGTTATTTATTCAAACTGCATCCAACTTGTGAGGTGAAAATGAAGATCACATTTCATGGCGGGGCCGGCACCGTGACCGGCAGTCAGCATCTCGTCGAGGTGAACGGATACCGCATCCTGCTCGACTGCGGTCTCTACCAGGGAAAGCGCAAGGAGGCCTATGAGATCAACAAGCGCGGCATCGGCGACGGGAGCAGGATCGACGCGCTGATCCTGTCCCATGCCCATATCGACCATTCGGGCGGCATACCGTGCCTGGTGAAGAACGGGTTCAAGAACGAGATCTCCACAACGCCGGCCACCCGGGACCTCTGCTCCTGGATGCTGCTCGACGCGGCAAGTATTCAGGAGCACGATGCGGCCTTCGTGAACCGGCGGCGGGGCAGCGAGGGCAAGAACCTCTTCGAACCGCTCTATACCCGCGACGACGCCCAGGCCGCAATGAAGCTCTTCACAGGTCTCGAGTACGACCGGCGGAAAGAGATCCTTCCCGGCGTTCATCTCACGTTCCGCGATGCGGGCCATCTCCTGGGCAGCGCCCACGTCATTCTTGAAATCCGGGAGAAGAACGCAGCTCACGACGTCCGCCTGGTGTTCAGCGGAGACATCGGCAGACAGGGGGCTCCGATCATCCGCGATCCCACGCCCGTGACCGAGGGCGCCGATGTGCTGCTCATGGAATCCACGTACGGCAACCGCGTTCATCCGCCGATGCAGGACATGGCCGACGCCTTCGCCAAGATCGTGAATGATACCATCAACCGGGGCGGGACGCTCCTGATTCCGGCCTTTGCCGTGGGCAGGACCCAGCAGATCGTATATGAACTCCATAAGCTGTTCAACCGCGGCGCGGTGCCGAACATCCCCATTTACATCGACAGCCCCCTGGCGAAGCGGGTCACCGAGGTGTATCGTCAGCACCAGGAGTGTTTCGACGCGGAAGTCAGGAAGTTCCTGGAAACCGACGACGATCAGAACCCCTTCGGGTTCGGACGGGTGCGGTACATCCATGCCCTCGAGGATTCGAAGAAGCTGAACGAAGATACGGCCCCCAAAGTCATCATCAGCGCCAGCGGCATGATGGAAGCGGGCCGCATTCTCCACCACCTGCGCCACCGCATTTCCGACCCGCGCCATACCATTCTGATCACGGGCTGGCAGGCGGTCAATACCCTGGGCAGGCGCATTCTCGAGCAAGAGAAGATGGTGAAGATCTTCGGGGAACCCCATGAGGTCAAGGCCCAGGTCGCGGTCATGAACGGGATGAGCGGCCACGCCGACCATGACGGGCTCCTTGCCTGGGCAAGCGCCATGGAGCACAAACCCAGCCGCACCTTCGTGGTCCACGGCGAGGCCGAGAGCGCCGGCGCGCTGGCCGAGGGACTCGCGAAGGCGGGGTTCGGAGGCATTACCATTCCGGTTCAGGGAGAGACGTCGGGGCAGCTGTGAAGCGGGGTGAACAAGCGTATGTCAACGCGGAGAATCATAACGAAGCGATTCTCGAGCCAGGGTTTTAGGAATAGAGGGCCGCTTCTTTACCCATGACAAATATAAAGAAGCAACCCCTGGTACATAGTAAATTACATTCTTGATAGTTCTGAATTTCCTTCTTTCGTCACCCCGGCATGACTTTAGCCGAGGTCCAGAGGTTTTGAGTCGATACCATCTCTGGATTCCGGCTTAAACAATGCCGGAATGACGTCTAATAATTAAGTTGACGGTGTAGTACTCCTAGGGTTCCCTTGAGCGGGTTGCCGGAGCGGTGTTGCTACGATACACTTTCCTTACCGCTCCCCTGTTTGCCAACGTATTTCCTGAACGCCTCCCTGCCTTCAGCATTCCACCATGCGTCATAGTGCTCCCAATCCTCGATATCGTGATTTGCTTCATTGCCTGTTGCGCATCCGTAGCCGGGCCATGACAGGCGGTGGAAGCCGTGTTTTCCCCTGCCGAAGCCATGGTGGTCGCGGCCATGGTGGCCCATGCTCCCGAAGAGCAGCCGTGCCAGCACCATCAGACCGAAGGCCTGGCTCCAGGTGATCGTCCCGAGATTGAAGATGGGCGGCATGAGCCAGTTCCAGAGCATGTGCACGAAGATGCCGAATACCATCACGAAGACGAGGGCTATGGCGATCCCTCGCAGGACATGGCCGATGAAGCGCGGTCCCCGTTTCCCGTTCTTGTCTGTACAACAGTTTCCCTTGAACATGGGTCGTCCTCCTTATAAGGTGTATTCTATCCGTCTCTTGCTACTTGACCCTCAGGTCCTGCAGCGCTTGTTGCAAGGCTGCGTTCGCCCGGTGTTTTCTGGCCAGAAGCGTTCCCAGGGGTACGCCCCATTCTGTTGCCAGCTCGCGGAACGTATATCCGTCCAGTTCGATTGCGATCCAGACCGCCCGCTGGTCCGGTGCCAATTCATCCAGGGCCTTGATCAGCCGTTTCCGTATCTCCACGGCGTCGAGCTCAGGCTGCATGTCGTAGCTCGGTTCGGGCACAGTTCCGCTTCTCTCGTCACCGTTTTCCCTGTCATCGGTATTGTCAAAAGCAATCGTCTTCTTCCGTCTCCGCAGATAATCGATCACCTTGTTCTGGATCGAGCAGTAGAGGTACGCTCCCATGTTCTCGACCTGTTCCGTGATATCAGCTCTGTTGAACAGGTCCGTCATCAGATCGCTGACAATGTCCTCGACCTCCATCTCGGACAGGTCTGCATACCTCGCCCTGAAGGACCTGACAATCTTCCGATATTGATCGCTGATGAACCCGGCGAACTTTTGATCCTGATGTTGATCGACCATTATGAGTTGATTCTCGCTCTCTAGGGTAATGACGAACGGCGGAGGTCTTTTATTGCACAGAAAGTAATTAATTTTTTCGATAATAACAGAAGAACATGAAGGGGCGGTGATTGCGAGATGGTGAAGCGGGTCGGACCAAAGATAGACGGTCTGCTAACGCCCCCCATCCTTGCTTCCTTTTTTCCCGCGGTTCCTCAGCACCAGGTTCAGCAGCAGGCATCCCGCGCCAGTCAGACTGGCCAGGGAAAGGACCGGCAGGTTGGGCAGATGGATCAGGGACCTCAGCCAGCGCTCGAGGTCGCTTTCATTGCTGAGCAGAGCTGCGAACACGATCAGCGCTGCGATGATGAAGCCGTAGGCGATGTTCACCCCCGTCGCGTCATTGCCTCCTGCTGCAGTGCCGGAACCCTCGCTGGTCAGGCGGATCGAGGGGTCCTCAAAGAACTTGAGCGCCCTGCTTCCGTGCTTCATGACCAATCGCTTCAGCCTCTTCATCTCGAAGGGGGCCGCAGTCAAGCTCTTCAGCAGGTCGTCGATCTCAAAATCAGACCTGATGCATTTCTGCACAAAGGCCCGCAGATGTTCGACGATCCTGATCTCCGGGTCAAGGGACAGGCAGGTCCCTTCGAAGGTGGTGAGCGCCTTGGACACGAGGACGAAATCGTGGGGGATGTGGATGCCGAACTCCAGGCTGGTGTTCAGGAACCGTTCCATCATCGAAGAAAATGGTATGCCGGCCACTTCATAGATAGGCAGTTCCGAGAGCACCTCGTTCATCTCGCGGCGATATCCAGCGAGGTCGATCTCGTTCTCTTTCACATTGCACAGCTCCATGAACGAGCTGATGACCCTCGTCACATCGCCCCGCGACATGCCGTAGAGGATGTCGAAGATCCACGCCCGCAGGTCCTCGGACAGATAGCCCACGATCCCGAAATCGAGATAGGCGATCGTTTTGCCGTCAACGAGCATGATGTTGCCCGCGTGGGGGTCGCCGTGAAAGAACCCGTCGATAAAGATCTGCTTCAGCATGGAATCGGCGATCAGGCTGGCCACGGCCTTCCGGTCAATGCCTTGCGCAGGCGCGTGAAACACATTGACGCCCCGGATGTGCTCCATGATGAGGATCTTCCGGGTCGTGTACTCGCGGTACACCTTCGGGATCTTCACGCCGGGATAGTCTTTGAAGTTGTGGGAGAAGTGAAGGGCGTTCTTTCCTTCCTGGCGGAAATAGAGCTCGCGGTCGGTCCAGCGCGTGAACTCCTGGACGAGCATGACCGGCCGGTTCTTCCTGAGCGCGGGAACGAACCGCTCGATAAGGTAGGCGATGCGCAGCATGATGAACAGGTCCGAGATCATCGCCTCGCGGATGCCGGGCCGCTGGACCTTGACCGCCACCTCTTCTCCTGTCCTGAGCCGCGCACGGTGGACCTGCGACACCGAGGCAGCAGCCATCGGCGCCTCGTCGAATTCGCTGAAGACATCGGCGGGGTCCCTCTTCAGCTCGTTCCAGAGCTCGCGCTGCACCTGCACAAAGGGGAAGGGGGAGACCCGGTCCTGCAGTTTCTTGAACTCGGCGACAAACTCCGGGGGGATCAGGTCAGGTCTGATGCTCAGGAACTGGCCGAATTTTACATAGGTGGGCCCGAGCTTCTCCAGGGTCTCCCTGGCGATCTCGGCCGCGCTCATCCTCTGCTTGTCCGTTGAGAGGTATTTCCCGATGACCTTCTCAAGCTTGGCATTGGGTGCGAAGATGAACCGGTAGGGCACGAGGACCAGGTACTGCCTGAACAGGATGAGGATGATCGTGACGAGCCGCTTCATGCCGCGCAGATGGGTGAGGACAATTCTCAAGGAATGCGATCTCCTTTAAACCGAACAACAGTATTTGGCCACGGAAGAGGCGGATTTAATTTACGATAAAAGCGGATAAAGATAAGATCATGTTCATCAATGACCGTTCAAGGATAGCATATTTTCGGGGAGGCTTCAGGATTTACTGATCGATCCTGCGGTTTTCTGATAGATGCTTATCTTCACATCAATATCGAGCGACAGCCGGTCAAGGGCTTCCACCTTGTTCCTGGTGTTCAGGTCGATGTTCCAGTAATAGGGCGTCATTGCAAGGAGGTCCATGATCTCTGTGTTGGTCTTCAGTTCAAGGGGATAGGTGACGCGCGTTGCGGAAACAAGGGAGAAAATTCCCTTGGCCTGTTCAGGCATTTCCGTTTGTGCATGCTCCCTGGCCTGGGGATAGATGATCTCCCGCAGACCGTTGAGATGCCGGGGGCCGGGGCTCGCGATCACGAGCCTGCCTGTTCCTGTCAGGGTCCTGGCAAATTCAGCAAAGTCGGCCGGAGCAAACACATTCACGATGATGTCAAGGGAGGAGGGTGCAAAGGGCAGCGCAATGATGCTGGCAACGAACCAGTTCATCGTTCTGTCGCGCTGCGCGGCCTGGCGGACCGCGAATTTGGAAATGTCGATGCCGTAATGGTCGGCCTGTATCGGGCCTCCGGGATGGTGCATCAGGGATTCCTTGAGACGTTTGAGATAAAAGCCCTCCCCGCAGCCTGCGTCAAGAATCGTTACTGATCGCGTCTGCCCAGGTCCCGTTAGACAGCCGGCTACTGCGTCGTTGATGCCATCGGACACCCTGGTGTACGATCCGAGGTCCAGGAACCGTCTGCGGCTCTTGATCATGTCCGGGTTGTCTCCCGGCTCCCTGGAGTTTTTCTGATTGACGAGGAGAAGGTTGACGTACCCCTGACGGGCGGCATCGAAGGTGTGCTTGTTCGGGCAGTGATAACCGCCTGGTGTGCGAAGCAGGGGCTCTCGGCAGACGGGGCATTGCAGGATGGAGGTCATGGGTCCTTTATTTTTGTTATGACATCAAAGGTCCTGATCTTACCGCAGATAAAAAAATCTTTGACACTGAAGAGGCTGATTAACAACCTGATAACGGCGGATAAAAATTACAGCAATACGTATTATTCTTGGGTCTTCTCGGGTGAATTCTTTCTTAGAACTAAATCCGCCGTTATCCGATTCTTATCAGCTTCTTCAGTGTCAAAGGTTGTATTACTTGGATTCCTGTTCTCTGAGCTGGCCGCATGCTGCCGAGATGTCCCTGCCGCGGGACTCGCGCACCGGCGTGATGTAATGGTGGTCCAGCAGGATCTTCTGGAAACGCCGGACATTCGCGTCATCGGGCCTCTTGAACTCGCTCCCGGGAAAGGGATTGAAGGGAATGAGGTTGATCTTGCACTTGATGCCCTTGAGCAGTTTCGCAAGCCGCTGCGCGTCCTCCATCGTGTCGTTCACGCCCTGGAGCATCACATATTCGAAGGTGATCCTGCGCCGCGGGTCCAGGGGAAAGTGTCTGCACGCGGCCAGCAGCTCCTTGATGGGATAGCGTTTGTTCACCGGCATGATCCGGTCCCTGACCTCGTCCGTTGTTGCGTTGAGCGAGACCGCGAGGTTCACCTTCACGCCCGATCGTCCCAGTTTACCGATCTCCGGAACCAGTCCTGCCGTTGATACGGTCACGCGGCGCGTGGCGAAATCCAGGCCCTTGCCCGAGGTGATGACCGTGAGGGCCGCGGCCACGTTATCGAGGTTCGCAAGGGGTTCGCCCATGCCCATGAGCACGATGTTCGTCAGGCCCCGTTTTTCCTCCTGCCGCAGAAGGTGGGAGATTTCCTGCACCTGGTCAACGATCTCGTAGGGCGTAAGGTCCCTGATGAACCCCTTGCTTCCGGTGAGGCAGAAGCGGCAGGCCTGTTTGCACCCTACCTGGGACGAGATGCAGAGCGTCTGTCTGTCCTCGTCGGGGATCAGAACGCTCTCGACCGTGTGCCCGTCTTCGAGGTTGAACAGAAATTTTCGCGTTCCATCGCTCGAGATCTCTGTCCTGATGATCTGCGGCAATGATATGCAGAAACATGACGAGAGCTGGCCCCGTTCTGTTTTGGCGATGTTCGTCATATCGTCGAAGGTCCGGGCATGGTGGGTGTAGATCCATGTAAGGAGCTGATCTGCCCGGTATTTTTTAAGACCGAGCTCGACAATACTGGCCTGGAGCTCGTCACGGGTCAATGACTTGATATTTATTTTTTGAACTGCCATGGGTCTCCTTCAGCGGAATGTAACATCTTTAGCCGTCAAAAGCAAGGCTGACAAAACACGTCCTTCTGAAAACAGACCTGACCGGTTTTCGGGCATGCGGTTGTAATATGATCATAGGTAACTGGTTGTTTTACTGAAGATTGATTGTAATCTATAACGGAGTACATAACTTGCAATTAGATTAGGGAGAATAGCTTTAGTGCTGCCCAGGAGAATTATGATGGCTACTAACACGGATACGAAGAGGATACTGATCGTCGATGACGAGCCCACAATATTGCTCACCCTGTCCTATGCGCTCCAGTCCGGCTCTGTCGAGGTGATCACGGCGAGCAGGCTTGAGCCTGCCGAAGAAGCGCTCAGGCGCTACTCCTTTGACCTCGTGATCGTGGATATCAGGATGTCGGGCATTCTTGGCGTCGAGGGTCTGGAGCTTCTCAGTTACATAAAGAACAACTGGCCCCAGACGGAGGTCATCATCATGACCGCTTATGGATCGGATGAGATCAAGCAGGACGCCTATGACCGGGGTGCGTGCTACTATTATAATAAGCCCGTCGATATCGTCGAGCTCATGGAGCGCGTCAGGGCCATGGGGATACCCGTCAAGTCGTGAAGGGGTGCGTCAAACCCGGTTGCCCCTCGGTCCCATTGAATACGCTGAGCAGTACAGGAGGATTGTGCATGTTGAAAAAAGTGATCGTCGTAGATGACTCAGCCCTGATCCACCAGATGTATAAGATGGTGCTGATGCGCTACAAGTGTACCATCGTCGATGCGTTGAATGGCCAGGACGGTCTGGACAAGCTCGCGAATAATCCCGACACTGATCTTATCCTCCTCGATATCAATATGCCGCTTATGAACGGCCTGGAGTTCATCAAGAAGGTCAAGGAAGCGGGAACGTACGACCACATCCCGATCGTCATCGTGAGCACGGAAGGCAAGGAGGAGGATACGATGAGGGGCCTGGCCCTTGGCGCCAAGGGGTATGTGAAGAAGCCCTTCCAGCCCAGTGCCCTGCACGCGCTCATCGAAAAACTCTATCCGCCGATCAAATAAGATATTCATTCACCATGTTCCCGGAGTTCGCTGCGGTTACTCGTGGCAAGACGTGCATTAGGAGGCTGGCATGAAAAAACAACCCTTATCAATTATCCTCAGGACGGTGCTGTCATGCATTCTGGTCATGACGCTCGTTGGCAGCGCTGCAGCAGAGATAACCTTCGGCGTCCTGCCGCGCCTGAGCGCCATGGAGCTCTACACCATGTTCAATCCTCTTACGGAGTACCTGTCCAAGGAGGTCGGGGAAAAGGTGAGCCTCGTGATCCCCAAGGACTTCGACGCCTTCAAGGCCGCGGTCAGTTCAGGGCATCTTGACATGGGATTTTCGAATTCGCTCGTTTATGTCCAGCTCAGGAAGAACATGGCCCTCGTGCCGCTCGCGCTCGCGGTAGAGCCTAAAGCGGGGAGCAAATTCAGGGGGATCATTGTTGCCCGGAAGGACAGCGGCATCGAAAAGCCCCAGGACCTCAAAGGCAAGCGGCTGGTCTTTGTTGAAAAGGACTCGGCTGCAGGATACATTTTCCAGATGCTTTTCTTAAAGAAATCCGGTCTGGACCTTCATAAGGATTTCATTACCCTGCCCTTTGCGAAGAAACACGACAACGTGATCATGGCTGTTTTCAATAAGGCTGCCGATGCCGGCGGGATCCGTGAGGACGACCTCGAGAAGATGAAGGACAAGGTCGACCTGACACAGCTCAAGATCGTGGCCTATACCGACTACTTTCCGAACTGGCCCGTGTTCGCAATGCCGTCGATGAAAAAAGAGGTTGCCGCGAAAATAACGGCCGCGCTCCTTAAGCTCAGCAAAGATCCTGCGGCAGCTGCCCGGGTCCTGGGGCCGGCAAAGCTGTCCGGGTTCGCGCCGGCCGCGGACAAGGATTATGATCAACTGCGCCATGCGGCAAAGCTGGTGGGCGCGTTGTAGTGCACTCCGATCATGGAATTCACCGCAGAGCAGATGGCGAGGTTCAAAGAGCTGGTGTACGACCGCAGCCATCTGTCATTCCCCCGAAGCAGGGAGCAGCAGCTGCGGCAGTTCCTGGCGCAGCGGGCAAAGGCGGGCGCATACCGCTCCGGTGACGAGTACTTTCAGGTGCTCAGTTCCGATGATGCCGAGTTCGCCCATCTGATAACGCTCATCACCACCAGGGAAACATATTTCTTCAGGATGCCCGGCCAGTTCGAGGCGCTCCGGAATCTGGTGCTGCCCGCGATCGCAGAGCGGGAAGGGAAGAATTCCCTCCATTCCCTTTCCCGCGGAGAGCGGTCCCGCATGAAGCTTCGCGCCTGGTCTGCCGGCTGCGCAACGGGCCAGGAAGCCTATTCCCTGTCCATGCAGGTCCTCGACTCCCTCCGGTACCCCCGGGCCTGGGACATTCAAGTGCTCGGAACCGATATTAACGCCACCGCACTCGCAACCGCACGGATCGGACACTACGACACCACGAGGCTCGGGCAGCTGCCCCCGCGGTTCCGGGAGCGCTATTTCCAGGTCCGTGCTCCCGACGAGATCGCGGTGTCCGACGAGGTGAAGGCGATCACTGAATTCCAGGTCATGAACTTCCGCGATCTGCCGTCGCAGGCATCGTTCCTGAGCGCCTTTGATGTCATCTTCTGCAGGAACGTCATGATCTATTTCGACCTGGCTGCGCAGCAAGGTCTTATCACGGCCCTTACGGCATGCCTCAAGCCGGGAGGATATCTCTTTACCGGCGAAGGCGAAGTGCTACATCTCTACGACCACGAACTCGAGGTCGTCGAAAAGGACAGCTGCAGTTTTTACCGCAGACCTGAACGATGAAGGACGGCCGCAGCATATGCTTCGGGAGGGTGCCGGGAGATTTGTCGGTCCCGTGGCAGGAGAACATTGAACCTGCGGTAAATCTGCGGTTTTTCCCCTTGACAGGTGGGCAGGTTTTGGCTATAGTGCGTATTCTGTAAGTGCCTGGGGGATCGTCCAGTGGTAGGACGACAGGCTCTGAACCTGTTTACGGGGGTTCGAATCCTCCTCCCCCAACCATTATAATTCAATGTAAAATGAGGAATTATGAATGAGGAGGGGTAACATCATACCTTCATTCTCCATTCTCCATTTTTCATTATCATTGCAGTATCGGTCCCATCGTCTAGCGGCCTAGGACGCTGGCCTCTCACGCCGGAGACACGGGTTCGATTCCCGTTGGGACCACCATTTCAAAGTCCAATATAGTCCGATTTAGTGCATAAGCCCCTTGATAAAAGG
>Ga0334722_10006968_pt1 | contig 11060 bp, 14 predicted proteins | sample C3_bottom_MG_FD_207210 | JGI IMG/M metagenome (GOLD analysis project Ga0334722, IMG submission 207210) | Sediment microbial communities from Yellowstone Lake, YNP, Wyoming, USA - C3_bottom | ecosystem: Environmental > Aquatic > Freshwater > Lake > Sediment | place: USA: Wyoming | collected...
ACAGTTAATGATGTAACCAATTATGAATATACACAAGAATTCGATGTTTCTTCATTGTCAGCTTTACTGATAGGATTAAAAGTAACTGCTGGTAATAATGACGTTAGAGTACGTTTTGAAACAAAAATAGGAGAAGATTGGTATTCATTTTCATCAGAAGCAATAACAACCGCTAATTCCACAACAACATATTTTAATCATTTTAATAGCGAAATGTTTGGTACACATATTCGTTTTGGTTTAAAAGGTATTGGTAATGTAACTATAAACATGGTTATGAAAAAGTAAAAGGGAGGTATTTTGCTATGGACAAAGAACGGGTTTTTGAAGTGATTGATAAAGAATTTCATCGGATGAGAGGGAAACTTTTCACCTTAATTGAAGGTTCTGTTGATAATGAACGGAAGATTAAAAGTATTAATCGTTACATCAGAAATATAACTGGTGAAGCATGGAATAATATAAAAAATAATATTGAGGAGTAGTGATTTGTGCAAATTAAAGTAGAGTGGTGATGAACTGGTGAAATTTATTGATGAGTTACTACTGTATAGAAATTTTCGTATTACAAAAAATTTTTTAGAAAGATATTTTTTTGATTATAAATTGAGTCGGACAGGTAAGAGTTTGTATTTAGCAGATACTAACGAGGGCTTCTTCCGTTTTAGAATTGACTTATTAAGAGATGGTAATATATCATCTGAATTATCAGATGATTTTGTTCGCTCATTAGTTTCGGTTAATGCGGAAGAAGCCTCTTATTTTGCTTTATTTAAAATGAATACAAAAAATCAAAAATACGAGTTTATTTGTTTGTTAACTACTGTTAAAGATATTCTTTATCTGTTAGAAGATAAAGAAACTTTCATTGGGGTTGATTGAAATGTTGTCGGAGAAATTTCGTAAAAAATTACAATGGTATTTTAAAAAACGTAAGGTATTAAAACAGGTTAATGATTCTCCTAAAAACAAAGAATTACTTCAAAAACGAATTCAGATTTGTCCGATTTTTGATATTCGTGCAAATATATTTGTTTGCAAGAATTGTGTTTACGCTGTTGAAATTGATATGCAAAATGAAACTGTTAATTGTTCATATAAAACATCAGAACAACAAGAAAATATTCTTGATACTCCGGAAATAGTGGAGCAACCTGTTTTGAAAGATAATAATGATAATTAGGAGGTTGTTTTTATGAATAATGCTATAAGAGAAATTTTAATTCAAGCAACAGTACAATACATTAATGAAGTTACTAATAATTTGTTCCAAAAAATTTCTGCCGATACTTTTCAAAAAATTGCAACTGATATACAGCCAAATGTGCAAAGTGTTTTGAAAAATGTTATGCAAGAAAAGGGCGTGACGATTGATGATAATAAATTAAATGAAATTATGCAAGAAGTTTTAAAACGATTACAACAAAAACCAGTGCAACAAGATAATACAACCAATCCAAATTCATTATTATTATAAGGTTGGTGTTTTAAATGCCAAAGAAAAAGTCAAGTAAAATTCAAAAAGAAGTTTCTGAACAAAAAACTGGTTCCTTTTTACCTCCTAAAATAAGCGGTAGAGTAGTACGCAGCAGACCTGTATTAACAACAGGTTTTTGGGATGACCCACTAAATGCTTACAACTTTTTAGGAATTCCGCTAGATTTATCGAAGGCAGAACATCGTAAAGCGATTTTAAGATGGTGTAGATTTTTTTATATGACACATCCACTCGTAGCTACTGCAATAGATATTTATGCACGTTACCCCTTGGTAGGATTAGAAATTTTCTGTAAAGATAAGAATGTAGAAAAATATTATCGTGATTATTATACCGATATGAGTTATGATAAGTTTTTAGTAGATGTAGGTTTGGAGTATTGGAAAGTTGGAGAAGCTTTTATCTTAGGTGAATGGAATAATACATTGGGACGTTTTGTTTCAGAAGAATTACTAAATCCTGAAGATGTAGAGGTTGATTATATACCTTTATTAAAAAGAACTACTTACAAAATGAATCCTCCTCAAAGAATTGTGGATATTATAAAAACAAAACAACCGGAAGCTGAATATATATATCTAAAGAAAAAAATGCCTTACTTAGTAGACTTTGTTGAAAAAGGAAAACCTGTTCCACTTCCTGCCGAAGTGCTTTATCAAATGAAATTTGGTGCTGAGCAATGGAGTCCTCGTGGTTATCCGATATTACTTCGCGCCTTTTTAACTTTATTAACTGAACAGAAGTTGATGATGGCACAGCAAGCAGTTGCCGATAGATTATATTCTCCACTAATTCTTATGAAACTTGGTGGACAGGTAGGTGCAGATGACTACTGGATTCCTACTGAATATGATTATAATGCTTATCAAGAAAGACTTGAAATGGCATTAGAAAGTAATTTCCGTATCATGGTTGGGCATAGCGCTATGTCGATAGAAGCAGTTCAGCTTGGGAATACTTTTCCGAATATGGATACTGACTTTGAACGTTTAGAAGAAAAATTATTACAAGTATTTGGAATAGACAAACAGTTACTCGTTGGTGGAACACGGAGTACATATGCATCAACTGCTATGAGTGCTGAATTTTTAGTACAGCGTATGGCAGATTACCAAAAAGAAATTATTAGATTTTTAGAACAACGGTTTAAAGCTATTGCTGAAGCTCAAGAATTTTATGTATTAGAAAAAGAAGGCGGTGTTTATAAACCTGTTTGGGAAGAATATATTGAAATTGACCCTGAAACAGGTGAAGAAATTATAAGAAAACGTAAGAAATTATTATTACCGACTATTAGTATGCAATCAGTTGATATTCGTGATGAGAATACCAGACGACAAATTTTAGCACAATTAAGACAAATGGGTATTCCGATTTCTAATAGACGTTTAGTAAGTGCTTCTATGAAAAATCTTGATATTAACGAGGAATTGGAAGTATTACAGAAAGAACAGATTTCAATGCAATTATCTATACTTGATAGTCAAATGGAACAAAAAGCGGCATTTATTGAATACTTTATTAACCGTGGTAAGTCAAAAGAAGAAGCGATAGAACTCGCTAAACAACAAATGCAAATTTTACAACAGTATGGTGTTGGTTTTGGTCCTCCCGCTGATGATAAAGGCGGCGGAGGGTTACTTGGTGATATGGGCTTGGTACCATCTCCAACCGCAGAAGGCGGTGATTTATTATCACCTGAATTAGCAGGACAAGCAGGCGGCTTACCTGATTTGTCAGATGTCTTTGGAGACAATATTCCTGAAAATTTACAAGAAGATAATGCACCCGAACAACGTCCCGAAGTTTCTGACGAACGTAAAGAAGAAATGCCAAAACCTTAAACTAATTTAAAGAAAAGGAGAGTGTTTGTTATGTCAATTCAAGTTCCTTATCAAAAATTACCTGGAGGTTTAACTCCAGTTTACAAAAATAAAGGAGATGCTGGTGCGGATATTTATAATAAAGAACCGATTTTTGTAGCGCCGGGACAAACTATTCTTGTCGGAACTGGTTTAAAGGTGGCAATTCCTGAAGGTTATTTTATTGATATGCGACCTCGGAGTGGTATTTCCGCAAAAACAATGCTTAGATTGGCAAATAGCCCTGGAACAATAGATAGTGGTTATCGGGACGAAATGGGAATTATTATTCAAAATCTTGGGTTTAGTAATGTATGGGTAGATTTTGTTATAACCATTGATGGAAAAATAGAACGTTATGAAAATTCAATGTTTTTATTCCCAACTTATTTAATTCCAGCAGGTACACGTTTAGCACAAATTTTATTACTAAAAGTTGAGAAAATGGATTTTGTAGAAGTAGATGATGTAGGTGTTATTGGGGAAAATAGGGGCGGAGGTTTTGGGAGTACAGGATTATTTGAACATATTGAGAACAAGGAAGATAAACACGAAGGGAAGGTAGAGTTTATTGAGCTTTCTGATTCAATTGATATTAAAGATAATTAGGTGGTTTTCTTATGTTAACAAAATTATCAGCATGGGTAGACGTACAAAAAAAGGCATGGCGTTTATATTCTACGGGAAGGGTGACACCTGTTGCTGTTAATGGTAAAGGTATAAAGTGTACTGTTCAGGGCGACCACGGTACATATACAACTGTCGTAGGAGAACCAAACAGTTCAGGTGGAGAAGGGGCATGGTCTTGTACCTGCCCTTGGGGACAATGGGCTTGGCGCAGGGTTGATAAGTACCGAGGGCGACCATGCTCACATGCTTTAGCGACTGGTAGGATGTGGAGTTTGTCAGGTATTCGTGGTAAAGATGACGCTTATATTAACCCAAATCAACTAAGCGATATGTGGAAAAAAGTATTTGTTAAAAATCCTGCTGATGTGAAACCTGACCTCACACAAGAACCAACTACACCGATGCCATTAACGCCTGAACAAGAAGAAATACCAGATGCTAATGAATTGCTAAAAAATTATTACTATAAAAATCCATATAGTCAAATATTAACAGCACCACCACCACCTGTTTTACCTAATCCTAAAGATATAATTCCGAAAAATACCCCAAAAAATATTCCACAAAACTTACTGACTGATAACCCTCAGAAATGGTATAGAAAATTTACAAGTAACCGAATAGTAAAACTTTCAGATGGGGGAATCGAAATGCCTTTAGATAATTTGAAAGAAAAAGATAATAGTATTCCTGAAAATCAAGATTTGAATGTCGATAAAAACATAGAAACTGTACCTAATGAACCTATTGATAGTAATATAACACCTGAACCAAATACAAACATAATTATTGACCAGGAATTACAAAAACAACAAGAAAACCTAGAAAAAGAAAGAGAGAATTATGAGATACGTTACTATCGTACAAAAGACAATAAATTGATTAAATACTTGTTTGAGAAAGACCTTAAATGAGGTGGTGTTTTATATGCCTTTTACTTATCCAGAGGGGTTAGAAAATCCCAAAAAAGAACATTTTTCAGAAATATGTTCCAACTGTGATTTTGCAGAAACAAGAAATGATGAATTATTTTGCACTAAACACAATGTAGAAGTAGCACATATAGATAATTGTGATGATTTTGAAATTACAGTTAAAACTGCTCCTACAGTAAAATCCTCAGAAGAAGAACGGGAAAAGTATGTTGAGAAGATTAACAAAAATGCAGACGTACAAAATACTGAAAAAGTGTCAGACTTACAAATATGTTCTTCTACTCACTATGGTTTTTGTGAAGAATGTTCTGAAGAAGGTAATTGTCAAAAACAAAAGAAATACAGTCGTGCATATTTTGCTGATATTGAAAACGAACATCTAAATGCAAAAGCTCGAAATTTAAATAAGTTAAAATTAGATGACCACTACAATATTTCTTTACTACTTTTTTAAAAAATTATTATATTTTTTTCTTGTAGTCGTGTTATATATTTGAAGGAAAAATGGTGGTGATTTTTGGTGTTACAAAAATTTGCTGATTGTCAGCTATTAGATGCAGTAAGCATAAATAAAAAGCGAGATTTTAAACGATTTGCATCAAAGTCAATTTTCTCGGATTTTGATTTTGAACCAGAATTCGGCTACTTATATATAGCATTGAGGGCAATTAGTAACATTGTAAATAAAAATGCTGATGGTTTTTCGGCAGAAGAATTAAAAGGTATGACGGAATATCAACATCCTAGATATGGTTATGCAACTTTTAAATATAAACCACATTTTATTCAACACAAAAATAGTAATCCATTAACTGCACGTGGTGTAATTTTAGACGCTAAGATAATGGAAACCCCTGTAAACAAAAAATTAGACGAGAAATTAGGTTTAAAAAGGTTAGGCGAGAATGATGTCTGGGTAAAATTACTAGTTGAGATTGACGCAGAAAGTTTCCCTCGTTATGCTGAAGCTATTCAAAAAGGTCGTATTAACAAATTTAGTATGGGTTGTGATGTGGAAAAAAGTATTTGTAGTGTTTGTGGAAATGTTGCAACTGATGTTGATGAGTTTTGTACTCATATAAAACATTATAAAGGTTCTTACATAAAAGAAGGTAGTGAGGAAAAGTTTGTTTACGAAGATTGTAAAGGTTTGAGATTTTTTGAAATATCTGGTGTTTATGACCCCGCAGACCCTACTGCTTATTTAATAGATAGTTATTTAGCACCTTCATCTGAACAAGTTGACACAACCAAGAAAGTTGCAATGGTTTACAAAAGAACTAACGAAGGATTACAGAAAGTTGCAAGTGCAGACGAAAACTTAAAAATTTGGTGGTAAAAATGTTTTTAAAAGGCGAGAAAGTTCAATTTATTTATAATCCTCGTAAAAAACATACAAAGAAACTTGATTTTTATAAAAGAGTAAATGGTGCTGTTGGTGTTATTAAAGAAATTACGAAGGATTTTATCATATTAGATTTCTCTCAAGATGGTGTTTATAATTTACCTGTTTATCCTGATGAATTAATAAAAGTAGTTCCCGGAACTGCTGAACCTGTTATTAAACAACCTAAAGGGCGTGACCATCCAGCGAAAAGACAATTAGGAGGGATTTCAATGTCTTTGAAAGACAGACTCAAAAAGAAGAAAGAAGCCAAAAACCAAGTTAAAAAAGCTTCTATTCAAAAGGAAGCAGTAAGAAAATTTTTAGCTGATGTAGTAGACGAAGTTATTAACGAGGTTGACAAAAAAGTCCCTGAAATTGCAGAGGAAGTAATTGATGAACTTGTCGATAAGATTGTTGATGAAATAACAAAAGATGTAGATACTTTTATGGACGATGTGGTTGATACCTATAATGAATTTGCTGATAAAGGTTTTGAGGGGTTAGATTTAGAAGGACCCCAAGATGCTGAGTCTATCGAAGAACCTGATGTAACTACTGAAGAACCAACAGAAGAAGAAAAGAATAAAAAAGAAGGTGCTTCTAAATCTTTATTAAATTTAACCAAAAAGGTAATGGCACAAAGAGCTAAACAAGCTTTAAAACGCAATAAGAAATTTGCATTTGCAAAAATGGCAGATAGTGAGGAAGCTGTGTCTGAAAAGATTGAAGATGCTATTAATTTATTTGTTGATACTATTGAAGATTTAAAAGATGATGTTGTAGATGAAGTAATGACACAAGTGGTTGACAAATCAGATGATGTAAGCGATGAACTTGCTGATGCTTATGACCAATTAGAAACTCCTGAAGAAGAAAAAGCACTTGATAAAGTTGTAGCAATGGTTGTAACTGCTTACGCTTTATCAAGAATAGCTTTAGAAACAGAAGAAATTGTTGATAATTTACTTGATACTTTTGTAACTGAATTAGCTGACCAAATTTCCTCTGATGAAGAAGTACCTGCTGAGAAGGGTACTGAAACCAAAGAAGATACTACTAAAGAACCAGCAGATGTCGCAGTTGATGATACGGAAGATGAAAAAAAAGTTGCTAATATTGTTCGTAGTAAGATTGACAAAATTAAAAAAGCTCAAATGGAAAAATCTAAAAAAAAAGTAGCCGACATATCAGACGAATTAAAGAATGACCCTGTGGAATTTGTTGTAAAAGTTACTTCAAAAGGTATTTTGGGTTATGTAAAAGATAGCCTTGTATATGAATGGCGTGTAGAAGAAATGGATGAGTCGCAAAAAGATTTACTAAAAACTAATCCTATGGTTTTAGCAAAGATTGCCGAGGATGACATGAAGAAGCTATCGACAGAGGGTGCTTTTGATTATTTGCGTGTTTCACAAGAAGTTGATGAAATTTCTGAAAAGCAACAAAACACATTAATTCCAAATACTGATGAGACTATTAAAAATGCTGTACCATCTACCCAATCTCAACCAGCGGTAGATAATAATAAATTAAGTAGTTTAGATGAACGTGTAAAATTAGCTGTTGAAATTGCTAATTTATTAGTTGAAAAGAGCTTATTAAATGCTGATGAGAAAATGAATAAAATTGCCGAATTAAGTGAGCTGGATATTGACATTTTACAAAAGCAAAAATTAGCAGTTGAGAAAACTGCAAATTTTAAATACTTACCTTTTAGACGTGGTTCAACTGTGGTATTAGACAAGATTAATACTTCTAATCAGATTAAGCCTGAATCTTTATTTTTTTAAAAAAAATAGTTCTTAATAATTAAGGAGGGAACTTTTTCTATGAGGTACTTTTTAGGGTTAAATCAAGATATTACAATGGATGTTTTACAAGGCGGTTTTCCGTATGGAACTTTTCGAGTAAAACCTGATTGGGATTTCACTACCGATGGTGAAATTTTACCAGGACAGCCTGTTACTCTTGTAGGTAATGAGACTATTGCACTTGCTAATGGCGATGCTATCGGTTTATCCTTTTCCTTTGTAACTCAGAAAGTAAATGAAGCATTGGATGATTTTTCAAGACCTGTAGCTGTTCAAATGGGACAGTTTATTGCGAGAATTTATGCACCAGCTTATGATACTTCAGCCTCTTGGGCAGTAGCTACTGATGGGTCTCTCACTCCTCTTATTGCTAAAAACGGGAAATTAACTCCTAAAACTGCATCAGATACAAACTATCCAACTGTTGCTTATCTTTTAGCAAAAGAGGCTAATTCAATTTTAGTTTATTTTACGGGTGTAAACAAATAAGTATGATGTGATTATTTAATTTCGGAGGTGTGATTTTTTATGTCTTTTAAAAGAGTGGCAATGACTTCTGATGACTATATTAAACAATTAGGTGAAATTCCGAAAACTTCATTATCCGAAAAACGTGAGATTTTAGCCAAATTATTAGCACAACCAGATGGATTACAAAAACTAGGAGAATCCTTTGTAGGTCCTACCATTCTTCGTTTAAAATATGAAGGCTTAGTTAGAAACTTCTTAAAAGAATATGCACTCGGCAAAGGTGAAGAACCACTATTCGATGTATTTGATTATGTTCGTGGTGCCGCTTACATAATGAACGCTAACGAAGGTGGCGCTCAAGTTAAGCGTTTTGAAGGAAAACGGGTACGTGCAGATTTATTCCGTATTGCATCTTATCCTGTTGTCCCGAAAGAGGATTTATATGACCTGAAGATTGATACTTTACAAAATGCTTTAGACCTCAGCAAACAAGAAATTCAAATGTTGGAAGATACCCGTTTCTTACAACTCTTAGATGCGGCTGTAACTGACTGGCAGAATTCTTCAAAGCATACTGATACTCCGAATCATACTATTGTAGTATCAGGCAGTAAGTGGATTCCTGAAGCCTTCCACACCGCTTGTGGTATTGTAGCTTCTCACTTGCTCGAGGCAACAAGAATTCTAATGAACGCTCAAGATTACTATGATATTCTTGATTGGGGAATTGACCAGGTTGGTTTCCAAAGAAAAGATGAAGTAGTCGGAGGTAAACTTCCGACCAAATATGGTCCTCTAACCATCTACAAATCCGTTATGGTTCCGAAGAATGTCGCTTATGTATTACCTGAACCTGAATATGTTGGTATTATGCCTATTCGTTACAGCTTAGATGTTGAAGAAGCTAATAATGTTCCTGAATTCCATGTTGGTTATGTAATGGATGAATACATTGGTATGGTTATTCAGAACCCACGCGGTATCGTAAAACTTGTAAAAGGTTAATAATTTAAAAAGGAGATAAGAAAAATCTTATCTCCTTTCCCTTAACAAAATAATGATAGAGTATAGGGAGGCTTTAAGATGGAAGAAAAGGTGCGGTATTTTAAAAATCGAACTACATCTCCTTTGGTGATTGTGGATTTACGGAAAACAGTTGAGCCAAAGCAAGTATTTTCTTTAAAAGAATCTGAGGTTCAAACTAGCTACGATACTTTAAAGCTTATTGATGCAAATATTATTCAAGAATTGTCTTTTGAAGAACTTCAAAAAGAACGTCCAGAAATTAATTATTTTAGTCAACTAACTTCTAATACAGAGGTAGTTTCTGAAAGTGATAATGATGTGCGATTAGTACAATGTACTTTTGTATCAGCAAACGGGAAACGGTGTACAGAAATGGTATCAATAGGTCCTAATGATGATGAGACTAAGGCTTTATGTGTTTTACATGCGACTGCCGTTGATTTAACTTCTGATAAATCAAAGAAAAAGCGTAACAAAAAGTCTCAATAAAAGCTTACCCTACCGAATATACGGTAGGGTTTATTTTTTTATAAGGAGGTTATTGTGATGTATTGTAAAGATTGCTTATACTATGAGGAAGTTGATATTCATAAGCAGTTTGGGTTTTGTTTGAAAGTGCTGGATAATGAATTATTGCCTTTTAAAGTAGTATGGAGAGAAATGCATTGTAATTTAAATAGAATTAAATGTCAAGATTGTTTTTATTGGATAGAGGCGGAAGGAACAGTTTACGAAGATAATATAGGAGGTTGTACTTATGGTGGGATGTATTATCCGAAATTTTTAGGTGATAATTGCAATTTAATTGAAAAGGAATACAAAAAGTTATTAAACCAGTTAAATAAGCACAAAAGAAAGGAGTAGAATAATGAAGGTTTTTTTCTACCGTCGACCTGATTTAGGTATGGCATTTTTACGAATTGAGCATTATTTTAAATTATTTGCCCCCAAACTATTTCGATGGGTTGGTGATATTAATAATGCAGATTTGGCTATTGTTAATATAGTAGGAATGGAAGATATTTATTATACTTTAAATTTACAAATACCTTACGTTATAGTATTTCATTGTCCTTTACCTGATACAAATGCCATCCAAGAAGCATTTTCAAGAGCGGTAGCTATTTATTCTTTTTTAGATTTGAGTAACTTCAAAGGGAATATTATGCGTGGAGGTTGGGGAGTAGACCCAACATTGTTTTATGTTGAACCTTTTATGGAAAAACAGTTTACTATTTTAGCGACAGGTATGGTTGCACATACTGAAGCACTCGGCGAAATCTACCAAGCTTGTGTAAGAATCGGGGGTCGAATGCTACATGCTGGTCCTGACGTGAGCCATCAAATAAGGCATTTAAATCCTCAATATTATTATCAACAATATTTTTATGACCCGAATTTATTACGATTAGCTTATAATAGTGCAAAATTTGTTAGCGG
>Ga0334722_10006969_pt1 | contig 11060 bp, 10 predicted proteins | sample C3_bottom_MG_FD_207210 | JGI IMG/M metagenome (GOLD analysis project Ga0334722, IMG submission 207210) | Sediment microbial communities from Yellowstone Lake, YNP, Wyoming, USA - C3_bottom | ecosystem: Environmental > Aquatic > Freshwater > Lake > Sediment | place: USA: Wyoming | collected...
CAGCAACTACGGCATGGCCAGACGCCTCCTCCTCTCCAAGGTTCCGATCACCGAAGCGAACATACACCGGATCCGCGGAGAACAGGAGCCGGCGCAGGCGGAGCGTGATTATGAAACGCAACTGCGGCGGCTGGGCCGGGGGTGCGACGTGGTCCTGCTGGGCGTGGGCGAGGATGGCCATACGGCGTCCCTCTTTCCCGGCACCTCCGCGCTCGACGAGAAGGATCTTTGGGCGGCGGCCAACAACACCCCTCGGGGCCCGCGGATCACGATGACCCTGCCGTATCTAAATCTCAGCGAGAACGTCCTGGTTTTGGCTTCGGGGACGGCGAAGGCGAGAGTCGTCGCCGCGGCGGCCCGCGGTTGCGAGAGGTCCTATCCCGTGCAAAAACTGCGGGCGAAAAGGCCGGCTCTCTGGCTGGTGGATCAAGAAGCGGCCGCGACGCAAAATGAAGTATGATGTTCACACATTGAACACGGTGGCCCAAGAACGCCCGGCCCATCGAAATGTTCTAAAATGAAAAACGTTATGTCCTCCGCCAAGCCGCCCGCCTCGCCGCCGTCGGCGACGGCCCGTCTGGCCGTCATCGGCGCAGGCCAGCTGGGAAGCCGCCATCTTCAGGCCCTGGCGCTGCTCGACCGCCCGACGAACCTCGAGGTTGTCGACCCCAATCCGGCATCCCTGGAGACGGCCAAAACGCGCCTGTCTGAAGTCCCGCCCAACGCGGCGCCGCGCGGCGTCCAGTACCACTCGCGCATCGATCAGCTCTCTGCCGACCTCGACCTGGTCATCGTCGCCACCCACTCCGACATCCGAGAGAAGGTGGTCACCGAGCTTTTGGCCGCCAAGCGCGTCCGCTACCTGGTCCTCGAGAAACTGTTGTTCCAGTCGCCCGGCTCCTACGAGCGCATCGCCTCGCTGCTGCAGCGCTCGGGAGTCAAGGCCTGGGTCAACTGCCCGCGCCGCCTCTGGCCGCAATACGTCGACCTCAAGGCCCGCCTCGCCGGCTTTCGGTGGCTGGACCTGAGCGTCACCGGCACGCAATGGGGCCTGGGTTCCAACGCCATCCACTTCCTAGACCTCCTCTCGTTCTTGGGCGGCCCCACCGACTTTAAGCTTTCCGGCGAACTTCTCGACCCTGAGATCCTACCGAGCAAGAGGCCGGGATTCGTCGAGTTCGGCGGCACGCTTTGCGGGACTTCAAGCCACAAGGGGCATGTGGTGATGACGGTCCATCCCGGCGAAGATTTATCCTGCCTGCTTCAGCTTGCCACCGACCGAGTGCGCTTCAATATCAACGAGCTCGAGGGCAAGGCCTGGTTCTCGGAGGCGGCATCCGGCTGGGCGTGGCGGGAGCTTCCCTTTCCCCGAACGATGCAAAGCCGGCTGACGCATGAAGTGGCGCAAGCCCTCCTTGACGGAGGCGACTGCGGCCTCACCTCGTTCGAGGAGTCGGCGCGCCTGCATCAGACTCTGCTCAGGGTCTTCCTCCCGCATCTCGCGCGCGCCGGCAAGGCCCGCGGCGACTCCTGCCCGCTCACATGAACATCCTCCTCGTCGGCGCCGGACCGATGGCCGTCGCCTACGCCAAGGTGCTGGCCGCGGAGAATCAGGCTTTCGAGGTCGTCGGCCGCGGCGACGTCTCCGCGCGGACCTTCACGGAGGCCACGGGCCATCCGGTGACGACGGGAGGGCTCAAAGCCCGCGCTGCCGACGGCGCGGCGGCCCTCCCCAGCGCGGCGATCGTCGCCACCGGGATCGAAGATATTGCCGAAGCCGCCCTGCTCCTGCTGAGCCGCGGCGTAAAGCGGATCCTAGTGGAAAAACCCGCCGGCCTCGACGCCACCGAGATTCGGAGCGTCGCCGCCGCCGCTCGAGAATCCGGCGCCGAGGTCTTCGTCGCCTACAACCGCAGGTTCTATGCCTCCACCCAGCGGGCCCGGGAGATCCTCGCCGAAGACGGCGGAGCGACCTCGTTCCACTTCGAGTTCACGGAATGGAGCAGCACGATCGAGAAACTATCCAAGGCTCCGAGGGTCAAGGAGGCTTGGTTGCTCGCCAATTCGACGCATGTCATCGACCTGGCTTTCTTCCTCGGCGGCGAGCCCAAGAGCCTCCAGGCGCTGACCTCGGGAAAGGGCGCTCTGGCTTGGCATCCCCGGGCTTCGGTCTTCGCCGGAGCCGGCGTCGCCGCCGCTGGAGCTCTCTTCACCTACAAAGCCGATTGGGGCGCGCCCGGACGCTGGAGCGTTGAGCTGATGACGCGGCGCCGGCGGCTGGTCTTAAAGCCGCTTGAGGAGCTTCACATACAGAAACACGGCTCGCTCGCGCTCGAGCCGGAAACTCTCGCCGGCGATGACGCCAAGAGTTTCAAGCCCGGCCTGCGCGCTCAGGTCCTGGCGTTTCTCGGGGGCCGAGATCCCCGCCTGCTGTCCATCGAGGATCATCTCAAGAGGACGGAGACCTGCTACCGGTCCATCGCCGAGCCGGCCAGCGTGCCGCGTTCCTCGGAGATGCTCGCGTGAGGAAAATCGCCGTCGTCACCGGGACCCGCGCCGAGTACGGCCTCCTCGAGCCGATTCTGCGCCTGATCGAAGCCGACAAGTCCCTGCGCCTGCAGTTGATCGTCACGGGAGCCCATCTCAGCAACCGCTTCGGCCGGACGGTGCGCGAAATCGAGGGCGACGGCTTCCGGCCCGCGGCCAAGGTTCCTCTGGGACTCTCCGGCGACGGCCCCGCAGACATCGCCGCCGCCATGGGGAGAGGCCTCAAGGGCTTCGCTGCGGCTTTCACGCGTCTGAAACCGGACCTCCTCGTTCTCCTAGGCGACCGTTACGAAATTCTCGCCGCCGCCGCCGCCGCGCTCCCCTTCCGCCTGCCGGTGGCCCACATCCACGGCGGAGAATCCAGCGAGGGCGCCTGGGACGAATCGGTGCGGCACGCGGTCACCAAGCTGAGCCACGTCCACTTTCCCGCCGCTGCGGCCTATGCCCGGCGCCTGCGCCAACTGGGCGAGGACCCGCTTCGAATCCATTGCTTCGGCTCGCCGGGCCTGGATCGTCTGAGATCCCTGGACCGCCTGAGCCGCGTCGAGCTGGCGCGGGAACTCGGACTGCCGCTTAAGCGTCCGCTCGGCGTCGTGACCTATCATCCCGCGACCCTCGCCGCCGACCGCGGCCTTGGCGAATTGGACGCCCTCCTGGGCGCCTTGAAGAGCTTCGAGGGGACCTTGATCTTCACTTACCCCAACGCCGATGTCGGAGGCAAAGCCGTGCTCGCAAAGATCCGAGCCTTCACGGCCGCCGACCCCCGTCACAGGGCCGCATTCGCCTCGCTGGGGCAACGCCGCTATTTCAGCCTGCTGCGCCATGCCGATGTCATGGCCGGGAACTCCTCGAGCGGCCTGCTCGAGGCTCCCTATTTCGGGCTGCCCGCCGTCAACGTCGGGGACCGCCAGAAGGGCCGCCTGCGACTGGGCAACGTCATCGACGTGCCGCGTCCGACCGCGGCACGGATCCGACGCGCGCTGAGGTCGGCGCTGAGGCGCGTGCGCCGTCCCCTGGCCGCCGCAGGAATCAGCCCGAGTCGGCGCATCGTCTCCGCGATGAAGAGGCTGCGTCTCGACGACAAACTGCTGAGCAAAAGGTTCCATGAGGTTCGCGGTGCGTAAGAAGAAAATCCTCCTGGCCGGGGCCGGCGGGCACGCCAAGGTCGTCGCCGACCTCCTCGAGCAGACGGGGCTTTGGGATTTTGTCGGCGCCGTAGACCGGTCGCCTCGCGGCCGCGCAGCCCTCGACTCGGGCCTGAAGATTCTCGGCGGCGACGAAGCTCTCGCCGGCCTCTTGGCCTCCGGCGTGCGCTGCGCCGCCATCGCCATCGGCTCCATCCGCGACACCGGCCCGCGCGCGGCCATGCGCCGCCGGCTGGAACGGCTCGGCTTCGCCCTTCCGGCGCTGGTCCATCCCTCCGCCGTCGTCTCGAAGAAGGCCGTCCTCGGCCCCGGAGCGCAGGTGATGGCGGGCGTCGTGATCAACGCCGGAGCCGTCATCGGCGCCGGCGCCGTCGTCAACACCGGGGCGATCATCGAGCACGACTGCCTCCTCGGAGCCGACTCCTTCGTCGGCCCCGGGGCCGTCCTGGGCGGCGGCGTGGAAATCGGGGCGGGCGCCTTCATAGGCCTCGGGGCGCGCGTGCTCCAAGGCATGAAGATCGGCGAGCAGGCCGTCGTTGGAGCGGGCGCGGTGGTCGTCGCCGATGCGGCCGCCCGGACGCTCGTCGTGGGCGTCCCGGCTCGGCCGCGGAGAGCCTCTTGAGACCGGGCAAGATCGCGCCGGGCGTCTCGCAGATGTGCATCGACCGTAAGAGCACCATCCGCCAGGCGCTGACCCGCATGGACCGTCTCCGCCGCGGCATCATCCTTGTGACGGACCGCTCGCGCAAGCTGGTCGGCACGATCACCGACGGCGACATCCGCCGCTGCGTCCTGGCCCGCTTGAGCCTGGAGCTTCCAGTCACGGCGATCCTCGCCCGCAAGAGCGGCGTCTTCCGCCGTCCGATCACGGCCTTGGCCGGCGCCCCGCGCGAGAAGTATCTGGCCATTCTCAAGAAGCATCGCGTCCTGCACCTTCCGCTGATCGACGCGAAGGGGCGCGTCCTGGACTTGGCCCTCATGAGCGAATTCGTCGCCGAGCCGCTGACCTCCCGAGCCGTCGTCATGGCCGGCGGCAAGGGAAGCCGCCTTTTCCCCCTGACTAAGGATACGCCCAAGCCGATGCTGCGCGTCGGCGGCAAGCCGGTCATGGAGATCATCATCGACCAGCTGCGCGACGCGGGCATCAAGAAGGTCCAGGTGAGCACCCATTTCCGCCGCGACAGGATCGCCGCCCACTTCGGGGACGGCCGCGCCTTCGGCGTGGACCTGTCCTACGTCGATGAAACCAAGCCTCTCGGCACGGCGGGCGCTCTCGGGCTCCTCAAGAGGCCGAGCGAGACGTTGCTCGTCATCAACGGCGACGTGCTGACGCAGGTCGACTTCCGCGCCATGATGGCCTATCATCGCGAGCTGAAGGCCGATCTTACGGTCGCCGTCAGCCGCTACGATCTCAAGGTGCCCTACGGCGTCGTGGAATCAGACGGCCACTGGGTTCGAGGCGTCACTGAAAAGCCCACGCTCGAATTCTTTGTCTCCGCGGGCATCTACCTCATCGAGCCCGCCGCCTTTAAGCACCTGCGCCGCGGGCGACGCTGCGACATGACTCAACTCATCGAGCGCCTGACCAAGGCGCGCCGCCTTGTGGCGAGCTTCCCGATCCACGAGTACTGGCTCGACATCGGCCGGCCCAAAGACTTCGAAAAAGCGCAGAAGAAGGCCGCCTCTTGGGCGCGGGCCGCGTGAGACGCCCGCGGACCGTCCCGCTGTCGGTGCCGGAGCTCGGCGGCAACGAGCGGCGCTACATCAAAGAGTGCCTCGACACGAACTGGGTTTCGTCGGTGGGGCCTTTCGTCGACCGCTTCGAGACGGCCTTCGCCGCGCGCGCGAAAGCCCGCCACGCCGTGGCCGCCGTCAACGGAACCGCGGCGCTGCATCTGGCCCTGCGCGCCGTGGGCCTTAAGCCGGGCGAGCTGGTCATCCTGCCGGACTTGACGTTCGCCGCCCCCGCCTTCGCCGTCGTCTACTGCGGCGCGCGGCCGGTCTTCATGGACGCCGACCCCGCAACCTGGCAGATGGACGCCGAGAAGACGGCCCGCTTCCTCGCCGAGGAGTGCCGGATGGTCAAAGGCGTCTGCCGGCACAAGCGCACCGGCCGGCGGGTGCGGGCCCTGCTGCCCGTGCATCTGCTGGGCTTGGCCTGCGACATGAAGGCGTTCATGCGCTTGGCGCGCCGCCACCGTCTGGCGGTGGTCGAGGATTGCGCCGAAGCCGCGGGCGTCCGGCACCGCGGCCGGCCCGTCGGCACGTTTGGCGACGCAGGCTGCTTCAGCTTCAACGGCAACAAGATCATGACCAGCGGCGGCGGCGGCATGGTCGTCACCGATGACCGCCGGATCGCCGGTCGCGTACGCTATCTGTCCACGCAGGCCAAGGACGACGGCTTGGAATACATCCACCACGAGATCGGCTTCAACTACCGCTTGACCAACGTGCTCGCGGCCCTGGGGCTGGCGCAACTCGAGCAGCTCAAGGGCTTCATCGCCAGGAAGCGCGCCGTCGCCGAGGCCTACGACGACGCCCTGCGCGAGGTCCCGGGCATCACGATCATGCCCCACGCGCCCTGGACGGACCCAAATTTCTGGCTGTACACGATCCTGCTTGAGCCGAACTGCGCCCTCCGCCGGCGCAAGGCCGTCGTCGCCGGCCTGCGCAGCCGCGGCGTCGAGGCCCGTCCGCTCTGGCACCCCCTCCACGGCCTGCCGCCCTTCAAGCGCGATCTCCGCTACGATCTGGAAAATTCGAAGCGGCTCTATGAGCGCGCCGTCAGCCTCCCCTCCAGCTCAAGCCTCACCCCCGCCGACCAACGGCGTTGTGTCGCCGCCCTGAAGGGCGCGCTCAAGGGCGCTCCTCGTTGACTCGAATTTCCCCGAAAGGGTATACTGTTCAAAGATTGAACGGATAAATCATGAAAAAATGCCTGGTCTGCGAGTCTCCCATCGAAGCCTTCATCTCCTTCGGCAAGATGCCCATCGCCAACGGCTTCCTGAAGCCGGCCGACTTCGCCAAGGAATATTTCTTCGAGCTCGCCACGGCGTTCTGCGGCCAATGCGGCATGGTCCAGCTCACCGACCAGCCCAAGCGCGAGATGATGTTCAACGAGAACTACGCCTTCTTCTCGGGGACCTCCGCCCACATGGCCCGGCATTTCAAGGCCTTCGCCGAACACGCGCTCAAGGACTACCTGCCCGCCCTGGACCCCTTCGTCGTCGAGATGGGCAGCAACGACGGCATCATGCTGAAGAACTTCGCCGAGCGCGGCATCCGCCATCTCGGCGTTGAGCCCTCCGCCAACGTCGCCAAGGTCGCCCAGGACCGCGGCATCAAGACGGTCTCCCAATTCTTCGACGAGGCCCTCGCCAAGAAGATCGTGGCCGATAACGGCCAAGCCGACGCCTTCCTGGCGGCCAACGTCACCTGCCACATCCCCTACATCCACTCCATCGCCGCCGGCGTCAAGATCCTCCTGAAGCCCACGGGCGTGATGATGTTCGAGGACCCCTATCTCGGCGACGTGGTCGAGAAGACGTCCTACGACCAGATCTATGACGAGCACGTCTTCGTCTTCTCCCTGGCCTCGGTCGCCCACGCCTTCGGCCTGCACGGCCTGGAGGTCGTCGATGTCGAGCCCCAGACGACGCACGGCGGCTCGATGCGCTATGTGCTCGCCCATAAGGGCGCGAGGAAGGTGTCGCCGAACGTCGCCGCGCTGGCCAAGAAGGAACGCGCCCTCGGCCTGACCAAGCCCGAGACCTTCGTGCACTTCCGGAAGAACTGCGAGCGCTCGCGCGATGAACTGCGCGGTCTGCTGCAGAAGGTCAAGAAGGAGGGCAAGCGGGTGGTGGGCTACGCCGCGACCTCCAAGAGCACGACCATCACCAACTACTGCGGCATCCATCCCGATCTTGTCGAGTTCATCTCCGACACGACGCCCATCAAGCAGGGCAAGTTCAGCCCCGGCGTGCACATCCCGGTCAAGCCGTACGAGGAGTTCAAGGCGCGCTACCCCGAGTACGCGCTCCTCTTCGGCTGGAATCACTACGATGAAATCGCAGCCAAGGAAACGGCCTTCCGGGACGCCGGCGGCAAGTGGATCCTCTACGTGCCGACGGTGCGCGTCGCGTGATCCCCTGCGCCGACCCGAAGGCCCAGTACCTCACCCATAAGGCCGCAATCGACGCGGCCATGCGCCGCGTCCTTGAGAGCGGGCGTTACGTCCTGGGCGCCGAGGTCGCGGCATTCGAGGCGGAATTCGCCGCATATTTAGGCGGAGGCCACTGCGTCGGCGTCGGCAGCGGCACCGAGGCCGTCCACCTGGCCCTGGCGGCGCTCGGCATCGGACCCGGCGACGAAGTGATCACCGTCTCGCACACGGCCGTGGCGACCGTCGCCGCGATCGAACTGGCCGGAGCCGTGCCCGTGCTCGTCGACGTCGAGCCCGGGACCTACACGATCGATCCCAAGCTCGTCGAAGCCGCGCTCTCGCCCAAGACCAAGGCCGTGGTCGCCGTCCACATTTACGGGCATCCCGCCGACCTCGACGCGCTGACCGAGTTGTGCCGCCGCAAGGGCGTGAAGCTCGTCGAGGACTGCGCCCAGGCCCACGGCTCGCGCTGGAAGGGGCGCCGCGCCGGAACCTTCGGCGACGCGGCCGCCTTCAGCTTCTATCCGACCAAAAACCTCGGCGCCATCGGAGACGGAGGCGCCGTCTTCTTCAAGGACAAGCCCCCGGCGGACAAGGCCCGGCTGCTGCGCGAGTACGGCTGGGTCGAACGCTACGTCAGCGCGATCCCGGGCCTCAACAGCCGTCTCGACGAGCTCCAGGCCGCCGTCCTTCGCGTCAAGCTGCGAAGCCTCGACGCCGACAACGCCAAGCGCCGGGCCCTGGCCGCCGTCTACCGCGAGGCCTTGACGGGTTTTCAGAGCCTGCCCGTCGTGCGCGCCGATGCCGAGCCGGTCTATCATCTTTTCGTCCTGACTCATCCCGAGCGCGACGCGTTGAAGGCATTCCTGCACGAGCGCGGCGTGGGCACGATGATCCACTATCCCCTGCCCATCCATCTCCAGCCCGCCTACCGCGGCCGCGTCCCAGTGAGGGGCTCGATGGCGGTCACCGAGCGCGCCGCGCGCGAGGTCCTGTCCTTGCCGATGTTCCCGGAACTGTCCGAAAACGACGCCCGCGCGACGGCCGGACATGCAGCCGAATTCTTGTCCTCGCGTCGCGGGCATTGATGCGATGACACCCCCTGTTATGCGACGCCGCGACCGACAGATTCCCGCGGACATGATCCTCTGGGGAGGAACCGGACAAGCCAAAGTTCTCAATCTGATCATCCGACATTTCGGATCGAGAGTCGTCGCCGTGTTCAACGACTTCGAGGATGCGGCGCCTCCGATTCCCGGGGTACCTCTATACCACGGCCAGAAGGGCTTCCTCCGGTGGGCGAAAGGACGAGAGCTTTCGCGCTATGGCTTTGCCATCGCCATAGGCAATCCGCACGGACGGGTCCGACTTAAGCTGCATGATTTCCTATTGGCAAAAGGTCTTAAACCAATCACGATCGTCCACCCCGCCGCCTCGGTCGCCGAGGACGCAGTGCTGGGCGAGGGCTCGCAGGTGATGGCCGGAGCAATCATCCAGGCCGAGGCGCGCATCGGCCGCCAGTGCATCATCAACACAAAAGCAAGCGTCGATCATGAGGATGTGTTGGCGGACGGCGTCGAGGTGGCACCTGGCGCGACGCTCTGCGGCTCCGTCCGCATCGGAGTCAACGGCTGGGTCTGCGCGGGGGCGGTGGTCCTCCCTTTCCTCAACATAGGCGATGACGCCGTGGTCGGAGCAGGAGCCGTAGTCGTCAGGGACGTGCCCGCCGGGACGACGGTCGTCGGCATACCCGCTCGGCCTATGAAACGCCGTACCGGGGTGAAATAAATGAAGGATCCGATCTACATGGCAGGCCCGGACATCACCGAACACGAGATCAACACCGTCATGGACGCCATGCGAAACGGCTGGTATGGCCCGAAAGCCTATTACTACGTTGAAGCGTTCCAGCGCGAGTTCGCCAAATACCACGGCCGCAAATACGCGCTCATGACGCCGAACTGCACAACGGCCATCCACCTTCTTCTGACGGGCCTCGCAATCACGGAGGGCGACGAGGTCATCGTCCCCGACTGCACTTGGATCGCCACGGCCGCCCCGATCACCTACCTCCGAGCGACGCCCGTGTTCTGCGACATCGACCCGGTCAACTGGTGCCTCGACCCCGAAGCCCTCGAAAAGGCAATCACGCCGCGGACAAAGGCGATCATCGTTGTAGACCTCTTCGGCAACATGCCGCTGATGGACCAGATCACCAAGATAGCCCAACACCACGGCATCCCGCTCATCGAAGATGCCGCGGAGGCGTTGGGATCGGTCTACAAAGGCGTGAAGGCCGGCAAGTTCGGCGCGGGCTCGGTCTTCAGCTTCCACCGGACCAAGACGATCGTGACGGGCGAAGGAGGAATGCTCCTGCTCGATGACGACAAGCTCTATGAACGCTGTGCTTTCCTGCGCGACCACGGCCGGCGGCCGGACGGCCCCATGTACTACAACTTCGAGGTAACCTACAAGTACATGCCGTTCAATCTCCAGGCGGCTTTGGGATACGCCCAGTTCCAACGCCTGCCCGAGCTCGTCGAAAAAAAGAGATGGATGTGGAAATCGTACATAGAGCGTCTGGGCGACATCGAGGACCTGGAGTTCAACGCAGAGCCGGAAGGCGTATTCAACAGCGTCTGGATCACCGCCCTCGTCTTAGGGAAATCCCACAAACTGAGCAAACTCGACGCCATGGCGAAGCTGGAAAAACTTGGCCTGCCGACTCGCCCGTTTTTCTATCCACTCTCCAGTCTTCCCGCCTACCCCGGCATGGGACCCAAATACGCGCCCCGCAACCCCCGTGCTTACGATATCAGCAGCCGCGGGATGAATCTCCCTGGCGCGTTCAATGTCACAGAAAGCCAGATCGATCAGGTGTGCGACGGAATCAGGACTATACTCGGACGGAAAAAGGTGGCGGCATGACTATGCACTCTCGTGAAGAGTTCGAACAGAAGCGCGCGGAATGGGTTCGGGACATGACCTTAGACCCGAATCTTAAGAGAGAATCTTTGGACCTCCTAGTGAAAGCAGATCACTACAATTGGATCCATCAGACGACCTGGTTCGGGGAGCCTATCCTGCAACTTCCACAGGACATGTTCGTCCTCCAGGAAATCATCTTCCGCACCAGGCCCAAATACATCATCGAGGTCGGGGTGGCCTGGGCGGGATCCCTCCTGTACTATGCGACTCTGATGAAC
>Ga0334722_10006970_pt1 | contig 11059 bp, 10 predicted proteins | sample C3_bottom_MG_FD_207210 | JGI IMG/M metagenome (GOLD analysis project Ga0334722, IMG submission 207210) | Sediment microbial communities from Yellowstone Lake, YNP, Wyoming, USA - C3_bottom | ecosystem: Environmental > Aquatic > Freshwater > Lake > Sediment | place: USA: Wyoming | collected...
CATGGTTTGATCCTCTTCCTAGGGTTTCGAGTTGGTTCAGTCGAGCGTAAGCCCGATACGCGATACCACCTCCGCGTACTTGTCGCTGTCGCGACGGATGATGTCGGCGAACTGCGCCGCCGAGGTCACGTAGGGACGCAGGCCCCCGGCGCGCGCAAGCCCGTCCTTCACTTCGGGTTCGGCGAGGACCTTGTAGAGATCACTACGCAGCCGCGCCACGATGGCTTCCGGCGTACCCGAGGCGGCAAAGAGACCGCTCCAGATGACGCCCTCGTAGCCGGCATAGAACTCGCCGACGGTGGGCACGTCGGGATAGGCGGCCGAGCGCTCTTTGCCGCTGCCCGCCAGCGCACGCAGCGTTCCGGCCTTCACATGCGGCGCGCTCGAAGCGCCTCCGGAAAAAGTTACCACGGTATCGCCGGCGACGGTCGCGGAAACCGCCTGCGCACCGCCCTTGTAGGGTACGTGCAGCAGGTTGATGCCGGTGCGCACCTTCAGCATTTCCATGAGCAGATGGTGCTGGCTGCCGCTGCCGGCCGAAGCGTAGGGGAGCGGCTTCGGTGCCTTCTTCGCATAGTCGACGAATTCGGGCAGCGCCTTCACCGGCACCGAACGGTTTACGGTCAGCAGGAACTCGTTCGCAGTCACCGTGGCGATGGGCGCGAGGTCCTTCAGCGGATCGAAGCCCATGTTGCGGTAGAGCGCGCGGTTGATGACGATCAGGCTGTCGGTGGAAAGGAGCAGCGTCTGCCCGTCGGGCGGGGACTGCGCCGTCATCTGCCCGGCGATATTGCCGTTCGCCCCGCCGCGGTCCTCCACCACTACGGGGCTGCCGAGCAGTTCGGAAAGCCGCGGACCGATGATGCGCGCGGCCAGATCGGGACCGCCGCCTGCGACGACCGGAACGAGCATCCGGATCGGACGGCCCGGCGTCTGAGCGTGCGCGGCGAAAGCCGCGAGGCTCATCGCGGTAAGCAACAGAAGGCGCAACATGTTTATGCCTCTCTTGACAAGGCGCCGCTACAGCGGCGCGGCGTCGATCAGCACGAACGCGACGTGGCACGGTTCGTTGCCGCGGTTGCTCCAGGCGTGGTTGGTGCCGCGCTGCACGAGCACGTCCCCGGCCTTCAGGAGCACCTCGCCCTCGTCCATGAGCGCGTAGATCTCGCCCGAGAGCACGATGGCGTAATCGACCGAGTTGGTCTTGTGAAAGCCGGGATGGCGGGGATTGCCGCGGTCGAGCGCGGCCGCGCGCCCGGAGCCATCGTCCCCGGCCTTGCGCTCGCGCTCGAGCGCCGCGAGGCGCTCGCTGTCCGGGGGATAGGCGATGACTCGGAAAACGCTGCCGTTCGCAGGCGGCGGCAGGCGGAAGGGATGCGCCGTCGCGTCTTCGTTGCCGTGGTTATCGGCCGGCGCACTGCGCGTCTCCCACAGCTCGGTGATGAACGCGCTTCCTGGACCGCGGGTGTGGGTGGCGCCCGCCGGACCGTCGAAGATGAATACCGACTTGCCCTGCTCATTATGGCCGGTGATCACCCGGCGGATAGGCTTGCTCATTGTTCCCCTCATGGTCCGCTCGCCGGACGCGCGCCTCTTGCGCCCGCGCGGCTTATCGCCGTCGCGCCCTTCCCGCCGCGGATTCGATTGCGAACGATGCAGGTTGCGTACACCAGGCTGATGTTGTTGTGCTTGTGCCCCGCCTGACAGGCGTCGAGCAATCTATCGCAATCGGCACCGGGCTGCAATCCGGCTGCGCCCGGCGCACGGTGCTTCGCCGATGCAGGCAGGTATCATAGCGCCCGGCGGCTTTCCGCCGCGAAAGATCGACCGCGCACCACCTACGACAGGCGCTTCAAATGACGCACTCCTCAAGCCCCCATCTCGTCCACCGACATCCGATGAGGATCGAATGGGGCCAGTGCGATCCCGCGGGCATCGTTTTCAATCCGCAATACCTGATGATCTTCAATGTGACCACCGGGCATCTGATGATGCGCACCGGACTCACGCTCTCGGAACTGTTCGCGAAGTACAAGATCGTCGGCCTGCCGATGGTGGACGTGAACATCAAGTTCTTCCTGCCGTGCTGGTTCGACGAGGAAGTGGTCGTCGAAAGCACGGTGTCGCACTGGGGACGCACCTCCTTCACCATCCATCACCGCGTGCTGAAGAAGGAAGGCGTGGCGGTCGAGTGCCACGAGAAGCGCGTCTGGGCGATCGTGCATCCGGATGATCCGCTCAAGATGAAATCCGTCCCTGTGCCGGAAGAACTGGTCGCCTCGCTTTCGGATCCGACCGGAAAGACCAGGCTGCATCGCTGAGCCATCCAAGGAGTCTCTCTTGCCCACCGCATTCATCACCGGCGCAAACCGCGGCCTCGGCCTCGAGTTCGTCCGCCAGTACGCCGCCGAAGGCTGGCGCGTCATCGCCACCTGCCGCGATCCGCAGCGCGCCCAGGACCTCGCGGCCCTGAACGTGGACATGCACGCGCTCGACGTCACCGACTACGCCGCCGTCGCGGCGCTCGGGAAGAAGCTCGAGGCCGAATCGATCGACGTGCTGATCGCCAACGCCGGCGTGCTGCTCGACGACCCCGATGCGCCGGGGAAGATCGATCCGAATCCGTGGCTGGAGAGCTTCACCGTGAACACCATGGCGCCGCTCGCCTGCGCGGGCGCGTTCGCCAGGCAGGTGGCGCGAAGCGGCGGGAAGAAGATGATCGCGATCGGCAGCATCGTCGGCTCGATCGCCGCGGCCGCCCAGGGAGGCTGGTATCCCTACCGGGCATCGAAAGCCGCGCTCAACGCCTGCTGGCGCGCTTTTTCGCTCGATCACCCCGAACTCATTGCCGCCGTGCTCCACCCCGGGCGCATGCGCACCGGCATGACGAAGTACGACACGAAAGCCTGGAATTCGCTCGTCGCCCCCGAGCTGCGCGCGGCGGAACTGCGCGCCCAGATCGCGCGGCTCACGCAGGCCGACAGCGGCGGATTCTTCAACTACGCGGGGAAGCCGCTGCCCTGGTGAAGCGTATTACGCAGATGCCTGCTGCATTGCTTCGGTGCGGCGAAAGAGCTTTCCGAGCAGGCATCCCAGCTCGTCGGTCCCGAAGGGCTTCAGCACGATTTCGCACACGCCCGTTTCCCGTGCGCGGTTCATGTCCGCTTCCGATAGATGGCCGGTGGTGAGGATCACCGGCATTCGAGGTCGCAATGCGCGCACCTCGGCCGCCATGGCGAAGCCCGACATCACCGGCATGGAGAGATCCGTCACGACCAGGTCGAACGCATCGGGCCCCGCATGGAACGCCTCGAGCGCCTTGACCGGGTCGCTGAAGCATCGCACGATGTGCCCCAAGCGGGAGAGGGTTCGTTCCGCGAGCGATGTGAGCCCCGGCTCATCGTCGATGTACAGGACACGCAGCGCCGAAGGGGGCGCTTCGTCTGCGGTGATCGGCTTTGCCGGCTATTGTCCGGCCATGGTGGAGACAGCGAAGTACAGCCGGAACGTCGTCCCCTTGCCGGGGACGCTCTCGACGGTCACCGCCCCCCCGTGGCCTTTCATGATTCCGTGCACCATGGAAAGCCCCAGGCCCGTCCCTTCACCAGGCGGCTTGGTGGTGTAGAAGGCATCGAAGATGCGATCCAGAGTGGCTGCATCCATGCCGCAGCCGCTGTCCTCCACCACCAGGCAAACGTAGCGACCGGACTTGAGCCCGGGAATGCGCATCGGGTAGTCATCGCGGATGTCCGCATTTTCCAGCCGAAAGCTGATCGTGCCCGGATGCGGCCCGATCGCATGCGCGGCGTTGGTGGCGAGATTCACGATCGCCTCGTGGACCTGCCCGGCATCTGCAAGCACGGCGCAGGCATCCTCACCGAACTCGGTATGCAAGTTGATGGCGGCCGGGAGCGACGCGCGCAGCAGCTTCAGCACCTCGGTCACGACCGTCCGGAGATCCACCTCGCTGCGGTTGATTTCCTTCGGGCGGGCAAAGGTCGTGATCCTGCGCACCAGTTCGCCGGCACGGACGCTGGCCTTGCGGATCTCCTCGATGCATTCGGCAACGACGGGATTCGATGCCGCATCCTCCGCCGCCAGATCGGCATTGCCGCGAATGGCCGCAAGGATATTGTTGAAGTCGTGGGCGATTCCGCCGGCCAGGGTGCCGAGCGATTCGAGCTTCTGCGCCTGAAGATGAAGTTCCTCGAGGCGCCTGCGCTCCGTCAGGTCCAGCCACATGCTCACCACGCAGCGTTCACCGCGGATATCGACAACACGGCCGTAATAGCTCAGCAGCCCCGTTTCGCCGGACTTCTTGCGAAATTCGGCCGGAAACTGATCGAGCTTGCCGAATTCGCGCAAGCGACGCATACCTTCGTCGCGCTGCGCCTCGTGCACGAATAGCGCCAGGTCGCGCGTATTTCGGCCGATGATCTCATCACGCCGATATCCCAGGCTCTGCAACGCAGCCTCGTTGATGTCGAGAAACCGGCCGTCCTCGAGCGTGGTCACGGCGATGCCGATCGGACTCCCGTTGAATACCGCGCCCAGCCGGCTCTCGCTTTCCCTGAGCGCACTTTCCGCCCGGTTGCGCTCGGTGGTGTCGGTGATGATGGAAAACAAGAGTCTTCTTCCGCTCACGGTGATGGGCGTGGAGGTGACTTCCACCACCCTGATCTGGCCGTCCGCCAGGCGATGAGGAAAAACAAAATAGTTGCGCTGCGAATTCACCGCGCGCCGGCGCTCGGCCGCCACTTCCTCGGGCGAAAGGGTGTTGATCTGCTGGACGGTCATCGTCTTCAGTTGTTCGATCGGGTAGCCGTAGAAGCCGGCGGCCGCGGCGTTGGCATCCACGATCGCACCGGAGTCGGGATCGATGACCATCAGAATCGACGCATTGTTCGCGAACAATTCCCGGTAGCGCTCCTCGCTTTCCGCGAGGGCTCGGTCGCGATGGCCGATCTTGTCGAGGAGATCGTTGAAAGCCCCCATCAATTCGCCGATTTCGTCGTGGTTCCTCACCGGGAGCGGGTGCGGCCGCGGATTGGCGACCGAGAGTTCGCCGATCGCCTTCGTGGCCTCGATCATTGGAGAGAGTTGCTGCCTCAGCAGCCGCCAGGTCATCCACCAGGTCAGTCCGCCGGCGAAAAGGGTCAGGAGCGCCGCGGCAAGCAAGACCCGGCGCTGCATGTCCGAGATCGGCGCAAACGCCTCTTCCGTTGGAACCCGCGCCACCAGCACCCAGGCTGCGGCGGGAATCTGCTTGGCCGAAGACAGCACGCCGAGACCGAGGGAATCGACCGTGGTCCCATAGCCTTCGTAGCCGACCATGTACCGGTCGAAAAGGGGATTGATGCCGACCGGAGGCAGCTTTTCCATGATGCGGCGCTTGTCATAGGCTGCGACGGTCCGGCGATCCCGCACCGAGAGAATGACGTAGCCGCCCTTCTTGCCGTACGGGATGGCGGAAACCTTGTCCAGGAAACTGGGCTGACTCATGTCGGTGGTGCCGACCAGCGCGCCGATCACGGTGCCCCGCTCGTCATGGATCGGGGCGCTGATGCTGAAAACGACGTTGCCGAGCTTCCTGCCGACGACCGGCTGCCCGATTCCCGCCTTGCCTTCCAGGATCGCCGCAGCGATGTTTTCCCGATCGATGTAGTTCACTCCCTTCCGCCCTGTGGCAATGGGGACGTCCGCGACCGCTGTGCCGTTCATGTCGACGGCGATCACGCCGCCGTTGAACAGGTTCTGCAGGAGGGGCCGCTGCTCCAGGAGTGCCTGTATGTGCGGGGAATCCTTCATGCCCCCCGGTGAAACGCCTTTCGCCACGGATTCCAGCGCGGCGAGGCGCTCCACGAGTTCATCGTTGATATGCGCCGCAAGCATGGAAACCACGGAAAACTGCTGCTCGCCCAGCAACCGCTCCATGTCGCCTCGAAGGATGCTGCTTCCGTAGAGTGCGATGGTCCAGATTCCGAGCAGGAACATGACCACCGTAAAGAGCGTCAACCTGGCCTTGAGGGACAGGCGCGCGGCAAGATTCAGCTTCATTCCGATAGTTTCTCGATGCCGGCCGGGGATTCAGGCTAGTATAGCGGGAGAAAGGCGCCTCGGAATTGACCGGCGTCAATCGGCCTACAAGGGGAGCGCGCCGGCGATCGTGGGCCTGCTTGGCGGCGACATTCAATGGACACGACGAACTAGCAGCCCTCGGCCCGGTCGCGACGCCCGGCCGAATCAATGGTAGTCGTCTTCCCGCTGATGGCGGACGGCGAGCACCGTTACCGTTGACGGTAACTCGATTTCGAACAGAGCTACGTAGCCGGCAGATCCGAACTGGATGAGGAGTTCGCGCAGGACGGGGTCGCCGTGGGTCGCCTTGCGGCAGGAATAAGGCGATATCGCAAGGAACTCTATCGCAACTTCGATGGCCTCAAGGGCGCGCTCGGCCGCGCGGACGTCCTTTACCGCCAGAAACTCGTAAAGCCGCAGAAGGTCGTCTTCCGCCTCGGACGTGAATCGTATCTTGTACGATCTCATCCAGCAGCGTTGCGCTTTGCCTTGGCGAGGCGGCCGCGAAGCTTACGGATCACCGCTGCTGCGGGAACGTAACGCCCCGATCGCTTTGCCTTTTCCCGGCTCGCAAGCCCCCGCGCAACGAACGCCAGTTCGGAACGTCTTTGTTCGATAGTCCGCGTCACCGCGTCGAGAACGAACGACGACAAAGTCTCACCCTCTTCGAGAACGGCCTCGGCGGACGCCCTAAGCTCCGGCGTGACCCGCAACGGCGGCAATGTCGTGGTTTTCATGGCCCAACTCCGGATGCATCGCAAATGCGACACATTGTCTGGCATCCTGCCGAGTCTGTCCATTAAGGACATCGCATAGAAGGCAGATGCGCAGGTCCGGATCGAAACGGGACCAGGGAGCCACCAGGGCTCGAACCGCCCAGCGATCCGGCTATTCCGGCCGAATTGAGACGGTTCGCGCCCCGCGTCAGGCTTTCTTGAGCTGCATCACGCCGAGGTAGCGGCTCTCGCCCAGCACCGCGTCGCGCTTTTCGGCCTTGTACCCGGGCGCACTCACTTCCACCGCGTAGGTCCCGCTCGTCGGCGGCAGCCCGTCGATGGAGAAGTCACCGTACGGGTCGCTCAAGGTTTCGCCGACGACCTTGCCGTCCTTGGAAAGCACGACCCGCGCGTTCTTCACGGCATCCTGCACGCCGTTCGCCTCCGCGATCACCGTACCGCCGATGAAGCAGCGCTGCACGTGATAGAGATTGCGGTAGTACACGCGGGGCTTGGTGCCGAGCTCGGGCTTCAGGACCTCGAGCGATTCCTCGCGCACCACGCGCTGCATTTCGTCGTCTTCGACTTTCATCGAGCGCATGGCGCCCAGGCCGCAGGCCTGCACGCAGCGCGGCTGCTTCCAGCCACGGTCGAGGAGGTGCGCGTCGAAAAACCAGGTCTGCGGCACGCGCTCCTGCTCGTTCCACCAGATCGCACCGTAGGGACAGGACGCCACCAGATCCTTGCGGTCGCGTGTGCGCTCCGGATCGAAGAGGACGATGCCGTCCTCGCGCTTGCGCACCGCGCCCTTGCCCGCCTTCACGCACGGGGCATCGTCGCAGTGGTTGCACATGGTCGGCAGGTAGGTGAGGTCGAGCATCGGCGTCTGGCCGCGCTCGACAGTCTTGATGTCGATCCACTTGTGGCCGTGCAGCGGCTGCTCCGCCGAGTAGCCGGGAAAGGCATTGCCGACGTGCTCGTCCTTGCAGGCGATGAAGCAGTTGAAACAGCCGTTGCACTTTTCGACGTCGATGACGAGGTTCCACTTGCTCATGCTGCGAGCTCCTTCCTGTCCCACTTCTCGATCTGGATCAGGCACGAATTGGGCGAAGACGCGGTGGTCTTCGCCGTCTGGCTGCGGTGCGGCGTCAGCAGGTTGACGCATCCGCCGCGGTCCGTCGATTCACCCGGCTTGCCCATCGGATCGTAGACCGCGCAGGATTCCTGGGTGTAGACATTGCCCGGGTGCACCCGCTCCGTCACCACCGCGACGCAGATCACCGAGCCGCGATCGTTGTACAGGCGCACCAGGTCGTGTTGCTTGATGCCGCGCGCCGCGGCATCGGCGGCGTGGATGCGGGCGATCCAGTAGTAGTAGCCGTCGACCTTGATGCGGTGCTCGGCGATGTCGTTCAGCGTGCTGTCCTTGCCGTCGCCCTTGGTATGGTAGGAAAAGCGCACGTGGGTGGACACGAGCTGCAGCGGGTACTTCGCGACCAGGTCCTTGGTCTGCATGCCTTCCCACGACGGGATGTACTTGTTGAGCGGCGGGCGCTCCGGGTCCTCGCCGTAGCGCTTCAGGCTCGAGGCCTCGAACTCGATCTTCCCCGACTGGGTCTGCAGCCCCTCGCGGAAGTCGCCCGTGTATTCCGAGGGCAGCGGATGCGGCTCGGGCACGTCCTTCAGCCTGCCCTCGGCAAACCAGCGGAATGCAGTCGGGGCGCGCAGTTCCTCCTTCTCCGGGGGCACCACGAAATAGCCCTTCTTCGCGAACTCCTCCCAGGAGATGTGCTTCGACACGTCGCAGGCGAGGAAGATCTGCCTGCACCAGTCGAGTTCCGACATGCCCTCCGAGTAGTAGGCGCCGAGCCCCAGCCGCTGCAGGACTTCGTGGAAGATCCTGAAGTCGGACTTCGATTCGCCGAGCGGCTCGATGCACTTGTGCTGCAGGGCGATGACGCGGTGGTTGAGCTGGCCCTCGTTGTTGACGGTGTAGCCGCCGCAGTTGGCCCACTCGCCGATGTCCCAGCGCTCGAAATTGGTGCAGGCGGGCAGGATGACGTCGGCGAATTTCACCTCGCCCTCGTTCCAGATCGACTGGTTCACCACGAATTCGAGCGAGTCGTGCTGGTAGGCCTTGGCGAGCCGGTTGCCGTTCGCCGTGGTGCCGAAATGCGAGCCGCCGTACTTGTACATCATGTGGATGCGCGAGCCGCCCGGAGCGGGGAAGCGCGCCTTGGCGAACTGGCGCTCGAGGGCGCGCGGATCGGTGGGGTAGTACTCGGCCTGCCCGTTCACGATGGCTTCGGGAATGACCAGCCGGGAAATCTTCTGCGCCACGCTGTTCATGCTCACGAGGTGCGGCATGCGCTGGTAGAGATTCACCACCGAACCGGTGCCCTCGATGTCTCCGGAGAAGCCGCCTTCGGCATAACCGGGGAAATAGAAGTTGTAGTCGATCGGCGAGCCGAACTGCAGGTTGCCGAAGTTGATGCCCGGCTTGCCCAGGCCGCGCATTGCCATCAGGTAGACCATGGCGCGCGCCCACTGAATGCCGGTGGCCGAGCGGCAGGCGCCGCCGTAGGCGTTGCCCTTGCTGCCCGCGGAAAGATAGGTCTTCTTCGAGGCCCACTCTCGCGCCAGCGCGCGCACCCGGTAGGCCGGGATGCCGGTCTCGGGCTCCTGCCACTCGGGGCTCTTGGCGACGCCGTCGTCCTTGCCGAGCAGGTAGTCGCGCCACAGGTCGAAGCCGGTGGTGCGCGTAGCGACGTATTCCTTGTCGTAGAGATCTTCGGTGACCCATACGTACATGATCGCGGCGGCGAGCGCCGGGCTCGTGCCCACGCGCACCGGGATCCAGGTGCCGCCGAGCAGCGCCGCCGTGTCGTTGAAGTAGGGGTCGATGTGGACGGTCTTGATGCCCAGTTCCTTGCCCCACAGCCGCCGGATGCTGCCCTCGAAGCCGCCGTAGTTGCCGTTGGTCTTCTCCGGGTCGCTCGACCAGTGCACGATCATCTCGCATTCGCGCATGCAGTCTTCAACGAGCCCGAAGGGCTCGGGAACGCCGTTTCGCATGCTGTAGCCGTAATGGTGCATGCCGCCCCAGTACCAGCCTTCCCAGCTGTCGGGATTGATCACCATGCGGGTGGCGCCGATGGCGTTCATGAAGCGGAAGTTCGCCGACAGGTAATAGCCGATGTTGCCCCAGGTGCCGTGCGAACTGTGGCTGGAGAAAATCGCGCCGTGGCCGTGTTCGCGGCGCACTCGCTTGATCTCCGAGGAGACGATGTCGAGCGCCTCGTCCCAGCTGATGCGCTCGTAGCCCGAGATGCCGCGGTTCTGCGGATTGCGCTTGCCCTTGGGATCGAAGTCCACCCGCTTCATCGGGTAGAGCAGCCGGTCCTTCGAGTACACGATCGACTTGGAGGCGAGGCCGTGCGGGCTGATGGTGGTCTTCCTCGGCGGCACGAAAGTCTTGCCGCGCGCGGTCAGCGTATAGGAGGCGGCGTCCTTGTCGTCGAAATCGATCGGCGTGAGGCGCACGATCTTGCCGTCCTTCACGTACACGAACACCGGCCCGCCGTTGGTGTTGTTGGTGTAGCGCACTTCGCCGTTGCCGACCTCGGTGCCGAACTTCCACCACACCGTGCGCATCATGGAAAGCGTCTCGGTGAACCAGCAGCCGAGGATGTCGGAGCCCTCGAGGCCGACCTGGAACTGCTTGGCGGCGCTGATGAACGAGAGATGGTCGTCCGGTTTGGTGAGCAGCCCGAATGCGAGGCCGGAATTCTTGAACACCATCGCGACGTCCGGCTTCGGGTGCACGCCGGCGTGCGAGCTCATCGCGCCGTCCTTGAATTCGAACCAGCGCCCGACGTTGCCGTCGCGCGCCTTGATCTGGCCGACGAAGTTCCTTTCCTTCAGCCGCGCCCGGAATACGGGCTTCGCGAATGCGGTGAACCGGATCGCGATCCCGACTCCCCACAGAAGCATCGCGAACGCGCTGCGCGCCATTCCCTCAGACATCTTCATCGTGCCCTCCTGCGGCCATTTCCCATTACTCATTGTATAACGACGTATCGCAAAGCGTAATACCGCAGCTGTTTCGGGCTATGATCACGGCCATGCAAGGCGGCATGAGAAGCGCTCCCAACAAGCAAGGAGCCAGCCGGGGAGTCCAGTCGGCTGAAATCACCCTCCAGCTCCTGCGGCTGCTGATCGAGGCGGGCGGCGCGCTGCCGCTGCGCGCGCTCGCGGCGAGTGCG
>Ga0334722_10006971_pt1 | contig 11058 bp, 10 predicted proteins | sample C3_bottom_MG_FD_207210 | JGI IMG/M metagenome (GOLD analysis project Ga0334722, IMG submission 207210) | Sediment microbial communities from Yellowstone Lake, YNP, Wyoming, USA - C3_bottom | ecosystem: Environmental > Aquatic > Freshwater > Lake > Sediment | place: USA: Wyoming | collected...
TGGATTGTCAAGGAACGAGGATCTGAAGGAGTAGCTGCTGGACGGGGCGTGGTTGGGCGAGTCGGGTGGGCCCGTCGCGGGCGCGGACGGCGGCGAGGTCTGAGAGCTGGTCGAGGATCTGGCGGGCGGTCGCGCGTCCGATCCGCTGTCGCAGCAGCCGCTGCTCGGTGGCGCCGAGCGCTGGCAGGGCGCGGCGCACTTCGCGTTCGATCAGTCCGTAGAGGAGCAGCGCGAGGCTGATCACGGCGAGCAGGGCGGCGAGGCGCTTGTTTGAGTGCAGGAAGACGGGACGTACTTGCAGCGGCCCCTTGAAGTCGGCGAAGCGGCTCTCGATCAGGTGCTGGCGCTTGTAGGCGGCGAAGAGCTCGTCGGCTGACAGGTGCCGGTCGTTGGTGACCAGGCAGTAGCGTCCGTCGAGCCGCTCGGCGGCGGCGAGCGCCTGCTCGGCGCGGCCGATCTGGGCCTGCGCGTATCCGTCCTCGTCGACGACCTCCAGCCGTACCAGCTCGGCCACGCGCCGCCGCTCGAGGATCGTCTGCGCTCTCCGCTCGACCTCGGCGGCGCTGCGGTGTCGCGCGGGGACGCCGCGGTTGAGCTTGCCGAGCTCCTGCTCGGCACGGGCGAGTTGGCGCTCGCGCTGGGCGCGGGCGGCTTCACGGTCGTCCAGCGAGAGCACGTAGAGGGCACGCAGCTCTTCGTTGCCGACCGCGAGCGTCCCCTCCTGGATGAGGTAGCGGCGCTCGCCTGCTCGCTGGCGCTCGGAAGCGTAGGCGAGTGAGGTAAAGGCGCCCTCGTCAAGCGCGGCCAGGCACCGCTTGAGCGGGCCCTGCTTGGGGTGCGGACAAAGGAAGCGAAGCCGGCGCTCCGAGAAGGCGCGGACGTTGGCGGCCGAGAGCAGCTTCGAGTCGCCGACGACGAGCGGCGGCTGGCCCTGCGGGAGCGCCGCACGCAGCGCATCGAGACGAGCGAGCGCCGGCTCCACGGTCGAGACGTCCTCGGCGTTGCCGTCGAAGCCCTGGCCGCGCAGCGGCACCGCTCCCTCGGCCGAGAGCCAGAAGCCGGCGTGCAGCTGCCGCTCGATCGTCCGCTTGGGCGTGCGCCCATACCTGACCTGCGCGTAGTCCTGCTCCTGCTCGTCGTAGGAGCCGCAGAAGCTGAGCTGGGTCACGTCCCAGTGCAGCTCGCCGATCGAGATCCCGAAACGCTCAAGCGCCCGCCGGGCAAGCAGGTTGAGCACCTCCTCCAGATGCTCCGCGAGCGCGTCGAGCGTGCGCCCGAGGCGGTCGTCGTTAAGCTTGCAGGCAGCGATCCCGAGCGTCTCCGAAACGGCGAAGCGCTCGCCCCAGTCGGTAAAGCTCGAGAGCGGGCGCGGATGGGTAAGCCGGTTACAGACAAGCGCCTCGACCACCTGGCCGTGCGTGTACTCAGCAACAGAGCGGATCGGGCAGAAACGATCGACCGCCTCGACAAGACCAAGCCGATCGCACAACCCTTTCACGACCGACAAGGCCCCAACCGTACGCACAACCAGCTCGCGCTCCCGCTCCACCGCCGCCCCCTTCGACAGCGAGCAACGGGTCCCTACCGGCTATGTGCGGAAAACGGGCCTAGAGGACGAGCATCGCGTCGCCGAAGGAGTAGAAGCGGTAGCGCTCCGCAATCGCGAGCCGGTAAAGCTCGCGGGTCTCCTCGATCCCGGCGAAGGCCATCACGAGCGCGAGCAACGTCGTACGCGGTAGATGGAAGTTCGTCAGCAGCGCGTCGACCCGCTTGAAGTCGAATCCCGGCGTCACGAACAGCGTCGTCCGACCCTCCAGCTCGCCGGTCCGAACAACCGTCTCGAGCACACGGACGCTCGTCGTCCCCACCGCGAGCACGCGCTCCGCAGCGCGGATCCGCTCCCACGCCTCCGGCGCGACCCGATACCGCTCTCCGTGCAGCTCGTGCGCCTCGAGCGTCGCCGCAGTCAGCGGGCGGAACGTGTCGAGACCGACGTGCAACGTCACCCGCTCAACGTCCAAACGACCGAGGAGCTCGTCGGTGAAATGGAGACCGGCGGTTGGAGCCGCCGCCGATCCTGCCGCGTCCGCGTAGACCGTCTGGTAGCGCGTCGGGTCCGCCAGCGGCTCGTGGATGTACGGGGGCAGCGGTGTCTCGCCTGCAGGCTCGCCCTCGAGCCGCACACGCCAGCGGCCACCCCCGAGCGGCGCGACGAGCTCGACAGTCTGATGGAGGCTCGTGCTCGGCTCGAGCCGGTCACCGGGCCGCAACTTCCTCGACGGTCGCGCGAGTGCCTCCCAGAGGGCACCTTCGGTGCGCTCTAACAAGAGCAGCTCGACTGCTCCGCCGGTCTCTCTCCAAAGCCTGAGACGCGCCGGGATGACGCGGGTGTCGTTGACAACGACCAGCTCGCCCGCAAGCTCGCCGGGCAGGTCCCGGAACATGCGATGGCGGATCTCCCCGCTGTCGCGGCGGAAGACGAGCAGACGCGAGGCATCCCGAAGCTCCGGAGGGTGCTGTGCGATCAGCTCACGCGGAAGCTCGTAGTCGAGCTCGGAGGATCTCATCCGACGGCCAGAGTAGCCTTGCCGCCCATGGACGAAGACGTGCTGGAACGCGCCAAGCGCCACATCGAGGAGGCCCGTGAGGGTCGCGGTACGAGCAGACTGGACGCGGCACTCGAGCGCGCCCGAGTGGAGATCGAGTCGCTCGCCACCGCCACGGCAGAGTTCGAATCCGGGCTTCCGGAGCGAGTGAGCGAGGCTGTGCAGCAGGGTCTGCGGCGCGAGGTCGCAGTGGTCGGGCGGAACCTCGCGGAGATCCGCGGGTTTCTCAACAACGCAATCCGACGACTCGAGCGACTCGAGCAGGAAGTTCTCGCCGAGCGCCACGCCCGGATCGACGATCTGGAACTGCTCATCGACCTCGTGTCGACCGGATGGCGCAGTATCGACGCGAGACTCGTCGACGCGAGACTCGTCGACGCGAGACTCGAGCAGCTCGAGCGACCCTCAGCGTCCGGCGCACGCGTTCGGCCGCTCGCGGCAGACGCTGCCTGAGAACTCAGCCGGCTGCCAGTACCGCCGCGCACGCGGCGACCCAGAGCGCCACGGCGACGAGAATCGGCTTGTCCGTGACGAGGACCTGATCCGGCTCCTCTCCAAGACCGCGGCGGCGGATCAGATGGACGTAGCGGAACAGGCCGAAGACGACGAACAGGATCGTCGCGGGTAGCGCGCGCGAGTCGTGTGCCGAGACCGTGTACGCGGAGTAGACGACGACGGTCGCGAAGGCCACGACCATCCCCATCCGGTCGACGGACTGGAGCGAGTAGCCGTCGAGGACCGGCCTCCCCGGAGCGGCCTGGGACTCGACGAGCACGAGCTCACCGCGCCGCTTGCCGAGTGCGAGGAACAGGGCCAGCAGCCCGGTGCAGACCAGAAGCCACGGCGAAATCGGAACTCGCACCGCAACTGCCCCCGCCGCGGCACGCACCACGAACAACGACGCGATCACGGCCACGTCGACGAGGACGACATGCTTCAGACGCAGCGAGTAGGCGGCTTGGAGGCACGCGAAGGCTCCGAGGAGGGCGACAGACTCGCCCCCGAGCGCGACCGCCAGGACCAGCGCCACGATGGCAAGAACGGCGGCGAGCACGAGAGCCGTTCGCACGGAGAGATCACCGCGTGCCACAGGGCGGCGCTGCTTCAGCGGATGGACACGGTCGGCCTCGCGGTCGCGCACGTCGTTGACCAGATACGCGGCGCTCGACGCCGCACAGTAGGCGGCGAACGCGGCCCCGGCCTCCACCCAGCGGGAGGCGTCGCCGAGCTTGGCAGCGAAGACGATCCCGGCGAAGAGCAGCAGATTCTTCGTCCACTGCTGCGGCCGCAGAGCCGAGAACGCAGCGACGACAGAGCGCCATGCTGGACGCTCTACGACCTCGACGACGATCTCAGCGCTCATCGGCCACCGGCGAACCGGGGTCTGGCCGGAAGGCCAGACCCCTGCGTCGCAAGGGGTCAGACCATCCGGTCTGACCCCGATTGTCAACACCCATGAGGGCTGGGTACGAGCGGCTCACGCGCCGATCCTAGTCCCTAGACGATTGATCGGAAATACACGATCAATCGTCTTAGATGATTGGTCGATTCATCGATCAATCATCCAAGGGTTCGAGCGGGAAGCACGAGCCGGAAGCGACTGCCGCGACCGACCTCGGATTCGAGCTCGACGCGCCCTCCGAGGGCCCGCGCGAGCTCACGGGCGATCGGGAGTCCCAGCCCCGTACCCTGGGTATCGCCGGAAACGAACGGGCGAAAGATCCGATCCTGCTGCTCTGGAGTGATCCCCGGCCCGCTGTCGGCGACGGCGACGCTCACCGTGCCGTTGCTCGTGTCGACCCCCACCTCCACTCGACCGCCGTCCGGCGTCCAGCGCAACGCGTTGGACAGCAGATTCGTGATCACCTGGAGGACGCGGTCGCCGTCGGTCATGATCGTCGGCGCCTCGCCGTTCGTGACGAGCTCGTAGTCGATCTCCCGCCGGCGGGCCTCCTCGGCGAACGACGTGTACGCCTGCTCGACCAGCCGGCCCATATCCACTTCCTCGGAGAGCACGGTAAACCGGTGGGCGCGCAGCTTCGCCAGGTCGAGAACGTCACCGACGAGCCGTTCGAGCCGTGTCGCCTCCGCAGCGACGACGTCGAGCGAGTCCTGCATCAGCTCGGGCTCGTCGACGAGCCCGTCCCGGAGCGCGTCCACGTGTCCCTTGATCGCCGTGAGCGGCGTCCGGAGCTCGTGGGTGACGGACATCAGGAAATGCCGCTCACGCTCCTCGGACTCGGCGAGCCGCGCGGCCATCTCGTTGAAGCGCTCCGCGAGATGACCGATCTCGCCGCCGCCGCGGGCTTCGACCCGGACGTCGTACCGTCCGGCGGCGATCTCGTCCGTGGCGTCCGACAGCGCCAGCACTGGCCCGGTGATCCGCCGCGACAGGTACCAGGAGAGGATGCCTGCGACGGCCGCGCCGAACAGAAAGGCAAGCGCGAGGCGTTCCAGGAGCGGAAGCCACTGCCGTTGCAGCTCGGTCTTCGGCTTCGCCACGACCAGCGCCCCGAACGGCGCCGCATGGGCCTCGAGCCGGAGCGGCTCGGCTACGGCGAGATACGTGCGCGACTGTCCCGGTGGCACGAACTCGAACGTCAGGGTGTGCTCGATCGAGGCGACGCCCGGCGGGACGACCGACGCCGGCAGCTTGTGCAGCCCCGAGCTCTCGCCCGGGAACACGGGTGCCCCCACGTAGTAGATCTTGTCGCCCGTCGCCAGCTCGAGCTTGGAGGCGACGAAGCTCGGCGCCTTCTGCCCGGTATCGACGGCCCGAAGAGCCGACTCGGCGTACAGCTGAGTGAGCCCCGCTGCCTCACGCCGAAGCTCTGTCAGCGACTGGTCACGCGTGTACGACTGGAACAGGCGCAGCGCGATCAGCGCGGCGACGACTCCCGACAGGACGATCCCGAGCAGGAACAGCGCCGGGAGGCGGAAGCGCAGCGACCCGGTCGACCCGGTCATTCCGCGTAAGCGTACGGCGTAGCTACTTCCCCCGCCGGTTCCGCCACACCTACCGACCGCGCTTCCCGGGGGAAGTAGCCTACGCGGCCGGCGCCGAGGTGCGCTCGGACGTGACCTTGTAGCCGACACCCCAGACCGTCACGATCGGCGACGCATCGCCGAGCTTCCGACGGATCTGCCGCACGTGGACATCGACGGTGCGCGTGTCGCCGGCGAACGTGTAGCCCCAAACGCGCTCGAGGAGCTGATCGCGCGTCAGCACGAGACCCCGGTGGTCGAGAAGCTCCCAGAGCAGATCGAACTCCTTCGGGGCGAGCTGGATCTCGTCGTCGCCGACGTAGACCTCTCGCTTGCCGGCGTTGATGACGAGGTCGCCGTGGCTCAGCTCCTTGGATTCGTCACGGCGCTTCTCGGGCGCGGCGCGCCGGAGCACGCTCTTCACACGCGCAACGAGCTCGCGCGGATTGAACGGCTTCGTCAGGTAGTCGTCGGCGCCGACCTCGAGTCCGATGATCTTGTCGACGTCCTCGTCCCGCGCGGTCAGCATCAGGATCGGGACGTCGGAGCTCTTGCGGATGCGCCTGCAGATCTCGATCCCGTCCATGTCCGGCAGGTTGAGGTCGAGGATGATCATCGACGGCATCCCCGCTGCGACCTGATTGAGGGCCGAGCTGCCGCTCCCGACCGCCTTCACCTGGTAGCCGGCATTCTTCAGGTAGAGGGACACGAACGAGGCGATCGACGCCTCGTCCTCGACAACGAGGATGGTGTGTGGCTGGGTCACGCGTGCGAGCCGAACGGTACCCGAGTGAGGATCTCTGGGATGGGAGCGCATTGCTCGGGTGCGTCCTGACAGTCGGCCTCGAGGTCGGTCGAGTAGATCCCGACATCCGTTCCCGCGAGTCCGGGAATGCCGAGGAGCGTGGCGACGCCGCTGCCGCGGGCCGACACGGAGATGCCGTCGCCCTTCACGGTGATGCGGTACTCGCCGCCGAGGATGCGGAAGCTGAGGTTCGTGCCCTTGACGAACATCCGTCGTGCACGTGTGCTCCCGTTGACCGCCGGTCGCCATGCGTCACCTGGGGTCAGATCGACGACCTCGACGCTGCCCCGCGCAACCCGGCCGAGCAGGCCGCCGTTTCCGCGTACCAGGATCACGCCCCTTCCGCCCTCGATCGACAGCGCCCCCGCGGGGGGCTTGCTCGCGGCGAGGACGCCCACCGGCACGGCCAGCGAGAGCACCAAGAGTCCGAGGGCCAGACGCCTCACGGTCGGAGTATCGGCACCGATGGTGTGTCCACGATCATGCGGCAGTAAGGAATCTGTTAGCGGGCGCCACCGGGCACGAGCAACGACCCCAATCGGGCGAGCCGGAGCCTCCCCCTACACGCCGTCGTACCGATAGAACCCCCGCCCACTCTTGCGCCCGAGGAGGCCGGCGTTCAGCATCGCGACGAGGCGGGGAGGCGGGGCCATCCGCGGCTCGCGCAGCTTGTCGTAGAGCGCTTCCGACGCGTGCACGTGGACGTCGATGCCCACGAGATCCGCGAGCTCGCACGGGCCCATCGGCCAGCCTGCGCCGTTCTTCATCGCTGCGTCGAGATCCTCCGGCGTGACGCGCGCCTCGTCGAGAACGCGGATGCAGTCGTTCAGGAGCGGGATCAGAACCCGGTTGACGACGAAGCCCGGTGTGTCGTGGCAGCGCACGGGCGTCTTCCCGAGGCGGCGCCCGAGCGCGAACGCCGTCTCGAACGCGTCGTCCGCCGAGAGTTCCGCGCGCACGATCTCAACGAGCGGCATCAGCGGGGCCGGGTTGAAGAAATGCATGCCGACGACGCGCTGCGGGGTCGACGTGGCGGCGGCGATCTCCGTCACGGAGAGCGCGGACGTGTTCGTGGCGAGCACGGCGTCGGCGCGACAGATCCCCTCCAGCTCGGTGAAGAGCGCACGCTTGGGGCCAAGCTCCTCGACGATCGCCTCGATCACGACGTCGCAGTCGGCGAGGTCGGAGACTTTGGTCGTCAGCGTCAACCGAGCAACGGCCGCGTCACGCTCGCTCTGCCCGAGCCGACCCTTCTCGACCTTACGGCTCAGGAAGTGCTCGATGCGGCCCTCGGCCTTCTCTCCGAGCTCGCTCGTGACCTCACGGCCGACCGTCTCGAGTCCGGCCTCGATGCAGAGCTGGGCGATCCCGGCGCCCATCGCTCCGAGCCCGACGACGCCGACCTTGCGCACCTCCGCCACGGCCGCGGATCGTAGACGAACGTCAGAGCGGCTTGCAGTCGACGACCCAGGTCGACTCGTCCAGACGGTCTGCCCTCAGCGCAAAATCCGGCCCGACCTGCTCACCGAGAATCTCGAGCGCGCGGAAGGGCTCGCAGGGTCTGCCGTCGATACTGCAGCTCCGCTCGCCTCCGTACGACGTGAGCTCGATCACGTCTCCGTCGACGGTGCCCGGAAGCGTGGCAACCGCGACGCGTGTCGCGCCGACAGCCCACACGTCGTGTTCGTGCCGGGCTGCTTCTGCGCGGTACGGCGGGCGGAGCTCACGTTCGACGGCGTCCGCAAGAGGAGCGAGGCAGCCATCTGGAACGGCCTCGTCGACCACCACAGTGCCGTCCTCCAGCGTTACGAAATGCACCTCGTCACCGGGTATGTCGGGCGCTTCCACTGATACCACCGCATCCCATTCGCTCGACCGGGGTGCGCCGCTGACGCCCGCGATCCCGAGACCCGGATCACCGTCGAGTCCCGGTGGCGTCGCGAGGAAGCCACCGGACTGCGCGTTCATCAGCGAACGGGCGAGCCTGACGCCGAGCGGATCCACCGGCGACATGTATCACGCCCGCCGCCAAAGCGAAAGCCGACCGGCTACGCCGCAGCGTCGAGCTGGCTTGCGCGAAGCCTGAGAAGCGCGACGACATCGTCGCTCGCGACGAACGGATCGCGGACCACCGTGCCGGTTCGGGTCGAGACCGCAGCTACCAGCTCGCCGTCGGACTCGGCCAGCAGCACCGGCTCGGAAGGCGAGGGGCGGTCTGCGAGCTCCGAGAGCCGCCCGAGTGCGCGGTCGTCACCGGGCACGGCGCGTCGGATCACGATCCGGTCGCGCCCGGTGACAGCGCGCCGAAGGGCGACGGGCGCATGGCCGAAGAGGCTCATGTGCCCCTGCGCCTGCGGTCGACCTCGTCGATGCGGGAGTCCGTGCCCCAGAGAAGCGCGGCAGGCCCGATCAGGAGGACGAAGAGGATGATCAGTGCGGTTTCCATGTCCACAGTCTGCGTGGACCGGTACTATCAGGGCAAGTCGAGGTTCTCATGGAAACGATCACTCAACCTGATAGCTGGCTCGGCGTCGAGCTACGGCATCTCGCGGCGCTCGAGGCGGTCGCGAAGGAGGGTACGTTCGGTCGCGCGGCCTCCAGCCTCGGCTACACGCAGTCGGCGGTCAGCCAGCAGATCGCGACGCTCGAGCGCGCGGTCGGGGAGAAGCTCCTGGAGCGCCCGGGGGGACCGCGCGCCGTCTCCCTGACCGAGGCGGGGGAGCTCCTCCTGCGGCATGCCGAGGCGATCGTGGCGCGCCTCGAGGCGGCGCGGGCCGACATGGCGTCACTCCGCGCCGGTGAGACCGGCACGCTGCGGGTCGGCACCTATCAGAGCGTCGGCGCGCGCGTGCTGCCGGGGGTGATGCGGAGGTTCAGGAGCGAGCATCCGAAGATCACGCTCGAGCTGCACGAGCCGACCACGGACCCCGAACTCTTCGCCCTGATCGAAACGGGAGAACTCGATCTCGCGTTCTGCAGCCTGCCGCTTCCCGAAGGGCCGTTCGACGGGGTCGAGCTGATGAGCGACTCATACGTCCTGGTGGTGCCCGCGGACCACGAGCTCGCGGCCCGCGAGGCCGCGTCGCTCGCCGACCTGGGCGATCTGCCGCTGATCGGCTCGCAGACCTGCGCGAGCGGTGTCCGGCTGGAAGACGATCTGCACGCAAACGGGTTCGACGTGAACTACGCCTTCCGCTCCGACGACAACGGCACGGTCCAAGGCCTGGTCGCCGCCGGCTACGGGATCGCCCTGACACCGAAGCTCGCTGTCCTACCCGGTGACGAGCGCGTGAAGCTTCTCCGGCTCGAGCCCGCGATCGCGTCGCGCGTGATCGGCGTCGTGTGGCACCGCGATCGCCATCGCTCTCCTGCCGCCCGTGCGTTCGTGGAGATCGCAACCGACGTCAGCGCAGACGTCGAGCGTCAGCTCGACGAGCCGTAGCGCTGAAGGCCGGCCTCACGGCCGAGTGCTCTACCCCCACCGCACGTGAAGCTCCCGCGGTTTCCGAAAAACGAGCCCGCGAACGACACTCGGCCGCTCGGGATCGAGCCGAAGCCCAGGGAGCCGGGAGAGCGACCGCCGCACCGCAGTCTGCGTCTGCATACGGGCGAGATGCATGCCGAGGCAGACATGCGGGCCCTGCGCGAAAGCGAGATGGAGCTGCGCGTTCGTGCGCCGCACGTCGAACCGGTCCGGATCGGTGAACGTGCCGGGATCGCGATTCGCTCCGGCAATCGAGACCGTCACGAGCTCACCCTGGCGGATTGCCGCCCCGCCGAGCTCGACGTCCTGGGTTGCGAAGCGGTCGACCACGGCCGCGGCCGGCTCGAGCCGCAGCGACTCCTCGACGGCACCATGCAACAACCCGGGATCGCGGTCGACGAGCGCCCGCTGGTCGGCAGAGGAGAGCAGCTGCAGGAGCGCGTTCGCGATCATCCCTTCGGTCGTCTCGATCCCGCCGAACAGCAGCACTGCTGCATTCGAGACGACCTCCGCCGATGTCAAGCCGCCCGCGTCACGAGCGGCCGCGGCGACGAGCGACGTGGAGGGGTCGCGGGCGAGCGCCGGCTCCACCGCGGCGCGGAGCCGCTCGAAGGCCTCGGCACCGAGGTCACCCGGAGGACGGCCCGCGGTGATGTCGGTCACTGCCGAGACGATCGCGTCGTACCAGCCGAGCACCGTCGCGGGATCGGTGTCTCCGAGACCGAGCGCATGTACCATCGACCTGACGGCAAGCGGCCCGGCGAGGCTCCGACGCAGCTCGGCCCGTCCTGCCGGCTCGATCCCGTCGATCAGTCGGTCGACCTCCCGCTCGACCAGCGCCTCGAAGCGCGCGCGTACTGCGTCCAGCCGGAACGGGCGTGCAAACGGGCTGCGGTGTCGCGCATGCTCCTCCCCGTCCACCGACAGCATGCTTCGCCCGATCACCCGTGCGGTCGAGAAGCGGGGATCGTCGACGGTGAACAGCGCCGGATCGCGAACGACTCGCAAAGCGAGGTCGCGGCGTGTCACGTACCAGGCGTCGAGGACACCTACCCATGACACCGGCTCCCGCTCGCGAAGCCGCGCGATCACCGGGTGCGGATCGACGTCGAGCTGCTCGAGCGTCACCGACGCGCCGAGCGGAAACGCCTCGACACGGCCTCGCGCGATGGTGCGAC
>Ga0334722_10006972_pt1 | contig 11057 bp, 10 predicted proteins | sample C3_bottom_MG_FD_207210 | JGI IMG/M metagenome (GOLD analysis project Ga0334722, IMG submission 207210) | Sediment microbial communities from Yellowstone Lake, YNP, Wyoming, USA - C3_bottom | ecosystem: Environmental > Aquatic > Freshwater > Lake > Sediment | place: USA: Wyoming | collected...
GTCCGGGTAGTTGCTCTTGACCTCTGCGTACTGCCTCATCGCCGGGGTCAGATCACCTACTCCCATTTTCCGCCCCGTTTTTGCAAGTCTATGTAATCGTAGCGCTCTACCCGGCCCTTCCCGCCGATAAAGAGGTTCAAGAACCAGCTTACACCGCCGATAATGATCGCCCCGAAGACGGCGGTCCAGAACCCGCGGACATCAAAGCCGGAAACAACGGAGGAAACCATCTTCAGCAAAAAGGCGTTTACCACAAAGGTGAAAAGACCGAGGGAGAGGATATTGATGGGAAGCGTTAAAATGATCAAAAGCGGGCGCAGCACCGCATTCAGAATGCCCAGGAGCCCGGCGGCAAAGAGCGCCGGCAGAAACCCGCCGACATGGATGCCGTCCAGAAACCAGGATGAAGCCAGAACGGCCGCCGTCAATACCAGCCATCGCAAAAGCAATCCTCTCACAGCGATAACTCCTCTTTCCCGATATAACCACCGCACCAGCCGCAGAGCGGCGGCATGTTAATAGCAGGCGGCATGTTAATAGGCCTTGAATTTTTCCTTGCCGGCGCCGCAAACCGGGCAGCTCTCCGGCAGGACTCCATCGGCAATATAACCGCAAATCAGGCACACATAATACGAGGTTTCCCGCTCTTCAAGGAGATGGTTCATCGCCTCCTTGTAGAGTTTGGCGTGCGTCTCTTCCACGTCCCGGCTCTGGCTGAAATGAAGAACCGCGGCCTGGTTTCCCTCCGCTTCGGCCTCCTTGACAAACTTGTTGTAGGCGACGGCCGCCACCCCCTGTTCCGACTGAAAACTCTCGGCAAGATTATCTTCCGTCGTCTTTATCTCTTTGAGCGCCCGGAGCGCCCTCTTGCCGTGAATCTCCTCCGAAAAAGAAATCACCCGGAAGAGCTTCGCTATCTGCGGCAGATTTTCTTCGTCCGCCTTTTCCGCATAAAGCTTCAGCCGCAGGGCCGCCTTAGCCTCGCCGGTATAGGCCTGCTGCAGGGCCTCTTTTGTTCCCATAACAAATCCTCGATCTCAGGCAAAAGCAAAAAATAAATTCCCCGACGTTGGGGCAGCCGGGGATGATCTCCTACTCTTCCGGGGAGAATTCTTCCTTGGAAGCGCCGCACACCGGGCATGTCCAGTCACCGGGAAGCTTGGCAAAGGGCGTCCCTGCGGGGATGCCGCCTTCGGTGTCTCCCTCCGCCGGATCATATATGTAACCGCATACCTCACATACGTATTTTCCCATGACCTTCCTCCTTATGAATTGGGTTAACATAATCATCTGCTGTAACTCTTGCTTACTCTTCCGCTGCTGTTTTTTCGCGGCTCATCTCTACACGAGCAGCCACTTTTCTGTCAATCACAAATCCATTTTGCCGCACGAGGAAACAAAAAATTTACGACTTCCCTGTTGACAAAGGCCGCTTCTTATATTATGAAGCGGTCGCCGTAGAGTATTCCCCAGTAGCTCAGTCGGTAGAGCAGATGGCTGTTAACCATCTTGTCCGTGGTTCGAGTCCGCGCTGGGGAGCCAAAAATAATCCGCCGTTCTGGCGGTTTCTGATTAGCCTCAAGACCCCGGGAAACTACACCCCGGGGTCTTGAGGTTTTGGGTGCCGCTGGTTCATATTTCACGGCCTCTTTGCCCCTGGTGCACCCCCCAGCGCTTTTCGCTCCCAGGCAGAAATCGAACAGGGAAGCTCCGGGCAGCAGGGTGTTTTTATCCTCAATCCCATAGAGGCGACTGCAATCATTCCAAATTAAGCTGAATTTTCAGCCGCCGGTGCATAAACCACGTGTATGCTCCAAGCCTGATTTCGATATCAAGCACAGGGCGATAAGAATCATAAATAAGGGTCCTTGGTACAGGCTCTCAATTTTACGTCAATAACGAGAAAGGCAATCCCGCAATTTTCGGCTTTTGTGGGGCAGAACAAATTTACCGTGGTGGTCCGGTAACTGTGCTTGACAAAAGGATTTTGATTTGATAGTCGTACTGAACCGAATGGTGGGCAATGATACTTTCGTGGACGTGGAGTTTTCACATGCTTTAGTATAAGGAGGCTCGAATGATGCGATCGTTTTCCAGGCGTATGGGGATTGTTGTAGGCATACTTCTTTTGGGAGGAGGCCATGCTCAGGGCGAAACCCTGCAGAACGCGATCCAGTATGTGCTGCAGACCAATCCGGAGATTAAGGCGATTTCCTACAATCGGCTGGCCCGGGACCAGGAGGTGATTCAGGCCAAGGGGGGATATTACCCAACCCTTGACGCCTCCCTTTCAACCGGCTTAGATCGAAGAATGCATACGTTTGCATACGATCCGACGACCAGCAGGCCCAAAACCACCGTTTTAAGCCTCCGCCAGAATGTGTTCCAGTTCGGCGCGACCCAATCCGAGGTAAGAAGGCAGGAAGCCCGCGTCCAGACTGAAGCTTATCTGTTGCAGGGAACGTCGGAAAACATCGCCCTGCAGGCGGCCAGGGTTTACTTGAACCTGCTCCGCAACTTGGAACTGCTAAACCTTGCCAAAGAAAATTTGCTCAATCATGAACGGATTGCCGACCAGATGAAGCTGCGAAGCACGTCAGGGGTGGACCGCAAGGCCGATCTCGACCAGGTTATGGGGCGCCTGGCATTGGCGCAGTCGAATGTGGTCATAGCCACTGCAAATATTGCTGACGGAAAGACAGATTACCAGGCGGTAATCGGCCGTCTTCCGGAAGACCTGGAGATGGCCCCTGCCTTCGATTCAGCGGTTCCCGGATCAATGGACGAAGCGGAGCAGTTGGCTGTGAAAAACTACCCGATTCTCAAGTCCGCCAAGGCCGACCTGGAGGCAAGGAAGGCGCAGTATGAGACGGCAAAGCGGATTAATTATCCGAGCCTTGACGTTGCGGTGGATTACAGATGGCAAACGGATGTTAACTACCCAAATCGCGAGGAGGACCTGGTAGCAAATGCCGTGTTACGGTTCAATATTTTTAATGGGTTGCGAAACAAGGCACGGATAGAGGAAACAATGCATCTGATTAGTGAAGCGGAGGCAATTCTCAACAATACCCAGCGTCAGGTCGTTCAGGCCGTCCGCCTTTCCTGGGAGGCCTTTACGGCGGCGAGCGAAAGAGTGGCCCACCTTGAGGACTATGTCAAGTCAACCGGAGCAACGGCAGACGCCTTTGCCGCGCAGTGGAATATCGGAAGGCGAACCATGTTCGACGTCCTGGATACCCAGGCGGAATATATCACCGCCAAGTCCGATCTCGTAAGAGCCAAATACGATAGAATATACTCCGAATACAGAGTCCTAAACGGTATGGGCAAGCTGGTAAATGCCATGGGACTGCAATGGCCCGAAGAAAGCCGCGTTGAGATGACGCTGACAGAGCTGTTTCCCTTGCCCAATTGGGAATAGCATTATGGGGCAGATCCCCGACAATGGCCAAGCATTTGAAAAAAAATAAATCAGTCCTGCTGGCATTGGCCGTTTTCGCGTGTCTGGTCATTGCAGCGCCGGTCATAACGGAAACAACCTTTCGTTTTAATAGCGAGTTTCTGAAGAAAGCGGAAGAAAAGTGCGGCAAAGATGGGCCGGCACGGTTCACCGCCTGGGAAGCGCTCATCTACGGTGATAAAAGCTCTTCGGACAAGGAAAAGCTCGAAAAAGTCAACCATTTCTTTAACAGCAAAATTCAATTTGTGAGCGACATCGACCTCTGGGGGGTACAGGATTACTGGGCAACGCCTATAGAATTTCTCTGCAAGAAGGCCGGCGATTGTGAAGACTTTGCCATTGCCAAGTACTTTACCCTTAAGGCTATGGGTGTTGCCGAAGAAAAGCTGAACATTACGTATGTTAAAGCTATTCAATACAATATAGCCCATATGGTCCTGACGTATTACAGCGAACCGGGAGCCGAACCGCTGGTTCTCGATAACCTGATAGACTCCATTGATCCCGCATCAAAACGGACGGATTTAATGCCCGTATTCAGTTTCAACGGTTCCGGACTCTGGACGGCCAAACAGCGCGGGCAAGGAAAGTCGATCGGCAGCAGCAGCGACCGGCTCAAACCCTGGCAGGGACTCTTGCAGAAAATGTCGGAAAACAAACTGTAAATAGGGGGTTTATAACATGACGCTATACCGTCAGCTCATCATTTTTACGTTAGTTCTGTTTTTCCTTCTCTTTGCCGGGACATGGTATGCCAAGCTCGACAGCACCCGTTCATTCCTGGCAGATCAGTTGGAATCCCATGCCCAGGATACGGCAACCTCCCTTGGCCTTTCCGTCTCCCAACATGTCCTTAAAAATGACATGCCGGCAGTTGAAAGCATGATCAACGCCGTATTCGACCGCGGGTATTATGAGATCATCAAATTGGTCGATGCCAAGGAAAAGGTTGTGCTGGAACGCGTCCAAAAAGTGAAAATCGAAAAAGTGCCCCCGTGGTTCATTCGCTGGATTCCCCTGAAGGGCCCCGAAGCAAGTGCAAATGTGATGTCCGGCTGGATTCAGGCCGGCACGATTATAGTGAAAAGCCACCCCGGTTACGCCTACAAGACCCTCTGGGATGATATGGTCCGCACAACCCTGTGGTTCATCGCCTGCGGTCTTTTCGTGCTCATTGCCGGCGGCTTCGGGCTGCGCTTTCTGCTCCGGCCCCTCGTCCTTGTGGAGCGGCAGGCGGATGCCCTGTGCAGGAAGGAGTATGAGCTTCAGGAACGCATACCCTGGACGAAGGAACTCAGGCGCGTAGTCGAGGCCATGAACCGCATGACCAGTAAAGTGAAGGAGATGTTCGAAGAGCAGGTCGCTCAGGCAGAAGGACTGCGGGAGCGCTCCTACCACGACACGGTGACCGGTTTGGGCAATCGTCGCTATTTCGACACACAAATCACCGCGCGGCTCGATCGCCGCGACAGCGTCACCAAAGGCATTCTCTTGTTGATCAAGCTGAACGATCTGGACAAACTTAACCAACTGAAGGGCTTCCAGACCGGCGATGCATTTCTCAAGAGAGTCACGGCGCTCCTGCAGGAAGCCACAAAGCAGTATGCGAGCTGCGCTCTTGCCCGTCTCGCGGGAGGCGACTTCGGCATTTTTCTTCCCGACGCCCCGCAATGGGATGCGGAGACGATCGCCAGCGGTTTGGCCAAACAACTGAGCGGGCTTGCCGCAGAGCAGCTCGCGTTTTCGGACAATATCGGGTATGTGGGCGCCGCTACCTATGAAACCACTACCACACTCGGCCGCCTGCTCTCGGAAGCCGATCTGGCGCTGACCGCCGCCAGGCATGCGGGCCCCAACGGCTGGTTTGTGCAAGCTATTACCGAAAAGACAGACAAGGCGCCGCTGGGACAGAAACAGTGGAAGGATATGCTGGAAAAGGCGCTCCAGGAACGCCGAATCAGCCTCGATGCCCAGCCGGTCGTGGAGACGACCGACAGAAACCATCTTCTGCATCTGGAGATTTTCTCCCGGATCATCCAGGAGGACGGAAATTTTCTGAGCGCCGGCGTGTTTATGCCCCTTGCCGAGCGCCTGAAACTGGTTTCCTCCATCGACCGCATCGTCCTTGAAGAAGTCATGAAGTTAGACAGCAGCCGGCTCGCTGTCGGAAACATCGCTGTGAATGTTTCTCCCTCCTCGCTGCAGGATGACGCGTTCAGGCAATGGCTGCAATCCTCGCTGAAGACTCTGCCCAGCACGGCGCCCCGGATCATCTTTGAATTTTCCGAATTCAGCGCCGTGCAAAATATGAATCTGGTAAAGGATTTCAGCGTTTTAGTTCGTGAATACGGACACGCGATGGGGCTCGATCATTACGGCCAGAGCTTCTCCAATTTGGGGTACCTCAAATCAATGCGGCCCGACTATGTCAAGATTGACCGGGCCTATACCGGAGAGCTCAAGGATGAGGAAAGCGACAGCCGGTTCTTCATCGGCTCGCTTTGCAGCGTCGCTCACAGCATTGATATCAAGGTTATCGCCGAAGGGGTGGAGACCGAACAGCAGGTACAGATTCTCAAAGAACTTAATCTGGATGCCATTCAGGGCTATATCGTCGACAAGCCGAAGCCAATCAAGGGGATGATCCGGCCGGCCTGAGAGATGGGGCGGAAACCGATCATTGCGGGCTTATAAAATGTTATCAACCGTCAGTATCTGGGAACTGCCCGTATCCCGGAGCCGCTTGCGTTCCTGAATTTTTTTCCGGGTCTGCTCAGGAAGCTCCGTATAGCAGATGATGTTTTTCTTGATCAGGAGGTCAATCAGGTCTTCCAGCAGGCGGATGATCCCCATATCCGACAGGGCCAGCAGCAGCTTCCGGGAATCGGCGCTGACGGTTTTGTTGAGATAATCGAGGATTTCCTCATCAATAGAGGACTTCTCCTCCATCGCGTTCGGTTGGGGAAGGCTGTGCATCGCGATGATCGAGCCTTCCGCATTTCTTTCTACGTACAGCATGGCTTTACCTCCTGGGTTCCTGAATTGGTTTGAAATTTTTGCCGAAGTTGGCATAGCATTTTTTTTAAAAAAAATATATGATTAAACCATATCGTATAATGGAGGATAGGGGTTAACGACGACGCGAACGCCGGTTCTCCCCCGGGTGAAAAAATGGAAATGTCTGAAAAAAAGGAACAACCACCGCCGGAAGATTGGAAGCTTGGCGGGGATTCGGATACGCATGACGACCCGCTTCTGGATTGCCTGATCCAGATGACGAAACTCCACGGGCGTCCGGCCTCTCGAACCGCGTTGAGAGCCGGTCTGCCTCTCGTCCGCAACCGGCTGACGGTGGAGCTGTTTTACCGGGCCGCCGACCGCGCCGACCTGGCCTCCCGCGTTCTGAAAAAGCCTCTGGGGAAGATATCGACTCTCCAGCTTCCGGTCATATTGCTCCTTAATGACCGACAGGCCTGCGTTATGGTCGAAAAGATGGACGGTGGAAAGCAGTTGAAGATCCTTCCCGCCGAAACGGGAATGGGGGAAAAGGTAGTCTCCCGCGAGGAGCTGGAGAAGCTCTTCACCGGCTACGCGATCTTCGTCCGTCCCAAGTTCCAACCGGAAAGGAAATCCATTGACGATCTGAGCCCCGGCTCGACGAAAACCTGGTTTTGGGGGACCCTCTTCAAATCCTGGCGCATCTATCGGGATGTCTTGATCGCCTCCTTTCTGATCAACGTCTTCGGTCTGGTCAGCCCTTTTTTCGTCCTGATCGTCTATGACCGTGTCATCCCCAACAATGCCGTGGAAACCCTCTGGGTACTCGCCATCGGGGTCACCGTCATCTATTTCTTTGCCGTCCTGATGCGGAGCCTGCGCGGCTATTTCGTGGACGAGGCGGGAAACAAGGCCAACCTCCGAATCTCCGCAATGCTCCTCCAGAAGGTGCTGGACCTGAAGCTGGAGGCCCGCCCCCAGTCCATCGGCTCCTTTGCCAAGAACCTGCAGGAGTTCGAAGGCATCCGCGATTTCGTCACCTCCTTCTCCATTACCTCCGTGATCGACCTGCCTTTTATGGCCCTGGGCCTGTTTGTGGTCTGGTATATCGGGGGCGCCATCGTTTACCTGTTCATCGCGGCGGTCGTCGTCGTCCTGCTCTACGCCATCCTGATCCAGATCCCGCTGCAAAAGGCCGTCCGCAACACCTTCCAGGCCTCATCCCAGAAGAACGCGATCCTGGTGGAGGGGCTGTCGGGCCTCGAGACCGTCAAGATACTGGGCGCGGAGAGCCAGGTCCAGCGGGCCTGGGAGGAGGCGGTCAGTTACATCGCCAAATGGAGCTCGAAGTCGAGATTTCTCTCCTCCACCGTCAACGACTTTTCGTTCTTCCTGCAAAGCACGGTGGTGGTCGCCGTCGTCATTGCCGGGGTCTATATGATCTCCGAGGGCAATCTCACCCAGGGAGGCCTGATTGCGCTGGTCATCCTCTCCCGGCAGGTTATCGCCCCGATGGGACAGGTGGTGAGCCTCGCCACCCGCTACCAGCGGGCCAAGGAAGCCCTCCAGACGCTCAACGAGATCATGGCCCTGCCCGTGGAGCGGCCCGTAGGAAAGTCCTTTGTGGAAAGAGCCCGGTTTCAGGGCGCCGTCGGGGTCAGGAACCTTACCTTCTCCTATCCCGGTCAGACGACCAAGGTACTCAACAACATCACGCTGAACATCGCCGCCGGCGAAAAGGTCGGCATCATCGGCCCCATCGGATCGGGGAAGACCACGCTCGGCAAGCTGATTCTGGGGCTGTTCGAGCCGACGAGCGGCATGGTCACGATGGACGGGACCGACATCAGGCAGATCGATCCCGCGGGATTCCGCCATTTCATCGGCTATGTCCCCCAGGATATCACCCTCTTCCGGGGAACCGTCCGGAACAACGTCACGATGGGAACGCACGATGTGGATGACCGGGCGATTCTTCGCGCGGCGGAGGTCGCCGGCGTTGACGAATTCATCAAGAAACATCCGCTCGGTTTCGATATGGAGGTCCTTGAATTCGGCCGGGGCCTCTCCGGAGGACAGAGGCAGTGCATCGTGCTGGCGAGAGCCCTGCTGCTCGATCCTCCGGTACTGGTTCTGGACGAACCGACCAGCAACATGGACAACCGGACGGAGATCCATCTGAAGAACAGACTCTCCAAAGTGATCGAGGAGAAAACTCTGATTCTGATCACCCACAGGGCCTCGCTTCTGGAGATGGTGAACCGCCTGATCGTCATTGACAACGGCACCATAGTCGCGGACGGGCCGAAGGCCGCCGTCATCGAGGCGCTGAAAAAAGGCCAACTGAATATTTAAGGGAGAAAATCCATTGTCGCCTGAGAAGAAACCCGATGATCTGTTCAACCGCATGCCGGCCGAGGATATCGATCTTACAACGGATATCCGTTCGTCCATCCTTGCCCAGTATCCGCGGGGAGGCAGGGTGATCCTTTGGTCGGTCCTGCTTTTGTTCGTTGCTGCTGCCTACTGGGCCTCCATATCGGAAGTCGAGGAGGTGACCCGGGGCATGGGCAAGGTCATTCCCGCAAGCCAGATACAGGTTATCCAGAACCTGGAAGGGGGGATCCTCTCCGAGATACTGGTGAAGGTGGGCGATACGGTGAAAAAGGACCAGTTGCTGCTGAAGATAGACCAGACCCGTTTTTCTTCATCCCTTCAGCAAAATCGGGCCAAATACCTTGCCAACAAGGCCAAGGCGGCCCGCCTGCAGGCGGAGACGAGCGGCACGCCCTTCAGAGTCCCCTCGGACGTCATGAGGGAAAGTCCGGAGATCGGCACCCGCGAACAGGAGCTCTATGATTCCAGGAAGAATGAGCTGCGCTCCAGCCTGGAGATCAAGCAGCAGCAGATCAATCAGCGCACCAACGAATTAAAGGAGCTCAACACCAAGCTTGCGGAACTGAAAAAGACCCATCTCCTTTTTCAGAAGGAGCTGGCGTTGACCAAACCGCTTGTCGCCCAGGGCGCCGTTTCGGAGATGGAGGTTCTCCGCCTCGAACGTGAGGCGAGCCAGATGCAGGGAGATATCCAACAGACAGCGCAGGCGATTCCGAGGGCGCAGTCCAAGATCGAGGAGAGCCAGGTGGCCATGAAGGAGCTGCGGCTCGCCTTCTTCAACAAGGCCAAGGCGGAATTGAACGACGTCATGTCGCAGCTCGGAGAGGACTCCGCCACATCCATTGCACTGAAAGACCGGCTTGACCGGACCTTTGTGAAATCCCCGGTCAACGGGACGGTCAATCGCCTCATGATCAATACAGTCGGCGGCGTCATCCAGCCCGGCATGAATCTGGTCGAGATCGTTCCCACGGAAGGCACGCTGCTGATCGAGGCCAAGATCTCCCCCCGCGATATCGCCTTCCTGAGGCCGAACCTGCAGGCCACGGTGAAGTTCACCGCCTATGACTTCACGATCTACGGAGGCCTCGAGGCCAGGCTGGAGCAGATCAGCGCGGACAGCATCACCGACGAGAAGGGAAACAGCTTCTATCTCGTCCAGTTGCGGACCGACAAGAGCTATCTCGGCCCGAAAAACAACCCGTTGCCCATTATTCCGGGGATGATCGCCTCCGTTGACATCCTGACCGGCAAAAAGACAATACTGTCCTATCTTTTGAAACCTGTCCTCAGAGCCAAGTATATGGCATTAAGAGAGCGGTGATCCCATGACGATCCTGTTATGCAGCGCCAACGGCTCCGTGATTGCACGGTGGGAGAGTCTGCTCGGCGGCCAATATCCTCTGGAGCAGGTGACCCTGCTGCGGGACTTGCAGAACCGATGTACGGGAAAAAAATTCGACTTGATCCTGCTGCACCGCTCCCTTGTCGAGATGGCCGCGTTCGCCGAGCTCCGTCGGGCGGCCCCGCTGAACAAATTTTTTCTTCTCTCCGATCAGCCGAACGAGGAGGAGGGGCTCGCCTTCCTGAAACTGGGGATTGTCGGATACGGGAATACCTATATCTCGCAGGCGCGGCTCCTGGAGGCGGTGCGCGTCATTTCCGGAGGCGCCGTCTGGCTGGGGCAGAAGGTGATCCAGCAGTTGATTCTGGAATCCTATTCCAAGGCAAAGGAACAGGTCTCCCCGGTATCCGGGCCAGGATTGGCCGGTTTAACCCCCGCGGAGCACAAGGTTGCCGAACTGGTGGCCCAGGGCCAGTCCAACCTTGAAATCGCTTTCAATCTCAACATCACCGAACGGACCGTCAAGGCCCACCTCACCTCCATCTACGAAAAGACCAAAACCGGCAGCCGGCTCAGCCTCGCGCTGCTCGTCAACCGTAATGAATTCCGTGAATTCCGGGGACAGTATACTTAATTCTTGACATTTTCTGAAGATACCGGCAATGTTTCACTCATGGCACGGATAGCAAGGGTCGTCATACCGGGCATACCCCATCATCTCACGCAGCGCGGGAACCGCCGCATGCAGACTTTTTTCTGTGACGATGATTATCGAAAATATATTACCTTGATGGCCGAGGCCTGCCGGCGTTATGAAGTAGATATTTGGGCGTATTGCCTTATGCCCAATCACGT
>Ga0334722_10006974_pt1 | contig 11055 bp, 7 predicted proteins | sample C3_bottom_MG_FD_207210 | JGI IMG/M metagenome (GOLD analysis project Ga0334722, IMG submission 207210) | Sediment microbial communities from Yellowstone Lake, YNP, Wyoming, USA - C3_bottom | ecosystem: Environmental > Aquatic > Freshwater > Lake > Sediment | place: USA: Wyoming | collected...
CGGCATCACGGTGAGGCCGGTAAAGAACAGATACATGACGAAATCGCCGAGCGTCATCGTGCCAGCGAGCATGGCGCGGCCGCCGACCACCAGCATGACAACGCCGATGATGCCGACGATGACGGTGGCGCCTGCGCTGACGCTCGAGACGCCGGTGATCGACTTCGCGACATTGCGGAACAGCCGATGCGCCCCCTTGGCAAAGACCAGTTCCTCGCGTTTCTCGGCCACGTAGGCCTTGACGACGCGGACTCCGCCGAGGGATTGATTGAGCCGCCCGGTGACTTCTGCATTGATCTGCCCGCGTTCCCTGAAGAGCGGCCGCAACCGGGCAAAGGCGTAGGCCATCCCCGCGCCGAAGATCAGCAGGACGATCAGCGTCACCAACGTGAGCCGCCAGTTGAGGTAGAACAGCACGGCGAGCGCCATCCCCGCGGTGACGAATCCTCCGGTCAGTTCCACCAGCCCTGTTCCAATCAGATTCCGGATGCCTTCGGCATCGGTCATGATGCGCGAGATGAGCTGGCCGGACTGTGTGGTGTCGAAGAACCCCACGGGCAGCCGCATGATGTGCTCGTGCACCTTCTTCCGCATGTCGGTAATGGCCCGCTGCGCTGCAACACTCAATATCTGAGACAGGGCGAAGGACGTGGCTGCCTGCACCGCGGTGGCGCCGGCCGCAGCGAACGCCAGGATCGGCAGCAGATCGGCCCGGTGCCTGCCAACCACGTCGTCGACAAGATATTTGGAGGTGGCCGGCAGCACGAGGCCCACCACGCGATTGACGAGCATCAGGCCGAGACCCAACGCCAGGCGCCAGCGGTGGGTCCACACCAGTACCCGCGCTTCTTCCCACACATCCGAGAAGCGCACCTTCTTCTTCTTCTCCATCAGGACTCCCGCTTTCACAGTATCAGAATCGGGATTCCCGCCTTCGTCCCGATTCGACAGGAGGACTTCGTCGAGGCAAGCGGGATTCGGAACGACAGCCGGCGAGGAGCCTTGTGCCGGCGGGACGACGGCTTCCGAAGCGGCCCCTCGAACCGAGCCGATGGCGTCAGTTCGCAAAACGTGCCGTGAAGGCCAAGACAGGGAGCGCGAATAGCGCAATCGTGAGGTCGGTGACGAGCCCTGGCAAGGCGCGTTTTGCCGGCGAGCGTGAGCGGGGACGCGGAGGAACCGTCGTATCGCCGGCCCGAGGCGGGTAGACTTATCCGGTGCGCCGCATCATCCACATCGACATGGACGCCTTCTATGCGTCGGTCGAGCAACGAGATCGCCCAGAACTCGCCGGCCGTCCGGTGGTGGTGGGCGGGCGTCCGGAAACACGGGGCGTCGTCGCGGCGTCCAGCTACGAGGCCCGCGCCTTTGGCGTGCACTCGGCCATGTCGATGGCGAAGGCGCTACGCCAGTGTCCGAGTCTCGTGATCGTACCGCCGGACTTCTCGAAGTACAAGAACGTGTCGTCGCAGATCTTCGAGATCTACCGATCGGTGACGCCGCTGGTGGAGCCGCTGTCGCTCGATGAGGCGTACCTCGATGTCACGAGCAATGCGTGGGGTGAGACGCTGGCGGTCAACGTGGCCCGGCGGCTGAAGGTGGCCATTCGGGAAGCCACGGCGCTGACGGCGTCGGCTGGAGTCGCGCCGAACAAGTTTCTGGCCAAGATCGCCTCGGGATGGCAGAAGCCGGACGGCCTGACCGTTGTGGCGCCCGAGCGTGTCGAGAAGTTTCTCCAGGGGCTGAAGATCGACTCGCTGTGGGGCGTCGGCCCGGTGACGGCCGCAAAGCTGCGAGCGATCGGCCTCGAGCGAGTCGTCGACCTGCGGCAGGTCGAGTTGGAGCGCCTGCGCCAGGCGGTCGGCAGTTTGGCGGAATGGCTGGCGCGGCTGGCCCAAGGCATCGACGACCGCCCCGTCGAGCCCCATCAGGAGCGCAAGTCGGTGGGCACCGAGAATACGTTTGCCGAAGACCTGACCGATGTTAGCGCCATCCGCAGCGAGATCGATGCGATGGCCCGGGAGGACGCCGACTGGCTCGAACATCACGAACTCTACGCGCGCACGGTCACGATCAAGGTGCGATACCCGGACTTTACAACCATCACGCGCAGCCACACTCAAGTGCCCGCAACGCGGGATGCGGACGCCCTTGCGGCTCGCGCGGTTGGACTGCTCGAGAAGACCGCGGCCGGCACCAGGCCGATTCGCCTCCTCGGCGTGAGCCTGCACGGGCTGGTTGATGAGCGGGAAGCAGTTCCAGTCAAGCCGGCGTCGCCGCAGCTGCGGCTGTTTGAGGAGTGACGAACCTGCTGTCCTGGCTATTGCCGAGGCACCCTCACCCGCAGCGCGCCGGGGAGCACGCGCACGATGATCTCGGTCGCCATCCCAATCGGTTCTCCATCGACATGCAATGGCGCCGCGGGTGTTGCCGTCACCGACACCTCCAGCAGACGAGCCATCACCGTTCCGCCAATGCGCGCAACCGACTTGTTGTAGAGCCGCCACAACTGCGCCAGAAACACGACTGGCGCCCGTGCATCCACGAGCACAAAATCGAGCTGGCCGTCGTCGGGTTTCGCGTTCGGCGCGACTTGCGCCCCACTGCCCCACTGCCTGGTATTGGCCATCGAGATGAAGAGCGCCGCCCCCTCGCGCGTCACCCGGCCCGCGTCGCCGCTCACCACATAGTGTGAGGGCGCGTAGCGAAACAATTCGCGAATCGTGGTTGACGCATACGCTGTGAGGCCCCGGCGGCGGCCAGCCGTACTCGCGAACACGTGCGCGACGTGTGCGTCGAAGCCGATGCCGGCGACATTGAAGAACAGGTGACCATTCAACGTGCCCGCGTCAATGGCACGGTTGCTCCCGGTCAACGCGACCGCGAGCGCCGCCTCGCGGATAACGGGAATGCCCAGTTCGCGGGCGAGGCCGTTGCCCGATCCGGCCGGAATGATGCCAAGCGCCGCCGGAGTGTTGACGATGGCCGAGGCGACGGAGTTGATGGTCCCGTCTCCGCCCCACGCCACGATGACGTCGGCGCCGCCGGTCAGCGCCTGTTGCGCGAGTCGCGCCCCATCGCCAGGCCCCTCGATGACCGCAACTGATCCTTCGACACCTCGGCCGCGCAGCGCATGCTGCGTCCACGCAACCATGTCCGTCGCAGACAAGCGCGATCGCGCTGGTCCCGACGCAGGATTGATGATGACGCCAACGGTCACGCCCGAGCCCTCCACCACCTGACGAACAGGATGAGTTTGATACAATCCGGCCTCATTATGCATCGAAGGGCCGTCTGCTATGCGCTTTGTGCTGTCCTCGGCGCGACGCTGTGGCAGGCGCACCCCAGCAGCCGGGCCGATCCGCAGCGCGCTATATGGCTCTGGAAGCCCAGCCCTATGCTGATCGGCACCGATGCTCGAACGGAGTTCTTCGACTTCCTCGACCGCGAGCACATCACGGTGGTCTGGGCCCAGGTCGGCACCGATGGTCCGAACCTGACATTGGCCTCCGAGTGGCGAGCGTTGATTGCCGAAGCCACGAAACGCCGCGTCGCCATCGAGGCGCTCGACGGCGCTCCCAACTACGCGATTGAGGAAGCCATTCCGAAACGCGTGGTCGAGGCTGTGCTGGCATACAACGAAAGCGTCAAGGCTGACGAGCGGTTCGGCGGCGTGCATTTCGACATCGAGCCGTACCTGTTGTGGGCCTGGCGGTCTCCACAGAGCCGTCAGGTTGTGCTGCGGCGTTACCTCGACCTCCTGCAGTGGTGCCGGCGCCGCATCGACAACGAGTTCCCGCGCATGAAACTGGGCGTCGACATTCCGTTCTGGTGGCAGGCCACAGACGCCAGAACCCGCCGGGCCATCGGCGACGTGACATTCAACGGCGTGACCAAGGCCGCCAGTTTCCACGTGATCGACATGCTCGACAACGTCGGCATCATGAACTACCGGAATCGCGCGGCTGGCGCCAATGGCCTGATCGCGCTTGGCGAGGACCTGCTGGCCTACGCGGACCGGGCGAAGAAAGCCGCGATCTGGATGGGCGTCGAAACGTCGCGCGACGATTCAGCGCCGGTGTGGTTCGTCGTCGGCCTGCCGAAGGACGTCGCGATGGCCGCGCTCGAAGCCGCCGATGTCACACCGGATGGCCGATTCAGGGGATTCAAACTCACGGCGTTTGACGATGGCGCCGATGTCCACCTGGGTCTGAGTCTGCGCGGCCTGGACCCCGCGAGTCCGCCGTCCGCGTATATGGGCGCGCTGGCCGAACTGGCAAGGACCTTCGGCGTGCTGTCGCGGCCGGGGCCGGACAACCGTGGTGAGCAGGCGCTGGCGAAGGCCATTCGGAGTCTCGCCGCCGATCCAGAATGGCAGGGACCGACCGCTCGCGCCATCGTGGACCCGGTGAGCGGCACTCCCCACCCCGGCGTCGTCGCCAATGACGTCATGCTGGCGATTCTCACGTTCGAAGGGTCGCCGCCGGAAGTCTTTCGACGCGAGGTGGCGGAGGCCGAAACCTCATTTGCCAGGCACGCCAGTTACCGCGGACTGGCGATCCACCACTACGAAAGCTACCGCAGGCTGATCAAGGGCGCGAGATCCACCGGGTGGTTTCTGGGTAGACCCGGAGGAGAATCGCGGGATTACTAACCCCCCAGAGTCACCCGCGACACTCGCGCCAGCTCGCGAAGCATGTCGCGAATCGCCTTGACGCCCGTGTCGCGGTCCGCGTCGGTCACGGGGCGACTCGTTCCTCCCGGTCCCGTCGTCATATCGAACGCGTACTCCCGGTTCGAGACGCCATCGGCGATGTAGAGCGAGCGCCCTGCCTCAGAGATCACCGCATAGACCGGCCCGTAGCTCGATGCCACCACGTAGTGGTTGCGCAGGTACGGCGTCACCTCCTCGGGCCGCTCGGTGAAGAGCGGACGCCCGAAGAGCGGGTTGTCCACCACCGGCCTCTCTCCGAGGAGGTAGTAGAGCGTGGGCGTCAGATCGATCGTGAAAGCGATGAGGCGAGGGTCCGCCGAAGACCCGCGCATCCACACCGGAAGATGCACGAGCATCGGCACCTTCAAGACTTCCGGAAAAAGGGTGTACGCGTGCCCCCACCGACCGTCTTCGCCCATCGACTCCCCGTGGTCGGACGTCAGGATGACCACGCTGTCATCGTAGAGTTGTTCACGGCGGAGCGTATCGAGGAACGCGCCGAAACAGGCATCCAGTCGATGCACGCGCGCGGCGTACGGCGCGTAGAACCCTGGGTACGCCTCGCCTGCAGGCACGGCTGCCCCTTCTCGCGTGATGGCTGCGATGTGGACATTCTGCGGCTGCGTGTAGGCGAACAGCGGCCGCCGGTCGGCGCGATTCCGGTTCGTGATCCGTTCGTCAAGTTCCGCAAGCGTCCGGCACGCGTCATAGTCTCTCGCGTTGAGGCCCCGGTCCAACTCGGTGAGTCCAGGCCACGGACCCAGCAATCGCTGCAGGATGTGGTCCTTGCTGACGAACGCCTGGTACTGGCCGGCCTGCAGCAGTTTTTGCAGAGAGTTCATGCGCCAGTACTCGTCGGGATACTGCTGGTGGGGAACGGCCGTGCCGGTCCACAACGCTGGCTCCGACAATCCCGTGGCGCCGTACCGAGTGAAGGCATTGCGGAAGACCGTGCTCTCGGCGGCGAACCGCGCGATGGCGGGCGTAAAGGTCACGGCGGGGTTGTAAGGTGAGAGGTAGTCGGGTCGGAGGCTGTCGATTGTAAAGAAGAACACGTGAGGCGTGCGCCCTGATGGCGGGTGTAACGCTTCGACCAGCGCGATATCGGGTGCGGTGATCGTCACCGTGCGCGGGATGTTCGTGTGGCTGCGGAGCAACGCGTAAAACGGGTCCATTTCGGCCCGATTCGCCGAGCGCTCGAGCCCCGTGAGATCGTGGACCATGCGGAACGACACGTCATACGCGGCATACCGATCGATGGCGGCGGAGTTGGTACCAGCCGGCAGATGAAGCAGGGCCATCGATGTCGGTACCAGCGCGGCGATGGCGAAGATCGCGGATGCTGCGAGAGGGACCCCCACGGCCAAGCGCGATGCCAGGCGCCGCGTTGGCGACGTGCGCCAGTGCACGCCGTACATCCACGCGAACCCGAAGGTCCAGATGGCAATCGCGCTGAGCGTCTGGAACAGGTAATTCCAGTCCATCACGGACGTTGCGACGGCAAGCCAGTAGGCCGCCGCCACCCAGACGACCAGCATCACTCCGCGGGCAACGCTCGACCTCCCGGCCAAGGCCGTGATCGGGCGAAAAGCCAGTCCAATGCCGGATGAGACAGGTTCTCCCGCAGGGGCAAGTCGAATGGCCCACCCCGTCAACGTCAAGCCGAGCGTGATCCCGAACCAGACCGCCAGCGCCTGTCCCGTCGCATCAACCATGGAGACCGACGCGAAGATCAGCCTGTCGATAATCGCGGACAGCGTGGCGATGCCTGCGAGAGAACCAAGCACAAACTCCACCAGAGCCGGGCGTCGAGCCATCGAAGCGGCGAAGCGGATGGCCGCCATCGCCAGGTAGAACGCCGCGAAGACCAGGAGGTGCAGAACGACGCTCCACCCCACGACGCCGATGGATCCCGACGCGAGCACGATCCCCCTGGGCCGGATCGGCTGCATGATGGCGTAGAGCAGCGCGACCGTGACTCCGGTCACGACGCAGGCGCGCAGCAGCCGGGCATTCTCCCCCGCCACGGCGGGCGCCCACTCGAGCCGCCGGCCGGCGCCAGCCAGATCCACGAGCGCCACGGCGAAGAGCGGCAACAGCCACACGGCCGCCCACGCGAGCGACGATGGGTCATTCCCGAGATGCACCAGCACGGGCGATGCGACCAGCGCAATGCCCGCCGCCGCACCGGCCGCGATCACGGCAGCCACAAGGCCGCGCGTGCCCGGACGGTAGTCGTCGCGCAGCGTCCAGGCCGCGCAGCCAAATGCCACCCAGTAGAGCCAGGGATGATAGCGGGCGAACACGCCTGTCCAGCTGACGACCTGGAATTCGATGACCTGCTGGTACGTGAACGGAATGAAGGCGACCAGGCAATAAAGTGAGGTGATGAAGCAGAACGTCGCAAAGATCAGCCGCAGCAGCAGAAACCCGACGGCAGAGCGACGTGCGATCATCAGTGGTTCAGAACCGGAAGTCGAGCCGCGACGTCGCGGAGTACTGTTTCAGGGGTGAGAGCAGGGCGCGTTCCTGGCTCTCGAACGATCCCCGGCACGTGACGGACACATGCGGCCCCAGCAGGAGCACGAGTTCGGCAGACACGCCGGACGCGTTGAGCACGAGCACGTCGTTGATGGTCCGAATGTTCTCCTTGGCGGCGCCGCGGTGGACGCGCACGCCAACGAACTCCTTATCTGAGAGGTATCGGCGGACGGCGAGGTGATACGACGCGTTGGTCCCCAGGTCGTGAGGCGTCACGAACACCTGGCCAATGAGAAGCCAGGTCCCGAGGTACTTGGAGAGTGAACCGACGTAGATGTTGATGCCACGGCCGAAACCGAGCCGGCTCATCCCGATTGACGCTTCAATGCCTCGGCCGACACTCTGATAGAGATGGGCCCCCGCGCGGTATCTCGGGTAGAGGATGGCATCCACCGAGCCGCCGGCATCCAGGTACATATAGGTGCCGGCACGCAGGCGTGGGTAGAGTTCGACCTCGTACTGCTGATCCTTCAGCCCGTAGCGGCGGGCCTGCGACCAGGTCAACGAGACCGAGCCGAAGCCCGCCTGCCGTTTCAGGACCGCGGACTGCTCCTGCCAGGGTGTTCGGCGGTCGCTGAACCAGTCGCCGCCGTACCCGTACCCGACACTCCACAGGCGGTTGTTGTCGGCGAGTCGTGTGCGCAAATCGATCGCCTGCTGGTTGCCGGGTTCCACGGCGAGCAAACGCTCCAGTGTGTCCCGCGCGTCGCGCACCCGTCCCAGCGAGACCTCGGCACGGGCCTTGGTCAGGGCTATTCCGGTATCCTTCGGGTTGCGCCTGACCACAGACGTGGCGAGTGACAGCGCCATGTCCGCGTTCCCGTCCCACAGTTCGATATTCGCGAGCGCCGCCACCGCGTCGTAGTAACCAGGGCTCGAGTCGAGCACAATGCGCAGCTGGTTCCGGGCCTCAACATACTCGCCATTCCAGGAGCGGATGATCCCGAGGAGCGTGCGGGCGTCCACATCGTCGGGACGAGCCTCGAGATGGTGCTGCAGCAACGCGATGGCCTGGGGGCGCTGCCCTGATGTCGCCAGCCGCCTGCCTTCGACGAGTATTTCGGCCGTCCCGGGCGACGACTGGATTTCGAGGATCGCAGTCTGAGCCGCCGCATGCGTCGCTACGGCGGCCACCATGATCGTGCTCGCCGCAACCAGAACGCGAAGGTGAACGCACAGCGGTCGATTCATAGGTCAGATCGTATCTCGCCGGTACCCTTCCGGGTGTAGGATTTCACCTTGCACTGACTACCGGGTGTCACGAGTGTACCCGACATGGAGCAGAACACGCGAGCGTACTGACATGGCCAAGCCGCAGCACGAACACACGACCTACTACACCTATCTCGAAACCCCGGTGGGCACATTGCTGCTCGCCGGATGTCGCGATCACGGGCTCCGCTACGTCAGCTTCCAGCGCGGCAAGGGCGCCAAGGTTCCCGAATCGCAATGGCAGCGCTCCGACGCGCCGTTTCGAGAGGCCATCCGCCAGCTCAAGGAATATTTCCGCGGCAAGCGCACGGTGTTCGACTTGAAGCTGAATCCCAAAGGGACGCCGTTTCAACTCGAAGTGTGGCGGGCGCTCACACAGATCCCATACGGGGCCACCCGCTCGTACGCGCAAATCGCACGACAGGTGCGCCGGCCGCTCGCGATGCGGGCGGTCGGCCTCGCCAACGGACGCAATCCGTTGCCCATCGTTGTGCCATGCCATCGCGTCATTGGCAGCGAGGGGCAGTTGGTCGGTTACGGGGGTGGATTGCCCATCAAGAAGGCATTGCTCGAGCTCGAGGGCGTCTCGCCGACGGCCGACGGGTTGATCGTCCCGCCGCCGCGGCGCCGCGCGCGGCTGTGAAGCGCGCGCTCTTGATCGTCGCGGTCGCCGCTGTGGTTGTGGCGGTCACCGGCGCAGCCGCGATCCGGTCGCGAACGAGACTTCAGCCCGACACGTGGCCCGACGCGCGACCCGCCGAGGTCGCGGCAGAACTGCGGGCCGAAGAGAGCTTCACCACACGGCCGAACTCGCCGGTCGGACGGACCCTCGTGCAGGTGCTGGCCATTCGGCGCATCGGCCGCGGATCATGCGAAGTCGAATTCACGTGGCGCGACACGGCTCCAGTGGCCGGTCAAGCGGTGGCTCCCCTGCACACGTCGCTGGCGCTCTTCCGGCTTCAGACCGATCGCCAATGGCGACTGACTACGCTCTTCAGGGTAGACTAATTGGTGACGGCTTCAAGACCTGCGTGATTGGCCGGGTGTCCTGCCGCAAGAACGGGTCTTGAAGCCGGAAGTCGCGACCGTCTCTTCAAGACCTGAGTGAACGGCCGGGTGTCCTGCCGCGAGAACGGGTTTTGAAACCGGTTTCCAGGACAGTCTCCGACGGTAGCACCAATCACGGGAGGACGCGGATGCCGGACCAGCAACAGGGGCAGTACGACGTGCAGCGGTTCAAAGATCTGACTCACGATATTCCGTTTGCGATGTTCACGACCATCACCGCGGACGGCAGCTTGCGCAGCCGTCCGATGGTGGCCACCAGCGACGCCTTCGACGGATCGCTGTGGTTCTTCTCGCGCGCAACCTCACCGGTCGCGCAGGAAATAGGCCTCAACAGCCACGTCAACGTCACCTACGTGTCGGCGGCCGAGGATCGCTTTGTCTCGGTGTCAGGCATCGCCACCATGGTCCGTGACGTCGCCCGAAGCAAGCAGATGTGGAGCGCATCGTTCACCACGTGGTTCCCGGGCGGCCCCGAAGACGCCGAACTGTCGCTCATCAAGATTGGTCTGACGAAAGTCGAGTATTGGGATCGCAAGGCCGGGCGGATGCACCAGCTGTAGGGTCGATCTACTCGTACCGCAGGGCATCGACCGGATCGAGACCAGCCGCGCGCCGCGCGGGCAGGTAGCCGGCCACCAGCCCGGTCAGCATGGCGGAAACCAGGCCCCCGACGACCGCCCATCCGGGTGGGACGGCGGGAAACGCGGGCTTCCAGAGGCTCAGCAGGAAACCCGTTCCCCACGAGATCGCCACGCCCACGACGCCGCCGATACTCGAGAGCAGCGCCGCTTCGAACAGGAACTGCCACAGCACGTCCCGGCGCCTCGCCCCTATCGCGATCCGCGTCCCAATCTCGCGCGTTCGCTCGGTGACGCTGATCACCATCACGTTGGCAATGCCAATGCCACCGATCACCAGGCTCACCGCCGCCAGGGCAATGGTGGCCAGACCGATCTGCGCCCCGATTTGATCGAACTGCTGAATGATCTGTTCAGCGGTCGAGAGGTTGAAATCGTTGGGGGCGTCTGGCGGGAGTCGTCTCAACTGACGCAAGAGGAACTCCATCTCGACCCGAGCCGCCGCGAGCTGGCCGGATTGTGACCGCGCATACAGCACCGTCAGCTTCGCATCTGGGAACCGCCGCGCTGCGGTTTCGGCCGGAATCGAAATGACGTTGTCGTTGCGGTTCTCTCCAAAGAAGTTCCCCCGGCGGGGCGCGCATTCGCCCACCACGCGGTACGTGTCGCCCCCGACCGACATCGTTCGGCCAATCGAGCGGCCGGTACCAAACAGCGCTCGGGCGACGTTCGACCCGACCACGGCCACGCGGGCCGCGGATCGGTTCTCGACATCGGTAAATGGACGTCCAGCGCGAAACTCGGTGCCGGTGATGTCGAAAAAGCTCGGTGACGCGCCCTCGAGCAATGCCGTGTCGGTTTCGTTGGATCCGGCCCTCACGACGATGGCCTGGCCTGCGACGATGGGTGGAATGATGATCTCGGCAGCCACGTCGGAGATCG
>Ga0334722_10006975_pt1 | contig 11053 bp, 10 predicted proteins | sample C3_bottom_MG_FD_207210 | JGI IMG/M metagenome (GOLD analysis project Ga0334722, IMG submission 207210) | Sediment microbial communities from Yellowstone Lake, YNP, Wyoming, USA - C3_bottom | ecosystem: Environmental > Aquatic > Freshwater > Lake > Sediment | place: USA: Wyoming | collected...
CCGTTGTTTCAACGGACTTATGCTGCAGCCGGACCGTTGCCGCCAGCGCTTCGACGTCCATGGCCCGGGAATACTGCGGTTTCGTAACGATCACCAGGTCGGCCAGCGGCAAAAGCCGCGACAGGATCCCTGCATGGTCCTTATCGCCCAGGATTCCGATGACCAGCACCAGCCGCCGGTAGGACAACTTCAAATCCCTGACCGCCGCTGCCAGCTGTGCCGCCGAAGCAGGGTTGTGCGCCCCGTCCAGAAAGATATCGGGCCGCTGGGCCGCGCGCTCCAGACGGCCTTCCCACCTGGTCTGCGCCAGACCACGGCGCATGGCAGCTTCGTCAACAACAATACCGGCCTCTTGCAGAACCTCCATCGCGGCCATCGCCAGGCAGGCGTTGTCGACCTGATACCGGCCGAGCATCCCGAGTTCAAGAGAGGAAAGTGAGTTCAGGCGCCCGCGATAGTCGAATACCTGCGTTCGTCCGGACAGAACGTTTTCCGGGGCAAAGTCCTTGCCCAGGCGGTAAAGCGGGGCCTGCTTTGCAGCTGCCTCGTGCTCCAGGACCGCAACCACTTCGGGCTGGACAGCGCCCGTCACCACGGGCACCCTTTGCTTGATAATGCCCGCCTTTTCAGCGGCGATCAGTTCGAGCGTTGCGCCGAGAAATTCCGTGTGCTCCAGATCGATGTTGGTTATGATTGACAGGAGCGGCGTGATCACGTTCGTGGCATCGAGCCGCCCGCCCATGCCGACCTCGATCACAGCCAGATCCACCTGCTCCTCGGCAAACCAGGCGAAGGCCATGGCGGTCGTGACCTCAAAGAACGTGGGAACGGACGTGCCGACGCCGGGAACGGGACGGGACGCGAGTTCCCGCACACGCTGCGCAAGCTCTACGAGCTTTGTTTCCGTTATCTGAACGCCGTTGATGCGCATCCGCTCGGTAAAACTGATCAGGTGCGGCGACGTATAGAGCCCCACGCGAAAACCGGCTGCCTGCAGCATGGTGGTGATGAATGCGGCGGTCGAACCCTTGCCATTTGTTCCGGCTATATGCACCGTGCGAAAAGCGCGATGCGGAGCGCCCATAAGCGCCAGCAGCCTGATGCTGTTCGCAAGGCCAAGCTTGATGCCATGCTTCTGCAAACCGAAAAGATACTCAATGGTTTTCTGGTATATTGTTTTCGTCAAGATCATAAAAGTGCCGTCAAAACGGGACGAAACGACTATCTTTGCGCATTTCTTTTTGTTTAATTTGCACTTTGCAAATCCGGATTGTCCGGGTTACGGCTGAGCAGACGGAGTGGGCGAGGATACCGTCGGCTCCGGCTGCGGCGGCGCAACGGTTGTTGCCTGCGACGGCACATCTTTCAGTTTCATAACGAACGGGATCAGCTCCGTCGTTGATAAGGTGTTGAACCGTTTCCCGCTGTACTTTACCCTGCCATAGTGCTCTATCCGGCTGAACAGCGTCTGCAGTTCGCCGGGAGTTAAACTACCCGACACTTCCCGCACAACATCGGTAAAGCGCAATTTCCGGAGCCGGGCGTGGCCCTTCATAACCTCGTTGATGCGCCACATCGATGACTGGTCATCGGGCGTGATCGTGATCGCCAGAGGCTCCACGGTTGGAACAGAAGCGGAAACAGGCGCTTTCACTGCAGTGGCCGGGATAGGGGCCGGCACAGGATTTTGGGCGGACCGGGACGGCTCCGGAGCGACAGCCCGGTCAGCGGGAAGCGACCGCTCGATGCTCTCCAGCTCCGGATCGTGACGGGACGGAACGATCACAAAAAAGTACAGACTCGCCAGAGCAAGGGCAACCAGGAGGATCCAGAGCGGGCGATACAGAAACAGGCGAACCCTTCCAACTGACGAAAGGGTTGCATTCATGCGTGCTACCATGCCCTCGGGCGGCGTGATGTCTTTCAGCAACAGCCTCGTATCAGCGGCAAACCGAAGCGAGTGAAGCTCCGAAGCACAGACCTGGCAGACTTTAAGGTGCCGTTCGACCCTGCGCATCTGGTACTTGAACAGGTGGCCCTGCAGGTATTTCAGCAGCACTTGCCGGGTGCGCGCACATTCTTTTTTTGTCTCGCGCGCCTGTTCGAGTTTGGCGCCGCTCGTCTGGTGCAGCGCATCCTGGTCGATCCGTATCTTCAGCACTATACCCCCCCTACTTTCACCTGCTCGGCGCGCAGCAGGTCGTCATCAAGAAAGCGCTTGCCGATCTTTTCGAACCGCGCCGGTGTATCGGTCACGAAAAATTTTCGCACGGTTTGTTCCTTGACGGGTTTTTTCCATTTGAGCTTCCCGAGCACCTCCGCCACTTCCCTGGCTGTCTCGGTCGCTGAATCGATAAGGGTGATGCCGGGGCCGAGCACCTGGTTGATCACGCCTTTGAGTAACGGGTAATGGGTGCAGCCGAGCACCAGCGTGTCGATGCCGATGGTCTTGAAGGGCGCCAGATAGGTCTTCGCCACGAGGAGCGCCACATCGTTGTCGATCCAGCCCTCTTCAACGAGCGGGACAAAGAGCGGGCAGGCGAGGCTGTGGACCTTGATGCCGGCGTCGAGCAGCGTGATCGCCTTTTCATAGGCCTTGCTCGCGATGGTCGCCTCGGTCCCGATGATGCCGATCCGGCCCGTCCTGGTCTCCCTGACAGCCGCCCGGGCGCCGGGTTCAAGCACGCCGATGACCGGCAGCGGGAACTCCTTCTTGATCGCCTCCAGGCTGACGGCCGACGCCGTGTTGCAGGCAACGACCAGCATCTTGATCTCCTGGGCAAGCAGGAACTGGGTGTTCTCGAAGCTGTAACGCGTTACGGTCCCGGAGGACCGGATGCCGTAGGGCACGCGCGCCGTGTCGCCGAGATAGATGATGTTCTCGTCGGGGAGCGCTGCCACGATCTCCTTCAATACGGTCAGCCCGCCGATGCCGGAGTCAAATATGCCGATTGCTTTTTGCATGATGGTATATCGTTTTCTCGCAGAGGCGCGGAGTGCGCAGAGTTTTTGAATCTGAAGCAATTACAAACCGGGACCAAAAAGCGTCTCTCGCAAAGGACGCCAAGAAAAGCTAAGGTCTGCATTTGGTTTAAAACCAATAATTAAGATTTTGATTCAAGGTTTCCTTTGCGTCCTTTGCGAGCTTTGCGTGAGACGCCCTTGACTCTTCTTTATTAATTCTGCCCTTTCACCAAGTCCATCCGCTTCGTGAACTTCCGCGAAAGCTCGATATGCCCGGCCAGCGTCTGGACCTCTCTGCCGTCCACCAGGAACCGGACCTGTTTGATCTCTTCAAAGTTCTGCGACAGCGTGTTCACCATTGCATACAGGGCTATCAGCTCTTCCCAGACCGAGGCCCGCACTTCGCGCTGTTCCACCGGCGCAAGGTCGATGTAGCCCATGCCGGCTGCATCGAGATAGAAACCCCGGAGCCGCAGGTCCTTCAGCATCGGGGCCTGGCTCCCGGTCGGGTCCGCGAACAGCGCGGCTAGTGCCTCGCGGGCCAAAGACTGGGTATCAGGCTGCCGCGTGACCGGGGCCGGGACCGCGACAAGCAGACCGTCAACAGGGACCGAAAGAGTTATCACCAGCGGTTCATTCTGCCGCTGCCCTGCCGCAGCGGGCTGCTGCGTTGCGTTGGTCGCCGGGGCAACAGCCCGCAACCGCCACCAGAGGACGCCACCGACGCAGAGCACTGCAATCAGGAGGACCACTGCCACGATCGGCAGCAGCCGATTGCCCGGCATTCTCCTATCGATTCTCTCGGACATACGACGCTATCCCCTCTGCCACCATCTCAGCGACCCACGACCGGTCCTGCCCCATGCCGACCTCCACGATCACTGCCGCGGCATCGATTGCCTTGAGACCGGCGAGCGGCGCCTGCACCGGCTCGCCGCCCGTCACACCGAGCTGCAGCGCAAGCCGCCGGCCGAGCTCGCCGCTTGCTTTGGTGTGCGAGGCCTGCTGGCTTCCCCAGACGCGATCCTGCTGCTCGTTGCCTGCGTCAAAATCAAGAAAGGTTTTGTGCGCAACCGGCGCGGGCGCAAGGGAACCCTCGTCGGGGTCCACGATATAGACCCGGGTCCCGGCTCCTGACGCCGCATGCAAGCTCACGAACAGCACGGCGCCTGCCGCATTGGCGGCCCCTGCCCGGTCATCGAGCGAGAGCGCCTGGTCCCGCTCCCTGGTCAGGGTGACGACCAGCTCAGCGTTCTTCTTCAGCAGCTGTCGTTTGATCGCCTCGGCGAGCTCAAGCGTCACTGCCTTTTCCTGCCCCTGGGCGGTCACGATGCCGGCGTCCTTGCCGCCTCCGTGGCCGGGATCGAGCATGATCAATTTTCTGCGCTCCGCCTGCGCCGCCGGCGCAGCAACAACGCCCTTCATGACATCAAATACGATCCGGTCCGGACCACGCAACACAAAGTCCTTGACCTCACCGGCAGCCGCATCAAGCTGCACTACGATCGTCGTGCGACCGCCTTCCTGGTGCAGTTCCACTGCTTTCACGACCCCATCGCGCACAGCAGGCATGGAAACCATCGCCACAAGAGGACCGTTGTAAGCCGAAAGCGTGACGCTCCGACCATTGTCGCTCTTCATCACTACGTAGGGCGCGGCCGCGTCGATCTCGAACACAATGCGGGTGAAAGCAGCATACGAAAAAAACCGCACGTTCTTGACCGTCAGGCCTTTTTCAGCGGCCGTCACGTCGGCGCGCAACGCCAACAGCAAAAATGGTATGGAGAGAAGGATAAAAAGTTTCCGCATACGGTGCGGCATAGTAACATATCAAAAAGATTTGTGCAAGAAAAAGCCTTTATATAACCGCTGGTAAGCGCTTCTTCGCGTTCAATTTGCTTTCCCTCCGCCCCTATGTTAAGCTACGCGACCATGAATGCCGTGAAAATATTCGGTGAATCCGGGACCGTGGCGCAGGCCATGCACGAGGCCTACGAACACCGGTCGCAGCAGCTGCGGATGGCCGAAGCCGTGGAGAAGGCCCTTGTCGCGAAGACGCACCTCATCGTCGAGGCAGGCACCGGCGTCGGCAAAAGCCTGGCCTATCTGGTGCCCCTGGTCCAGTGGGCGCGGATCGAGGGCTGCCGCGCCGTGGTCGCGACCTATACCAAGGCGCTGCAGCAGCAGCTCGTGCAGAAGGACCTGCCTTTTCTGAAAACGGTGCTCGGCGATTTCCGCTACGCGCTCTGCGTGGGCGGCGAGAACTACCTTTGCCTCCGCCGCTTTGACCAGCTCCGCATGGGCGACCTCTATGAGCAGAACGAACGGGAAGCGCTGAACCGGCTGTTCACCTGGTCCACCATGACCCGCACCGGCCTTCGAAGCGAGCTCGACGTCGAGCCGGGCTATGCGCTCTGGGCCAAGGTGAGCCGCCAGGCGGACCTCTGCTTCGGCAAGGACTGCTCCTTCCACCGGGACTGCTACTACCTGAAAGCCAAGGTGATCGAGCAGCAGGCGCAGATCCTGGTGGCGAACCACCATCTGTTCTTCGCCGACATGGCCACGGGCGGCAACGTGCTTCCGCAATACCGGGCCGTGGTCTTCGACGAGGCGCACCAGGTCGAGGATGTGGCCACCGACTATCTCGGCATGGAGATCACGAACTTCTCGGTCCGCTATCTCCTGGATACACTTTTAAGCCAGCGCACGCGCAAAGGCCTGCTCACGCGCCTCACCATCCAGAGCGGCGAGGTGCAGTTACTGCGCGGCATGGTGGAAGGGCTGCGCGTCATTGCGGACAATTTTTTCCTGAACCTCCACCCCCTCCTGCACAAAGACCCTGCCCTGCGGATCCGGCAGCGTTACATTGTCCCGGATATCCTGAGCGCTCCGCTCTCCGAACTGAAGGACGCGCTCCTTTCGCTGGACGCCGACACCCACGAGGAAGAGCTTGAGGTCAAAGCTTTTGCGAACCGTGCCCATTCCATGGCAGCCGCGGTCAGGATCAACCTGGAACAATCTGCCGAAGGGTTCGTGTACTGGGCCGAGCGGGAGAACATGCGCTACCGCCTCGTGGCATCGCCTATCGACGTGGCAGCAACGCTCAGGGACAATCTCTTCGGCAAGACCGAGACCATCGTGCTTACCTCGGCAACGCTCTCAGCAGCAGGAAGCTTCACCTATATCAAGAACCGGCTCGGCCTGGACGCGCCACAGGAACTGCTGCTCGACTCGCCCTTTGATTTTGAGAAGCAGGCCCTGCTGTACATCGCTCCGGGACTCGATAACCAGCAGGCCAGCGGGTACCAGGAACGGTTCGACGCTGAACTGCATAGCGTGCTCACGATCACGAAAGGGCGGACCCTCGTGCTGTTCACGAGCTACGGCCAGCTCCGGAAAAGCGCCGAGACCATGCGGCAGGAACTCCCTGACCTGGGCATCCTCTGCCAGGGAGAGATGCCGTCCTATCGTTTGATCGAACAGTTCAAAGCGGTCCCGCGCGCCGTGCTGTTCGGCACCGCGTCCTTCTGGCAGGGCATCGATATTCCGGGAGATGCGCTTCAGTGCGTGGTGATCGCCAAACTCCCCTTTGCCGTGCCCGACGAACCGATCATTGAGGCGAGAATGGAACGGCTCAAGAACCCTTTTCGTGAATTCCAGATCCCGCAGGCGACCCTGCTCTTCCGCCAGGGCTTCGGCAGGCTCATCCGCACCAAAACCGATCGCGGGGCCGTGGCCGTGCTCGATTCGCGCATCATGACCAAGAACTACGGCAGGTCCTTTTTAAAATCCATCCCCAAATGCAGGATCACTGATGAGCGGGAGGAGTTCCGGAAGTTTTTTGAAGGGTTGAGGAAGGCGGAGTGAGTGATAGGTGTATTGCAAAAAGTGGTCCCCCTCATCACTTGAATTGATTGTTTGTATAGATGATCGAGGCGTGATGACCGGCGCCGTCTGCACTTACACGGCGACTTTGGCCTCAAGTGCCTTTTGTACGAGAGGTTCGATACGGGATATTAAGGACGGGATTGTTACGGTTGCCCACCAGTTCACACCAGTTCACGCGGTATTTGATTTTTTCGGAACCAGTGTTATAATGCCCTATGAAATTTCTCCCTGCCGCACTCATCTTTGCATTCCTTATGCTCTGCCCTTTTCCCCAGGCTTTCGCTGAAGCTCCCTCAAGCATTATCATCGAACACGGTCCGCGGAATTCCAAAAAAATCGCGCTTACCTTTGACGCCTGCCCCACGGGAAAGGCCGACGAGTATGATGAGCAGGTGATAGACGTTCTGCTGAAAGAGAAAGTTTCGGCCACGCTCTTTATGAGCGGGAGATGGGTGGAGAAGAACGTCGAGAAGGCGAAGTTTCTGGCAGCTCAGACGCAGTTCGAGATCGCGAACCACACCTATTTCCATCCCCACCTGCTCGAAAAAACAGACGACCGCATCATCCGCGAGTTTAAAAACTCCCAGGCAGAGATCAGAAAAGTGACTGGCAAGAAGCCGCGCTATTTCAGGCCGCCTTTTGGCGAGGTTGACGAGCACGTGGCGGAGCTGGCGAAAAAGGCGGGGCTGGTGACGATCCAGTATGATATCGCGTCCGGCGATCCGGATCCTGATCTTTCGCCAAAACGGATCGTGCGGATCCTGCTGCGCGACGCCCAGGGCGGGAGCATCATCGTGTTTCATATGAATCGCAACGGGGTGCACACTGCGGAGTTCCTGCCGGAGATCATAGACGGGTTGCGCAAGAAGGGTTTTACGCTCGTAACTGTAGGGGATTTGCTCAAAAAATAAGGGACTCGTTTTTGACGAGCCCCTTATTTTACATATCTGTTAATAAAAATATCATCTGGACACGGATGAACACGGAAACTACGGATAGCGCAATGCTTTAAAAGAACGCTATATCACCTTTTGGGTAAGTCCAGACTGTGTCGAGGTTCCTGTTAATCCGTGTTAATCAGATTTTATCCGTGTCCAACTGCTCTTTCAGGTGTAGTCCGTTTTACTTCCCGGTCAGGCTCTTCCGGAACGCATCGAGCCACATGATATGGCTCTTTTCTTCATTGATGATCTCGTCGACCATCTCTTTTTCCTTCACAATGGACCGCAGCTCAAAGAAGTAGAGCAGGGTCTCTTTTTCGAAGCCCAGCGCAAAATTGACGGCATCGCCTACGGTCTTTAAATGGTCCATGGACGGGAGCGACTTGCCTTTTCCCAGGAAGAATTGGGACTCCACAAAAGCGCGCATATAATTGGAAACTTCTCCCCATTCCACAGCTTCCGTGCCGCTCTTTGCTATCATGTTCTTCAGTTCGGTGAAGGTCTTTTCATGGACCTGCTCCTTTTTTGCGAGCGTGGTAAAGAGCTTGACCAGACCGTCGTCCTTCTTGAACTTCTCGCTGATCGAAGTATAGAACTGGTACCCGAGCTTTTCCGTCTGAATAGCCATCTCCATTATTTCATTGATCGAATAATTGTTCATGCATTCTCCCTTTTCCGATATAAGTAACGAGCCTTGTTACAGGCGGACGATGTGAAAATAATAGCGCTTCGGAGGAAAAGTGTCAACACGAAGTTTGGTGTGGCAAGTTCAATCATATTGACAAGCACGCCGTGTTTTGATACAGTTGCGCGGTACACGGCAGTGGACAGAATGCTTCCGAAGACTGAACTGCAGCAGCAATGCCCCGCGCTTCAGGGTGTCCACGTTTTTCACCGGTTCCAGCAGCAATATCTTATGCAGTGCAGCAGGAGGAAGCTATGGCGAAAAAACTTGCGGTGGTTGTAGGCGGAGGCCCGGCCCCGGGGATCAACGGCGTGATCAGCGCGGTAACGTTTGAGGCATGGAAACAGGGTCTTGAAGTTATCGGGATCCGCGAAGGTTTCAAGTGGCTCTCGAAAGGCGATGCATCGCACATCCTTGAGCTCCATCCCGAGGATATTTCGCGTATCCACACGCGCGGCGGGTCCATCATCGGGACCTCGCGTGAAAATCCGACAAAAAGTCCCGAGAAGATGGCCAATGTGATCAAGGCGCTGACGTCCCTGGGGGTCAAGTACCTGGTGACCATCGGCGGCGACGATACCGCTTACACCTCGACCCGCGTGGAACAGGAGGCCGCTGGAAAGATTGCGGTGTGCCACGTGCCGAAAACGATTGACAACGATCTGCCGCTTCCGCACGGTGTACCGACCTTCGGGTTCGAGACCGCTCGCCAGCTCGGCGCCCAGCTTGTTGAGAATCTTATGGAGGACGCGCAGACCTCGTGGCGCTGGTATTTCGTGATCGCCATGGGCCGGTCCGCCGGACACCTCGCGCTCGGCATGGGTATGGGCGCGGGCGCGACGCTGACCCTTATTCCCGAGGAACTGGGAAACAAAATCTCATTCAAAAAGGTCGTCGCCATCCTGACCGGCGCCATCATCAAGCGGCTTGCCCACGGCAGGGGGCACGGCGTGGCCGTGATCGCCGAGGGTGTCGCCATTCGCCTCGATCCCGAGGAGCTTACGATCCTGAGAGACGTTCCGGTCGATGAGCACGGCAATATCCGTTTGGCCGAATTCCCGCTGGGCGATATTCTGAAGCATCGTGTCGCCACGGAGCTCGATGCGCTGGGCGTCAAGACCACGATCATTGCCAAGGACATCGGGTATGAGCTCCGGTGCAGTCCACCCATCTCCTATGACCGGGAATACACCCGCTATCTGGGCTTCAGCGCAGTGCAATTTCTGGTGGGCGGCGGGACCGGCGCCATGATCATGCTGAAGGACGGCAAATGCATCCCGATCAATTTCGCCGATCTCATAGACCCCAAGACGAAAAAGACGCGGATCCGCACCGTGGACATAGATTCCGATGATTATCATATGGCGCGGCGCTACATGATCCGGCTGGAGAAGGAAGATCTTGCAGGGGAGGAGCTCGCAAAGCTTGCGAAGCTTACAAACCTGAGCCCCGAGGAGTTCAAAGCTCGGTTTTCAGTGGCGGTTGATTAATACTACCGCGGTTTTTTTGTACCTGCGCCCAGTGACTTTGATTTTGTATTAGCTTGAAAAAGCCGGATTCCCGATAGAAGCATTCGGGAAAGACGAAAAAGTGTGGCTGTTGATTAGGGAACTACCGGGAGTAGGATATGATGCCTGGTTTGAAGGAACGAAGTTCTCTCAAGGGGTTTACAGAGCGATCCGTTTTTCTCGTGCGGAGTTCCGGATGACAATGAGCGCGGCATGGAGCCGCTGGAGCTTCATATTGCGCGACCGCAGGGCAACCGGATCGTTCGGCAGCAGCTTTTCATTACGCGTCAAGGTCATGGCCTTGTTGATCGTATCATAGAGTTCCTTCAGCATGTCCTTGTCGAATTTTTTCAGAAACAGCGGGTTTACCGAGACGAACGCTTCCGCAACGTCCACCGCCACCGCCTTCATGCTCTTGCCTCTGAATCCGACTTCAGCCATAATTCCCGTTATCCCTTGTGGAAGGATTTGATCGTCTGTTCCAGCAGTGCCTGTTTTATCAAGAGGCTTGCAAACTGTTTCTCAAGGCGCTCGCCGCAGGATCCGCTCTTCCTGGCTTCGTCGCGAAGCGTCTGAACAGCGCTGAAAAGGTCGTGGGCCTGTTCCTGGATCAGGATGTGTTCGTTCCTGGTATGTTCGCAGAGGCGACCGATCGACGCGACAATGTCCTTCAGCATCGGGTCGTCCGACTCCCGGAGCCGCAAACAGATGGCGTCCTCTCCCGCGGCCATCTGGTCGAGCGCGCGCCGGATCCGTGCCACGGGCCCGACGAATTTATGTGAATAAAGGGTGCCGATGATACCGATAAAGATCAGCAGGGTGACCAGGGAGATGGGCAGAAAGACCGGCAGTTGCAGGATCTCTGCCAGTTTTAGGAACACGCGCAACAGCAGCGTGTACGCAACGAGGATGAAAACGAGGAACACGATGAAGCGGTACTGCGGACCAGCCGCGTTTATGTACCCCTTGCCACTGCCCAGGATTATCCGTTTTCCCATTTTTGTCATAGAAGATGGCCGGTGATGCGGTGTGCTCTTATCAGTCCGACGTACACTACAAAGCCCCTA
>Ga0334722_10006976_pt1 | contig 11051 bp, 10 predicted proteins | sample C3_bottom_MG_FD_207210 | JGI IMG/M metagenome (GOLD analysis project Ga0334722, IMG submission 207210) | Sediment microbial communities from Yellowstone Lake, YNP, Wyoming, USA - C3_bottom | ecosystem: Environmental > Aquatic > Freshwater > Lake > Sediment | place: USA: Wyoming | collected...
ACATCACCGGCGCCCTGCATCTCGGTCATGCGCAACGGACGACGGTCGAGGATGCCATGAGCCGCCACGCGCGGATGACCGGCCGGCCGACGCTCTACCTGCCGGGCAAGGACCATGCTTCGATCGCCGCCCAATTCGTCCTCGACCGGATCGTCGCTGCCGAAGGCGAGTCGCGGCAGTCGCTCGGCCGCGAGGCGTACCTGGAGCGGATGCGCGCCTTCATGGAGCAGACGCGCCCGTTCATGACCGGCCAGTTGGAACGGGTCGGCGCCTCGCTCGACTGGAGCCGCGAACGCTTCACGATGGACGACGGCTCCGCCCTGGCGGTGCGGACCGCCTTCAAGCGGCTCTACGACGACGGCCTCGCCTACCGGGCCGAGGCGCTGGTCAACTGGTGCCCGACATGCCGGACCAGCATCTCCGACCTGGAGACGATCGCCACGCCCGAGACGGGCACGCTCTGGACGATCCGCTACCACCTCGTCGACGAGGCCGGACGTCCCGAGTCCGGCGCCTGGATCAGCGTCGCCACCACGCGGCCCGAGACGATCCTGGGCGACACGGCCGTCGCCGTCCATCCGGAGGACGAGCGTTACCGGCACCTGGTGGGACGGATGGTGCGCATCCCCTTCGTCGAGCGGGACGTGCCGGTCATCGCGGACGACGTGGTCGAGCGCGCCTTCGGCACCGGCGCCGTGAAGATCACCCCGGCCCATGACCTCGATGACTTCGAGACCGGCAAGCGCCACGACCTGGCCCAGATCACCGTCCTCGACGACGAGGCGCGCGTGAACCAGGCCGGCGGCCCGTACCAGGGCCTCGACCGCTTCGAAGCGCGTCGGCGGATCCTGGTCGACCTGGAGGCGATGGGCGACCTCGCGGGTTCGCAGCCGCACGAGATGGTCATCGGGCGCTGCCAGCGCAGTAACGACGTCGTCGAGCCGCGGCTCAAGACGCAATGGTTCATCCGCACCAGGCCGCTGGCGGCCAAGGCCATGGCCTCGGTGCGCGAGGGCCGCGTGCACATCATGCCCGCGCGGTTCGAGAAGGTCTTCTTCCACTGGCTCGAGGGCATCCGCGACTGGAACGTGAGCCGGCAGCTCTGGTGGGGCCACCGCATCCCGGCCTGGACCTGTCCGGACGGGCATGTCAGCGTCTCCGACCGACTCGGTGGGCCGGCGGCCTGCGAGGCCTGCGGGCGCCCGGCCGCCGAGCTGGCACAGGATCCCGACATCTTCGACACCTGGTTCTCGAGCGGGCTGTGGCCCTTCTCCACGCTCGGCTGGCCGGAGCAGACCGATGACCTGGCGCGCTACTACCCGGGCACGGTCCTGGAGACCGCCTACGACATCCTGTTCTTCTGGGTCGCCCGGATGATGATGCTGGGCGAGTGGCTGACCGGCGTGGCGCCCTTCGAGACCGTCTACCTCTCGGGCCTGGTCAAGGATCCCGAGGGCCAGAAGATGTCGAAGACGAAGGGCAACGTGACCGACCCGCTGGCCACCATCGCCGAGATCGGTGCCGATGCGCTCCGCTTCGCGCTCGTCCACGGCATCGCGCCCGGCGCCGACGTCAAGCTCGGGCCGGCCAAGCTCGAAGGCGCCAGGAACTTCAGCAACAAGCTGTGGAACGCCGCCCGCTTCGTCCTCGGTGCGCGCCCGTCCGAAGTCGCCGCCGACGCCCCGCTTCGGCTGCCGGAGGCCGTGGACCTGGGGCCGGCCGAGCGCTGGATCCTGGGCCGTTGCGGCGCCACGATCGAGGCCGTTTCCGTTGCTCACGAGGCCTACCAGCTGGGCGATGTGACCCGCCTGCTCTACGACGCGGTCTGGAGCGAGTACTGCGACTGGTACCTGGAGCTGGCCAAGGCTCGGCTGAGCGACGCCGACGCATCGCCGGCCGCGCGTGAGGCCACCTGGCGGACGCTCGCCTGGGTCCTCGAGCGCTACGTCCGCCTGCTTCATCCGGTGATGCCCTTCATCACCGAGGCCATCTGGGCGCAGCTGCCCCACGAACCGGGCGACCCCGAGATGCTGATCGTCGCCGACTGGCCGGACGCCGCCGGGGAGCGCAAGCTCTCCGATCCGGCGACCGGCGCGGCTGTCGAGGCTCTTCTCGACCTCGTGCGGGCCGTGCGCAACGCCCGCTCCGCGGCCAGGCTGGAGGCGTCGGGCTGGCTGGAGGCCGACCTCGCGCTCCCCGACCAGGCGGTGCGCGAGGTCTACGCGGCGCTCGAGGGTCCGCTCGGTCGCCTGGCTCGCCTGCGGCCGGTGCGCGTCCATGCCGCGGCGGCGGATCTGCCGCCGGTCGCGGACGGGGACCTGGTCGTCATGGCCGCGGCCGGCGAGGCGCACCTGGCGCGGGGCGGCGCCGACGTCGAGCGCGAGCGAGGGCGCCTGGAGCGCGAGCTCGCCGATGCCCGGCGGCTGCTGGCCGCGGCCGAGGATCGCGTGGCGAAGGCGGACTTCGCCACGAAGGCGCCCCCGGCCGTCGTGGCCGGGGCGCGGGCGCGCGCGACCGAGCTGCGCGAGCTGGTCCGCCGCCTGGAGGAGCGGCTGCGGTCATGAGGTCGCGCACGCCCGTGGCGGCGGGGTCGAGGGCGCTGCTAGGATGGACGCGTCGGGGCAGTCCCGACCGCCCCGATCGCAGGCTGGAGACGTCGTGCCGCTCGACTTCCTGAAGCGCAAAGGCCCCGACCTGAAGGCCGCCCCGCCCGCCTCGCCCGAGCCGGCGTTCGAGGAGCTCACCGCCCAGGACTACGCGCTCAAGCTCCACTACCAGGGCAAGAGCAGCGAGGGCGTGCGCATGAAGGCCGGTCCCAAGGCGCTCGACGAGCTGCCGGGCATGCTGGCCGGCCTCGCGACGACCGAGATCGAGGTCATCGAGCCGCTGGCCGTGGAGTTCGCCGAGGCCACGCCGGCGATCGTGCGTCCTTCCGAGGCGATGCAGTGGCTGAATGCCCACCACGACCTCAGCCCGATCGCTCGCCACGCGCTGCTCGTGCTCGAGTCGATCGGCGCCCTCGACCTCGCCTTCGACACGTTCGTCTGCGCGCTCCTGCACGGCGAGATCGACACGAGCGGCTACCCCGAGTACAACGCCATCGTGGGGGGCGTGGCCTCCCACTGGGACGAGGCCAGCGGTGACCTGATCGTGCGCGCCGTGGTCGGCTGGGGTGGCAAGGGCGTGCGCGGCGACACGGACCGCCTGGCGCAGAAGACGCTGGGCGGATTGCTCACCAACATCCTCGCCTCGCAGTACGCCGTCGGCCTCACGCCGCTGGAGCGCCCCGTCCCGGCGGCCGGCCACGGAGGCCTCGTGTGCGCCCACTGTGGGTTCGCCTCCCTGCACGATCGCGCTTTCTACTGCCCGAAGTGCGGCATGCGCCTGCTGCGCGGCTGAGCGGGAGCCGGGGAACGTGCCCACCTACGACTACGGCTGCACCATCTGCGGTCGCGAGGTCGAGGTGATGCACGGCGTCCACGGTCACGGGCCAGCGAGCTGCGAGCACTGCGGCGGGCCGATGCGCAAGCTCCTCTCCGCACCCACCATCCATTTCAAGGGATCGGGCTGGGCCAAGAAGGACGCCCGCGACAGTGCGCGCGGCGGGTCGGGGACGAGAGCGGCGAAGTCGGAGGTGAAGGCGGAGCCGACGCAGTCGGCGGCCGAGGGAGCCTCCGAGGCGAGCCCTCCCACCGCTCCGTCGACGCCGACGCCCGGCGCTTAGGCGATGCCGCGCCCTCCGTCGGACTGGATCACGCTGCGCGAGGCGGCCGAGATGTTCGCGGCCGCCAATATCGCCATCAGCCGCGACACGCTGGCGCGCTGGGCCAAGGGCGGCAAGCTGCAGAGCATCCGGCCGGGGCGCTACATCTACGTCCGGCGTGCACAGGTCCGCTCGCTGCTCTCGCCCCGGCGCCGCGGGCTGCGCGCCGAGCAGCTTCAGCCGGGGTTCTTCGAGGAGCTGGATGGCTGAACCGGCACGGGGATGCTTGACGACCTGCTGAGTCGCGGCCTGGCGCTCGTGGAGCGGGCGCTGCGCGTTCCCTGGATCGTCGAGGCGAGAAGCGTCGTGGCGGCCGACGCCGAGGCCGGCGGAAGCCTGCTCGCGGCCGCACTGGCGTATCGGGCCCTTTTCGGCCTCCTCTCCGGGCTCGTCTTCGTGGCCGGGCTGGTCGGCTGGCTCATCGAGGACCCGACGCGACGGGCGGACGCCATGCGGACGCTCGCGACGCTCCTGCCGGGGGTCGAACCGGTGGCCCGCATCGGGCTCGAATCCCTGGTGGCCGGTTACGGCGCGGTCTCGATACTGGGGCTGCTGGGCGCCGCCTGGGGTGCCAGCGCCTTCTATGACGCCCTCGACGCGGCGGTCAACCGCGTGCTGCCCGGGTCCCGGGCGCGCAGCGCGTTCGAGCGCCGCCTGCGCGGCATCGGCGCGGTCGTCGTGCTGGCGCTGGCCGGCGCTCTGGCCCTGGGCATGGGACTGGCGCTGCCGACGCTGCAGGGGATGGTGGGCGGCGAGCCCTTGCGCTTCCTGGTCGCGGCAGCGGAGGCCGGCCTGACCGTGGTCCTGCTGTGGGCGGGCGTCCTGACGATCTATCGCCTCGTGCCGACCGCCGTGCCGTCGCTGTCGGCGGCGGGCCTACCGGCGCTGGCCGTGGGCTGCGGGATCTGGCTCACGGCGCAGGCCTATGCGCTGCTGGTACCGCTGCTGGTGGGCGGCCTTGCCGTCTTCGGCATCTTCGTCTCGCTGTTGGGTCTGCTCATCTGGCTCGGCTGGGTGAGCCAGCTCCTGCTCCTCGGCGCATCGTGGACACGGGTCCGGCGCGACGACGGCCGCGCCCTCACTCCTGGCGCGACCCGCAGCGACGGCAGAAGCGGGCCGATGCCGACAGGGGCAGGCCGCAGCTGAAGCAGGCCTGCACGCCCGAGCCGGGCCGGTTGACGACCCCGACGCTGGATTCCTCCCAGACCGTGGCGACAGGGGGCAACGCCTGGGCGAGCGGCGCGGCCGGCCTGGGCCACGACGGGGCGTGGGGGGCCGGGGTCTCCTGGGACCTCGGCGGCGCGGCTGGCGGCTGGTATACGGGAGTGCGCGGCGGCCAGGCGGGCGCGGGATGCTCTGTCGTGCTCTCGGGTGCGACGATCGTCCAGGCGGGAGCAGCGACCGGTGGCTCCGCCTGGGCCGGGACGGGTTCCGCGATGACCTCCGGCTCGACGGCGGCGACCTCTGTGGCAGGCGCCGGCGTTTCGGGCTCGAGCGCCGCAGGCTCGGCCGCGGCGGACTCCGGCTCTTCCTCGGGAAGCTCGACCGGCGTCAGGGCGCCGGGCAGATAGGCAACGGGCTCGGGGGTGACGTCCGCCAGGCCCTCGAGGACAGGCTCGGCGATCGGCTCGGCGACCGGCTCGGCGACCGGCTCGGCCAGGAGGAGGGAGCCCGGCTCCGGTCCGGGAGCCGGCTCGGCCTCGGCGGCCTCGGTCGCCGCGATCGCGACGGGCTCCTCAAGGACGGGCAGGTCGACCCGCGGCCAGGCCTCCTCGCGATCGTGCCCGTTCGCCGGCGCCTCCGGCAGCGGGATCGCGATGGGCTCGAGGGTCGCTATCCCCGTCTCGATCCGGCCCGGCATGGGGGCACAGGTCAGGCAGCGCCCGTCCACCTCGTTCCAGCAGCTCGTGCAGGTGTACTGGCGGCAGTCCATGCAGAAGTTGAAGGTCTGGTGGAAGGCCTCCATCTGCGCCGCCGCTCGGCCCCGCTCATCGTCGCGGCGGGCGTCGGCCATGGCCGCCTCGAGGGGATCGTTGGACAGGACGAAGTTCTTCAGGCCGCGGGCCAGGACCCGGGCCTTGGCGATGGTCGGGCGTTTCGGCTGAGCTTCCCCGGCCTCGAAGGTGTAGCGGGTACCGCAGCGCTCGCAGAACGATTCGGTGAGGATCTCGGGCATGGTTGGGGAGATGGGTTCGGTCCTCGCGCGCGTGGCAGCCGGTGCCACGGGGGCCAGAGTATAGTCCCGGCCGTCGAGCCCTCTGCCCGACGGGCGTACCCCCGTGGCCGGGAGATGGTCCGGGGTCCGTCTGCTAGACTCGCCGACCCGATGGCCCGTCCGATCGCCGCACTCGAGCGCTTCATCGAACGGCTCGTCGAGCGACCCTTCGGCCGCCTCTTCAACGCCCCGCTGGAACCCGTGCAGGTCGAGCGAAGGCTCGGGTTGGCCATGGATGAGGGCCGGCGGACGGCGGCTGGCAGGACCATCGCACCCGACCGCTACCGCGTCCAGCTCCACGCCCACGACCTCGCGTCCCTCCTGGGGGCCGATGCGAGGCTGGAGGCACGGCTGGCGGAGGCGCTCCTCGCCCGCGCGAGAGGGCGAAGCTACGTGCTGCTCGACCGGCCCCGGGTCACCCTCCACGCCAACGCCGCCGTGGCGCGCGGCGACGTGACCGTGACGGCGACGATCGTGGATCGACCCGCGGCCGGTCCGGAAGAACCGTCGGGCGGGGAGGGCCTGCCGGTGGAGGCCACGGCCATCTTCCCGGTTCCGGTCCCCGCCCTGCCTCGTGCCGTCCTCGTCATGGGCGCGCCGGGGCGACCGGAGCGCCGCACGCCCATCGAGACCACCCCCATCCGCATCGGGCGCGCCACGGACAACGATGTCGTCCTGCCCGACGAGCGGGTCTCGCGCCACCACGGCCTGCTGCTCCTGCGCCAGGGGGCGCTGGTCTACCGTGATCTCGGCAGCGCCAACGGCACCTTCCTTGGGTCGGCGCGCGTGAGCGAGGTAGCGCTCGGGTCGGGCGACGTGCTCCACCTCGGCGAGACGACCTTGCGCGTGGAGGTGGCCTGAGCGTGGATCCGCTGGCCATCAGCCTGTGGATCATCCGTCTGGCCTTCCTGGCCGCCCTCTACGCCTTCCTCTACCTGGTGCTGCGGGCCCTGTGGCGCGACCTGCGGGCGAATCTCCGTGGAGCCGACCTGTCCCTCGGCCGACTCCGGGTCGTGGCCTCCCCGGACGGGATCCCACCCGAGGGGTCGGCCTTCGCGCTCGATGCGATCAACACGCTCGGGCGCGACGTCAACAACACGGTCGTGGTGGACGATCCCTTTGCCTCGGGCCGCCACGCCGCGCTCACGTACCGGGGTCGCAGCTGGTACCTGGAGGACCTGGGCAGCACCAACGGGACCTGGTTGAACGGTGAGCGCGTGGTGGCGCCCACGCTGCTCGGCTGGGGCGACGAGGTCCAGGTCGGCCGCGTGCGGTTGCGGCTGGATCGTCCCGACCTGCCCCCGGCGACCCGGTGAGCGGCCTGGCCGGGACGGCCGACCGCCGCCGTCCGCGCTTCCGGCGGCGCGAGGCCCTCCTCCTCGGCGGCGTCTCGGGCGCCGTCGCCTGCGGCTGGGTCAGCCTCGCCTCCACCGTCGCCGGCGGGCCATCGCTGGGCGACCCGTCGCTGCTGCTCGCCTTCCTCGGCCTGCTCGCCGCGGCCCACGTCGTCCTGTCCCTGGCGGGGAGCCGCAGCGACGAGGTCCTGCTGCCCGTGGCCGGCCTGCTCATGGGCCTCTCCCTGCTGATGATGGTGCGATTGCCGCAGGGGCTCGTGGTGCAGGACTTCGGGCCACTGGAGCTGGGCCTGGCCCCCCTGCAACTCGTCTGGATCGGGCTCTCGTTGACGGCGGCCACCGTCGTCGCCGTCGTCCTCCGCAGCGACCTGTGGCTGCGCTCCTACAAGTACACCTGGGCGGCGGCCGGCATCGCCCTCCTCCTGCTCGTCTTCATCTTCGGGGAGGAGACGAACGGCGCCCGGCTGACGCTGCGCGTGGGACCCTTCGCCGGCCAGCCCTCCGAGCTGCTGAAGATCCTGCTGGTCATCTTCCTCGCCGGCTACCTGGCCGACAACCGGGCGCTGCTGGCCGCGCGGGCGACGCGCCTTGGCCCGCTGCGCCTCCCGCCGCTGCCGTACCTGCTGCCGATGCTGGCGATGTGGGGCATCGCCCTCGCCATCGTCGTCGTGCAACGCGACCTCGGGGCAGCGCTGCTCTTCTACGCGGTCTTCCTGGTGCTGCTGTGGGTGGCCACGCAGAGGCTCGGTGACCTGGCCCTGGGAGCCTTCCTCTTCGTCGTTGGTGCGGTCGTCCTGTACGCGCTCTTTCCGCACGTCCGCGAGCGCGTGGAGATCTGGCTGGACCCCTTCGCGACCGCCCAGGGCGCCGGCTTCCAGGTCGTGCGCGGCCTCTACGCCCTGGGTCGCGGCGGCGTCCTCGGCACGGGCCTGGGCGCCGGCCTGCCGGGCGTGGATGGGCATCCCTCCATCCCCGCGGTGCACACGGACTTCGTCTTCGACGCGCTGGCCGAGGAGCTCGGCCTGGCCGGCGCCCTGGTGATCCTCGCGCTCTACGTCATCCTCGCCGAGCGCGGGCTGCGCATCGCATCCGCGGCGCGCGACGACTTCCGCGGCCTCCTCGCAGCCGGCGTCACGCTCGTGGTCGTCGTCCAGGCGGCGATCATCGTGGCCGGCGATGCCAGGCTCATCCCGCTCACCGGGATCACGCTGCCCTTCGTCTCGTACGGAGGGTCCTCACTGCTGGCCAACGGGATCGCCCTCGGACTGCTCCTGTCGCTGGGCGACACGCGGCTCACGGCACCGCCACCGCCGCAGGCCATCGGTCGGCGTGAGCGGTGGCGCGACGCCGCAGGGGCCGTCGCGGGGCGCGTCGAACGGGTCATCTCGTGAGCGGCCCGCCCGACGTCCCGGCCCTGGGCGCGCCGCCGCGCATCGCACCCGCGCTCCTGCGCGTGGCGCTCGCGCTGATCGTCGTCTACGGCGCCATCGGCGCCGGCCTGAGCTGGTGGCAGGTGGTCGAGGCCGAGCGCCTCACGAACGACCCGGGCGATCCGCTGCTGCTGGCGGCCGAGCGCGAAGGCCGCCGCGGCCGCATCGTCGACGCGCGCGGCGTGGTTCTTGCCGAGAGCGTCGCGACGGGCGACGGCAGTTGGACGCGCCGCTATCCGCATCCCGAGGCGGAGCCCATCCTCGGCTACTTCAGCCCGGACTTCGGGTCGGCCGGCCTCGAGCGCAGCTTCGCCGCGGAGCTGCTCGGTGCCCGCTCGCTGGCGCCCGGTGGCGACCTGCTGCGCAAGCTGCGCAGCGATGCCTACGACCCGCAGGACGTGCAGCTCTCGCTGGACGTGCGCCTGCAGCGCACCGCCGTAACGCTGCTGAAGGGCAAGCGCGGCGCCATCGTTGCCATCGAGCCGGCTTCCGGGCGCATCCTGGCCCTGGCCAGCACGCCCACCTTCGATCCGAACCGGATCGTCGATCCCGACGCCGGCGCCGCCTACTTCGCCGACCTGCTCGACCGACCGGCCGAAGCGTCGGCGCTCCTCGATCGGGCCACGATGGGCCGCTATACGCCAGGATCGGTGCTGAAGGTCGCCACCGCCGTGGCCGGTCTGGGGTCGGGTGCGATCACGCCGCAGACGGTCTATGCCGACCAGCCGGCCGAGGAGCGGACAGGCTTCCTGGTGGAGGGTTTCCGGGTGCGCGACGGCCACCACCCGCAGACCGGCCGGCGCGTGCTCGACCTGGCGGGGGCCATCGAGGTCTCCTGCAACATCTGGTTCGCCCGCGCCGGGCTCGACATCGGCGGCCAGCGCTTCCTCGCCTGGGGCCAGCGGATGGGTTTCGGGGAAGCCATCCCCTTCGACGTGCCCACCGCGGTCAGCACCCTCGACGGCGGCGACGGCTTCGTCGACGAGGTCGAGCTGGCGAATGCCGCCTACGGCCAGTCGGAGACGTTCGTCACGCCGTTGCAGATGGCGCTCGTGGCCTCGCTCGTGGCCGAGCGCGGCACGCTGATGCGGCCGCACGTCGTGGACGAGCTGCGCTCCTCGGACGGCCGGGTCCGGACCATCGTCCCCGAGGTCTGGCGACGGGTCCTCGATGCCGGGCAGGCGGAGACGATCGCGCTGGCCATGCAGCAGGCCGTGGAGGGCCGCCTGGGCCGCCGTTTCGCGGGTGCGGCGAAGGTGCCCGGCGTGCCCACCGCGGGCAAGAGCGGCACGGCCGAGCTGGGCGGCGATCGCGAACCCCATGCCTGGTTCATCGGTTTCGCGCCGGTCGAGGCGCCGCGCATCGCCGTGGCCGTCATCGTCGAGAACGGGGGCGCGGGGGGCGCCTCGGCTGTGCCGATGGGCGGCGAGCTGATGGCGACCTGGCTCGAGCTGGCGCCCTGAGCCGGACCAGGGGAACCCGCGCGGGTTGTCTGGCGTACCATCCACCGACGGCCCGGGGCGCCGCGACGCGCCCCCGGGGGGAACCAGGAGGAAGCACGGCCGATGCCGATCCATGAGTCGGGCGAGAAGGTCATCGCCAACGTCGAGCGGGTCATCGTGGGCAAGCACGAAGCGGTGCGCCTGGCCCTCGTGGCGTTGCTCTGTCAGGGCCACCTGCTGATCGAGGACGTGCCCGGCACCGGCAAGACCGTCCTGGCCAAGGCCATCGCGCGCAGCCTGGGCTGCAGCTTCCGGCGCATCCAGTTCACGCCGGACCTGCTGCCGTCGGACGTGACCGGCCTCTCCATCTTCAACCAGAAGACCCAGGAGTTCGAGTTCCGGCCGGGGCCGATCATGGCCCAGATCGTGCTCGCCGACGAGATCAACCGGGCCACCCCCAAGACGCAGTCGGCGCTCCTCGAGTGCATGGAGGAGCGGCAGGCGACCATCGACGGTGTCACCTACCGGATGCCCGACCCCTTCCTCGTCATCGCGACCCAGAACCCCATCGAGTACGAGGGCACGTTCGCGCTGCCCGAGGCGCAGCTCGATCGTTTCATGCTCCGGCTGCGGCTGGGCTATCCGCAGCCCCTCGAGGAGATCGTCATCCTCGACGAGCAGAAGCGCATCCACCCCCTCGAGGAGGTCGGTGAGGTGCTGTCGGTCGCCGAGCTGCGCACGCTGCAGGTCGCCGTGCGCGAGATCTACGTCGACCCGTCCGTCAGCGACTACATCGTTCGCTTGGTCAACGCCACGCGGATCCACCCGGACATCTACCTCGGGGCG
>Ga0334722_10006978_pt1 | contig 11050 bp, 8 predicted proteins | sample C3_bottom_MG_FD_207210 | JGI IMG/M metagenome (GOLD analysis project Ga0334722, IMG submission 207210) | Sediment microbial communities from Yellowstone Lake, YNP, Wyoming, USA - C3_bottom | ecosystem: Environmental > Aquatic > Freshwater > Lake > Sediment | place: USA: Wyoming | collected...
CAGCGCCGGCCATGGGCCGGAGACGAACGCCAAGACGAAGGCGAGGAGGCAGGCGGCGATCTTGCGCGGGCGCATATTGAGGGGGTTTCTGACGGCCTGTTGCTCGTACGGATGAGACATTCGGAGTATAAGCCCAGTTGTGCGATATTTCAATGGCAATCTTCTCCCAGTTCAAGGGGTTTTGAAGCACGCTGACAACGGCGTTTGACACGGTAGAAGATGACCCTTGGCCGGTTCCTTCGGTCACATGACGAACGTGCTCCGGGGTCGATGCCTGTTACTTAGGCTTATGCTTGCGTGCGATAACGGTGAGGTCATTGTGGGAATGTGATGCAAAACAAACGAGAAAAAATCATTTTCCTCCAGCGTTGGAGGAAGTCTAAAAAATGCGTTTACAAATAAAATATTATTCAGGAGTTGGGTCGCCGTTTTACGGCGGGACCGATCAGAACTGAAGAACTTTGACTCCGAAGCAGGCTGACTGCTTTAAACCCCCATGAACTGGGAGGACCAAGCCATTGACACCGTGTCTTTTTGCCACTATACGGTGACGTAATATGACACATACTCTCCCGTGTGAAATGACCGGGGCCGCCGAGCGCTGGGACGCGCGGGAACTTTCCGGCCTGAAAGCGTTCCTGGAGCACGCTCCGCGCTGCAAGGCGGCCATCCTGGCCTACAATGGCAAGGTTCCCGTCCGGTTGGGGGAGAAGCTTTGGGCTCTATCCCTAGGCCTTCTTCTCAATTAGCCTGGGCTGATGTCCATCGGCCTTCTTCCAGTCGGCATCGAGGGCCAAGATGAGCTATAATCACGCTCCCGGGCCGTCTTTTGCGCTCATAACACAAAGGATAGTGTGCTGCCCTGCGAAGGCAGATATCCAGGTTCGATTCCTGGTGAGCGCAATGGACGGCTCGGAGCGAGCGCGATGATAGGCTTCCTCCTCATGGCGTCCCTCCTGGGCCACATCGCCATTTTCGTGATCGTCCAGCTCGACCATTCCCCGCCCGGCTCCGACTCGGTCTTTCCGACGTCCGATGCCCTGCGTTTGTCGGCCGTCCAGGTCCTGGGCGTTCTGGCCGTCGGCTTTTGCGCGATGGGCGGAGCCGATTTTGGGCTTAGCGCCGGGAAGGTCCTAGCCTTGCCGGCGGTCGCGGGGCATGTCTACGGCTTTAGGGTCTGGCGGCGGCGGCTTGACGCTCCGGGCGGGACCGCGCTGATCCGGCGACTGGAAGACATTCTCTATGCCGTGCACGGCGCATTCGCCGCCGGCGCTCTCCTGGCGGCCGTTCTCCGCGCTTAAAGCACGATCTTCTTGGGGGGAGTCCGGCGCTCCTTTTTATGCATCGTCGTGCCGGTCAGGAGCTTGAGGAGGGTGACGACTTCTTTCTTGACGGCGAAACGGGCCTCGAAGTCGTGCAGGAAAAACCCCAATTCCAGGCCTTCCCGGCCCTGCGCGCGGTCCCGGGGATTGCGTAGGTCCTGGCGAAGAATGTCGTCGAGCAATTTTCTCAAGCCGCCGATCTTCAGACGCTTCTCCGCGGCCGTGATGTCGGCTAAGGCTTCCTTGGTGAAGGCCACTTTTAATGTCGGGAAAGGTGTGTCCGCCGTCCAGCCGGGCGAGGCGTGAGGCCGGCAGTCGGACTCGGGGATGTAGGGCTTGACGTCCAGGATGGGGGTGCCGTCGACCAAGTCGATGCCGGAAAGGAAGAGCGTCGAGCCCTCCACCTTCTCGAGCTTTGCCAGCGACAGGCCCAGGGGGCTCGGGCGGTGAGGCGTGCGCGAGGCGAAGAGCCCGATGCTCTGCCCCTTCAGTCGAGGAGGGTGGACCTTGGGCAGGAATTTCTTGTTGGTGTTGAGGTGAAAGTAGGAGATCAGCCAGACGTGGCTGAAGCGGGAGAGTCCCGCGAGGGAATGCTCGGGCAGGAACTCGGAGCGCACGGTCAGAGCGGCGGTGGCCCCCGGCACGAGATGGGGCTGGCGGGGGGTCCCGAATTTTTCGCGGAAGCAGGAATGGAGGAGGCCGATGATTTTTGGGGGATGCATCACGGAGTGATTTTAGCCGATTCCCGCCTCCGGAGGAATGTGGTATCCTGGCGACAAGAGCCATGATCCCGCTTGCCTGGCTGATTCTTGCCTCCTCCTCCTTTGCCCAGCATGAGCATTGCGGCTATCCCATTGAGCCCGTCCATGCCGAACTGCGCGTGGAGCCGGACCGCGTCGTCGTCGACGCGGAGGGGGAGTCCACCATTTGGATCGAGGAGATCCTCGCCGTCAATCCCCTGCCGCCGACTCAGTGGCCCCCCGCGATCCTCTCGCGGGCCGAGAATTACGTCGGGGCGCATTTCCGCTTGAGCGCGGATGGGGTTCGGCTGAAAGGACGCTTGGCCGAAGCCTCCTTCGTTCAAAGGCCCTGGCAGGTCTACGAGCAGGGGCGGGTCCGGCTGAGGGTGATCTACCCGCCGGTCGAGCCGGGCTCAAAGCTCTCCGGCGAGGTCGATTTCTACGAGGACTATCGCCTGGCGTCGTCGGCCGAGGCGGGCAAGGGGCCCCTTCCTTACGCCGAAGGCTATAAGACCCTGCTTCACGCCGGCTCGCGGCGTTTTGAGCTCAAGCCCGGCGCCGTCGCTTTCGAGATGGATTCCGCGGAGGCAAGGCCGGGGGCGGCGGCGCGCGGACTCGTCGCTTTCCGCGAGGGGGCGCTCGCGGTTCTGAAAACAAGCTCGTCCTGGCCGGCGTTGGCGGCGCTTGCCCTGCTCCTCTCGCCCTTGCCGCCTTCGCGCCGCCGGGCCGTTATGGGACTTCTCATTTTGGCCGCGGGGGTTTGCGTTTCAGTTCTTCCCCTTCCCCGCGTCGCGGTTTGGGCCGCGGGGCTTGCGGCGGCCGCCGCCGCGGGAGGCTGGCTCGGCCGGAAAGCCTCAGAGGTTCTGGCAATCTCGGCCTTAGGCGTCCTCGGCGCTTTCTGGGGCGCGGAGGCCTGGCCCTGGCTGCCTTCAGCCGCGCCCGGCGCTGGCCTGCGCGCCGCCGCCGCGATGGGGACGACCGCGGCCGTCGCCTTGGCGCTGGCGGCCGGCGGAGCCGCGGTTCGGGCCGAACTCCGGCGCCTCAAGATTGTTTCCGAATCTCACTCCGCGGAGATTTTCGAGCGAAGGCGGAGGCTGGCGGCCACGGCGCTCTTCCTGGTCTGCCTTCTAGGCGCGGCGCAGGGCGCGGGCCGCTGAGAGAAGGAAGGCGCACGCCGTCAGCAGGCTGATCATCATTCCCGCGAGAACGGAGAACGGCTTAAAGACGAAAAGGACATCGTGGCGTCCGGGGGGAATCTCTGCGGCAGGGAACGTCTCCTCAAAGAGTCCCTTTTTAATTTCCATTCCGTCGAGAAAGACCCGCCAGCCTGGGTAATCGGTCTCGGCGAGCACGGCCGACCCGGAACGTTTGGCCTCGACGCGGGCCTCGACTCGTCCGGGGCGATCGTTCCTCACGCTCGCGTTCCCGTCACCGGGAGGCTCTAGGAATACGCGCGGCCGGGCCCCGCGGCGGGTGATCAACCCGACGGTTTGTCTTGTCACGCGGGACGCGCCGGGTTTTAAGACCACGGCCAGCGAGATGCCCGCGAGGTCGGCCAGTCGAGACGCGGGACCTTCCCCCGAGAGACGCTGGAGATATTCCTCGGCTTTTTTAAGGCGCAAGGTCTGATAGGAGCTTGCCTCCGCGACGCCGAAGGCGGTTGCGAAGGAGGGCGCTAGGAAATCCCGCATCAAGAGATAGTCGTCTTCCGTTTCCAAGAAGCCCGACTCCCAGACGCGCCGCAGGGGCTCGGAGTGGTAGATCCTCTTGCCGTCTCCGGCCTTCGGCCACGATGACAGTAAAGAGGGGGTTTCAGTGAGGAGGGAGGGCTTCGACCAGGCCGCCCTCGGAGCCTGCGCGAAAATGATCAGATCCAGCGTCAAGATCGCGACCGCGGCCCATTGCCAGGTCTCTCGGCGCAGGCGGGCGATGGCGGAGGCGGCCAGAAGAGTCAGGCAGGCCGTCGCCAGGAAAAGCCAATTGGCGGGAAAGCGGAAGATCCTCAAGACCGGGAGGGCTCCAAGTCCCGGGAGATGCCCGCCCAGGCTCAAGAGGAGGGCCGTGGCACAGGCAAGTCCCAGGAGCTTGTCCGATCTTTCGCCGTGTCGAAGCGCCCAGGCCGCCAGCGCCCAGGTCCCAAGTCCGACGTAGAAACAGACGACGGCCGGATCTCCCGCGAGGGAGGGGGACCAATGGATCCACTGAGGAAGGAGGGCTTCCTTTAAGAGTTGGAGGGGCGGCAGGGAATATTCCTGCGCCGTCGCGGGAGCCAGGATCAGCCGGCGGGCGGCTTGCCCCAGGAGCTCCAAGAACGGGATCCATTGCGCGGCGGCAAGGCCCGCGGCCCACGCCGCGCCGCGAAGGAAGACTTTAAGGCCCGCGCGCCCCTGCGCGCAGGCCCAGGCCAAGGCCGCCAGGACGCTGAGAATGGAAAACGGAGGGAACCCCGCCAGCCACTGCAGGGCCAGGGCGGCGCCCAGGCCCAGGGGCGAAAGCCCTTGCTGGAAATACAGGACGGCCGGCAGCCAGGCCGCGGCGGCTAAATGGTTGGGGAAGGTCGCTTTCGCCGTCAGGAAGCCGTTTAAGCCCGCGAGGGCGGCCGCGGCGGCCGCGGCGGGGGCGGAGGAATGCCGCCTCCAAGCCAAAGCCGCCATGAAACCGGCGGCTAAGAGGGTATGAAGGACGATCCAAAGGTCCAGGAACGAGGCGAAATCCGAGAGTCCTCGCAGGAGAAGCATCGGGGGGTAGAGGACCATGGCCTGGGGATCGGCCAGGAAAGGTTCGCCCATATTTCGAAGGGGGTTCCAGGCGGGGAGGAGGCTTGAGGCGCTGAGTATTTTCGTCAGGCTCCAGTTGGGGTAGGAGAGGGCGAGCATGTTTCCGTCGACGGGCACGAGGCCCTGGAGGAGAAGGGGCCTCCAGACGAGGACGATGGCCGCCGCGGCCAGCGCTGCCGCCCAGACGCGCTTGGAGCTCATGAGAAGCGTCAAGATAGCATTCTCGGGCGGAACTTTTTGGGGCGTCAATCCGTAGGGAGAAGGTGGACTTCGAGATTCCTTCCTCAGGAGCGCTTTCGCAGACGGCCGCCAGGCAGGCGGATTTTGCATGGCGCGTGCGCGCCGAGGACTGCGCGGGCTGGACATTGACGCTTGAGGACGCTCCCGGGCCGGGTTGGATCCGAGGACTTCTTTGGCGGATTCTGACCCGAGGGGCCGTGGTTCCTCCGGGCCCGGAGCTCGAGTCGGCCTTGCTTGCGCGCTTTGGACCTCGCGCCGCGGCGGCCTGCGGCGTCCTGCATCGCATTCAAGTTTCCTGCGCATTATCCGATCCTGAGGGCGTCCCGGGAAAAGTCGAGACCGATCTGGCGCGTCTGCGCGAATTTTCATCGGAAGAAGCAGCCTGGCTTGCAGAGACCGCCCGGCGGGATATTTCGCGGCTTTGGAGCGACCTCTCGCGGCTCTATCCCGACGAGAGGGCTTCGGCGGAGGGCGGGCCCCTTTTCGTCTCGTGGACGGGGGTCGGCCGGGCGGGGATGCGCGCGGCCCTTGTGGCTGACGGAATTTCGGAGGGAGTTTTGCGGCCGGTCTTGACGGCCGAGGCGCCGCCTTTTTTTCGCGACGACGCGGCTCTGGCTTGCGCGGCGCGGCGTCTTTTAAGGGTGGAGCAGTTCCGGCCCGGGCAAGCCGAGGGGACCTGCGCCCTGCTTTCGGGGCGGGATCTTTTTCTGGCCCTGCCGACCGGGGCCGGGAAATCTCTTTGCTATCAGCTGGCCGCCCTGCTGACGGACGGGACTCCCCTCGTGATCGCGCCCCTGCGCGCGCTTCTTCGGGATCAGGCGCGACGGCTGGCCGCTCTCGGGATCTCTCGGGTCGGGCTCCTGGCGGGAGACGACGCCGTGCAGACGCGCCTGGCCCTGCGCGATTTGCGCCAGTCCCGCTCGATCCTGGCTTTCGCGGCCCCCGAACGGCTCGACTCGGCCTCTTTTCGCGAAGCCTTGCGCGCGGCGGCGGAAACCGCGCGTGTTCCTTTCGTCGCGGTCGACGAGGCCCATTGCGCGGCGCGGAGAGGTCACGATTGGCGTCCGTCTTATCGGGTGTTGGGATCGCGCCTGAGGGACTGGTCGTCCTCATCGGGTCGCGCCCCGGCTTTGGCCGCCCTCTCGGGCGGGGCCATGCCCGGGGCCCTGGCCGAGGCCGAGAGGGTCTTGGGACTCAGCCGTCCTGTCCGAGTCAATGGAGGTTCGGGGAGAGAAAATCTCTCATTCCATGTCCGGATCGAGACCGAGCCCGACCATCTGCAGAGATTGCGCGGGCTCCTGGCGCAGTGGAGGTTGGGGGGCGGCTTGGGGCCGGGGATCGTGTTCTGCCCGCGTGTCGACGGTCCTCTAGGGGCGTCGAGCGTGGCCGAGGAGCTGATATGGTCCGAGGGTTTGGATGCCGCGGCGTACACCGGACGTCCTCCGGCGGGACGGTCGCACGAGGACTGGGACGCAGTCAAGCGGCGCGCAGCCGACGACTTCCTGTCCGGACGTCGCAACTTGATCTGTGCCACGCGCGCCTTCGGTCTCGGCGTGGATCGCTCTGACGTGAGATGGACGGTCCATCTCGGACTGCCGTCCTCCCTGGAGGAGTATTTCCAGCAGGCCGGCCGCGCCGGGCGCGACGAAAAACCAGCCGAATGCTGGGCGCTTCTTCAGGTCATTTCAGAGAGACGCGCTCGCCGTTGGGCCGTCCTTCCCGTTGAGTCCTTGCGCGCCGAACTCCGGGTCCTGAGTCGAGACGGGCAAGACGACGTTTCTCGCGCCTATTCGATGCATTTGGCCTCTTTTCCCGGAGAGGAGGTCGAGCGGCGCGATGCGGAACTCGCCCTCTCCCTGATCGGCGACGTTTCAAAGCCGGGGGACGTTCTTGTCGGCCTGCCGGGCGAGGACCCGGAGGCCCTCACGCGGGCCCTGGTTCGTCTCGAAGAGGCCGGCATCCTGCGCTTGGAGGATCGGTTTTCCGCAGGCTGGCGGATCCGTCGTGCCGGAGGGTGGAGCGCTTCGGCCGCGCGGCAGGCGTGCGCCAAGCGCGTCGCACAGGATTATCTTGCAGTCGAGTCGTCGCGGAGGGCGTCCCTGGTGGAGCTCGTGGAGCTGGCGCTCTCGGAGGACCCGGGACGGGAGTTTTCCTCGCGGCTCTCAGGACAAAGAAGAGCCCCCTCTCTCCACGGCAGAGAGGGGGCTCTTGTCTTTTGCGGGCGGCGTTAGACTAAGGTTCCCAGGGCGTCGAGCATCTCGCTGACGCGGGTGAATTTCTCGCGGATCTTGCCGGCCTTCTTGCCGTTCTCGACTTCCAGCTTGTCGAGGGTCTTCCACTGGGCGAAGGTGATGGCCTTGACGTTCTTGGAGGCGAGCAGGCGCGGGGTGGCCTCGATGGAGGCGTCCACGGCATGCTTGGCGAGCTTGCCGGCCTTGAGGTCCTCGAGCATGAGCCCGACCGTCGCAATCGAGCAGGCCCGGTTGGTGCCGATGAGGCCCGAGGGGCCGCGCTTGGCCCAGCCGACGACGTATTCGGAGGGCACGACCGGCCCGCCGGCCGAGGCCGTGATGCGGCCGTTGTCGTTGGCCACGCGGCCCGCCTTGTCATCGAAGGGCACGCCCGCAACCGGGATTCCGCGATAGCCGACCGAGCGGAACACGAGGCCCACTCCCTCCAGCGTCTCGAACTTCCCGCTGCCGCTGGCCTTGACGCTGCCCTTGCCGTCCGGGGTCAGGTTGTTGAACTCGAGCTTGATGGCGGAGACCTTGCCGTCCTTGCCGATGAGCTCCACGGGCGAGACGCAGAAGCGGGAGAAGATCTTGTGGCCCTTCGTGCCCGCGCCCTTGTGGGCGGCCTCGGCGAGGTAGTCGTAGTTCTTCTTGGCCTCGGAATTGGACAGCCCGGCCTTGGAGACGTCGTCGAGCTTGATCTCCTCCTGCCTGACGACGAGATCGGCGCGCTCGATCTCTCCGAGCTCCTCGATCTCCTTGGGGGAGAAGGCGGCCTGGACGGGACCGCGGCGGCCGAGCAGGTAGACGCGCTTGACCTTGCTCTTGCGCAGGGCCTCCACGGCATGTCCGGCGATGTCGGTCTTGGCCAGGACCTCGGGGTCCTGGGCGAGGATGCGGACGACGTCGATGGCGACGTTTCCGATGCCGACGACGGCGGCGGCTTCGCAGCTCAGGTCGAATTGGAAGTCGCGGTAGTCGGGATGGCCGTTGTACCAGCCGACGAAGTCGGTGGCGGAGTAGGAGCCTTTAAGGTCCTCGCCGGGGATGCCCATCTTGCGGTCGCTTTCGCAGCCGAAGGCGTAGACGATCTGGTCGTAGCGGGCGCGGAGGTCCTCGACCGTGACGTCCTTGCCTAGCTTGACGTTGCCGAAGAATCGCACGCGGGGGTCGGAGGCGACGCGGTCGTAGACGGCGGTGACGGCCTTGATCTTCTGGTGGTCGGGGGCCACTCCGCCGCGGGCGAGGCCATAGGGCGAGGGCAGGCGGTCGAAGATGTCGACGCGGACGTTGAGGCCGGGGGCCTTGAGGGCGGCTTCCGCGGCGTAGAAGCCGGAGGGGCCGGCTCCGACGACGGCGATGCAAAGGGGTCTTTCGGCGGTTCCGGGGGTGCTCATGCTGTCTCCTTAATCTCGGTATCGGGACGTCACGCCCATCCTAGCAAATCCATGGACTGTGATAGAATGGCGGCTGGCATGAGGCCGACGAGAGGGAAACGGAGAGCGGTCGTTCTTGGCATTCTCTTCCTTCTGGCTTTGGCCGCGGAAGGGCTCGACTGCGGCTACTGGGCCGGTCGGCGCTTCTTCGAGAGGGGGGGCGAGGCCTTCGAGATCTATGCCGTCGGCGAATCCACGGCCGTGGGGGAGCCCTACGGCGAGAAGCTCGCGCCGGCGGCCCTCGCCGCCGAGCAGTTCGGAGGCTCGATCGGCGGCCGCCGCATCCGGGTCGTCATGGTCGCCGAGCGCGGCCAAAGCATCTATCCTCAGTCCGTCGCTTTCGAGCGGAGGCTTAAAAGCCGCGACAAGAGGATCCCCGGCGTCGTCTTGATCTATTCGGGGCATAACGATGCGGGCCGCCCCTACGTCCCTCCGTCACGTTTCGTCCGCCTGCTGCGCGCCGCGACGGTTCGATCCGCTCTGTTGCGGGACTCCCAGTATCTCGCCGAGAAGTGGTTTCCGTTTCTTCGTCTGCGGACCATGGAAAGCTGGGAGTATGATTTGCGGCGCATCGTGGAGATGAGCCTTCAGGCGGACTTGACGCCGATACTGGCCACGGCCGTTTCCAACGTCTCCGGGATCGATCCCGGGCTCTCCATCAACGAGGTCGATTTTGAGGAGGCACGGGCGGCCTTGGACCGGGGAGGGGCCCTCGAGTCGCGGGGACGTCCGAGCGAGGCCCTGCGCTATTACGCGGCGGCCTCCGAGGTCCCGCCCTCCCTCCGGCGGTATATTAAGTACCGCATGGCCCGTTGTCGCGAGGCGCTGGGGCAGTACGCCGCGGCCAAGCGCTTTTATCGGGAGGTCCTCGATGCCGGGGGTCCCGACAATTTTGGGCGTGCCTCAAGCGAGCAGAACGAGAGGCTCCGCGCACTGGCGGCGGAATACCGGATTCCTCTGGCCGATGTTGAGCATGTCTTCGAGGCTCACTCGCCGCACGATATCCTGGGCGATGCGTTATTTTTGGACGGCCATCATCCCAATATTGAGGGCTACCGGCTGCTGGCCGGCGCCTATGCGGCGGAGATGTCCAAGACCTTTCGGGAGCCGATTCGCCGGGCGTTCGCGAGCGAGTCGGACTGCCTTCTTCGAGCATCATTTAACCGGCAGGATATGGCGGCGGCCCTTCGCAAGAGCGGTCGCTGGTTTTTTGGCGCCGCTGCGCGTCATACGTATCCGCATCAGCGGCTGGCGCTGGCGCGGGAGCGTTTCACGGCGGCTCTCGGGCTTGAGCCGGGGGATTATTCCGCTTGGCTGGGGCTTCAACTGGTCGCTCTGGCCGAGCGAAGCGCGGTTCTGCGCGATCCGGAAGGCCTCGCCTGGCTGGGTCGCCATCAACTGTTTTACGGCATGAGAAAGCTTCTCTCCTGCGATCAGCTTCTGGAGATCGTCGAAAAATACGACGGGGCCTCCGCTGGAGAGGCGCTCCGCCGCCGCTGCTCGTCGTTTAGGACGCCAGCAGGCGGACGATGAGGCGCAGGTGGCGGACCAGCTCTCGGCCGCCGCTGAGCTTGGAGACGCCGGAGGAACGCGTTCCGAGCGCGGCCGGGACCTCGGCGAGGCGCCAACGTCGCGACATCGCGAGGGCGGCGATCTCGGCGTTGATTTCAAAGCCCTCGCTGTGCAGGGGAAGTTCATGCAGGCGCGCGGCCCGGTAGAGCCGGAAGATCGGGGTGTAGGCCGTCAGCCTCAGACCGAAGATTCCCCGGTAAAGAGTGTTGACCAGGAGGCTTGGAAGGCGTCGCGACCAGGGCACGGTCTCCAAGTCGCCGCGGCGAAGGAAGGGCGAGCCTGCGACGAGGTCGGCGTTTTTTTCTTCAGCGGCAGCCAGGAGGTCGGCCAAGGCTTCAGGACGGAAGGTGAGGTCGGCGTCGAGGGTCGCGATCCACTCTCCTGTAGTAGCCTTAAATCCCGCGCGCAGGGCCGCGCCGAGGCCGCGGTTCGGCGAGAGTTTTACGATTTGGATTTGGGGTCGAGAGGCCGCCAGGGTCCTCGCTTCGGCTTCGGTTGAGTCTGTGGAGCCGTCATCGACGAGGACGACTTCGTACGGCGAGTGAAGATCGTCGAGGCGGGGGAAGAGCTCGGTTGGATAACGGCGGAGGTTTTCTTCCTCGTTGCGGCAGGGGATGACGACGGAGAGCCGGGGATTCAGAGGACCTGTCGGAAGTACTCGATCGTCCGTTTGAGGCCGTCTTCGAGGGGAACCTTCGGCTCCCATTTCAGGCGCTTTCGGGCGAGCGTGAT
>Ga0334722_10006979_pt1 | contig 11049 bp, 8 predicted proteins | sample C3_bottom_MG_FD_207210 | JGI IMG/M metagenome (GOLD analysis project Ga0334722, IMG submission 207210) | Sediment microbial communities from Yellowstone Lake, YNP, Wyoming, USA - C3_bottom | ecosystem: Environmental > Aquatic > Freshwater > Lake > Sediment | place: USA: Wyoming | collected...
TCAAGGTCGGCATCTGCGGCGAGCACGGAGGCGACCCGAAGTCGGTCGAGTTCTGCCACCGCACGGGGCTCGACTACGTTTCCTGCTCCCCGTACCGCGTTCCGATCGCGAGACTCGCCGCCGCCCAAGCGGTGCTTCGGGAAAAGAGCGCCGGGAAAAACGTCAAGAAGAAATCGTAAAACAAGGAAACATTCCTGCCGGCGGCTCCGCTCCGGGGCCGCCGTTTTTTTCTTTACATCGGTTCGGAAACACAATATATTGCGTTTGGCGGACACGATCCACACAGGATGTAGAGGTTTGCCCGCTTTCCGGGCGGTGTCGAACACGGGGATGCGATGAAACTGAAAAAGCTGGAATTGACGGGTTTCAAATCGTTCTACGACAAGACGACGTTTGATTTTTCCTCCGGCATCACGGCGATCGTCGGTCCGAACGGATGCGGAAAATCGAATATCGTCGACGCCATCCGCTGGGTCCTCGGCGAACACGTCCCCTCCAGCATCCGAAGCAAGTCGCTCGAAGACGTCATCTTCGCCGGTTCCGAGGCGGCGGGGCCCCTCGGCATGGCCGAAGTCACCCTCACCTTCGTAAACGACGACGGGAACGCTCCCCCGGGATACGAATCGTACGCCGAGATCGCCATCACCCGAAGGACGTACCGCGACGGCGAAAGCGAGTTTTCCATCAACAAGGTCCCTTGCCGGTTGAAAGACATCGCGGACATGTTCCTCGACACGGGCGCTGGGGCGAGGGGATACGCCATCGTCGCGCAGGGGAAGGTCGCCGAGATCGTCGAAGCCCGGCCCGACGACCTGCGGTTGATCATCGAGGAGGCGGCGGGGGTCGCGAAATTCCGGGCCCGCAGGAAAGAGGCGGAGCGGAAGATGGAGAGCACCCGCCAGAACCTCGCCCGGGTCAAGGACATCCTCGACGAGGTCCGCCGCCAGATCGGCTCCCTCGAGCGGCAGGTCCGCAAGGCGGAACGGTACAAGGCGTTCCGGTCGGAATTACGGGATCTCGACCTCCGGATCGCATCCCGGAAACACCGGGAGATGACGCTTGCATGCGACGCGGCGCGGCGTGCGTTGCACGAGATCGAGGACGGGCTCCTTGCGGCGCGGACCGATCTCGCGCGCATGGAGGCGGGCCGCGAGGACGCAAGGGCGGCCCTCGCGGAGAAGGATCGCCTGCTTGCGGATCTTCGCGAGGAGTACGCCCGCGGGAAGGAGGAGGCGGCGCGGCTCGAGGCGCAGTGGGGCGGGCTTCGAGGGCAGGCGGACCGGGTCCGCAAGATGGCGGCGGAAGCCGAGGCGGAGATCGCGTCCATCGATGCGGAGATCGTCGAGATCGGGAAACGCATCGCGGAAGCGGAATCGGAAGCGGTCCGCCGAACGGAGGAGCTGGCCGCCGCGCGGTTGCGCCTGGAGGAAGAGAACGCGGCTCTTTCCGTCGCCCGGGAGGAGCACCGCGCGGCGCGGGAGGCGGCGGAGAGCGCGAAGTCCGACCTGATGGTCCACGTGTCACGCCATTCCGACGCGCGGTCCGCGGCGGAATCGCTGTCCCGGAGGATCGCCGAAGGGGAACGGGACCTCGCCCGCATCTCCGAAAGGATCGGGGAAGCCGAGGAGGCGGTGCGGAGGGCGTCGGCGGAGTACGAGGACGCCGTGGGCGCGGAGTCCTCCGCTATGAAGGAGCTTGCCGCGGCGGAAAAAGCGTTGGAGGAGGCCGGGGCCGCCCTCGTGTCGGCGAACGCACGGCTCGACGCCTCGGCCGAGGCGATGCGATCCGCCGAAAGCGCGCTTGCGACCGCGCAGACGCGGCATGCGACCCTGTCCCGCCTGCAGGAACGGCGGGACTGGGCCTCCTCGGGAGTCCGCGCGGTCCTGCGCCATTTCCAAGAGGACGAGGCGTCGGAATCCCGGGAGCGCGGCATTTTCGGCGTAATGGGGGAGATGATCGACACGGACGCCGCCTACGAAAAGGCGGTGGAAGCGGTCCTGGGCGAGAGGATGCAGTCGGTGGTGGTCCGGGACCTCGCCGACGGCCTGTCGGCCGTCCGCTACCTGAAGGAGTCCCGCGAGGGCCGGGGAGCGTTCGTGCCGGTGGGGCTGCGTGCGAGGAACGACCATCTCGCCTATGCCGGCGAGGAAGGGGTCGTCGCGCCCCTCACCGACGTGGTGTCCGCTCCCGCCGAGTGCCGCGAACTGGTGCAGAACCTTCTCGGGGGGACCCTCCTCGTCCGCTCCCTCGACACCGCGGTCCGCCTGTGGAACCGGAACGGCGTCTGGAACTCCTACGTGACGCTCGACGGCGAAGTCGTGACGGCGGACGGCATCCTGATCGGCGGCGAGCAGGGAGGGGGGGAGGCCGGGATCCTCGCCCGGAAACGGGAGATTCGGGACCTGGAACGGGAAATCGACGGCTTGCGCGGGGAACGGGATCGTCGCGCCGCCGCCATGGAGGAGATCCGTCGCGAGCGCGACTCGATCGAGGAACGGCTCACGCTGCTGTCCCGCGGCCGCGAGGAGGCGCGCACGGTCCATGTGGCCGCGGAGCGGCGCAAGGCGGTCCTCGAGGAGACCCTGTCGCAGGCAAGGGCTCTTCTCGAGACCCGGACCAGGGAAGAGGCGTTCCTGCGGGGGGAACGGGAGCGGATGGTCGCGGAGCACGCGGTCCTCGTCGAGACGGCGCGCGAGTCCGGTACCGCCCGCGGCGAGGAAGAGGAACGGGCGCGCGCCCTCCAGTCCGATGCGGAATCGAAGCGGGTCCGTGTCGACGAGGTCCTCGCCCGAGCCCACGCGGCCGAAGTCATGCTTCGCGGGATGGAGGAAAAAGACCGCGCGGCGGCGGCGGCGCGGGAGTCGCTCCTCGAACAGGTCGAAGGGAAGCGGAAACTCCTCTCCGCGCGTTCCCGGCAAAAAGACGCCCGGGAGCGGGAAGCGGTCGCCCTCGAAGAGTCGATGCGGGTGGTCCGCGACGCGATCGAACAGGGTGCGGCGTCGCTCTCGCGGCTCCAGGGGAGGATCGAGGAGCGGATCGCGGAGCGCGAGGAATGCTCCGCCCGGCTTTCGGAAATCGAGACCTCGCTCCGGGAAGCGCATCTGCGCGAGTCGGAGCGAAGCGAACGCCTGGCCGCGGAGCGGCTTCGCCTTCAGCGATTCGAGATGGACATCGCCGCCCTCGACGCCCTGGTCCACCAGCGCTACGAGGTCCATCTCTCCGACCTCTCCGCCGGGGAGTCCCCGGAAACGCCGGAGGACGCGGTCTCCGAGCTTCCCGTGCTCGAGTCCAGGGCGGAGGAACTTCGGGAGCGGATCGCCTCCATGGGCGATGTGAACCTCGCCTCGCTCGACGAGCATCGCGAATTGACGGAGCGCTTCTCGTTTCTTTCGTCGCAGAAGGAGGACCTCGACCGGTCGCTCGAGGATCTCTCGAAAGCGATCCAGCGGATCAACCGGACGACCCGGGAGCGCTTTTCGAAGGCCTTCGAGGAGATCAACGCGAAGTTCTCCGAGGTGTTCCCGCGGCTGTTCCAGGGGGGGAAGGCGGAGCTGCGCCTTGTCGAGCCGGAGAACCTGCTCGAGTCCGGGGTCGGGATCTTCGTGCAGCCGCCGGGGAAGAAGCCGCTCCCGCTCGGAAGTCTATCCGGCGGCGAGAAGGCCCTCACGGCGATCAGCCTCATTTTCTCCATATTCCTCGTGAAGCCCTCCCCGTTCTGCCTCCTGGACGAGGTGGACGCCCCGCTGGACGACGCCAACGTCGACCGGTTCAACGCCCTGGTCCGGGAAATGTCGCAACGGTACCAGTACCTCCTCATCACGCACAACAAGCGGACGATGGAACTTGCGGATGTGCTCTATGGAATCACGATGGAGAAGCACGGAATCTCCCGCACGGTCTCCGTCCGGCTGAACAGCTGATCCCGGGATCGCGGAGGCACGACGCTTGACCGGCCGCAGCGACACGTCCCGAGGCGCGTTTTTCACCCGCCTGAAGGCGGGCCTTGCGAAGACGCGGGAACTCCTGCACATGAACGTCGGAGCGATAGCCCGGGGGATCGGTCCCGTGGACGAGGACGCCCTCGCCCGCCTGGAGGAGGCGCTGATCCTCGCCGACGCCGGGGCGGATCTCGCCGCGGAGTACGCGGGGGCGCTTCGGGCCGCGTGGCGCCGGGGGGAGATCCCCGACACCGAAGCGCTCCGGTCCCGCCTCCGGGAAATGGTTTCCCGCACGCTTGCTCCACGCATGGTTCCCCTCGCGGTGGTTCCCCCGTTCCCGTTCGTCGTCCTCGTCATCGGGGTCAACGGGGTGGGGAAGACGACCACGATCGGCAAGGTGGCGAGCGGCCTCGTGGCGGAAGGTCACTCCGTGCTCCTTGCCGCGGCCGACACGTTCCGGGCCGCGGCGATCGAGCAGATCGCGGTCTGGGCCGGCCGCACGGGGGCGGATCTTGTGCGCCACAAGGAGGGGGCCGACTCCTCGGCCGTCGCGTTCGACGCCGTGCGGGCGGCGAAGGCGAGGGGGACGCACGCGGTCCTCGTCGACACGGCGGGGAGGCTGCACACCAAGTCCCACCTGATGGAAGAGTTGCGGAAGGTGGCCCGGGTGATCGGGAAGGAGGTCCCCGGGGCGCCCCACGAGGTCCTGCTGGTGCTCGACGCGACGAGCGGGCGCAATGCGATCGCCCAGGCGAAAACGTTCGAGGAATCCCTCGGAGTCACGGGCCTCGCGCTGACGAAGCTCGACGGTACGGCGAAGGGGGGCGTCGTTCTCTCCGTGACCCGCGAGATCGCCGCACCCATCCGTTTCATCGGGGTGGGGGAAAGGGCGGAAGACCTTCGTCCCTTCGACGCGGGGGATTTCGCCGATGCCCTCTTCTGAAACCGCACCCGTCCTTGGCGATTGAATCCGGAAGGTCTCCGGGATATCCTTGGAGTGTGGGTTCCGGCGGCGTCTTTCCGCCGGCCGGATCGGAGATCAGGAGGGAGATGCGGGCATGGGAGAAGAGTCGTTCGCGCTGATCGAGAAGAAGATCGGGGACCTGGTCCAGGTGGTACAACGGCTCAAGAAGGAGAACGAAGCCCTCGCCGGCGAGGTCGCGCAAAAGGACGCGGAGGTGAAGGAACTCTCCCGGAAGGTGGCCGATCTGTCCCGGGAACGCGGCGAGGTGAAGGATCGGGTCGAGAAGATCCTGTCCCGCCTCGAAACCGTTGAGTTATAGGATCATGGCGGTATAATGGGCTGACCGGGGATGGAAAACAGGGTCGACATCAATATCGCCGGGTACGCATTGACCGTTCGGACCGAACGGTCGGTGGAGCACATGGCCCGGCTGGCGGAAACCCTGAACGGCAGGGTCCGGGAGATCCAGAAAACGGGCGGAACGGCCAATTACCTGAACGTGGTGATGCTGGCCGCGATGGAACTTGCCGATGAAGTGTTGACGTACCAGGAAAAAATGGAGGAGGCCCGGCGGCAAATCGAGTCGTTGCAGATCGAACGGCGGGAACTGCAGGCCAGGCTGGACCGGGGCAGCCGGGACCTTCTCGCGACGCTGGATGCGGCGTTGAAGTAACGGTCGGGGACGATGCACGAGCCCCTGCCGTGTGCGTGATCGGCGGGCGGGTTTGAGCCAACACGCGGAGAACGGGGTCCCTTCCCGGCGACGGTGTGCATGCCCCGGAACGGGGAAGCCTGAAGTCGCCGAATCAGGGATCCCACCTGGTGAAAGCCAGGTTCGACTCAACCGTCGACACGGCATGTGCGGGGGCACAAGATCCGCGGAAATTCGGGCGCAGTCGGCCCGTTGTCATAGATCAGGGCGGAAAAAACCGTTGTTGCGGCGACGTTACGATTGCAATCCGGTGCGGCGGCAGTCCCCGAATCCAATTCCGTTTTCGTGTCTCCAGGGGTAACGCCCCCGCGTTTCGAGAGTCGCCGTCCCCCCGGTTGTTCCTCCCCGGTCAATTCGTCGAAAGGTGTTTCATGCTCGTCCAGGAGCGCAAGACCGCCCTCCGCCAGGCATGCCGTGCCCGCGCCCTCGACCCGGATTGGGCCGAGGATTGCGCGCGGGCGGGCGACCTCGTGCGGGATCATTTCCTGCGGGCGTTTCCCCCGGTCCCGGGAAGCGCGGTGGCGTTGTACTCCCCCCTGAAGGGAGAGGTTTCCACCGCCGGCATCCGGGAGGCGTTCCTTTCGGCCGGAGCGAATCTCTACTATCCAAGGGTGGCGGGAAAGGGGATGCTCGCCTTCTACCCGCATCGGAACGGGGAGGGGTGGGAGACCGGGCCGTACGGCATCCTGGAACCGCCGACCCCGCCCGGTTCCATTCCGCGGTCGGAGGGATTCGACCTCGTCGTCGTGCCCGGGGTCGCATTCGACCGTGCGGGGAACCGGCTCGGGCACGGATTCGGTTATTACGACCGGTTTCTCGCCGGTCTTCCCGCCGGCACGATCCGGGTCGGTCTCGCGTGCGCGGCGCAGCTGGTTCCCGAGGTGCCGGTCGAGTCGTGGGACGTTCCGGTCCACGCGCTGGTGACGGAAGAAGGGGTGATCCGGGTCAAGGATCCGTCCGGATCGCCGAAGACATAGATGAAACACGGGGGAGGAACACATTGAATACGGAATCGGTGATCATCGCGGTCCTCGGCATGGTGGTGGTTGCGCTGGGCGCGTACGTCGCGGTGCTGCGTTCCGTCCGGAAGGCGGCGAAGAACCAGGCGGAGGTCGAGGCGGCGAAGGCCGAGGAGATCCTTCAAAACGCCCGGAAGGAAGCGGAGACCATCCTGAAGGATGCCGCGCTCCAGGCCAAGGACCACATGCTCCAGGTCAAGCTCGACTTCGAGCAGGAGACGAGGGACCGGAAGAACGAGCTGGGACAGATCGAGAAGCGCCTTCTCCAGAAGGAGGACCAGCTCGACCGGAAACACGAGGCACTCGACGCCCGCGCCGCCGAGTTCGGCAAAATGGAGCGGGAAATCGCGGAACGTGCGAAGAAGCTCGACGCCGCGTTGCAGGAGGTCGAGGTCCGGAAGGCGGAGGTGCAGGCGGAGCTCGAGCGCGTGGCAGGCCTTACCTCCGAACAGGCCAAGGCGCAGATCGTCGAACAGGTCGCCAACGACGCGAGGCTCGAGGCTGCGAGGAAGATCCGCCTCATGGACGAGGAGTACAAGGAGGAGGCGACGCAGAAGGCGCGCAAGATGATCTCCCTCGCCGTCCAGAGATACGCGGCGGACTACGTCGCGGAGCACGTGGTGAGCGCCGTCCCCCTGCCGTCGGAGGAGATGAAGGGGCGAATCATCGGCAGGGAAGGGCGGAACATCCGCGCATTCGAGGCCGCCACCGGGATCGACGTCATCATCGACGACACTCCCGAAGCGGTCATCCTCTCCGGGTTCAACCCCGTCCGTCGGGAGATCGCGAGGATCTCCCTGTCCCGGCTGGTGCAGGACGGCAGGATCCACCCGGCGCGGATCGAGGAGACCGTGGAGAAGGTGACGAAGGAGGTGGAGGATACGATCCGCGAGGCGGGGGAGCAGGCGCTCTTCGACCTCGGCATTCACGGGATTCACGCGGAGCTCGTGAAGCTGATCGGCAAGCTGAAGTACCGCACGTCGTACGGCCAGAACATCTACTCGCACTCTCTCGAGGTGGCGTTCCTTTGCGGGATGATCGCCTCGGAGCTCGGGCTCAACGCGAAGGTGGCCAAGCGGGCCGGACTGCTGCACGACATCGGAAAGGCGGTGGACCACGAGGTGGAGGGTCCGCACGCCCTGATCGGGGCCGACCTCGCGCGCAAGTACGGCGAGTCGGCGAGGATCGTTCACGCCATCGGGGCGCACCACGAGGACGAGTCGCCGAAGGACATCCTGCCGATCCTGGTGCAGGCCGCCGACGCCCTTTCCGGTGCGCGTCCGGGGGCCCGGAGGGAGATGCTCGCGAACTACATCAAGCGGCTCGAGGATCTCGAGGCGATCGCGAAATCGTTCGCGGGCGTCGAGAAGTCCTACGCGATCCAGGCGGGAAGGGAGATCCGGATCATCGTCGATTATCAGAAGATCGGGGACGATGCCGCGACGCTCCTTGCGCGCGACATCGCGAAGAAGATCGAGACCGATCTCTCCTATCCCGGCCAGATCCGCGTCACCGTGATCCGCGAGACCCGCGCCGTGGAGTATGCGCGCTGACGCGGGGACGTTCCCGCGGGAAGACTTCGACGCAGGGGAGGACGCCGCCGGTCCGCCGCGGATGATGGAAGCCGGGGAGGGACTTCGGGAACGTCGCGGTGTTGTCGCCCTGGAGGTTTCGGATATGTGGGTCCTGTTTCTCGGCGATGTGGTCGGCAAGCCCGGCCGGAAGGCCGTCTCGGAGTTCCTCTCCCGCCTTCGGGGCGTCCGGGATGTGGATCTGGTGATCGCCAACGGAGAGAACGCCGCGAGCGGTATGGGCGTGACCGAACCCGTCGCCCGCGAGCTGTTCGATTCGGGCGTCGACGTTCTGACGGGCGGCAACCACGTCTGGGACAAGAAGGAGGGGGTCCCCCTCGTGCGCGCGGGGGAGAGAATCCTGCGGCCTGCCAACTATCCTCCCGGGGTGGAAGGCCGCGGATGGGGGATATTCCGGGGGCGAAGCGGCACGCCGTACGCGGTGGTGTCGTTGATCGGCCGGGTCTTCATGGGCAATTTCGACTGCCCGTTCCGCTGGGCCGACGCGAACCTTCAAGACGTTTCGCGGGAGGCGTCCTGCGTGGTCGTCGACTTCCACGCCGAGGCGACCTCCGAGAAACGGGCGATGGCGATACACCTCGACGGGAAAGTCTCCGCGATCGCCGGGACGCACACGCACGTGCAGACCGCAGACGCCTCGGTGCTCCCCGGGGGGACCGGGTACATCACCGACGCGGGGATGTGCGGTCCGGCGGGATCGGTCATCGGCATGGACCCGAAGACCGTCTTGAGGCGTTTCCTGCTCCAGGTCCCGTCGCGCTTCGACGTGGCGTCGGGCGAGCCGGAGGCATCGGGACTGTTTTTCGACATCGATTCCGGTACGGGCCGGTGCGCAGCGGTGCAGTCGTTTTGTCTCACCGAATCGATGATGAGGAGCAAAGAGACATGGAAGACGTTCTCCGATCGCTGAAGCGGGGCACCGTCGAGGTGATCTCCGCCGAGGAACTTTCCCGGAAGGTCGCCGTGTCGGCGAAGGAGGGACGGCCCCTTCGCGTGAAGGCGGGATTCGATCCGACCGCGCCCGACCTGCATCTCGGTCACACGGTGCTCATCCAGAAGCTCAAGCATTTCCAGGATGCGGGACACCAGGTGATATTTCTTGTCGGCGACTTCACCGGGATGATCGGCGATCCCTCGGGGAAGTCCGAGACGCGGAAGGCCCTCACGCGGGAGGACGTCGAACGCAACGCGGCGACCTACAAGGAGCAGATCTTCAAGATCCTCGACCCGGACCGCACGGAGGTCCGCTTCAATTCCGAGTGGCTGTCCAAGCTGCGCGCCGAAGAGATGGTCCGCATCGCCGCGCAGATGACCGTCGCCCGCATGCTCGAGCGGGACGATTTCCGGAAACGGTACGATTCGCTGCGGCCGATCTCGATCCACGAGTTCCTCTACCCGCTCTTCCAGGGGTACGACTCGGTGGCGCTGCGCGCCGACGTGGAATTCGGCGGGACGGACCAAAAGTTCAACCTCCTTGTCGGGCGGGAACTGCAGCGTGCGTACGGCCAGGAGCCGCAGGTGGTGATGACCACGCCGCTGCTCGTCGGCCTGGACGGCGCCAACAAGATGAGCAAGAGCCTCGGCAACTACGTGGGGATCACGGAACCTCCGGATACGATCTTCGGAAAGTTGATGTCGATATCCGACGACCTGATGATCACGTATTACGAGTTGCTCTCCGACATCGGCATGGCGGAGCTGGAGGCGTTGAAGGCCGGGTTGGCCGACGGTTCCCGCCACCCGATGGACGCGAAGGTCGCGCTGGCCCGGGAGATCGTCGCGCGGTTCCACGGCGCCGCGGCGGCCCGGGAGGCCGAGGACGGCTTCCGCGGGCGGTTCTCCAGGAAAGAGTTCCCGGACGACGCGCGGCGGGTGGAGATGGCCGCCGGCGAAGGCGCGCACGACCTCGCCACGCTTCTGTCCCGGGTTTCGCTGACCTTCACCACGAAATCGGCGGCGCGCCGGCTGATCGCGCAGGGCGGGGTGGAGGTGAACGGCGCGCGGGCGACGGATCCGGCGGCGGTCCTCGCATCCCCGGCCGAGTACCGCCTGAAGATCGGGAAGAAGGAGTTCGTGCTCGCCGTTCTCAGGTGAGATTTTTCCGGGGAGTGTTTTTTCCCTTGCATCCGGACCGCGACTCCTGTAAATTTTCACCTTCCCGGAGCCCGGTCGGATCGCCACCGAAAAAATATTTCGACGTCGGTCGAGAAAGGGCTTGACAGGGAAGCGGCGTTTTTATAGATTGGTAAATCCGGCCGCAAAGAACGATCGCGGCGGGCGTTCGACCGGATCTTTGAAAACTGAACAGGGAATGCGAGGTGCGAGCGGATCTTCGTTTTTTCCGCTTTTTCGATACAAAGTGGAGAGTTTGATCCTGGCTCAGAACGAACGCTGGCGGCGTGCCTAACACATGCAAGTCGAGCGAGAAAGGGGGGGCAACCCCCCGAGTAGAGCGGCGCACGGGTGAGTAACGCGTGGGTAACCTGCCCCCCGGCGGGGGATAACTACTCGAAAGGGTAGCTAATACCGCATGAGACCACGGGATCCTCGGATCCTGAGGCCAAAGGCTGCATCGGCTTGCCGGTGTAGTCACCAGGGGATGGGCCCGCGTCCGATTAGCTGGTTGGTGGGGTAACGGCCCACCAAGGCTCCGATCGGTAGCTGGTCTGAGAGGATGATCAGCCACACTGGAACTGGAACACGGTCCAGACTCCTACGGGAGGCAGCAGTGAGGAATATTGCGCAATGGGGGAAACCCTGACGCAGCAACGCCGCGTGGGTGAAGAAGGCCTTCGGGTCGTAAAGCCCTTTCGGACGGGACGAA
>Ga0334722_10006980_pt1 | contig 11048 bp, 13 predicted proteins | sample C3_bottom_MG_FD_207210 | JGI IMG/M metagenome (GOLD analysis project Ga0334722, IMG submission 207210) | Sediment microbial communities from Yellowstone Lake, YNP, Wyoming, USA - C3_bottom | ecosystem: Environmental > Aquatic > Freshwater > Lake > Sediment | place: USA: Wyoming | collected...
CATAAATATCGTCTATATATTTTATTAGCATATCCAGTTCGGTTTTCTCTATATATTCGCTTAAAAATCCTCCAAATTCCGAGGTAAGCGTAAGCTTCCCATCACTGAACGCACCTGCTCCTCCCCATCCGTTGGTTATGGAGCACGGATAACAATTATAGCATTTTGAGGTCTCCCTATTTACAAAACAAACCCTTTCTTCTATAGCCTTTCCCTTTTCGACGATTAAAACATTGGTAACACCAGCGAAAACCAGCTCCAGGGCCGTAAAAATACCAGCAGGACCCGCACCTATTATAATCACGTCGTAGCTTTTCACAGAAACCACCACCTTTTCTCCATTAATATAATAACAAACCAAATAAAACACCACAAGATTATATATTATAAATTATGATAAGTCAAATTTGGATTTTTACCTTATAATATATATTTTGGTAAAAATAAATTATTAATAACTATTCTTTAAAAAATTTTAGTATAATGTCACAATATCCCCTTTGAAGTTGTTTATAATTATAGAAGGTAATGAAAGGAGGAGGGTATAACTTTGCAGATAGAAGAAGTTTATAAAATATACTATAACAAGGTCTTTAGGCAACTTGTTTTAATGATAGGAGATGAAAAGGCGGCCGAGGATTTATCTCAAGAAATATTTATGAAAATGTATGTAAACCCTCCTCAGCACTATAATATTTCTTCATGGCTTTATAAAGTTGCCAAAAATACTGCCTTAAACTATATAAAATCTCAAAGAAATCGGGATAAAAGAGAAAGGTTTTTTTTTGAAACTGTTCAAAATAATGAAAATTTCAACGAAGATTTTATAGCTGTGAAAAATGCCCTCGAAAAATTGGACGAAGAAGACAGGACTATATTGATACTAAAATATTCCGGCTATTCCTACGAGGAAATAGCAAAAATTATGAATATAAAAAAATCATCTGTTGGAACCATGATTGCAAGAGCCCAAAGAAAATTTAAAAGAAACTTTGAGGAGGGATAAAGATGTGTTTTAGCGAAGGCGAAATTCAATCTTATATAGATAACGAACTGGATTTAGTTGAAAGGAGAAAATTAAAAAAGCATCTGATAATTTGTTCAAACTGTAGAAACATTTATAAAGAACTCAAGTCAAACCAAAAATTTGCCGAACAAAAGCTTATGATACTTTTTAAAAATCAAAAAATGGAAAATAAAAAAGGAGGTTTTATTTTAATGGTGAGAAAATATAAAAAAACTTTGACCACATTAGTCGCTTCTCTTCTAATAGTATGCCTATTAGCTTTTACACCTGTAGGCAAAGCCGCATCCGAAGCACTTAAAATATTTAGAGTTTCTACTGTTCAGCCCATAATCATTACACCTGAAGATATCCAATCAATCAGAGAAACTTTAAAAAACGGTAATATAAACGGAAATATCGATCTAAAACAATTCGGCACCCTTAATATAAAAGATCAGGGCAGAGAGGAATTCACCTCGATAAAAGACCTTAAACAAAAAGTGGGATTTGACGTAAAAATCCCTCAATTAGACAATTATAAATTAAACAAAGCAATTTGGGAAAAGCCTAAAGAAATAAACTTTTCACTAAATATAAAAGCTATAAATAATACGTTAAAGATGCTTAAAGCCAAAAAACTCTTCCCCGCAGAGCTTGATAAAAAAACCTTTACCGTGTCCTTTAAAAACGCCGTTACTTTCCTTTACAGTATACCCCAAGAACAAAGTAACGAAATCAACAAAAATTTCATTGAGGTTATAGAACTTCAAAGCCCCGATCTAATACTTCCGGATGGTATAAATGTATATGATATAAGAGACACCTTATTATCGCTGCCATTCTTGCCGGACAATATAAAGAAACAGCTGTATGCTATAAACGATTTTAAAAATACATTACCTGTGCCCGTAAATTCGGAAAGCCAGGTAAAAAAGGTAAATATAAATGGATATGAGGGTATTTATGTAGAAGAAAAGAACGATTTGGGCACAAATAATATGCTAATATGGGTTGATAAAAATAATGTTGTATTTAATATAAACGCTAACAACCTTACTTATGAAACTCTTCTTCAAATAGCAAACTCCTTGAGGTGATAGAATGATTTTAAAAACTGAAAAGCTCACGAAACAGTATAATTCCAAAGGCGGATGCACAAATATAGACATAGAAATAGAAAAACCCATGATATTCGGACTCTTGGGACCAAACGGCGCAGGCAAGAGTACATTGGTAAAAACACTGGTGGGACTACTAAAACCCACCAGTGGAAAAGCTTTTATTCTTGGCAAAAGTATTGAAGATCCATCTTCTCGAGAATATTTAGGATATCTGCCCGAAAATTTTAGGTACCACGAATGGCTTTCGGGTTATGAAGTTATGGAATTTCACGCTCAGCTCTACAAAATAAGAAATTATAAAAAAAGAATAAACGAGCTCTTGGAGATTGTTAACCTGCAAGAACACAAACACAAAAAGGTAAAATATTATAGTAAAGGAATGCAGCAGAGATTGGGATTGGCAGTTTCACTTATAAATAACCCAAGGATTTTATTTCTCGATGAACCTACATCGGCATTGGATCCCATAGGTAGAATCGAAATAAGAAACATAATAAAAAGGTTAAAAGAAATGAACACTACAGTATTCCTAAACAGCCATCTTCTATCCGAAGTAGAAAAGGTTTGCGATAAAATCGCCATAATAGAAAAAGGAAAGATAATAACACAGGGAACCTTAGACGAGCTTAAAAAATCATCCATAAGTGTTCAAGTAACATTGGAATTCATCCCAGAAAATCTATTACTGACCCTTGCCGAAAAAGGCTTTAAAGCAAAAGTTATGGACGAAAACATTCTTCAAATAACGCTAAAAAACAGAAGTAATATTCCTGAATTAGCCAAAATAATCGTAGAAAATGACATACCTCCTTATGAACTGAAAGAGATGGGTGAACTGGAAGAGGTCTTTATTCGCCTTCTAAAGGAGGACTATCATGAAAACGATTATAAAGTATTCATTTAAAGAAATGCTTGCAAAAAAAACCTTTTTTATCACAATTATTTTGACTCTGGGCTTTCTTTTTTTATACGGTTATGGTGTCAAGGAATTTTATAAATCCATATTGCATATATCCCACCCAATGAAAGATATTTTTATCTACTCCCAATCATCCTTTATAATGACAGCAGGTTATTATTTTGCAAATATGCTTACAGCCTTTCTTGTTATATTTGCTGCATCTGGAATAATATCCTGGGACATAGAAAACCAAACAATTTATACAATCATTTCAAAACCTATAAAAAGATATGAATACGTTTTGGGAAGGTTTATAGGCATCGGGACAATGGTTTTTATATACAGCATTTTGGTTTTCTTTGCTATACTAATAATTAATAAAATCTTCGGAAGCCCTCTTGCGTTCGGATGGGACGTTTTATTAAAATCATCCTTCCTTTTTGGATTAGAAGCAATTCTACTTCTTACCGTGGCCACTTTTGCAAGCAGTATTTTTTCAACCATTAATACCGGTATAATCCTTACAATGCTTTTTGGCTTTGCATTAATCGGAGGTTTCCTTGAGCAAATAGGAAATATACTAATATTATCCGGCCAAAACGGACAGACACTGGTTCTAACCGGAATAATATCAAGCCTTATAATGCCGACAGATACTATTTACAGGAAAATGTCTCAGCTCATGTTCACTACCGGCTCGGTATCTCTCATTGATTTAAATCCTTTTTCGACAATTTCCGCTCCAAGTATCTGGATGATGATTTACTGGGCGCTATACGGCTCCGTAATGCTTTTCATGGCTTTAAGAAATTTTTCTAAAAGGGACATTTAAAAGCAAAAGTGCTTACCCCAACTTGGAGTAAGCACTTAAAAATTTTTCAAAAACTCTTGAACTTTTACTTTCCTTCTTTTTCTTCAAAATATTTATTTAATTCCGCAACCAGCTCATCAGCATTAATGCCATGAACAGCACAGGCATCTTCAATGGATTCTCCTATAGATGAAGGGCAACCGAGACAGTGCATACCGTATTTTATGAATATCGGTGCAGTCCCTCTATCCATTCTCAGCACATCAGCAATTAGCATATCCTTGGTAACCTTAGCCATAAAAAATCCTCCTTTTATTAATATGGGCAGTCGGAAATATTCCGGCTGCCATCTATTATATAACTAATTTATCCTCAAATTCAATATATTATACTAAATTATTTTTTGAGATATTCCTTAAAATCATCTTCAACATTATTGCTTATAACCTTCAAGCCAAAGCTATCCTGGAGGAACTTCAGAATTTCCGGCGTTGCAAATTCAGGAGCTCTTGGACCTATATAAATATTCTTTACTCCGAGTGAAAGAAGTCCAAGCAGAATCGCAACGGCTTTTTGCTCAAACCAGGAAAGAACTATTGTAACAGGAAGTTCGTTAACAGAACAATTGAAAACTTGTGCCAAAGCCAGTGCTATCTTAACTGCAGAAATGGAATTATTGCATTGACCTAAATCTATAAATCTCGGAATACCGTCTATTGTTCCAAAATCTATATCGTTAAATCTGAACTTACCGCAGGATGTAGTAATGATTACGCAGTCATCAGCAAGCCTCGATGCCAGCTCTCTATAATAATCCCTTCCCTTTGTAGGAGCATCGCAGCCTGCAATTACAAAGAATCTTCTTATCTTACCCTGCTTTACCGCTTCCACTATCTGCGGTGCCAGTTCCAGAACCGTCTGATGATGGAAGCCGGTTATTATCTTCTTATCTGATTCCCAGCTCGCATCCGGAAGTGTTAGAGCCTTTTCTATTAAAGGAGTAAAATCATCATTTTCTATCTTCTGTACGCCTTCCAATCCGGCCACATCATAGGAAAAGGTTCTGTCGGCATAGCTTCCTTTTATGGGCATTACGCAATTTGTCGTAACCAAAATAGCACCAGGGAATTTTTCAAAAAGCTCTCTCTGGTCATACCAAGCCTTGCCTATGTTGCCCTTTAGATGTTTAAACTTCTTAAGCTCTGGATATCCGTGTGCCGGAAGCATTTCGGAATGTGTATAGACATTTACTCCCTTACCTTCGCTCTGTTCGAGGAGCTTCTTCAATGCCAGAAGATTATGACCGGATACTAAAATAGCCTTTCCTTCCACCTTATCTTCTGTTACTTCCTGGGGTTTTGGAATTCCCAAAGTCTCGGTATGGGCTCTATCCAGCAATTCCATGACCCTGATGGTTCCCTGACCAACCTTCATAAGCATGTCCAGATGTTCCTTCATATTGAAGTTTACATTAGTCAGGGTCATGTAAAGGGCTTCATGGGTTATTTTGTTAACCTCTGGATCTTCATAACCAAGTTCTCTCGCATGGGTTGCATAAGCTGCAATACCCTTTAAACCGAAGATTATCATATCCTGTATCGCTGCAATTTCCGGGTTCTTACCGCAAACACCTACCTTTGTGCATCCTCCCTTAATGGACTGCTCGCATTGGTAACAGAACATATCAATACCTCCCGTTAAAATATTTATTATTTCGATTTTAATTTTACTCCTACTCATGCCATCCATCTGTAATTTAAATCTTAAATTTTTGTGATTTATATCACACATTTATTGACTAAAATAAGAAAAAAGTAGTATATTTATATTAGGGCAGCATCCATAAGGAGCTGTACCAAAAGTATTTTTTATAAACCTTACATTTCCAAAATCCTGCTCTGATCCTTTTTTAAGGACCGAGACAGAGGGAATGATAAATTTAAAAAGGATTTGTCATGCCTTCTCGTCTTCGGAGAAAGGCATTTTTTATTTTGGGGGTGGTATAATGAGGATAGGTTTCATCGGAGCAGGACTCGTCGGAACAAGCTTGGGTATATACTTTAAGAACAACCGGCTGGATGTAGTAGGTTACTACAGCAGAAGCAAGAGCTCTTCCGAAAGGGCCTCCATTTTAACCGATTCTATAGCTTTCGATAGCCTGCAAGAACTCGCGGATAATTCGGAAATCCTATTCATAACAACTCCAGACGATGCCATAGAAGAGGTCTCAAATACCTTATGCCAAAAAAATTTGGTAAAGCAGGGTCACATAATAATACATACAAGCGGCGTGCATACCTCTGAATCTTTAAAAAATACAAAAGAAAGAAGGGCCTTTTGCTATTCACTTCATCCACTGTTTCCCTTCAGCACCATTGAGCATTCGGTAAAGCTGCTTAAAAATGCCTTCTTTACCTTAGAAGGCGACGCCGAAAAAATTGAGGAAGTGGAGAAAATAATAAAAACATGCGGTAATCCATATTTCATAATATCAAAGGAACAAAAACCACTATATCATGCCGGTGCAAGCGTTGTATCCAATTACCTCGTTACACTATTAGACTTCGGATTCAAATTCTTTAAAAAAGTCGGTTTACAAGAGGAGGAAACTATAAAAGCCCTTTTTGCCTTAATAACTGCCACCATAGAAAATGTAAAAAACAATGGAACGGTAAGAGCCCTTACGGGTCCGATTGCAAGGGGCGATGCCGGAACAATAGCAAAGCATAAAAAGGCCATTTCTGAGTTTGCACCCGAGCTTGATGAACTCTATTCGATACTCGGCATATATACACTACCCATTGCAAAGGCCAAAGGAAAACTGGACCTAAAGAAGGAAAAGGAAATTTTTAATATATTAAAGGAGGAAAATAAAAATGAATGAAAAGATAACTACAACCACCTTTATCGAGATGAAAAAAAATAAAAAAAGGATAACCATGCTGACGGCTTATGACTACTATACTGCAAAAATCATGGACGATGCCGGAATAGATGGGATACTGGTGGGAGATTCCCTGGGTATGGTCATGCTCGGCTACGAAAATACCCTTCCGGTTACAATGGATATCATGGTACATCACGTAAAAGCCGTAACCAGGGGAGTAAAGAAGGCTTTGGTGGTCGGAGACATGCCCTTCCTATCATACCACGTCAGCATAAAAGAAAGCGTGAGAAATGCCGGAAGGATATTACAGGAAGGGGGAGCCCATGCGGTAAAATTGGAAGGAGGAAGGGAGGTTGCAGATAAGATTAAAGCAATAATCGCTGCGGGAATACCCGTCATGGGGCACCTTGGATCGACTCCTCAATCGGTAAATCTTCTGGGTGGCTTTAAGGTTCAGGGAAAGGATTATGAGAGAGCCAAAAGAATTTTGGAAGATGCGTTAATACTTCAGGAAGCCGGCGTCTTTTCAATAGTTCTCGAATGCGTTCCGAGACCGCTGGCAAAACTCATTTCCGAAAAACTCGATATACCGACAATAGGAATAGGTGCCGGCGATTACTGCGATGGCCAGATACTCGTAACCCATGACATGCTTGGTCTTTTCGGAAACTTTACACCCAAATTCGTGAAAAAATATGCAGATTTAGGAGAGGAAATGGTAAAAGCTATAAAGGAATATATAAAAGAAGTGGAAGAAGGCAAATTCCCCGAAGAAAAGCATTCCTTTAAAATGGATGAAGAAATAATAGAGAGAATAAAAAAAGAGGTGGGTGAATAATTTGAACATTGCCAAAACCATAAAGGAAGTAAGGGATATAATCAAAAAGGAAAAAAGCAAAGGAAAAACCATAGGTTTTGTTCCTACAATGGGTTACCTTCACGAAGGACATCTCTCACTGGTTAGGAGGGCCAAAGAAGAGACCGATTTTGTGGTGGTGAGCATTTTCGTAAATCCACTGCAGTTCGGCCCGAAGGAGGACTTCAAAGAATATCCGCGAGATCTGGAAAGGGATATAAAACTTCTTGAGGAAGTAAAAGCCGACCTGCTCTTTGCCCCTGAAGTAGAGGAAATGTATCCGCCCGGCTACAAAACCTATGTAGAAGTAACAGAAATCACCGACGTGCTTTGTGGCGCCTCGAGACCCGGACATTTCAAAGGAGTAACAACAGTGGTAGCAAAACTTTTTAACATTGTAAAACCCGATAAGGCCTTCTTCGGTCAGAAGGACGCACAGCAGGTGGCGGTTATAAAGAAAATGGTTAAAGACCTCAATATGGACCTTGAAATAGTACCGGTACCTACCGTAAGGGAAGAAGATGGCCTTGCCATGAGCTCAAGAAATGTCTATTTAAACACCGAGGAAAGAAAAGCAGCACCGATACTGTATAAGTCCTTACAAAGGGCAAAGGAACTCATAGAAAAAGGTGAAAAAAATTCAACTACCATTTTGAAAGAAATGGAAGAAATGATCTCAAAAGAACCTTTGGCAAAAATCGATTACATCGAAATCGTTGACGGGGAAACACTAAAAAGAAAGGACAAAGTAGAAGGAAATATCTTAATAGCGCTTGCCGTAAAAATAGGAAGAACAAGACTTATAGACAATATACAGATGGAGGTTTGAAAAATGCTTGTTACACTTATGAAATCCAAAATCCACAGGGCAACAGTAACCGACGCAAACCTAAACTATGTAGGAAGTATAACCATCGATAAAAAACTAATGGATGAAGCAAACATCTTGGAAAACGAAAAGGTTCAGGTGGTAAACATCAATAATGGCGAAAGATTTGAAACCTATGTAATGCCTGGAGAAGAAGGAAGCGGTGTTATATGCCTAAACGGTGCTGCCGCAAGGCTTGTTCATCCCGGCGATAAAGTTATAATAATAGCCTATGCCCTTATGGATTACGAAGAGGCAAAGAACTTTGAACCCAAGGTTGTATTTGTGGATGAAAATAATAAAATAAAAGAATAGGAAGAGAGCCGTCCTTTTGTGACGGCTCTTATTTGTTAAGTTTTCCGCCTTCCTCAAGTTCTTTAACCGGAACGGTAGCACGCACCTTACCATCAAGTATTTCTATGTCGGCAGTGCTTTCTCCTGGATGAAGCCCTGTTATCCATACCTGCTTCCCCTTATATAATACTTCATAGGTATCGGGAGAACTCACTATTTCCTGTGCCCTCTTAAAATCCATACAAAAACCCCTTTCTTAATAATATTCTAAAAATAGAATTTGCTCATTTTCCAAAATATATACAGAATTGTATATAGAAAGATTATATGATAATCATTTTCCACAAAAAATTTTTCTCCATTAAGAAGGAATTTTTTATTTTTTGTAGTATATAATAAATAACAAATAATTTTGTGGGAGGGATATGCTATGAAAGAATTAAAAGGAACCAAAACCGAACAAAATTTACTTGCTGCTTTTGCCGGTGAATCGCAGGCTCGCAATAAATATACATATTTTGCAAGCGTGGCAAAAAAGGAGGGCTTTGAACAAATAGCCGACATATTCCTTGAGACCGCGGAAAATGAAAGGGAACATGCGAAAATGGCCGCAAAATTTCTGAACATGATAGGCAATACCCAAGATAACTTAAAAGCTGCCATATCGGGAGAAAACTATGAATGGACCCAAATGTACAAGGACTTTGAAAAAACAGCAAGAGAAGAAGGTTTCAACGAAATAGCCGAATTCTTTAAAAAAGTCGCCGAAGTAGAAGAACACCACGAAAAAAGGTTTAAGAAACTGCTGGAAAACCTTAAAAGCGAAGAGGTTTTCAAGAAAAAAGAAGAGGTTTTATGGAAATGCAGAAATTGCGGATACATTCATAAAGGTACCGAAGCTCCCGAAATCTGTCCGGTCTGCAGGCATCCGAAAGCATATTACGAGCTTTTGGCTGAAAATTATTAATGGGGGAATTAAAAATGATCGAAAAATTGCAAATATATAAATGTGAGGTCTGTGGAAACATAGTGGAGGTTCTTCATGCCGGTAAGGGGCAGTTAACCTGCTGCGGAAAACCCATGACACTGCAGGTTGAAAATACGGTGGACGCATCCCGCGAAAAGCACCTCCCGGTTTTTGAAGATACCGAGGAAGGTATAAAAATCAAAGTAGGAAGCATACCACATCCCATGGAAGAAAAACACTATATAGAATGGATAGAAGTCCTTTCGGAAAATAAAATTTTTAGAACCTTCCTCAGTCCAGGAAATCCACCTGAAACCTCTTTTATCGGCATTAAAAAAGAAAATTTAGTGGCAAGAGAATACTGCAACCTCCACGGCCTTTGGAGAACCGAAAATAAACAATAGGGACAGGGAACCTTTACCTGTCCCTTTTATTTTTAATATGCGCAAAATAAATTATTATTGCCTAAAGGAAATCCACTAATTTTGTCGAATAATGTATAATACTTGAAACTTAACAAAATTTGGGGTTGATACGATGCCTGGATTTCAAAACAGTCTAAAATACAGACTAAGCCTATATATTATAATTGCCGCCACTCTTCCACTAATCATTCTCTTCTCGTCTCTAAACCTTTCGATAAAACATCAAATAATCGCTCTGGAAGAACGGGATTTAAAAGAAAAAACCCAAATAATAGACAAATATATAGAATTGTCCAAAAATAGCCTTTTAAAGCTGGCTACCGATTACAGCACATGGGACGACATGTACGAACAGGTTAAACTAAGGAATCCGAATTGGTTCAGGGATTATCTCACAGGTTATCTTCCGATACAATTCAATGTAGACCTTGTTGCACTTATCGATCAAAACGGCCAACTAATAACATCAAATAAAACCATAGGAGATTTTGGTATTTCTGACTTAAGAAAACTTTCTTATCTAAAAGAATCTTTCAACGACAAAGCCGGTACCCTTATAGTGGACATAGAGGGAACACCCTATTTAATCGCCTACGCACCGGTCCATAAGACCAATTACCTTGGTGAACAGAGAGGCGTATTGGTATTAGGAAAAACTTTGGGAAATATCGTATATTCTATTCCCAAGGAAAACAAATTCGGCGTACTCATGAGGTATGCAACGGAAAACAACCCCAATTCCTTTGAAAAAAATCCAGATACAATATACTATACCTATCCAATAAAGGATTACAGCGGAAAGGACGTCGCCTTTCTGGTTTTGGAAAAAAGCAGGGACATATTTAAGGCCTATAACGAAATATACGGAATACTCCTAAAAATATTCTTAGCCACATTGATACTGCTTTCTTT
>Ga0334722_10006981_pt1 | contig 11047 bp, 12 predicted proteins | sample C3_bottom_MG_FD_207210 | JGI IMG/M metagenome (GOLD analysis project Ga0334722, IMG submission 207210) | Sediment microbial communities from Yellowstone Lake, YNP, Wyoming, USA - C3_bottom | ecosystem: Environmental > Aquatic > Freshwater > Lake > Sediment | place: USA: Wyoming | collected...
CGTACTAGGCTGTCGTCTATGACGACAACATGTTTCCCATCAATAATCTCAGTTATAGGAAAAATCCAGCGATTAATTTCAATTCTATCGCTTTGGTGGGGTTCGATAAAACTTCTAAGAGGTCCTTTCTTACTATAACGATCTTTTAAGAGACCCTCATCAAATGGAATACCTAGTTCCTGAGCATAACCTAATGCTGCGGGCCTAGCAGAATCTGGAACTGGAATAACCATGTCTGCATCTTTGATTGGAAATTTTCGTGCCAAATACTGGCCGATTCTCTTTCTTGCCATGTACACGTTTGTTCCTTCCATTTTACTTGTCGGATGAGCAAAATAAGTAAATTCGAAAGAACAATGACACCTAGCATTAACATCTGAAAACATTTCTGACTCCATTCCATTTTTACTGAATTTGATTAGTTCTCCGGGTTTTACATCCCTAATCAATTTTGCATTAACAGCTGACAAAGCTGAGGATTCAGATGCTATAATGTAAGAGTTATTTTCTTCTTTTTGTCCCAAAACCATAGGTCTGAAGCCTTTTGGGTCTCGTGCAGCATAAACAGAATTATCATCAGTTAAGAAAGTAAAGCAATATGATCCAATCATTTCATTTTTTAGGATTGAAAGAGCACTTGAAAGTTTTCCTTTTTCTGAAATCAAAGATACAAGGCGCTGAGCAGCTACAAGAGTATCACTTGCATTTTGTGGAGTAAAAGTGCATCCCCCCACAAGATTTGAGAGTTCTTCTACATTTGAGATTGTTCCATTATGTGCCACACAAAGATCTTTGACTTTGAGGGGTTGAGCATTCTCTAAATTGCTTTTTCCAATTGTAGAATATCGTACATGGCCTATTGCTGCTGGAGAGGCGTATTCTTCTGATATTTTTTTAAATTCTGAAGCAGATGCTGACACAAGACCAATTTTTTTCATGGGTTCTTTTTTTGGAATTGCGAGACCCCATGCTTCTTGACCCCTATGTTGTAAAGCCCGAAGTGAATCAATTACCATAGGGATTACATTTGAACCATCTAGGCTGAACACTCCTACGACTCCACAATTTTCTTTAACCATGCAATACCAATTCCTCTAATGAGTTCATCCACTTTAATCGAGCTTTATCAACTCTTAGATTTGCAATCTTTTTCGAATTTCTTTCAATTATGATTTTTGACCCACCAAAATTTCCTAGCACGTTATGTTGTACCTTTTTTTTAGATAAAATGTTATGAACGCTCTTTAGATTTTTTTTCTCTACTACAACAAGATATCTAGAATGACTTTCTGAGAACAGTAATTGATCAGTCTGTAGTTTTTCAGAGGGAATTTTTTCTAAAGAAATCTTGCATCCAATATTATTAATCATGCATAGTTCAGAAACTGCAATTGCCAAACCCCCTTTTGAGCAATCGTGAACACACTTTACAATATCTTTCCTAATAACCTCTAAGATCGTCTCCATATTTTGCTTTGAGGTCTTAAAATCAACCTCCGGGCATCTACCTCCAATTAATCCATGGATGTATTCAATATATTCAGAGCCCCCCAACTCATTTTTTGTTTGTCCGACAATTACAAGAACATCATCATTTGATATTTGGAGTGGACGTAGGGGCTGTTTTTCGATAATGCCTAATATTCCAATTAAAGGAGTTGGTTTTATAGGACCTTTAGGAGTTTCATTGTAAAAACTAACCTTTCCGCCAACACATGGAATATTGAAACTTTTTGCAAAATCAGTTATGCCTTTCAGTGATTCTAAAAAAGTCCAAAAAATTTCAGGGTCTGCAGGATTTCCAAATTGCAGATGATCAACCATGCCAATTGGAGTAGCCCCTGTACATACTACATTTCTGCATGCTTCCTCAAAGCACCCTATTGCGCCTTGTCTTGGGTCGATATAGCAATGTTTTGGATTTCCATCAATTTTTGCTGCAAGAAATTTTCCATTATCAAGTCTTAAGACAGAAGCATCATTACCTGGTTTGATTACTGTTCGAATTCCAACTTCGTGATCATATTGACCGAAGACCCATCGTTTATTTGCAATATTTGGGCTTGAAATCATTTTCATTAAAATGTTGGAAAAATTTGTTGGTGTTTTTAGAAATGGTTCTTTTTGTAATTTATTAAGATATTTAGGAATAGATGACGGTCTATCAAGTAATGGAGCGTTTGCGACAATCTTAGTAGGCAAGGCAGCCAAAATTTTTGCCCCCTTTTTCACTTGCATTAAGCTATCTGTTTTTACTTTACCTATTACAGAACATTGAATACAAAATTTTTTGCAAATTATTTTGATGGTGTTTAGTTTTTTCTTATCAGTAATTATCAGCATTCTTTCTTGAGATTCAGAAACCATAATTTCATCTGGCTTCATATTGGACTCTCGTGTATGAATTTGATTTACGTCTAATTCTATTCCTACTCCAAGGGAATCTGCAGTCTCAGAAACTGCACAAGACAAGCCACCTCCACCAAGGTCCTTCATTGCTTTGATACATTTTTGATCTCTTGCTTCCAAGATTGCTTCAATAATTAATTTTTCAATGAAAGGATCAGGGATTTGGACTGCAGATCTATTTTCTGATTCTAATGAATCTGAAGCAAATTGAGAACCGCCAATTCCATCTCTTCCAGTAGGACCACCAATTAAGACAACTAAATCTCCTTTGATTGCTCTATTTTTTATCAGTTTATCTTTTTTGCCAAATCCTATCGCAGCAACATCAACTAATGCATAGTTAGCATAACAATTATCAAATTCTACTTCCCCTCCAATTGTTGGAATGCCCAAACAATTCCCATAATCGGCAATACCAGATACTGCATTTTTGAAAAGCCATCTAGCATGGGGGTCTTTTTCGATATCTCCAAAACGCAACCCATCAAGTATTGCAATTGGTCTAGTACCAGCTGATAGAATATCTCTTATTACACCACCAACTCCAGTTGCTGCCCCTCCAAATGGTTCAACAGCTGATGGATGGTTATGACTTTCAATGTGCACTGTTACAACATAATTTCCACCAACATCTAGGACTCCAGAGTCATAGCCTTTTTCAGAAATAACATGAGGACCACTCATTGGCAACATCTTTAGGTGTTTTTTTGAGGATTTGTAAGAACAGTGCTCAGACCATTCGGCTGCTACTATTTGAAATTCAGTTGAAGTGGGTTTACGACCAATTTTTTTTTCAAGATAAATCGATTCTTGTTTTGCTAGGCTCATTGGGGCACACCAATGACATTTAGAAGAGATTCAAAAATTAATGATGCAGGTTTAGAGTCTACTGGGTTAATTTCAGATTCTGTTGCACGCTCTGGATGAGGCATCATTCCTACTACATTTCCTTCTTTGTTACATATTCCTGCAATCCTTAATGTAGAACCATTTACATCATCAGCGTATGTAAAAACAATTTGGTGATTTTTTTTCAGCAGGTTTATAGTTTTTTCATCTGCGTAATATCTTCCTTCACCGTTTGCAATAGGTATTGGGATTTTTTGGTGCATTTTTAATTTGTTAGTAAATGGTGTACTATTATTTTCAACTATGAGATTTGTCCACTTGCACATAAAATTTAGTGAATCGTTTTTCAATAAAACACCTGGCAATAACTCGGCTTCTACTAAAATTTGGAATCCATTACAAACACCCAATATTGGGATGCCATGGGAGGCAAATTTTTTGACATCAGATATTACAGGACTGTGAGCAGCAATAGCTCCTGCGCGAAGTCGGTCTCCATATGAAAATCCTCCAGGAAGTATTATTGCATCTAGATTTTTTGGGAGTCTTTTTTCATGCCAAAAAAATTGAGTGTCAATTTTAAAAACATCACTAAGAACGTGATACATATCGCGATCACAATTACTGCCAGGAAAAACAACGACCCCGACTTTCACAGTTATCTTAACGGGTATGCGTTATTAAAATCAAAGCACGTAAAACCATTCTCTTAGCTAACAATTGTTGATTAAATTTCAAAAATAAATATATTAAATTATACATTTACAAAAATGAGAGGGCAAGAATGACTATTCAATAGCCTTTTTATGCTATTTTAGGCGTGGCATAAGTATGTGGGAAAAACATCAAGAAGATAAGACAAATCATGCACAATTGGACATAGTGACAGCAAATTTTGAGGCAGAACAGCAAATAATCAACGACAAGCGAGAGTTTGGACGGGTTCGTGCAAGTCTTATGAGATATTTGGAATCAAAGTACGGGTTTGATGTAGCTAGAAGAGCATTAAGACGAGTTAATACACGAAAACATCGAGATTATTTTTTAATTAGGAATTAAGAAATTTTAGGATTCAAATTCTTATTGTCTCCCTTTTTTAAAATAATGAACATTATAGCTACTACAACAATGAATGACCCCAGTCCCCATGGAAAAGGCAATATCATGTTCAATCCAATGAATATAGCTATTGCTATAATTACACCTGTGATAATTTTTCCAACTTTGTTATGTTTACCTTCGCCCTTTGGTAAAACTGCACCAGCTACAAGTAAACCTATTCCTACAATTCCTAAAGCAACAGCTCCCCAAAGCAACATTCTATTTTCTGCACAAGTCTTTTGAGTTTCTTTGTTTAACTGAGCTAATGTACCAAAAAGACCTTGACCACTACATGCATTTTGTTCTACATAAGGCAAAGCAAAGATGGTTCCACCGGCTCCAAAAATCATAAGAATAATTCCACCAATAATTAACCAAGTATTTGCCACTGATTTGAAATGCTGAACTATGAATTAAGAATTTTCAGATTCTTTATACTTTAAAAAACCATCCATAAACTCCATCTGGCCAAGCATATGGAGAAAATTTTGCAGTTGACTCCAAAATGTAATCATGTGTTCCATCATCAATATGCACAGCAACATGATTCACTCTTTTTGGAATCTGTGGATTGTCATCATCAAAATACACTAACTCAATTTTCCAATTTTTAGTATGTGTTGACGATTTTAGCATATCTGCAATGAGAATAGCAGTATCTTCGCAATCTCCACCTCCTCTACTAAGTGTTTCAAGCGCCCATCGAGGATCTTCTTCTATATCAGATGAATAGGTAGTAAGTTGTGATACAATATACCAGACCTCATATGCAAAATCATAATCAGAACTAGATTTAGACCAAATCTCATCAATTACATTTTCAAAATGATTCTGTACAAATTTTGTATGATCTCTGAATGTAACGACTTCTCCTGTGAAGTCATTTCGGAGACGCAATACATCTTGAGGTTCTCTTGCTTTTATAAAAGCCTCATAGGTCTCTATTGGCATAGACCAGGTATATCGATTTCCTTTTGAATCGCTAAATTCCCAATTTATATTCTGATCATAAATAGTAGTTTTTGGTTTTGAAGATTCTTTTTCTGCCACGTCAAGTAGACCTCGTACATTTCCCTCAATTTGAATAAGTTTGCCTTCTGCTTCATCTGCCCTATGGGCCCAATATGCAACAAGTTCTGATAATCTTACATTTTCTTTCTTTAGACTGTTCTTTTCACCATCTAATTCATCTAAATTAGTTTTTAACTGATTTGAATAATCCTGGTATTTTGTAATTTCGCTTGTAGCCCATTCTTTATATTTAAAATCTGCATCAACAGATGAGGCTTGAGAAACTTTCTGGCCTTGATTGTCAATTGTAGATTGTAATTCTGAAATATAACTTACTGAGCCTAAAACAAGTAAAAGACTAAGTGCACTAAGAACTATAACTATTACTAAGAGTGGATTCTTACCTAACACCACTATGTTTTATGTGGATCAACAAGATAAACTAACTCCATTATTTGCAGAATAAAGTTCTCTCTTCAATGCATACTCATAACGTTCTTCTTTTGTCAATGGAATTCTTTGAACGGATTTTCTCTCAACATAACGCCATCCTATAACATCTACAAGCAATTCTACTTCAAGCTCTGGGGGTTTACAATAAAATAGTCCGTAAGATTCGACTTCTCTTAATTTAGCCTTACAATATGGGCAAATATTAGCCTCAATTTCCTCTTTTTCGATTTTCAATTTGCTATATGAGAGATCCCCAAACCACACCAAAGTATGATTATGCTTTTTGATTCCAGCATGAGATAATTGATAATAAAACGTAGCAAATGTGGAATCTCTAACTCCTTTGTTCTTTACAAACCAGCCATTTTTTTGATAATTCTCAGTGGGGTTTTCAATCCAACCAAATCCGATTACATGAAAATGGGGAGAATAGTACCAAGTAAAACACGAATTAAGATTTTGGTCAGTTTTGTATTTTCTAAATGGATGAAAAATAATCGTTCCTCCAACACAATCAAGATCTTTTAGAATTTTATATGCGTCATTTGCCAATTCTTTTTTTGATTTGTTATGTAGCCAACTAGGAGGAGAGATTATGATATGTTTTGCAGGTTTGTCAGATAACTTTTCATATTTTTCAATTCTTCGAGTTGCTTTATTGGCCTCTCTCGCCCTCCAATTTTCGCAACAGACTTCACAGTTTGCTCTATAACAATGTCTCTGAAATGTCTTAACATATCCTTTTCCTTCTGCTGACGTTCCTTGATGTGCATGAACATTAAGACAGCCAAGAGTTGACCACTTACCACACCATTCATGTGGCTCTAATGTTCCAGGAAGATGCCATCCATCATGTTCAATAGAATTCCAATTTGAGAATTGTTCGATTAACTCTGAAATTTTGTTAGTTCGCTTAGACGCAGGATACGATGATTGTAAGCTCAAAACAAATCTAATCCTCACAAATTTTCAAAGAACAAAAAACAAGTTCCTTATCGGAGTGTTCTTCAAGTTTTCTATTACAGATTAAACAAAAATGAGGTGTCATTGATTGACACCGTAATCCTTTGTGTCTAATAGCTCATTTACTATTTCATCATAGGTTTGATCCTTTTGTCCTAGAGACTTTAGACGATTTTTGGTTTCAAGCTTTAGCTTGATTGTGTATTCCATAGATACAATATACACTGAGAACCTTATATGCAACGGTTTCAATATAGAAACCGATGGAAGATCTAGAGATAGAAAATGCTATTCTTAGTAAACTCTTTAGATTTGATGCAACGTGGTCTAATCTAGTCCATAGGAAATTGAGGGTAAATAAGGCAAATTATACTAGAATTAGAGATAAAATGATTGAGGAAGGTTGGATTAAGGCAGAAAAAAAGAAAAACAGATTACTTTTAACAATATCAACTTTTGAAGGTCCCACATACCCTGAGCATGATTGGACTAGAATTGCTAGAATAAATTGTGAAACTTTTCTAAAGTATCTAAAAGATAGAAAACCTTTATTCACAATTACAAAAAAGAAAAAAATCAATATTAGAAAAAACAAAAAATATGCCTTAGATGCATTTTTTCACGAATTGGATAGACAGATGATTGTTCATACTAGATTAGTTAATGCAGATGCACTAGGTCTTATTCAATCCCCTCGAGCAAAATATCATCAAAAAAAGTGTATAGAGTTTGTGCATGAATTCTTAAAAAAGTTATTAGACGATCATAAGGAATTCAAAAAAGAAATTCGTGAATATGCCCAATCTCAAGTAAGGACAGTTCAGTTTAAGATTTAGTCTCTAGCCTTTTGGCTAACTCATGAACCATTATCTCTAGGCTAGTTATTCTCAGATCTTTATCAGATTCAATCTCATGAATTTTTTTATCTTTGTTTTTGAGTTCTTCTTCTAGTCGATATTTTTCATCAATGATTAATTGAGGGATGGCTTTTTGATATTCGTCAAATAGCTGGTCTAGAACAGGTTTAAAGTAAGAGTTATCAAGGGGAATGGTTTGTGAATGTCCCATAAGCCTTTCAGCTAGGCTGATGTTTACCGTTCTATTTGATTTTAGTACGGTATCAAATCGTTTTCTAAAACCATGACATGACATTATAGAATAGCGTCCTGATTTTGATTTTTCTCGACCTATGAATTTTTTGACATATCTTCCCAGAGCAGAAGTTATACTTGAAACAGGTAGAGGATTAGCAGAATTACGAGTGCTAGAAAAAACCCAAGAATCCTCTGTAATTTTTTCTCCTTTTCTCTTCCTTGATTCTAGATAGTCATTTAGTGCCTCAACTGCTTCAAAATGAATAAACGTGAAATATTCGTGCCTAGAATCTGCATAGACCGTGACACATTTGCAATTATTAGGCTGATCGGATAGATGTTTTATTTTTAATTCTTCAAGACACCCAACTCTGACACCACTTGATCCCAAGAAATGAATTAACGCCCTGTACTCTAGATTTGTAGTATTTTTCAATAAGATCTGAATTTGTTCTGTGGTGTAAGCTGTGTCTCCAGTGGGTTTGGTTTTTTCAGGAATCATTTTTGTAATTTTATTCCAGTTTAGAATAACATCATTCATTGAGAAAAACAATTTCAGAGCTGAGACTTTACCCGCAACAGAGCTAGCAGATTTGTTATTTGACTTGTAATACATAATAAAATCTTCAATCATCTCTTGTAGTTTTTTAGGTTCAATTTGGACTAGCTTATCGTAACTCTTGATGATAAAATATTTGAGAAATGTATTAAGATAACTTTCATACTTTATTTTTGTCTTTTCTGACTTTATTGCAGAGTAGAATAACAATACCGACCTTTGATGATTCAATAAATTTGGTTTGGATTTAGATCTATTAAGTAACGGTTTTTCTTGGGATACCGATCTTACCACAGAATACTTGGTGGTCTATCAATTTAATCAACAACTTTGTTGATGGAAACCATTTTTATCTGAATCAATAACATCAAGGGACATGGTACAAGTACGAGATATTATGCAAAAAAATGTAATTACTATAGAGTATAATAAAACTGCCCTTGAAGCAGCGCAGCTAATTTCTAAAAAGGGTATCAGTTTCTTAGTAATCGTAAAAGATGGAAAGCCGATTGGAGTGGTTACAGAAAAGGATTTTCTTTTAAAGATAACATCGGAGAATAAGCAAGCCTCAAAAATCCCTCTTAAGGATATCATGTCGTATAAATTCAGATGGGTGGAACCATCAACTGATATTGAGGATGCTGTACAAAAAATGCTAAATAACAATATACATCGACTTTTAGTTCTAGAAAATGAGAATCTCGTAGGAGTAATCACTCAGACGGATTTGGCTGGATTTCTTCGAAGCAGACTGTTAATCGAAGGTACGGTAGAAAATATTCTATCAGATGAACCTAATCCTCAAAAACATCTATCGTAATTTTGCTTACCATTGGGTTATAAATTCGAAGGTCATCGCATAGTTTTTTGATTTTTTTTTCTGCAAGTGCCTTATTTTTTTCATTTATTTTAAATTTTAACATCTTTGCAGAACGTATTTTTTTTACAGAGGAATAACTACCTTTTAGAACAAGATCCTTCAATATAGTTTCACCTTCTGGATCACTAATACCCGGTTTATTTTCAATTACAACATGAACTGTATATAATGACATTATTTTGCTTTTCAGTTAAAGCATATTATATCTATTGGAAATTTTCATTATATTTAGCTGGAGAATTAAAATGATAAAGAATCCAAATTATTATGCTTTAAATTTTCTTAGTCCTTCTTCTACAACTTGGTTTAGTACATTTGAAAAGCTAACAGATTTGGTGGAGTTTTTGATTAGTTTGGCTTGAATTCCACGTAGCTTTTCCACATTACCTTGAGCAAGCACAACTGTTACTCTTATTCCCATCTTAAAATAAGGACGCTATACTGAGTTATAAGATGATCTTAAATTTCATTTATAGATTTAATTTTATGAGGGATTTTTGTAAAGGATTTTTTCAAGTAGGTTAACGATGTAAAATCGCAACAGAGGTTTAAGTGACTGTTTAATTTACAAACATTCTAACTTGATTTAATTGTCAACAAAAATTTAGCTAAAAACAATCAAAGTCACTCATTGATAATAGATCTCTAGTAGAACAAATGATTCGATGAGTATAAATTAGTGGATCTAACAACGCCGATTTAGGGAATACAAAAATTGAGAATTAACCCAATGACATTATCGGTAGTTTTTATTTTAATGATCTCTGGCATAGGCTTTGCATATGCTCAGGAAAGCGTAAACCAATTTTACACGCCTGCTACTGAGGGGCTTACTACATTTGCTAAAAATGTAGCAGAATCGGTTCCAAAAATAGTTGCAGCTGTTATCTTATTGATAATTGGGCTAGTAGCAGGAAAGATTGTTGGAAGAGTGGTAGAAAAAGCAGCAACAAAAATATTACAAAAAGTTGACTTTCAAAAAAATGCCGACTCGCAAATAATTGAACTTTCTTCCAATAAATTAAACTCTGCCAAGCTCATCGCAGCTACGATCAAATGGTTTGTGTACATATTCTTTATTGTTGCAGCCATAAACGCACTTCAATTTGTAGAACTAAGTAAGGCTTTGACTGACTTGTGGTTATGGATTCCAAATTTGTTGGCATTTGTTCTAATTCTAATAATTGGCTCGATTATTGTTAAATTTGTCATTAAATGGGTTGATCAAGAAATCGTAAGCCACGGCTTTGGAAATGCAAGGTATGTCATTACAGGCATCAAAGTTGTAATGTATGGAATAATCTTTGCAGTTGCCATTACACAATTAGGCGTTGGAGAATCAATAATACCAATATTAGTATCTGCATTTGCGTGGAGCATTGCTGTTGCAATTGGTGCAGCAATTGCAGTTGGCTTGGGATTTACGCTAAAAGATGTGCTCCCAGCAGCTATAGCAGGGGCAACTAATCATCGTTCTATCTTCAAGGTGGGTCAGAAAATAAAAATCGGAGATGTCACAGGCACTATAACTTCGGTAGGCACATTACACATCATAGTTACAAATGATAGAAACGAAGGTATTGTAATTCCAACTAAAGAGTTTATTGGAAAATCATTCACTATTCTGCCTTCAAATTAAATAAAATGTAGCCAATAAACTAACAAATAGATTCATAACGTATGTCAGGTAAGAAAAATAAATTAAAATTTTAACCAATTTATAGCAGT
>Ga0334722_10006983_pt1 | contig 11047 bp, 9 predicted proteins | sample C3_bottom_MG_FD_207210 | JGI IMG/M metagenome (GOLD analysis project Ga0334722, IMG submission 207210) | Sediment microbial communities from Yellowstone Lake, YNP, Wyoming, USA - C3_bottom | ecosystem: Environmental > Aquatic > Freshwater > Lake > Sediment | place: USA: Wyoming | collected...
AAGCCACCCGTGAACAACGGAGAAGCAAGAGGCAGCAGGCATACGAGAAGAAAGCCCGATCCGGGGCATCCGGATATCCATTAACTCAGACGGCTGCATAGTCCATTTCCGACTGAGGCAAAACAGGTTGATGACGGCCTCGGGGGCAGGAATTCAGTAGTCGTAGTCGAAAAATAAATAATGAAACGGTAACTATATTGTTTTTATTTCGTCTAATGGATAGAAACGATGAGCAATTCGACGAGTAATTCAACCGCTACTGAAGAGCATGAGACCATTCGGCGGTGTCTGAACGGAGAGCCCGAACAGTACGCGCTTCTCGTGGATAAATACAAGGCCATGGCGTATAACATCGCCTACCGGATGCTCGGTGACGCTGATTCAGCCCGGGACATGGCGCAGGAAAGTTTTATATCTGCCTACGAGGGCCTTGAAAATTATCGGTACGGCGCAAAATTTTCTTCCTGGCTTTACCGAATCGTGGTGAACAAGTGCAAGGATCACCTGAGGGCCGGACGGGATACCGTGCAGATAGATGATATCAGAGATATTATTCCGGACGGAGCACGCTCACCGGAACAAGCCGCATCCTTGCGGCAGACCGGCGATGTGATCCAGAAAGCGCTGAACTCACTGCCCGCGGAATACCGGGAAGTGATCGTACTCAAGCACCTTGAGGAATTAGATTATCACGAGATCTCGGACATTCTTGGAGTCAGCGTCAACACTTTGAAAGTACGGGCGCATCGCGGACGGGAAAGGCTTAAAGAACTCCTGCAGGAAACGAGGAGAATGGTATGAAAAACGATAAGGAACTGAACAGAGCTCTTATTCATAAGCTTCTGGACAACGAGGCATCTTCTGATGAACAACGGGATATGATGGCCCGGGTCCAGGCGGACCCGGGCCTCAAGGAAGAGTATGACTGCCTCGCCCGTGCGCTTCGCTTGGTGGAAACGAGCGAGCGCATGCCGGTCCCCGCTTTTTTTACGGCGGAGGTCATGAGAAAGCTGCCGTTGAAAAAGGTGAGTTTCGGTCGGCGGGTCTGGAATTTTCTTTTCAGGGGCAGGGCGCTCAAATGGAATATGGCCACCGCGCTCGCGACCGTCGGGCTTGTCGCCCTCGTTCTTTCCCAGGCGGACCGGGTCCGGAACAGTCAGGTTGAGACCGCTGTTGTTTCACCGAGTGAGCAGACCGTCCTGGTGCGGATGAATTTTCACGCGCCCGAGGCCCGGCATGTTGCAGTCTCGGGCACCTTTAATAAATGGAAGGTCGATTCGAACGTCCTCAAAAAAGGAGATGACGGCTTGTGGACCATCAACATTCCCCTGAAGCCCGGGGCCTATACCTACATGTTCGTCGTCGACGGCAAGGTCTGGGTCGCTGACCCGAATGCGCAAGCTTATGACGATGACGGCTTCGGACAAAAGAATTCGGTATTGAGGGTAAACCTATGAAGAAGAACGGATGTATCATGAGCAAAACAATAATAGTGGCCTCTTTTCTTGCGCTCGTCGGTGTGATATCGCCGGCTTTCGAACTGCGGGCCGGAGCCGATGAGACGGGCTCAAAGCATCTCGGTGAAGCACGGAGCACGGTCGAAAAATCATCGCTGACGCGGGAAGCGAAGGCCGGCCTTCTCGCGAAAGCCGATCAAGCGGTGACCTCGGGCCTTCCGGCTGAAGACGTGGCGATCATTATCACCCGCGGACTGAACCAGGGCGCACCGGTTGCAGATATAGAAGGTTTTCTCGAAACCGCAACCACGGTGAAGAAGCGGAATTTGCCGGTGCGGCTTGTCCTGGACCGGATTGAACAGGGGCTTGCCAAAGGGGCGCCGGCAGAGAGGATCTCGGAAGTGACCCGGAAGCTTTCCGGTCATCTTGCGACAGCCAAACCGATGGTGGATAAAATAGAGAGCAATGAGCTGAAGCCCGCTCGCTCCGGCCGGCCGGACGACGCGATCGAGGCCGTGGCGAGGGCGCTCGAAAAATCCATCCCCCCGGGGGCCATCATGCTTACGGGTGAAAAAGTGCGGGACCGGAAGGGCTCGCTCATGCTCTTTGACCGTGCGGTAGACACGATGACGGTGTTTGTCGGAAACGGGATGCATGCGGAAGAGGCGTCCCGAATGGTCCATTCCGCGATTGATCGGGGCTATTCTGAACGGGACCTGGATACCATGGAACGTTACATGTCCGACGAACTCAGGAAGAAGCGCTCCATGAACGACGTTGTTTCAGGCATGGAAGCCCGCATGGAGCGGGGAGATATGCGGGAACGGCATGACCGGTCTGGAGGCGGAATGATGGGCGGGCCGGGTTCCGACGGCAGTGGCGGAAGCGGCTCCGGCATGAGGGGAGGCGGCGGGAGGATGCGATAAGAGAAGGGCCGCTATCGCTGTATTGCATTTGTTGTTTATCTGAGCCGGCAACTATTCAGGTCAGCCGCTTCGTGTAGTCGCAAACGCGCCGGTATTGCTCGTTGGATCGATGTTCGTACACCTGCTTTACAACGCTTTCGCTTCGCACGCGTTGCTTTGGCCGAAGTGGTGCTATCATGACTGTCGTAGCGCGCTTTTTTGCGTCCATGCTCAGCGCCAGACCTGAATAGTTGCCTGAACTGTAGCAAATCCTGCATTATGTAGACCAGTTGCTTCATTCCATCCATCCTGCTCCTTAATAGTTAATCAGAACAACTTGATTTTTCTGGTATAATTCATTCATGCCTTCTGGCCCGCGTATTGCATTTCTGGTATCAATGAGGAGGTGAGTAAATGAATAATCAAAGAGGCGAAATTGTCACGGGTGTCATGGTCGTGATGATGGTGGGAATGATGATCTTCGGCTTGTTCTTCATGCATGGGGACCACGGGAACCGTCACGAGCATAAGGCTGTTGAGGACAAACAGGAGCCAACCGACAAAGAGCATCAGCACATGCATGATGGGCATAATGCCACGGAGCAAACTCCAGCGCCCGACGCAGATAAAACAAAGTAAACCATATCAAACATTGCAGAAAGGGAGGTAAATAGTATGAGGAAGATTGTGATAATTGGATTGATCCTGCTTCTCGCAACAGGGGCCGCATATGCAAAGGGCTATGAGGTACAGAAAATAGCGGGAGAGTATGATGTTATTGTTACCTTTGACAGGAACCCGCCGACAGCGAGCGACAACGCAGTGGGTATAACGATCAAAGACACAGGCGGTCACGTTGTCAAAGATGCAGCGGTTAAGATAGAATACTCCATGCCCGCCATGATGGGAATGCCCGCAATGAACTACAAAACGGACGCTGTTCTTAAAGGCGAAGAGTATAAGGCCACGCTTGGGCTTTCCATGTCCGGATCGTGGAACCTTGCGGTTAAAATCACCAGGGCGGGCAAAACAGCGACGATGAAATTCACGGTTGACGCGAAGTAGGATGGATAGCGGGCAAGATGACAAGCCTGCAAGCTTGCCTGTTAGCTTGTAAGCTTGCCAGCTTGTCATCAGGGAGTCAGCAGTGTGGAAGACAAGATCGATAACCATGTTTCTGTGCCTGATCGCATTCGTTTTTTCGGGCGCAGGGCAGGCAGCGGCCGCCGACGAGCCCCTGAGCCTTCAAGTTCTTATCAATGAGGCCTTGATAAACAACCATGACATTCTTGCGGCTGAAACGAAGTGGAAGGCCGCTACGTATCGCATCGGCCAGGCCACGAGCCTTCCCGACCCCATGGTGATGATCGGCTACCAGAACGAAGGGTGGGACAAATACACCTACGGCGCGATGCAGGGGGCGCAGTGGATGTATTCCCTGTCTCAGACGTTTCCCTTTCCCGGCAAGAGGGGTCTGAAGGGCGAAATGGCGGCCCAGGATGCGCAAAGCAACGAGGCGATATATCAGGCACAGCGCCAGCGGACCATCGCAGCGGTGAAACAACTCTATTATGATCTATTTCTTGCCTATAAGAATCTCGAGCTCATCGGCGCCAAGACAATGTTATTTTCGAGAATCGAAGACGCCGCGCTTGCGCGGTACTCTTCGGGCATGGCCGGACAGCAGGAAGTGCTGATGGCGCAAACGGAAAAATACATGCTGCTCGAAAAAGAGACCATGCAGCGTCAGAAACTCCGGTCTCTCGAAGCCATGCTCACCGCCGAGGTCGGACGGGAGGGCGACGTTCCGCTCGGGAAGCCGTCCGAACCCGCTCCCGCGGCCTTTTCTTTCAGCATGGAAGAACTTCAGGAGATGGCCGGCAGGCGCTCCCCGGAAATTCTTTCTCGCGAGAGGATGGTTGATGCGGCGGAGGCGAGGGTGGGCATGGCAACGAAAGAATATTTTCCGGACGTGACCCTGGCTGCAAGCGTTTTCAAACGGAGCGGACCGTACGAGGACATGTGGAGCGTTACGGCGACGTTCAACATTCCCCTCTATTTCGGGACGAAACAGAAGGCCGTTGCCGAGTCCCTGTCCCTGTCCACTGGGGCGCGACACGAGCTGGTGGCGGAGAGGGTCATGGTCTCGTCGGGCGTGAAGGACAACTACTTCATGCTGAAAGCCGCGGAGAAGTTAATGAGCTTGTACAAGACCGGCCTGATCCCGAAAACGGAGCAGGATTTTGAATTGGCGCTTTCCGGATATGCGACGGGAAAGGTCGAGGCGATCACGGTCATCAGCAGGCTGAAAGCGCTGCTTGATTTCGAGACCCTGTATTGGGGCCAGTTCGTCGAACGGGAAAAGGCCGTTGCGAGACTCGAAGCAATAGCGGGAATCAGCGACGCCGGAACGGCGGTGAAGACGAATGATAAGAATTGAACAAATCATAATAGATCCGGTCTCACACGAAGCCACGAAGCCACAAAGGGGGAACAGCCTGCTTTTTCAGGACGCCGTTCTCTGCGCCTTCGTGCCTCCGTGTGAAAATAGTTCTGTTTATCAGTCCATCAAACGGCGCGCGATCCGGATCGCCGCATGCGCGGGTTTCGTCTGGACTTTCCTTTTTTCCCCCATGCCCGGCGATACCGTGAACGGCTTTCGCGTGCAATCGGTCTTTGCGCAGCATGCCGGACACGGCGGAGCGCCGCCTGCCCTGCCTGAGCCCGCAAGGAAGCTGATCACGGAACAGCCGAAAGAGCAACAGGAAGAGGCGGAAGTTCCCGTTGTCGAAGTTCCACTTGATAAGCAGAAGCTGATTGGACTCAAGACCGCCGCGGTCGCCAGGAAGGCGCTTCGCAAGACCATCAGGACCGTGGGCAGGATCGAAGCAGATGAGCGCCGGTTTGCCACGGTAACGCCCAGGTTTGAAGGATGGATCGAGAAGCTGTACGTGAATTTCACCGGCAGCCGGGTTAAGAAGGGAGAACCTCTGGCGGAAATTTACAGCCCCGAGCTGTTCGCCACCCAGCAGGAGTTCGTCAATATCCTGAAATTCAGGACGCAGGCGGGAGCGCTCCGGGACGATGAGCTGGGCAGGATGTATGCCCGAGACAATGAGACGCTCATCGAGGCCGCGCGTCAGCGGCTGCGGTTCCTCGACATCAGCGAGGAGCAGATCAGGGAGATCGAGACCACGGGCAAGGCCCTCCGGACGCTTAAAATCAACAGCCCCGTGGACGGCACGGTTATCCAGAAAACGGCTGTGCAGGGCGCGCGCGTCATGCCGGGCGAGAAGCTGTTCGACATCGCCGACCTGTCCACGGTATGGGTGGTGGGCGAGATCTACGAGTCCGACCTGTCACTGGTCCGGGTCGGAGAAACAGCGAAGATCAGAATTAACAATTTCCCGGGCAAGGTCTTCAGCGCCCGGGTTGAGTACGTCTCGCCCACGCTGTCCGAAGATACCAGGACCGCCAGGGTGCGGTTCTCCCTTCCCAATCCGGACGGTCGATTCAAGCCGCAGATGTTCACTGACCTTGAAATGGATGTGAATATGGGGATCCGGCTTGTCATTCCAGAGGACGCCGTCATCGACACGGGCGAGCGGCAGCTCGTCTACGTTGATAAAGGCGACGGCAACTTCGAGCCGCGGGTCGTGACCGTGGGGCTCATTTCCGACGGACTGGCGGAGGTCCTCTCCGGACTGAAGCTGAATGAACGAGTCGCCGTTTCCGCCAACTTCCTGATCGACTCCGAGGCGAGGCTGAAAGGGATAGTGAAGTAGTAGTACAGAGTACAAAGTACATAGTACAGAGTTCAGAAGGCAGAGGAAATTCAATAAACTTCTGACTCCTGGCTTATGAATTCCCAGGATGTTCATTTATGATAGCGAAAATCATCGAATACAGCGCCAGGAACAAGTTCATCATTTTTCTGCTGGTGGGCTTTCTCTGTATCTGGGGCTATTTTTCCCTGAAGAACACGCCTCTTGACGCGATTCCCGACCTTTCGGACACGCAGGTCATCATCTATACGGAATGGCCGGGCAGGAGCCCGAATCTCGTCGAGGACCAGATCACGTATCCCATTACCGCCACGCTACTCGCGGCCCCCGGGGTCCAGGTGGTGCGCGGGTTTTCGTATCTCGGCAGCTCCTTCATCTACGTCATCTTCGAAGAAGGCACGAACATCTACTGGGCGCGGAGCCGGGTGCTGGAGTATCTTCAAGCCGTCAAGAACAAGATCCCTTCGGACGTGAACCCGGTCCTGGGACCCGACGCGACCAGCGTGGGCTGGGGTTTTGAATACGCGATCGTCGATGAGTCCGCGCAGTACGATCTCGGCCAGCTCCGCTCGGTCCAGGACTACAACATCAAACTTGCCCTTGAAAGCGTGCAGGGCGTTTCCCAGGTGGCGAGCGTCGGCGGGTTTGTGAAGCAGTACCAGATCGCGCTGGATCCGAACCGGCTCCTGGCCTACAACATCCCGATCACAAGGGTGATGGAGGCGGTCAAGAAGAGCAACAAGGACGTGGAGGGAAGGGTCCTCGAGTTCTCCGGCGTGGAGTACATGGTCAGGGGCCGGGGGTATATCAAGACCATTCAGGACCTGGAGGACATCTCCGTCGGGACAGGCGGGGGCGGGACCCCCGTGTTCCTAAAAGACATAGCGCGCATAGAACTCGGGCCGGATATCAGGCGGGGCATAGCGGAACTCGACGGCAAGGGCGAGGTGGCGGGAGGGATCGTCGTGGTCCGCTTCGGCGAGAACGTGCTGAACGTCATCGACCGGGTAAAGGAAAAGATCAGGACCGTCATCGAGCCGAGTCTGCCGAAGGGCATGAAGCTCGTCGTCACCTACGACCGGTCCGACCTGATCCACCGTTCCATCGCCACCCTCAAGGAGGAGATTATCAAGCTTACCCTGGCGGTGAGCGTCGTCTGCATCATCTTTCTTTTCCATCTGCCGAGCGCCCTGGTCGTTATACTGACGCTGCCGGTGGCCATCATAATCTCGTTCATCCTGATGTACTACATGAATGTGACCTCGAACATCATGAGCCTCTCCGGCATTGCCATCGCCATCGGCGCCATGGTTGACGCTTCGATCATCATGGTCGAGAACGCGCACAAGAAACTGGAAGAATGGGAGCGCCACACCGGTTTAAACAGTTTAAACGGTTCAAACGGTTTGAACGGTCCTCTGAAAAACAGGGTGGACGTGATTATCCACGCGGCACAGGAAGTGGGTCCGTCGCTTTTTTTCTCGCTCCTTGTGATCACTGTCGGCTTTCTGCCGGTGTTCACGCTTCAGGCCCAGGCCGGGAGGCTGTTCAAGCCCCTGGCATACACCAAGACCTTCGCCATGCTGTTCTCGTCCTTTCTAGCCGTAACGCTTACACCGGTGCTGATGACCCTCTTCATCCGGGGGAAGATCAGAGGCGAGGAGGAAAATCCCGTCAGCCGGATCCTGCACAAGCTGTACGAGCCCGTGGCGTCGCTTGCCTTGCGGTTTAAGAAGACGGTCATCCTCGTTGCCGTGGTCATCATGTCAGTGACGGTGTATCCCTTCATGAAACTCGGCACCGAGTTCATGCCCCCTCTGTATGAGGGGACCCTCTTTTATATGCCGGTTACCGTGCCGCCGCCTTCTATTTCTGTGGTTACGGACCTGCTCAAGCTCCAGGATAAACTTCTGATGCAAATCCCGGAAGTGGCGCAGGTCTTCGGTAAGTCCGGCAGGGCCGAGACCGCCACGGACCCTGCGCCGCTTGAGATGTTCGAGACCGTGGTGAACTTGAAACCGGAATCAGAGTGGCGGAAGGGCATGGACGTGGAGAAGCTCAAGAATGAGATGAACGATGCGGTCTCCATCCCCGGTGTTGCCAACTCCTTCACCATGCCGATAAAGGCCCGCATCGACATGCTTTCCACCGGCATACGGACGCCGGTCGGGATCAAGGTGCTTGGCCCGAAGATCGAGGAGATCGAGCGGATCGGGATAGAGCTCGAAAACGCGGTCAAGTCCATTCCCGGAACCCGGAGCGCATACGCTGAGCGGCTGACCACGGGCTATTTCCTGGACTTTTCAATAAAACGGAAAGAGGTGGCCCGCTACGGACTGACCGTGGATGATGTTCAGGAGGTCATCGAGACCGCCGTGGGCGGAATGAATCTCACCACGACGATCGAAGGGCGCGAGAGGTATCCGGTCAATATCCGTTACTCGCGGGAACTCCGGGACACCATCGACAAGCTGAAACGCATACTTGTGCCGGTGATGACGGGCGCTTCCCGGACCGAGGGCCAGGGCCCCATGTCGCCGCGGCCCGCGACGTCCGCCTCCGCCCGGCGGACGCTCCAGGTCCCGCTCGGCGAGCTTGCGGACATCAAGATCGTGAAAGGCCCGACGGCGATCAAGAGCGAGGAGGGTCTGCTCGCCGCCTATGTGTATGTTGATTTTTCAGGGCGCGACGTGGGCGGTTACGTGAAAGAGGCGAAAGAAAGGGTGGCGGCGGTCAGGATCCCGCCGGGATACCGGCTCCAGTGGAGCGGCGAGTATGAATACATCGTCAAGACGCATGAGCGCTTGAAAATGGTCATCCCGGTCACGGCGCTTATCATCTTCGTGCTCATCTACCTGAACACCCGGTCGGCGACGAAGACGGCGATCGTGCTGCTCGCGGTCCCGTTCTCGCTCGTCGGGTCCTTCTGGTTCCTGTATCTGCTAAATTACAACATGAGCATAGCCGTATGGGTAGGCATCATCGCCCTCGCCGGGCTGGACGCGGAGACCGGCGTTGTGATGCTTCTGTATCTTGAACTCGCCCACGATCAGTGGATGAAGGAAGGAAGACTGAATACCGCGGCCGACCTGAAGGACGCGGTCATGCACGGCGCGGTAAAGAGAATACGGCCGAAGATCATGACGGTCAGCGTGATCCTCGCGGGTCTTATTCCGATCATGTTCAGTCATGGCGCGGGCGCGGACGTGATGAAACGGATCGCCGCGCCCATGGTCGGCGGCGTGGTCACTTCCACCATTCTGGAATTAGTTATCTATCCGGCGATCTATGTGCTTTGGAAAGAGCGGGAGATGAGAAAAAGGGGATTGTAGGTAACGGGTTTACTCATCAACTATAATGACACCTTCTTCCGAATTCGTTGATCCGTTCATTGAGTCGTTTGCAGATAGTCTGAATATCAAAAGCCGACATCTTCAGAATTTTGTCAATCTGAGCAGTTATGATTTGCCTCATATTGGTTTTTCCCGCGTCGTGCTATACTTCCCCCATGAAACCTGAAACGAGAGCATATTTTCTGAAGGAATACGGATCCTGGAGCGTCCTGTTCGTTGCCTATACCATCGGTCTGGGAGTCGGCAGTGGTTTTCGCTGGGAGGCGGTATTGGTGCTTCTGGCCCTTTCCCTGTTGATCAACTCGAAACAGGCCTTTACGAAATGGATGCGCGGGACAAGCGACCGGAAACCGCTCATCATCCTTCTTGCCCATATTGTCGCCGCCGCAATCATTCTTCTGGCGGTTTTCGGCAAAGAGCTTCCCAGACTCCTGCCCCTCCTCATCGTTCCGGCGGCTTATCTCCTGATGAATATATTTGCGGGAGAGCATTTTGTTCTTACGGAGCTGTTGGGTTTTGCCCTGCTCAGCCTGGCAGCGGTGCTTGCGAAGTTTCTGATCACGGGCGGTCTTGACGCGAGGCTCTTTGTCGGAGTTGCCCTGTATTTCGGCGCGGGAGTGTTCAAGGTCAAGGCCATGCTGCTCAAAAAAACGCGGGACAGGACTCTGGCCGCTTTGTATCCGTTTTTTGCCGTACCTGTGTATTTGTCGATGAATCTTCCCCTGATCGCGCTGCTTCCGCTGGCCGACAACGTTGTCGCCGCCGTCACCCCCTACAAGGCGAGGCTGCGTACCATCGGCTGGATCGAAGTGGTGAAGAGCCTTCTCTTCCTCGTTCTGTTCGTTTACTGGTATTAATGTGATCGTCCCGCATTTCCATCCGGCAAAGCCAATCGGCCGCAGGCTTTGTCCAATCCCAGCAGGCATGCGTTCTGGAAATCTTCCCGGGCCTTGTCCTCCTGGTTCATTTTCATATATGCCATCCCCCGGTTGTCATAACCCTCCCTGTATGAAGGATTGATCTGCACAGCCCGGGTAAACTCCTGCACCGCGCTTGGATATTGTTCTCTCATAGCGTATACGATGCCCTTGTTATTATAAGCCAGGTAGAACCCGGAGTCAGAGGTTATGGCTTCATTGAAATTATCCAGTGCGAGAGAAAGCTGTCCCGTCTCAAGATAGGACAGCCCCAGCTGGTTAAACGCACGACTATACCTCGCGTTTTTTTCGATGGCTTTTTTAAAATAGGATATGGCTTCCTCATAGTTGCCTGTCTTATATTTAAGATGACCGATATTGTAGTAGCCTCGTGACAGGCCCGGATCAATAGTTACTGCCTGCGTATAACTGTTGACGGCGTCTTCCAAGCGGCCCGCTTTTTCATAGACGGCCCCAAGGATGTTGTATGTTTCAGGATAATACGGTCTATATTTAAGCGCCTCTTTCACCATTAGAAGAGCTTTTTCGATCTGATCCTGATTTTCATACGAGATCGCCATACCTCCATATATATCCCAGACGCTGGGCAGGCCTTGCCAATCAACCTTC
>Ga0334722_10006984_pt1 | contig 11045 bp, 8 predicted proteins | sample C3_bottom_MG_FD_207210 | JGI IMG/M metagenome (GOLD analysis project Ga0334722, IMG submission 207210) | Sediment microbial communities from Yellowstone Lake, YNP, Wyoming, USA - C3_bottom | ecosystem: Environmental > Aquatic > Freshwater > Lake > Sediment | place: USA: Wyoming | collected...
CCGGGTCGAGACCTTCGGCCTCGGCGAGTCGGCGGACTGGCGGGCCTACGACATCCAGCCAGTCGGGGAGCGGACGACGTTCCGCGTGCAGCGCCACGGCGTGTCGCTGGGGACGTTCGAGGTGCCGTTGACCGGCGCCCATAACGTGCGGAACACGCTCGCCGCGCTGGCGGTCGCGTCGGCCGTGGGCGTGCCCGCTGACGTGATACGCACCGGCCTCGGCGAGTTCCTCGGCGTCAGGCGCCGTCTCGAGATCGTCGGCACCGAGCGCGGGGTCACGGTGTTCGACGACTTCGCCCATCACCCGACGGCCGTGCGCGAGACTCTGTCCGCAGTGCGGGCGGCCCATCCGGGCCACCGGATCTGGGCCGTCTTCGAACCGCGGTCAGCCTCGTCGTGCCGCGCGGTGTTTCAACGCGAGTTTGCCGACGCGTTCGGGCCGGCCGACGAGACCGTCATCGCGGCCGTGTACCGATCGAATCTGCCCGAGGCGGACCGCCTGTCCACCGATGCGCTGGTCGCCGATCTGCGCACGGCGGGGCAGCAGGCGCGCTCCATCGCGAGTGTTGACGGGATTGTCGCGGCCGTCGCCGGGGAGGCCCTGCCGGGCGATCTCGTCGTGGTGATGTCGAACGGCGGGTTCGGCGGGATCCACGCGAAGCTGCTGTCGGCCCTCGCGCAGAGTGCGGGCTAGCTACCGGACCGTCGCGGTCTGGTTGATCACATCGACGCCGCGCGGGATGTCGAATTGGAAGGCCTTGTCCGTGAGGCCGATGTTCTGCCGCACGTTCGTGAAGACGAAGGTCGACTCGCCGCCTTGCGCGTCGACCGTGACCAGCGACCGGAGGTCGAGCGTCGTCCGGTCGATCGTCAGCAGCATCCAGGCGTATTCCGATTCCTGCCGCCGCGGCGCGCACCGGAGCGTCCAGGTCTGCGGCGGGGCTCCAGGCGCGTCGGCGAGCGCGACCGTGAAGTCGCGTGTGAGGTCTCCCTTGCCGGCAAGGAAGAGGGCGGATGTCGCCGCCTCGTCGCCCTCGGGCACCGGCGCGACGATGACCTGCCGGTCTTCGGGCACGTAGGAGTAGATCTTCCGGCCGTCGGAGACAAACACCTTCTTCTCAGGATGGGAGTACGTCCACCGCATGCGGCCGGGCTTCTTGACGAGCACCGTGCCGCGTTCGGTCAACTCCTTGCGCAGCACACCGCCGCGATAGCGGTGAACGAAATCCGCGGAGAAGTCGCGGACGGCCGCGTACCTGGCCTGCAGCGCGGCAGCGAGTTCAGGGGCCGACCTGACGGGTTGGGCCGCGGCCAGGGACACCAGCGCGAGGCCCGCCGCGACGACGAGAGTCCGCACGCCCGTGACGGCTCCTTTCGGGGAGGCTACGCGTGGCCCGCCGGCGCGGCCGCAGCCGGCGCCGGAGCCGGGGCGGGCCGGATGGCCGCCTTCTGCTCGGTGGGGAGGTTCGCGCCGACCCATTCGCCGAACCCGCCCTTCAGCACGGACACCCGGTGGCCGGACTTGATGAGCCCGGCGGCCACGCTGACGGCCGTGACCTCGTCGGGGTCGGAGTCGTAGACGACCAGCGCGCGCGACTTGGGGAGCGCCGGCGGCGCATCGGCGGCGGGGGCGAACCGGACGGCTCCCGGCAGCTTGATCGTGCTGTGTTCGAACGGGTACTTCAGCCGGGCATCGACGAGTACCGGACGCGCCGATTCGTCGGCCGCTTCGATCTGGAGTTTGAGGTCTTCCTTGGTAATTCTCGGTACAGCCATGCCCGTATTGTCCTTGGCCCTCCGGAACCCTGTCAACCGGCGCGTTGACGCTTCCGCCGGAAACGTGGCTAAATGCCGATCGACGGCGGTTCGCCGCCAATCGGGGCCGCAAACCGCGCGCCGCCACCGGGAATGTCACCGTATGCTGCGACTGCATCGAATGTTCCGTTTCGTTACGCCGGCGCGGGCGGAATGGATCGTCGGTGGCGGCGTGGTGCTGATTGCATTCGGGACGTACCTGGCCACGATGTACCCGGGGCTGGGAGGCGGGGGAGACGCGGCGAAGTTCCGGTTTCTCGGGCGCGTCCTCGGCACGGCCCATCCGTCCGGATACCCGCTCTATACCCTGGTCTCGTTCCTGTTCGCGCGGCTGCCATTCGGCACGCTCGCCTATCGCATCAACCTGATGTCCGTGGTCTTCGCCTCCCTGGCGGTCGGTGCGGTGTACGTCACGGTCCGCAGCCTCGGCGGTACGCGGCCGGCGGCGGCGATGGCCGCGCTGGGGCTGGCCTTTGGCGGGATCTTCTGGTCGAAGGCGCTGCTGGCCGAGGTCTACTCGCTGGCCGGGTGCCTGGCGGCGGCGACGCTGATGGCGCTCGTCAAGTGGCGCGAGACGGGCCGCACGGGCTGGCTCTTCTGGGCCGTGGCGTTCGCGTCGCTCGAATTCGGAAACCACCTTACCGTGATGTTCGCGGTGCCGGCGTTTGCCGTCTACGCGCTCGTGTCCGATGCGCGGACGTGCCTGCGGCCGCGGGTGCTGGCGTGGTGCGCGGTCATCATCGCGCTCGGTGCGGCGCAATACGGGTTCATCATTCTCCGGACGCATCAGCACGCGCCCTATCTTGAATCCGAGGCCTGGAACCTGCGCGATCTCTGGGGCGTGCTGACGGCGCGGCGCTACGCAGACGACATCGGGGCGTTCAACTGGCACGACCTGTGGACCGGGAGGCTTCCGGCCGCGGCAGCCTTGCTCTGGCGCGAGTTCGGCGCCGCCGGTGCCGCCTTTGCGGCGGTGGGACTCGCGGTGCTCGCGCGGAAGCGCTGGCGCGAGGGTGTGCTCATCGTGGTCGCGGCGCTGGGCGTGCTCGCCGTCACGATGTACGTGGCCGCCGACTCCGAAGGATTCCTGCTGCCCGCGATCGTCTTCCTGTGGCCGGCAGCGGGCGTGGGGGCGCACGCCGTGCTGTCGGGCGCCGCGCGTCTGCCGGTCCGGCGCGTGGCGGTGCCGTGTGCGCTGTTGCTGGCCGCGTGGGTGCCGGCGGCACACGTGGCGGCCAACTATGCGGGGCAGGACCACTCGAGACGGACGTTCGAGGACGTCTACTTCGGTGCGCTGTTCGACGTGCTTCCGCCGCGGACGATCGTCGTCGCGGAGGACTACGCGACCGACGAGCACGTCTACTTCGAGCTGTTCGGTCTGGGAGCGGCTCGCGGGCGCGACATACGGCTGGAACAGCTCGAGCCGCCGAACATCATGGCCTGGGCCGCCCGGGGATACGACGTGTTCGCGTTCCCAATCGGCCGGAGCACGCTCGAGGCGTACGGGTTGGTGTTCGAGCCGGTTCAACTGCCCGGATCGTCTGTGGCGCAGCAGCTGAAGTACGTCCGGCGCGGGTTCATCGTGGCGGTGGCGGCAACGCCGGGCGTCTGGGGGGCGATGCCGGCCTCGGTCCGCGATGCGTTCGGCAGCGCGGGCGTCAGGGTGCCCGAGGCGGTGCCGGCGGATGCCGCGCTTTGCGCCATCGGCGTGCGCGGCACAGCCGCCGGGTCGGCGGTGTCGGCACTGTCGCCCGAGGCCCGGGCCGCCGTCGCGGCGGGCCAGGAGGTGGGCGCCACGGGTGTCGCGTCGACGGTCAACCTGAGCGTCGAGAGTTCGGTTCGCGGGGCTGTCGTGAGGGTCAGCGGGAGAGAGGTGCGTCGCGCCTCGTCGGGGCTGATCGTCGTCGTGATGGCGCCCGGAGGCACGGTCGTGTCCGCCGATCTCGTCGGGCCGGCGCCGGGCTTCCGCATTCCCATCGACATGCGGAACCTGCCCGTCTACCGGATGTCGTTTGCCGGCCGTTGCGAGAGCGTCGGCAACACGGGGTGGAAGGACGTCACGCCGGAACTGGTGTCGGGGGCTGTGGTCGCGCGCATCGATAACTACCGGGCCTTTGATGCGACCTTCGATCTGTGGTTCGGGGCTGGCGATGCACGGGATCCGAAGAAGTCCGCCACGGCCGGCTCGGGAACGCCGGTGATGACGGTCGAGGCCTACGACACCACTGATCGCCGGCAGCGGGACGCGCTGACGGGGCGGCTGGACCGGGACGGCGTGACTCCCGCGATCTGGCGGCCCCGCGGACGCTACGTCTACCGCGTGAGCGTGGCGGTCAACGACGGCGGCGACTACTCGACGACGTCGATCGACTTCGGCGGAAGGGCGGCGAACGGTGTGGCGCGGGCCCGCGTCGATCGCAGCAATCCGGCCCGCGGCACCCTCTGCAGTGCGCCGTCCTCGAGATAGTGCGATGACACTGACCGCGGCGGATTGGACGGCGGCGCTGGGGACCGGGCGCGTGCGGCACGAGGTCCCGCTGGCGCCGTTCACCACCTTTGGCGTGGGCGGGCCCGCCGAGTGGCTGATCGAGCCCGCAGACGCGGGAGAACTGGCGAAGGCCGCCGGTGTGGCGCGGGAACACGGCGTGCCGGTCACCGTGCTCGGGGGCGGCTCGAACGTCCTCGTGTCGGACAGCGGCGTGCCGGGGCTCGTGATGCGCATCAGAACGGGCGTGGTCGCGGCGGAAGGCGCCGACACGGTGCGTGCCGATGCGGGCGTCTCGATCAACGGCCTCGTGCGCTGGACGATCGTCCACGGGATGGGAGGCCTCGAGGCGTGGGCCGGGACGCCGGGCACGGTGGGCGGCGCGATTTGCGGCAACGCGCATTTCGGCGGAGAGCTGATCGGAGGTCGCGTCGTCAGCGCGTCGCTGCTCGAGCCGGACGGCGCGATGACCGAGGTGCCGGCGTCCGAGATGGCGTTCGGCTACGATCGCAGCCGGTTGCAGGCCGGCGGCGAGGTGCTGCTGTCGGCGCTGTTTCGCGTCACGCCCGGGTGCGACCCGGACAGGCTCCGTTCGGTGGCGCGCCGATCGTTGCTGCACCGCAAACGCACGCAGCCGCTGCACCTGCGCAGCGCGGGATGCGTGTTCCAGAATCCGGTCCCCGGCCGCGATCGCGTGCCGGAGGGGTGTCCGTGGTCGGCGGGCGCCCTGATCGATCGGGCCGGCCTGAAGAACCTGGCGATTAGCGGCGCTCGCGTGTCCCCGGTCCATGCGAATTTCATTGTGAACGAGGGCGCGGCGACCGCCGCCGACATCCGCGCGCTGGTGCAACGCTGCCGGCAGGCCGTGCTGGCGCAATTCGGGGTCGAATTGCGTGACGAAATCGTCTACCTTGGGAGCTTCTGAGGAGGCGCCGTGTCCACGCTGATTATCGAGGGCGGTCATCGTCTGGAAGGGGCCGTCACCGTCGAAGGGAACAAGAACTCGGCGCTCCCGCTGCTGGCGGCATGCCTGCTGACGGAGCACGAGTGCGTGCTCACCAATGTGCCGCGCATCCGGGACGTTGACGTGATGGCCGAGATGCTTGGTGACCTGGGCGCCCAGATCGACGGCGCGGGTACCAACACGCTCACCGTCTGCTGCCGGGAGGTGAAGACCGACGCGCCGGATCCGGCCAAGGTCGGCCGGCTGCGCGGGTCGGTGCTGCTGCTCGGGCCGCTGTTGGCGAGGCGGGGCGCGGCGCACCTGGCCGATCCTGGCGGGGACTTCCCGACGCGCCGGACGCTGTCGACCCACCTGCAGGCGTTGAAGGCCATGGGCGCCCGCGTCATCGACGCGCCCGGCTACGTGCTCGAGGCGCCGGACGGGCTGTCCCCGGTGTCGCTGTACCTCGAAGAGGCGTCGGTGACCGGAACCGAGACCGCGCTGCTGGCGGCGGCCGCGGCACCGGGCCGCACCGAACTGCGTCACGCCGCCTGTGAGCCTCACGTCGTCGAGTTGTGCGCGTTTCTGCAGCAGCTGGGCGTCCACATCGAAGGCGCCGGGTCGTCCACGATCCGCATCGACGGCGGGGCGCGGCTCGGCGGCGCGGCCCACCGCCTGAGCGGCGACTACCTCGAAGCCGGCAGCTGGGCGGTCGTGGCGGCCGTGACCAGGGGGGCGGCCGTGATTTCGGGCGCGCGGCCGGAGGATCTCGAGCCGCTCGTCTCGGTCCTGCAGCGGATGCGCGTCGAATGCCGGATCGACGGCGATCGACTTGTCGTGCTGCCATCGTCGCCCGCCGGGATCCGCCGCCTTGCGACGGGTCTGTGGCCGGGGTTCCCAAGCGACTTCGTCAGCCTCATCGCCGTGCTGGCGACGCAAGCCTCCGGCCGGACACTGATTCACGACTGGATGTACGAACTGCGCCTGTTCGCCCTGGAACAGCTGAGCGGCATGGGGGCGGATCTCTTCCTGTGCGATCCGCACCGCATCATCGTGACGGGGCCGACCAAACTGCGCGGACGCGTGCTCGACGGGCGGGATCTGCGGTCCGGCATGGCGCTGATTGCCGCGGCCCTGGCCGCCCAGGGCGAGAGCCGCGTCCGCCCGCTCGAAACCGTGGAACGCGGGTACTCGCGGGTCGTCGACCGCCTGCGCGCACTGGGTGCGCGGGTCGAGCAGGTCAACGACTGACGGACTAGACCCGCTCGAGCACCATCGCGATCCCCTGTCCCACACCGACGCACATGGTGCAGAGCGCGTAGCGGCCGCCCGTCCTCCGCAGCTGATACACCGCCGTGGTCACCAGCCGCGCCCCGCTCATGCCCAGCGGATGGCCAAGGCTGATCGCACCGCCGTTGGGGTTGAGGCGGGGGTCGTCATCCGCAATCGACAGCTGGCGTGCGCACGCGAGCGCCTGCGCCGCGAACGCCTCGTTGAGTTCAATGACGTCCATCTGATCGAGCCGCAGGCCGGCACGTGCGAGCACCTTGCGCGTCGCCGGCACCGGCCCGAGGCCCATCAGGCGGGGCTCGACGCCGGCGGTTGCGGCGGCGATGACGCGGGCCATCGGCACCAGCCCGTTCCTGGCGGCCGCCTCCTCCGACGCCAGCAGCAGCGCACAGGCGCCGTCGTTGACGCCGGACGCGTTGCCGGCGGTCACCGTGCCGTTCTTCCGGAACAACGCCGGCAGCCGGCCGAGTGATTCGAGCGTCGCTGACGGCCGCGGGTGCTCGTCGACCGCCACGCGCATCGGGTCCTGTTTCGGCCGCGGCACCTGGACCGCCACGATTTCGTCGGCCAGCCGGCCGGCGGCCACTGCAGCGGCGGTCTTCTGCTGGCTCCAGACGGCAAAACGGTCCTGATCGTTCCGCGCGATCGCACATGCCTCCGCAACGTTCTCTGCGGTTTCGGGCATTGACTCGGTGCCGTACTGGCGCTGCATGGCCTCGTTCACGAAGCGCCAGCCGATGGTGGTGTCGTAGATCTCGGCCTTCCGGCTGAACGGCGCCGCCGCTTTGGGCATCGCGAACGGCGCACGCGTCATCGACTCGACACCGCCCGCGATCACCATGTGTTGATCGGCGCTCACGATCCCTCGCGCCGCGATGGCGACCGCGTCCATCCCGGAACCGCACAGCCGGTTGACGGTCGTGCCGGAGACCTCGAGCGGCAGCCCGGCCAGCAGCAGCGCCATGCGCGCCACGTTGCGGTTGTCCTCGCCGGCCTGGTTTGCGCAGCCCATCACCACGTCGTCGATAGCGCCCGAGTCGAGCGCTGCGGCGCGGGCGACGAGCGCCCGGAGCGGGATGGCGGCCAGGTCATCGGTCCGCACCTGCGCGAGGGCGCCACCATAGGCACCGATGGGCGTGCGGATCGCATCACAGATAAAGGCGTGTCGCATGGAACTCCTCGTTCTTCGTCCGTCCAGTCTACCGGACGGCGGCCGGCGGTGCCGGCGTCTTCGCGGCTTCGAGCGCACTCCAGGCCGGGGGCTTGACGCCAAGCAGATGCTGCACGAAGAAATCGTAGCGCTTGTGATCGCCGTACGCCCCGCCCGAACCGTGGCCGGCGCCCGGGATCACCAGGAGATCGAACGGCTTGTTGTGCTTGATCAACTGGTTGACCACCTGCATCGTGGACGAGGGATCGACGTTGGTGTCCATCTCGCCCACGACCAGGAGGACGTCGCCCTGGAGCCGGTACGCGTTGTCCACGTTCGAGGCGGCGGCGTATTCGGGCCCGATCGGCCAGCCCATCCACTGTTCGTTCCACCAGATCTTGTCCATCCGGTTGTCGTGGCAGCCGGCCGCCGAGACCGCCGCCTTGTAGAACTCGGGGTGGAAGAGCAGTGCGCCGAGCGAGCTCTGCCCGCCGGCCGACGTGCCGTAGATGCCCACGCGGCTGATGTCGTACGCGGCGTACTTCGCAGCCACCGACTTATGCCACACGATGCGGTCGGGGAACCCGGCATCCCCGAGGTTCTTCCAGGCGACGTCGTGGAACGCCTTCGATCGGTTCGACGTGCCCATGCCATCGACCTGGACGACGATGAACCCGAGCTCGGCCTGTGCCTGCATCGCGTTGAACGCGGCGAATGACTTGGGCACGAACGAACTGTGCGGTCCCGCGTAAATGTTCTCGATGACGGGGTACTTCTTCCTGGGGTCGAACGTCGTGGGCCGGTAGATCACACCCCAGATGTCGGTCTTGCCGTCCCGGCCCGTGGAGGTGAACACCTCCGGAGGCTTCCAGCCGGCCTTCGCGAGTGACGCCAGGTCACCCCGCTCGGGGACATCACCGGCGGCATCGCCGCCGGCGGTCGGGCGGACCTCCAGTACGGGTGCCAGATCGACGCGAGAGTAGTGGTCGGCCATCATCGCGAGACTGCCGGAGAAGCTCACCGTGTGGTTCGCATCCGCCGTCGTCAGCGGCGTCAGGCCGGTGCCGTCGAAGTTGATGCGGTAGTAGTGCACGAAGTACGGGTCCTTACCCGGGTACATGCCGCTCGCGCTGAAATAGATCTGCCGCTTCTCGACATCGACGGCCGAGACGCCCCGGACCACCCATGCGCCCTTCGTGATCTGGTTCTTCACCGTGCCGGTCGCGCCGTCGTAAAGATAGAGATGATTCCAGCCGTCCCGCTCGGACATCCAGATCACCTCCCGGCCTTCCTGCACGTCGAAGCGGTACTTCTTGCCGGAGTAGCAGAAGAACGTCTGGCTCGTTTCGGTGATCACGGCCCGGGCCTGGCCCGATGCGGCGTTGACCTCGATGACGCGATACACCTGGTGACCGCGCTGGTTGAACTCGAACGTGAACGCGGAACTGTCCTTCCGCCATTCCGGGCGCAGCAGTTCGTAGGGATTGGGGAAGAGCGCGTTGTCGATCGGCCGCTCGACCTTTGCGGCCACGTCGAACAGCACGGGCTGGTCGAGATCGAGCACGTCCCCAGGCTTTGCGTAATAGCGCGAGGAGTCTTTGGGCTGGAGCTGATCGTCCGGTGACGACTCGACGTAGTGCACCATCCGGCGATAGCCCGGGACCACGCGGTACGCCACCAGCTTGCGGGAGTCTGGCGACCAGCGCAGGGAGTTCAGCTCGTAGCAGTTGCCCTCGGATCCGTCCGTGCTGAGCGCGGTCCACTGGCGGCTGCCCGCCGGGCGGACCACCACGTTGAAGTTCGCCGTGAACGCCTCGGTCCTGCCGTCGGGCGACACGCGCGGCCGGTCGTCCGCCGACGGGGGCGTGCACGGCGGGGCCGGCTGGCGCCGCTCGAACGCCCCCGTGCGATCCTGGCGCCGGCAGGTGTAGTCGGAGAGGCTGCACGTCCAGTTCGCGCCGTCGAAGGTGACGTCAATGGCCCGCTCGTTGTCCGCGAACGTGATGGCGGAAAAGGGCAGCGTGGCCGGACCGATGCCGCGATTCGCGAGCTTCGACAGGGTGGCTGCGAGCCGGGTGTGGTCGAACGCGGGCCGCCTCGCCTTCGTCTCCGCATCGTAGACTACGAACTCGTTTCCGCCCGCCACCGACACGCGGTACCAGAACCGGCTGGTCTTGCCGATCCATCGTGCCGGTTCGGCCATGCCCACCGCCGCCTTCTGGTAGGTGTCGCGAAGTGCGGCGGCTCGCTGGTAGTCCGCGATGGTGCCCTGGGCGAATCCCGGACCGGCAAGCAAGACCGGCGAGAGGGCAAACAGCAGCGCGGTGATCGGTCGCGGAATCATGATGGGCGTCCTCCGGAGTTGGCAGTCGGAGCATTCTACACGGCGTGATGCTGGCGGCGGTTCCGGGGCCCCTTTGGCTACACCGCCGGGAGGGCCCTCGCGAGACCGGCGGCGGGCCGGACGGGCAATCGCGCGCAGCCGTGTGCAATCCGGGTATGGCGGGCCTCTTGGCCGGCCATTTGCACTCTCCCGGCCGGCGGGCGTAGGCTCGCTGGAGGAGAACGTCCATGACCCGCGTCACGCTCGGCCTGACTATCGCGGCGCTGATCCTGGCAGCAGGGCTGCCGGCAGCGGCCCAGACGCGCGCGGCCGGGGTCGCCCCCGGGGGGGGCGGCGACGACCGGACGTGGACGCTGACCATTGCCGTCAGGCCGGATCTCGCCCGCAGGACCGCTGACAGTATCGTTAGATTCGTGAAAGACCCGTCATCCGCGCCGCGCCCGAGCCTGAGCGACGTCCTCGGCATCTTCTCGGCCAGCGTGGCCACCGTGACCCCTGCGGCCAGCAGCGACCGGAGCGGCCCTCAGACGGTTGCCGGACGGCTCGCGGCGTCTGCCTGCACCGCCGCCGTCGGCAAGATCGAGCAGCACGCCGGCGTCCTCAGGGACGGCTACGACGCGCTCGCGTCGGGGTTGCCCGACGGCAAGGTGACCGAGTTGCGGCAGAAAGCGCACGCGGCGGCCGGACAGTTGGCGACCGCTGCGAGATCCGCCATCGATCAGGCCCGCAAGGCGACGGCGACCCGCCAGAAGCAGTAGGATTGCCGCTTGCGTGCTGTTACGCCCGAGCCTTCCTGACGGGTTCGAGAGTCCCGCGTACACACGAAAGGCCCGGGTTGCCCCGGGCCTTCCATGCGAGGTGTTTGGTGGACGGCAGGAGGATCGAACTCCTGACCTCCGCATTGCGAACGCGGCGCTCTCCCAGCTGAGCTAGCCGCCCACTCTATCTATTGATCCTAACATGGGGACGGGTTAGTTTTCCACAGCCTAACTGTTGTCTCAGGCTGTGGAAAACTAAC
>Ga0334722_10006985_pt1 | contig 11043 bp, 8 predicted proteins | sample C3_bottom_MG_FD_207210 | JGI IMG/M metagenome (GOLD analysis project Ga0334722, IMG submission 207210) | Sediment microbial communities from Yellowstone Lake, YNP, Wyoming, USA - C3_bottom | ecosystem: Environmental > Aquatic > Freshwater > Lake > Sediment | place: USA: Wyoming | collected...
ATCCAGTTCCTGGTTCCAGGTAACCCAGTCATCGGCATCAGACTTTGGGTCGAAATCCTGCGGCTGTGACGCAACACCCTGGGGAGAGATGGAAACCTGCTGAAATGACTTCACAATAACATGCCATTCCTCCAGCGAAACCTCATGGACCGGCGGGGCGATCTCGTGGGGACCGGGAACAGGAACCGGCGCAATGATCTTATCCTTTGGCTTTGAGCTGTCGATGGGCGGGTTCGCTACGTACACGGATCCGTCGTAGACCTTGACCATGGCGCTCAGGTCCTCATTGACGTTCACGCGGTACACGGTTCCCCGTACGCCGGCCACCGCATTCGTTGTCCTGACTTCAACGGACGAATCGGGAGTGACCAGTTTTTTTACCTTGGCCCAAAGTTTGCCTGATCCGAGGTTCACGTTGACGTTTTTGCCTTCGGTTTTCCGATCAAAGGCTATTTTGCCCAGATTTAAATGGGATTTTTCAGCAAGTCTCATAACGGTGCCGTCTGGGAACAAGAGTTCCACTCTGGATTTTTCACCGACGCTGACTTCCTGATTTTGTTTGAGCCTGCCCCCTTTTTTCAGTGAAACCGGCGGTTTTCCCGTCGTGAACAACTGTGCCGTTCCTTCAACCATGGTTGCCAGCACATCACCGGCTGAAGAAGCCTGCATTTCAGCCGCACTTACCGCAGAAGTGAACAGTATGACCGCGAACATGAACGCCGCAGCATCGATGATTTTTTTCAACATAGACGTATCCTTTCAGTCGCACCGTCGACCATACTACTGAGCGCCAAGTTTTACAATGTCACCGGCACTGAAACCGGTTCCGGAGGTCGGCGCTGCTATGGAGAGGTCCGCGGAGTCTCCGATATCATTCTGCTGAACAATTGCCTGACCTATCCTGTTCTCGGTTGTTCCCAGCTTCATCTTGGTGACCGGATCAATGATGTCCTTGCCTGGCCTGAACACATCAAGTTTGTCGCCGACGTTCAATCCGCTTTTTTGGCCTGCGTTAATGTAAAGGTTATTGCCGTCGATCTGGGCGACCCTTCCGGCCCATTTCCTTGACCCCAGTTTCTGCATCATGTTGACCATGGCTTTGCTCAGAGAATCTCTGAGCGCCCCGTCACGAAGGTCGGAGTCATAGCTGGCCTTGCTGCCTGCGCCGAGCACGGTCATGACCTTTTTTCGATATTCGCCTGCCCCGGAATCAGCCATGAGTTGGACGCCTGTCGTTGTATCGACAATGCGGTAATCAACGGTCACCCGTGCGATCTGCGTCTTGCTCCTGCCGACGATGAAATCACTGCCCTCTTCAGCTTCGGAATAGGCAGTGACCGCGCCCGTTACGATCGCATTCAATCCTAGTACTTTTCCCATTTCAGCAGCCGTCTCGGGGTTAATAGTACCCGTAGCACCCATATGCTGCTGCGCCAGGATGGATGCAAGGTCCTGCTGGGGAATGACGATGAAACGGTCGGTCCTCTGCAGAATGGTGCCCAGGATGTCCGCGGCAGCTTCACCGATTCCGAGGACGCGCGAAGGGGTTTTGTTCTGGAAATTGACAACGCCGACTCTGAGTTTCGGGCCCTTGTAATCGGACACCGTACTTGACTGGGGAAGTTCTTTTGAGGTCTTGGTCCGGGTGGTATCATCCTTCACCGCGCCAGACATTGATGCACAACCGCCATGGGTACTCAGCGTCAGTACGAGTAATACGATCAACAGCAGACTGTTAGTGACCTGTTTCATTGTTTTCATGATTGTTCTCCCTCTATTTTCGAATTATGCCGTGATTGTAGTTTACTGCGGATTCATCATCAGATCCATGATACTCTGTATTTCAGTATAATCGGTCGGGATTTCAAACATGCTTGCCGCCGGCGTCGCGAGCATGACGTTCTTGAACTCAGTCGTAGTGCGCATGTCATTGTTCTCGATCTCACTCCGGATGGTCATATTGTCGAGATCACGTGCGTTCCAGATATAACCCTCCTGGACCAAACCATCGTTTGAGGTGACGGTTACCTTAAATTTGTCTGATGGGTGTTTGTCAATTACCTCGCTTCCGACCTTGACCTTTTCCACTTTTGGGGCGCCTCCTCGCTTCCCCGGGGCCTGCTCTGTATGCTTTATAAACTTCCTGGCATTTGGATACAAGGTGTAACTAAGCTTTTGGTCGCCCCGCTGCAGCATGGTCACTTTGCTCATGGAAGACGGTATGGCAGCACCCTGCGTCATAGCGCTCATATCCATGTCCATCCGCATCTTGTTTCCTGACTTAGCCACCGGAATCTCCATAAGGTGGGATTCGTTCCTGCTCTTATCTATCGTGGTAGATACCATTACAGCGGAAAAATCCCGTTTTCCGTAATCAAGATATCCGAATGATGGCGGCTCCATCGCTGCGGTCTTGGGCTGCCAAACCTTTGGGGTAGGCGGTGCAGCTGGTGCAGATTGAGTGGACTCCGGGCCCGGGCCCGAGGGAAGGTTGTGGGTAACCCTGCGCGCCAGCTCCGTTGACTCTCGGTCGAGGTGGATACCGACCGCCTTGGTAAAAAGCTTTGCCCCAAGATTGATGGCGGCGGCCCTGCCGATGTTATTTTCATTCATGACTATGCTGTCGATAAGGACCCAAGGGACCTCCTTGTCACGGGCATCGGAGCCGCGCGCAACAGCTGATGCCACCGCGCCTGTTCTTCCGGACATGTGCACTTCGCTCTTGACTCCGAGTTTTCCGGTCCAGACATCCTGGCCGGTCATCGTGTTGACCAGTCTGAACGTTGCCCGCACTTTTTTCACATTATAGACACCGGTAGTAGTTTCATCAAAGTCCATCAGGGTTCCATAGAGAACACCTTGAACACCCAGTTCCTCACCCAGTTTTTGAGCCGTGGTCATGTCCAACTGGCCGCCGAGCGTGATCCCCATACGGTCCCGCAGCACCTGATCGCTTTCTTTGGTGTCCATAACAACATACGCATGCTCATAGAGCATGTCGGACATTTTTTTCCTCATAAGCTCCGGCCCGTCAACATCAGAGGTGTCATTCTTCAGGGGAAGAAGGGCAACCTTCCGAACCGGATTGTTGACATCAAAGTAGCGTGGCATTTGACGCTGCGCAACACAACCAACGGAACCGGTAATAAAACACAACAGAAAAAAAACCGTCAGACCTTTTGGCATTACCAGACTCCCTCTTTTCAGTAAAAAAGCTTCGATGCGGAAAAACTCTTAATATACGATGATGACCCGGCAATATTTCAGAAAGTCACCTTTATTGCCCAGTTCACGGAAAGCCTGGGCATCACCCTGATTGATCACCACATCGGTCCTGGCGCTTCCCGAAGTCCGGACCGCCTTGATGACCGCAGGATTATCCGTGACCCTGAAATTATTGGCCGCTGCCTGAACGTCCCTGGCATAGCCTGCAACACCCTGCTCCACGGCATTCGTTCGTGGCACCACCTGGCCGACATAAAGCTCCTGTCCCTGCTGATCAAGGATGCGGGGCAACAGTGCCGGACGCAGACCCAATCCCCTGCCGTCGATCACCATACCGGTAGCAACACCGCCCTTAAAAGCTACCGTGGCCTGCGCGGGGACCTCAGGTGCAGGCTTTGAAGGTCCAGGCTGTGCGGGTTCCGTCTTTTTCTCGGTCTGAGGAGCCGGTCTCTCCGGTTCAGGTTTCGGCTTCGGAACAGATGGTACCGGAGCCGACGGCGGAGTCGGTTGCTGAGGCTCGGGCTTGATTGGTTCGACTTTTTTCCCCGGGGCTACGGGCGGCTGAGACGGCATTGTGCTTTGAGAGGCGGGTTTGACCGGCGTGTACGGACCATTGACCTTGCCGAATGTTTCCGGCACGATCGCATTCAGGAATTCACCTTTCATCGACAAGACAACAAGAACTTCAACCGAACCGTCTGACAGGTACTGCGTTTTTACGGTCCTGGCCCCTTTCACAATTCCATCCACCTTCGCCCTGATCACGTCGCTCCTGGTCATGAAGTTCTCGACAATGCTCTCGGAGTCAACGCGCACCCCTTTGACCGTCTCAAGGAGGTTTCTGAGCGCAACAACAAAAGCAGCACGTTCCGCCATGGCGCGGGCCTGTGCAGCATTCGCCGGATGAGGAGGAGGAAACCCGAGGCCTGTTGCATATACCTCATTGGTCGTCCAGTTTATCGCCCCGGAACCGGTCCTGTCAACAGCATCTGCAGGGCCGAAGGTTTGCGCGGCAGATATCGAAGCTGTAGCCATGATCAAAATAAAGCTATATGCCAGAAACCGTTCATACATGATCACTCACCTCGCATCGCGGAATAGCATCGATATTCATAATCTGGACCAACCGTTGGAAGTCTCACGATACCGTATCAATAGATGAGAAGTCACCTGACAGCGCGGATCGTCTGTTTCTGTTGCATAAAGTCATTGACTGTTACGGCGCGACAAAATCCATGATCGTTTCTTTTCCAACAACAACCTGGCCGACCCGGGATACTCGTTTTTCTCCCTGCGTATACGAAACAGAGTACTGCCCCGGAGCAAGCCCCTCGATCCGGTACGTACCGTCATGCTCGATGGGTACGCCGTAACTCGTGGCGCCGTCACGGTAGAAAACATCCCCGTCAGAAGCAGGACGGCCGTTGGCATCAACGACCTTGCCCTTGATGACGCCGCCCGGTTTAAGGGTCACATTGAGCCGGTAGGCCTGTGCCGATTCAACCACCAGCTCCTGCGATGTTTTGGCGAACCCCCCGCCCCTGAGTTCGATGCGGTATTTTCCCGCAACAGCCACAGCAGCAGAGTAGCGGCCTTCCGTAAAAGGATAGGGCGTCCCCCGGCCTTCCTTCCAGAGAACAACCGTACCGCGACTGACCGGCGACCCTGCCTGGTCGATCACCCTGCCCGTAATAAGCGCAGAATGCTGAACAGCATCGAACCGTCGCCCCAGACGTTTCTCTTTTGGGAGCGGCAGTTCGTCAACGAGAACGGTTTTGTCCTCCTCGTTGAAGATCGTATAAAAGGTGGCCTTATCGACATCAAGGTACCCGCCATCATATTTTCCAGGCATGTCCATGCCGTCAAGCCGGAGGATGACATGAAAGGGATCTACGAAATTATGGGAATGCTCGGCATCGGAGAAAACCCAGCCGGTATCAGGATAATAGAGCTCCAGGTAGGCATGAAATCCGCCGTCATTTACCTTGACGCCCCAGTAATCCTTGGAGAAGCCCCACTCATATCCGGGAGGGAGGTAACCGTGCGCAACCCGGGCCGGGATGCCTGCGGCCCTGAGCATCGCGACAGCCAGGTTTGAATAGCCGACACAATAGGCCTTCCGGTGCTTCAGGGCTGAGAGCGCGTCGGAAGGCACGGTAATGCTGGTATCAAAGGTAAGGTTATCCGCCAGCCAGGAAAGAACGCTGTTTGCCGCTTCTGCTGCAGTGTGACTGCTTGCCGTGAGCTCCGCCACCAGTCGGATCAGTGACGGATCGTTCGACTGGCGGTCCTTGTCCGGCATAAGATACTGGGACAGGGACTGCGGAACGGCATTGGCCTGGACCGGGAAAGGGGTTTTCGACGTCAGCGGGTGCATCTTGGTCGTGACCTGAACGCGTTTGCTGAACTCATCCTGACTAACCACCTTCTGGACGAACGACTCATTCGAGTAATCCGGAATAAAGGCAACGCCGCGCGGATTCACGATGTCATACACTACGGTATGCTCGCCTTCGAGCACTTTAAGCCCCGCCTCTCCCCTGACGGCCCAGAGGACGAGCATCAGCACAAGCGCTATGCAGATTCTATTCTTGTCCATTTCCTCGACCTGTCGCGTAGTTCCATGTCTATTATAAATGCTACGGATATGATGAGAAGCACGGAACTGCCTGCGATAAGAAAAGCCCGCCCAAACTATAATCCCGGGCGGGCTTTCTGATTGATTAGAATTTCAGCTGATTTTTAAACTCACGTATCGTGAGCAGTGCATCTGCACCAGAAACAGGAGCACCAGGGTTGAACTCACCGGTCGCCTTGTCCGCTTCAAGGAAGCCTCTCGAGGTAGCGGTCATGACGGCGTTAAACGCATAGTGGTCGTTCCGCACATCCGGGAACAGGGAAGTAGCTCCAATATATTTTGTCGCAAGCTTCTCATCGCCCGAAACCTTGATCAGGATGTCCTCAAGCATCAGCGCGAATTCCGCCTTGGTGATGAGTTTGTCCGGCTCGAAGGTATGATTGGGACCGGGTTCAAGACCCCGCACCTGCAGCTTGATCATGGTATCGATGCTCGGCTTGAGCCAGTGATCGGCAATGTCCGTGGCTGCTTCCATTTTTACGGTCTTTTCGGTTGTCATCGCGGTAGCCGTCGCTTCCGTGGGGGCCTTGAAGCTTGTATCAATGGTCTTGGTGCCGCGCTTGGTAAAGAGCTTTTCCAGGTTCATTTCCTGGTCGAACAATGCAGCAATATCCGCCCGGTCGATCTTGTCGATGAGGGCGATCTTTTTGCCGATTACGCTCCCGGGCGCCGCGCGCTGGATCTTCTGGATCAAGGCCCACTCCGCGTTAGCCTCGGCGGTGAAATCCTTGTTCAGGTCAAGCACGGTACGGAACAAACCGGCAGCCTTGTCGAAATCGAACGCCAACTTATAGGCTATCCCCATGTAGTAATGGAGCCTGGCGCTGCCCGGTTCTTTATCATTCGCAGCCTTAAACTCCTTTTCGGCTTTTATGATCCAGTCCTCACCTCGCTGCATGCTCAAGAGGCGGATCATGCCGATCCTGGCTTCAATGCCCTTCTCTTCAAGATCCCTGGCCTTTTCCATGTTGTCAAAGGCTGCTTTAAAATCGCCTTTTTTGCCGAGCGCCAGGCCTTTACCGATATAACCGAGCGGCGCTTTGGGGGCCAGGGCAACGGCCCGGTCAAAAGACCGCAAGGCCTCATCGATCTGGCCGTTGTCAAGATACTTTAACCCGTTCGTGTAATGATACTCCGGTGAATCCATGATCGACGTGGACGGAGCGATTTTCGTGCCACATCCGGTCGCAACCACCGCGAGCGCCGCGAGAAGAATCATCATTCGCTTGAGCTGTGTAAGCATTATCAACCTCCGTATTTATTTATTTGAACCGCGCTAGTCAACCAGTATAATGACACGGCACTTCTGCAGCATAGTCAGGTTCTGCGACGCACTCTGCAGCATCAGAGCATCGGCATTCGAAATAACCGTATCGACACGGGCGTCGCCGGATACTTTCAATGCCTTCACCATCATCGGTTTGTCCGTCACACGAGGGTTGGTCTGGGCGGCGGCAGGGTCTTTCATATAGCCGACCATGCCTTCGCGCACGGCATAATCCCTATTGATCCATGCAGAGCCGTATACTTCTTTGCCGTCCTCGTTCAAGACCTTCGGCGCCATGGCAGGCTTCACATTAAGACCGCGGGCATCGATGACCAGCCCGGTATAGAGCTGACCTGCGGCTGCCGGCGCGCCGGCGGGCGGGGTCATCAGCACGGGTGGTGTTGCTGCTGACTTCGGCAGCAATGCATCGGCAAGAGCGCCCGTAAGCTTCATGCCGACCGTTATCTCAACGGAACCATCGGACATATATTTCTTATCCATGATCATGGCTCCCTGGATAATGCCGCTGACCTCTGTTTTGATAACATCGCTGGTGACCATGAAATTTTCGACGAGCGTTGTTGAGTCTACCCGAACACCTTTGACCGCTTCAAGAAGGTTCCGGTAGGCCACGACCTGGGCTGCCCGCTCTGCCATGGCACGGGCCTGCGCCGGGTTTGCCGGATTCGCGGGAGGAGCACCGATACCGACCGCGGTGATCACTCCGGTCGTGAAATCGATCTTTCCTGTGGTCCCGACAGAAACTTCCACATCTTTGATCGTGCCCACGAGCTGGGCGCTTGCTCCGCCTGCTGCAAGAGCCAGGAGCATTACTACGATGACCAAAACAGTTGCCGATCTCTTCACAGTCATTGTCTGCCTCCTTATAGTAATACCGTATATATTCGCTAAAATAAGCGTAAGAACCTTCGATGGCAGCGAGCAGGGTTGTCTGACTACGTCACTCCCCTTCATTACAATAACTGAACAAAGTATATCCGCATTGATCCGTAAAGCCAAGGTAATATTCACCTATTTCTTATTGAAGTAAAAAATCCATGAATAAGCTAAAACTATACCTAACCGCGCCGTAATTGTCAAGAAAGCACCCGATGTTTTCACACACCAAGTGAAACCAAAAACCATGAACATGGTGCGAACCGTTGAATGCTCAGAGCGCGCGGGCGAGCGTCAAAGCAGTTACCGAGGCAGCGCCGGCGATTTTAAGCACGTCTGCGCACTCATTCAACGTAGCACCCGTGGTGAACACATCGTCAACAAGAAGAAGGGACAAGCCGGAGACATCCAGCGGCCGCCGAAGAGCGAATGCGCCGGCAACGTTCCTGATGCGGTCATCGCCGGATAGCTCCACCTGCGGTCTCGTCGGCCGTATCCTCCAGAGATTGTCATAGCAGAGCAATATATCGCCGGCCATACTGAGCGGATGGGCAAGAAGAAGCGCCTGGTTGAATCCGCGCTGCCTGAGTCTCGAGCTATGGAGCGGCACCGGCATGATGATGTCGATGGTGGTCAACACGCGGAGATTCCCGCACATCCAGGCCCCGAGCGGCTTGCCCAGTGCCCGACAAGGCCGATATTTGAACTGGTGGATCGCCTCCCGGAGGGAACCCTCGAAATATCCAACGGACAATGCCTGGTCAAAACGCGGTGGCTTCAGCCTGCAGGTATGGCACTCGTGGGCCGGGCTGTGGCTCAAAGCTTCGGGGGAGTCAAAGGGCTTGCCACAGGAGGGACAGAACGGGCCGGGGAGCACTGAAAAATCGCTCCAGCAGGCGGAGCAGAGGAACGGGACCGCTGAATCCTCGATTGGAGAACTGCAATAGGCGCATGATGCAGGCAATACAAGGTCGAGAAAACGACGGAGCAGATGCATGATCTGCACTCCTCTCGCGCGAATCGTTGAAATCGCAGTGCAAAGTGTAAAGTGCAAATTTCAAAGTGCAAAGTCAGGTACGGCAAGCGTCATTGGTTTTTGCATCAATTTGCACTTTACACTTTGCATTTTGCATTGGTTGAGACTTTCAGGCCGCGCTATATTGTGAACAATATAACGACAACGCAACTTACCCGTCAGGCAGTTTCAGAAACAGGAAAAGTCGGAATAGACATGCCTTTTTATGCGTCAAGAATTAGACTGCTGCCTGTCATTTCTTCCGGTTGTTCTATTTTTTTAAGAGCGAGCATTGTCGGCGCAACATCGGCCAACAGGCCCCCCTCTTTCAACAGCACCTTCTCCCCGACCAGTATAAAAGGCACCATATTGGTTGTGTGTGCGGTAAAGGGTTGTCCGTTTTCGGGGTCCTTCAGTTGTTCGACATTCCCGTGGTCGGCAGTGATGGCCACCACCGCTCCCGTATCGTGTGCGGCCCGTAACACGCGACCCAGACATTCATCCAATACTTCGACCGCCTTTACGGCAGCCTCCATAACCCCCGTATGGCCAACCATGTCGGGATTGGCAAAATTTGCCAGGATAAAACCGTACTGGCGTGACAGAATGTTTTTAACGAGTGCGTCAGTCACCGCTCTCGCGCTCATTTCCGGTTTTTTATCGTAGGTGGCCACCTCACGGGGTGACGGTATCAGGATACGGTCCTCAAGGGGAAAGGGTGCCTCCTCCCCGCCGTTAAAGAAGAACGTCACATGGGCGTACTTTTCGGTCTCGGCGATGCGCAGTTGCCGCACCCCTCGCGCACTTAGGACCTCACCCAAGATGTGGGTCAAACGCATGGGCGCGAACGCCACTGGGAGGTCGAACGACTCGTCGTAGGTAGTGAGACAGACAAAGGTTGCGAGCTTAGGCGTTATGGAGCGGCTGAAACCCTGAAACTCGGCTGCGGTGAGCGCCTGGGTGATCTCACGGGCGCGGTCAGAACGGAAATTGCAAAAAATGACCCCATCGCCGTCCTGTATGGACCCGATCGGCTTATGCGAGTTTTTGTCCAGGATCACGGTGGGAATCAGGAATTCGTCGGTTTTGCCGTGTTCATAGCTCTGTTGCACGGCTTCGGCTGCGGAAAATTGGCGTATCCCCTCTCCCAGGACCATTGCTTCGTATGTTTTTTTAACACGGTCCCAGCGCTTATCACGGTCCATCGCATAATACCGTCCCGAGACGGTAGCGATCGCCCCGATACCGATCCTGCTCAAGTGCTCCTCAAGCGCACTGATGTAGCCCAGAGCGCTCGAAGGAGCTGTATCACGGCCATCGAGGAAGGCATGGAAAAATACTTTGGTGATACCCTGGGACTTTACCAGGTCACACATCGCATACAAGTGGTCCATGCGACTGTGCACACCGCCATCAGAGAGCAATCCCATGAGATGGAGCGAACCGTTGCTCTTTTTCACGTGCTCTAAGGCAGAAAGGAGAACCGGATTCTTGAAGAACTCGTTGTCCCTGATCGCTTTACTGATCCGCGTAGAGTCCTGATACACGACCCTCCCGGCCCCAAGGTTCAAATGGCCGACCTCGGAGTTTCCCATCTGGCCTTCAGGCAGCCCAACAGCTTCTCCTGACGCGCGGAGCGCGGTATGCGGGTTTTCCGACAGTATTCTCTTATAGACCGGCGTCTGCGCCGAAGCGATGGCATTACCGTCGTTATGAGCGCTGATACCCCATCCGTCGAGCACGACCAGAACAACGTTTTTGTCTTGCATCAGATCTCCTCAATGAGGCGGGTTCTGAACAGCAGCGGGGGAAGTTGCAAGGAGCGTGGCAAATCTGTCCGTCAAATAAGCTAGTACACTGTAAACTTAATTCGCAATAGTGCAATAAAGCCTGTTCATTTTATTTCGGGCGTCGGTCTTTGTAAAGTTCCAAGAGATACCGGCCTTGAGTCGATTACGTCGTTTCGTCCAAGCATTCACTTCTGCTGCGAGTGTTTGCATC
>Ga0334722_10006986_pt1 | contig 11040 bp, 9 predicted proteins | sample C3_bottom_MG_FD_207210 | JGI IMG/M metagenome (GOLD analysis project Ga0334722, IMG submission 207210) | Sediment microbial communities from Yellowstone Lake, YNP, Wyoming, USA - C3_bottom | ecosystem: Environmental > Aquatic > Freshwater > Lake > Sediment | place: USA: Wyoming | collected...
GTTACTAGGTCACCCCACCACTGACATTGTTTAGCTATTTGACTGATCAATAAACATTAGAACCCAATCCCTATTAAGACCTTGCTTTAATTACCAACTGGCAGTTAACCCAATGGGCCTGATTCCCTGATAGTTATCTTTAACTACTGAGGTAGTATAACATACTCGAGGAAGTTCTGACAAGTATTTTTTTAATATTTGTTTAATCAGTAATCGCCTCAAATTGCCTAAGTTGCATTAAAAATCCTATCATCCAGCTTAACCCCACGCAGCAAGCGGTTCAAACGAAGAACCATGACAATTCTTTTGGGTAGATCCAGGTCTGCATACTGACCCCGTATTTATGCTTTAGGATTAATCAAAAAGAAAAAGAAGGCGCGTTGTAAACCAATCAAGAAAAAAGGGGGGGCCAGGACCCCTCCGTCTCGGCGATATAATTAGAGTGAACTCGGCAAAGTAGCAATCTTCGGCATCGTTGGGGGTCCGCTCCAAACCATCCGACGTGGGGGAGTTTGGAACGGTCTAACTTATCACGAGCTTCTCTAAAAACAACTGGCGCTGGGGGAAACGTTCCAGGAAGGTGTGCTACAAAAGAGCCCGTGTCTTTGGAGTTTTGCGCGGGTCGCGGTAGTGATCTTCCGCCAGAGTGATTGAGCTTTTCCTCGAGCTCAAGGGGTGACTGGCAATAAGCTTCCCTTCTTGTCCTGGCCGAATCCTTTTTCGGCAATTTGGTCCTCGTTGAAAATTTCAAAAGGAGATCAATCAATTGAGAGGACGACATGGCGGATCTCGCGTCGCCTCCAGGTGTAAACCACATGGACACGGCCGGCATAATCAATGACGGCGGCCGGATACGAGAACTCGCCGGGTCCAGTCTCCAGAATGAGCACCCGTTGCCAGTTCTCGCCACCGTCACGGGAAAGTGCCACGGTGAGCGGGTAGCGCAGATCCCACTGCATTGGATCACGCCCCCGGTCCGTGTCGTTAAACACTAAGAGCATGGCACCGTCCGGTAGGACTACTCCGTCGATAGCTGAATTGGGATTGGGTAAAGACGTCGGCCGGAGGCCATGCCATGTGTAGCCACCATCAGGAGACTCGACCCGCCAGACGTGGCCTTCCTTCGTCCGCATCAACATCAACAAGCGATCGGCCGCCAAAGGGAAGAGGCTGCCCTGGATGGCTGCCACGCCACTGCTCTCGCCGATTGATAGATCATCCCACCGCCATGGGCTCCCATCCAGCGGGATGCGGGTAATACCGCAAGTCCAACGCAGCTCGTCATATACAGGAAGCAAAAGCTCATTTCCCCAGCGTATAGGCTTGTTACGTACAAGCAAGCCGCTCCGGTCCAAGAGCACTCTTTCGGGGCCCCAAGTGCGGCCACCATCTTCGCTAACGCGAGCGCAAGGCTTGCCACCTGTGCACCATGCTCCCCAAACGCGAAAGTATATCAACCAAATCTTGTCTCCGGGACCTAAAAAAAGGACAGGATTGCCGCAAGGATGTCCTTCAGCTGGGGAAACGAGCACCGGCGGCCCCCAGGCCGGGGCACCGTTGGACAAGCGGGCCAGGTAAATACCTGAGTCGTCCAGGCCCTCAGCAGTACCGCCAAACCAGGCCGCCAGAAAGTCACCATTGGGTAACGGCAAAATAGTGGAACCGTGGCAGAACGCGGTAAGGCAGGGATTCGAGGCGGGCAAGGAATGCTGAATGTTAAGCATGGTCACCTATCCTTTCACGCCACTTGAAGTTATGCCCTGAACGAAGTAGCGTTGCAGTATGAGAAAGGCGAGCAACGCCGGCAGCGTAGCCATCATCGCCCCGGCCAGGGGCGGACCATAGGCGGGCGCAGAACCGCTGGTGCCGCTGCTGGCACTCATGAACTGCGCCACCCCCACCGGCAGCGTCTTCACTTCATCTGAGTTGGCAACGATGAGGGGCCAAAGGAAGGAATTCCAACTCGAGACAAAGGTGATGGCTGCAACTGCTGCCAGAGCTGGACGCGCCAGGGGTAGGATGATCGCCCACCAGACCAGAAAAGGGCTAGCCCCGTCAATGTAAGCCGCCTCCTCCAGTTCCTTGGGTATGTTGGCGAAGAACTGCCGTAACAGGAAAACGCCGGTAACATTGGCGCAGGTAGGCAGGATGAGTGCCGTATATGTATCCAGCCAGTGAAGTTGGGCCATTAGTAGAAAGAGGGGCACAATACCCACCTGGATGGGAACCAACAGCATTGATAAAATCAGGTTGAAGATAAAACGCCGTCCGGTAAACTCAAAACGGGCTAGGGCGAAAGCGGCCATGGCGTCTAAAATTACCACCAGTGTCGTGGCAGCCAAGGCTACCCATAGCGAGTTAAACATCCACCGGAGAAAGTGAAATCGACTCAGGACATACTGGAAATGCACCAGGGAGAACGTTTTCGGAATCCAGCGTGCTGGCTGCTGAACGATTTCGTACTCGGGTCGAATGGCGTTCGTAGCCATCCAGAATAGAGGTATGAGGAAGATCGCAGCCGACAAAACCATGAGCGAATAGTAAATCGCGTTGGCTAACCACTTGCCACGACCGGCCATTTTTATTACACCTCTCGTCGTACAATGCGGAACTGAAGCCAAGCGAAACCGATAAGAATCAGGAAGACGATTACTCCGATGGCAGAAGCATACCCCAGATTAAAGTGCTCGAAGCCCTGGACATAGAGATATTGGACCAGTGTTAGGGTTGCAGTGCCCGGACCGCCGCCGGTCATCACATAAACCTGGTCAAAAACCTGAAAAGCATTGATAATCGTCAGCATGACGACCACAAAAGTGGTCGGAAGAAGCAAGGGCCAGGTAATCCGGCTAAAAATTTGCCAGCCGCCGGCCCCGTCAACCCGTGCAGCTTCGTAAAGCTCTTCGGGAATGTCCTGTAAGCCAGCAAGGAAGAGGACTACATTGAATCCCATCAACCACCAAAGCGTGGCGATGGCTATGGCCGGCATGGCGGTGTGCTCACTGGTTAACCACTGGATGCGGGGCAGATTGAGCCGCACCAGCCAGTCGTTGATCAGCCCAAAATTGCTGTCGTACATCCAGTTCCATATCACGCCCACTACAGTCGACATAACTGCATAAGGCGCAAAGACAATGGTGCGGGCTATTTGGCGCCCTCGCAGCTTTTGGTTGAGCAGGAGGGCTATGGCCAATGCCACGAACACCTGTGCCGGTGCCGAAAGAAGCAAGAAATAGAGGGTGTTCTTTAAAGCCGTCCAGAACAAACGGTCGTGAAGCAATGTTTTATAATTCTCGAGCCCGACCCATTTCGGTGTCCCAATGATATGCCAGGTCGAAAAAGAGACCCCCAAACCGGCCAGAGAAGGGCCGAGACGGAAAGAAATGAAGACAAGCAGGTATGGGAGCAGGAAGAGGCAGGGCGTGAAACAGCTTCGCCTGGACATAATGCGCTCCTTGTCAGGTTTGTCTACAGTGACTAGAGTCAACCTCTGGCTTTCCAATTTACCGTATATGCCCTCTTCGGGGGTCTACACCGCGACCCCCGAAGAGGATTGCTCTGTCATCCTTCGAGCGCAGATTTTGGAGGAGGCGTCCGCTTTCGAGAAAAGCAACCTCAATGGTATCCTGAGTGATTTATGGGGAGCCAAGGATGCTATCGAGTCCGTCACGCAGGATCTTATTGACCTGGTTTGGTGGTGCGTTCTTCAGCATTGCCGCCTGAGCGGCCTGAACGATTGGAGAAGTGGCAGAAGCTGAGAAGGCTTGCGCCTCTTTAACGAGACCAGGTAACATCACTACGTTGGGCAACTGGGTGGTAAAGCCGCCGCGGCCTTTCAACTTCTTGAAGTCATCAGAGCCAGAGACAGAGAGCTTGGCCGGAATATTGCCCGACTTGGCCCAGAGTTGGGCGTTCTGTTCCAACCAGACAATAAATTTAATGGCCGCATCCTGTTTTTCTTTGTTCTTGTTGACCGGAAGAGTTAAAGTGTGGCCACTACCCCACACAGCTGGTTTGTCGAAAACGGTTGGGTATGGCGCCGTGTCCCAGTTAAGACCAGGCTGACTCTCCAAAGCAGGAAGCTGCCATGGGCCGTCAATCAACATGGCTACCTTACCGGCGCGGAAGTCGTCAAAGGGCTTTTGCTCACCAGGTGGCACAATCCGGTATTTGAAGATCAGGTCTTCTATAAACTGCCAGGCTTTGACGCCCTTGGCGTCTTCGAAATCCGTCTTTTTGCCGTCGGCTGTAAGGAGATGGTCACCCTGCTGGTTGATCAGGGCATACCACTGGAAGAAACCGTGGTGGTTGAAGTTCATCCCGAGACCCCACTGCTTAACATTACTGGCATCAAAGCCGGGGTCATTTGGGTGCTTGCCCTTGGCATCGACCGTCAGCTTGATACCGGCGTCGATCAATTCCTTGCCTGTAGCCGGTGCCTTGGTGATACCAGCCTGCTTGAAAAGGTCGGTGTTGTAGTAAAGACCGTGCATGTGCATATCCAGGGGGATACCGTAGAGCTTGCCTTTGTAGATATTGCTGTTCCAGGCGGGAGTCGCGAAGTCTTCCTTCTTCAAACCGTTCTGGGCTATTATGTCGTCCAAAGGTGTAAGCAGGCCTAACTCTACGAATTGCGGGATATCCGGCCCGTGCATAGCCAGGATATCCGGCTGGTTGCCAGCCTTGGAGGCAGTGATGAACTTCTCAAACAGAGGCGTCCACTGCTGCGTTTCCAAAGTAACCTGGATGTTCGGGTTGTCCGCATTCCATTTCTTGACGATATCTCGCATCACATCACCGTCAGGACCGGTCCAGCCGCCCCAAAAAGTCAGTTGGACAACTTTTTGTTCGGGTTTCTGTTCCGCTGCGGGAGACGGGGAGGCCGTCTTACCACCGCACCCGGCGAGCACGGTGAGTATGATCACCAAGGTTGCTGCCAAGAGTGCCGTCTTCCGTTTCATGGGTGCGCACCTCCTTAGTATTAGTGTGTCTTCAATTTTGGCATCAGGTCGGGGAACTCATTACCTAGGGCAGTCAGCCCTTGACGTAGCACCGTCACCTCCTCCTCGGTTAACCTGGGCCGCGGCCAGCGAGTGGTGCCCACTGGCACCCCGCGCAAAGCCAGGGCCTCCTTGAAATACGCGAGATGAGCACCGTCCTTCAGCAGCCGGCGTAACCTATTTACCAGGCGTTGAAAACGCCTCGCCTCGACCAGGTTTCCGGCAACAAAAGCATGGTAAAGCCCGACGAGGATCTCGGGAAACGCCGACGCGTTCCCGGAGACCATTCCATCACCACCAACGCTAAGGCTGGCAACAGCCAGGGCATCAGAGCCATTGAGCGCGTTGAGACCGGGGACTGTCTCCAGACAAGTCGTGAAGAACGTTAGATCTCCACCCGAATCCTTTATACCCACAACATTCCCGCACCGCTCGGTAAGCTTCTGTAACACAGCAGGCGTCACGCTGTTACGGGCATTGGATGGAATGTGGTAAAGCCAAACAGGCAATTCCGGTACGGCTTCAGCAACGGTAGTAAAGTGCGCAAGCAGGGCATCATCATCCAAAGCGTAGTACCAGGGCGTCACTATGGCAACGCCCGCGGCTCCAACCTCACGGGCATGGCGGGACAAAGATACCGTGTCAGCTGTGTTCATGGCGCCAGTGTGAACGATTACGGGGAGCGTCGATCCTAATTCCTCGGTGGTGATCTCAGCCAGACGCCGCCGCTCGGCACCGTCTAGAGCAGCAAACTCGCCGGTGGTTCCACTGACGAAGACTCCACCCAACCCCTTATCAGCCAAGAAACGGCAGTAAGTGCGTAAGGCCCCTTCATCTATGGCGTCACCAGAGGCGCTCATGGGTGTGATCATCGCAGCTACAGCACCCTTAAGCCTGATCCGCTTCATTGAATTTCCCTCCTAACGACAGGAAACAACTGCCTCAAGCTTGATAAAAATCACATCCCGCCACCATACAGAGGGCCAAAATTTTGGCAGGCCCTGTAGTCGGCATCAACTGAATCTATCGAGCCAAAGGCGCCCCACGCACTCGGGCGGAAGAGCCTTTCCTCTGGAACGTTATGCATGCATACGGGGATGCGCAATATTGAAGCTAAGGTGATAAGCTCTGACCCAATATGGCCGTAACTCAAGGCAGCGTGATTGGCCCCCCAATTGTTCATAACTGAATAAACGTCCTTGAAGGGGCTCTTGCCAGTAAGAATGGGTACGAACCACGTCGTGGGCCAGGTAGGGTTGGTCCGTTCATTAAGGAAGTAATGAATTTCCTCAGGTAGGTCTACACTATATCCCTCCGCAATTTGCATTACAGGACCCAATCCCTTGACTACATTTATCCTCGACATCGTCACCGGCATACCACCTTTGGTGAGGAAGCTAACTGAGAACCCGCCGCCTCTGAAATATTCCCTGACGGCCGGATGCCAGGTGGCAGCATTAAGACATTCTTGGACCTCTTCCGGAGTAATCTCCCAGAAGGGTTTCATCGCTGGCTGACCCGCAATGGATTGCTGCCCTGTGCCGTCCAATGCAGCCGCCCCCGAATTAATCAGGTGTATTACACCATTGGAAGCGATTCCGGTCAGCTCTTTACCTGTAACCCTCTTTACTGCTTCCGGGCTCCAATACGTCCGAACATCTGCAAAAACTTGTGCCGTATTGGTCAATAGGTGGCCGAATAACATGGCCGCAGCGTTCAGGCTGTCATTTTCTGTGGCCAGAATAAAAGGCTCACGCTGACCGTTCCAGTCGAAGGATGAGTTAAGAATAGCCTCCGCAAAATCGCCGTTGGGAAAATGATCAGTCCACTGCCTCTGGCCCTGGAATCCAGCGGCAATGGCATTGTGCCCTTCCGCTTCTTCAACGTACCCTAATTCAGCCAATCTGGGATTCCCGACCATAAGATCCCTAATGATAAGGGTCATTTGAACGACGGTTTCCCATTCCCTATCTTTCCTGTCCCTCGATGCCTGTCGCTCCGTCGGATTGGGATCTCTTCCCTCTTTACAATTCTGTTGTACCCAGGCCAGTGCCCTTTTGTACTCTTCCTCATCGTAGATCTTTTCTTGGATCCTCCGCACCAGCTCTGACATGTCCACGTATTCGACCCTCATCCCCAGATAGCTTTCAAAGAAATCCGGGTCTACTATAGAGCCGGCTATTCCCATGGAAACTCCACCTATCGCAAGATAAGATTTCCCCCTCATAATGGCCACAGCTAAACCTGCTCGGGCAAATTGCAGGAGTTTCTGCTTCACATCATCTGGAATAGTGGTGTCCCCAGCCTCTTGAACGTCCCTTCCATAGATGCTAAAAGCAGGCAAGCCTTTCTGGTTGTGGGCGGCTAATGCTGCTGCAAGATATACTGCTCCCGGCCGTTCCGTACCGTTAAATCCCCAAATGGCCTTGGGTATGTATGGGTCCATATCTATCGTCTCTGACCCATAACACCAGCTGGGCGTTACCGTGATGGAAACCCCTACTCCTTCTTTGGCAAACTTCTCGGCTGTTCTGGCGGCCTCAGCTACGCCGCCGATCGTGGTATCGGCAATAATACATTCGACGGGCTGCCCGTTTGGGTATTTTAGATTTTTAGTCAACAGCTCAGCAACAGCTCTAGCCATCCCCATCGTTTGTTCTTCTAACGACTCCCTTACCCCACCACGCCGGCCATCGATCACGGGGCGAATGCCTATTTTTGGTAAGTTCCCGATCAGCCTGTAGCCCCCTTGTTCTACCATTATCCTCCTACTCCCCTTCTCTAAACTTTTCGTTCCGTCAGCGTTCCTCAAACTGAAGATGAGGAAGCATCTTGAGCGCTGCGCAGCCGTTTAAGGGCCTTCATTATCTCCTGCTCTGTTTCTCCAAAATATCTATGGAGAACCCGGTACATTTCATATAACTCTCTATATCGCTTCCTGAACGCCGGTCTGGGTTCAAAAACCTTTCCCTCAACCCGACCCATCTTTTTGGAAGCCTCGATTACTGAATCGTAACCGCCATTGCTGGTACCTGCAGCAACAGCCCCCAAAACAGCGGCGCCCACTGCAGAGGCATGGGAATTGTCTGATCTCTTAAACGGTAAGCCTGTAACGTCAGCAAACGTTTGCGCTACCAGGTCATTGGTAGCTAAGGTCCCGCAACCATATAGTTCTGTTACAGGTATTCCGTTCCCCGTAACATTATCGATGATCATCTTGGTACCGAAAGCCAGGCTCTCTATTAAAGCTAGATAGATATGTTCGGGTTTGGTTTTTAGAGTGAATCCCGCTATTAGCCCACTTAAATCGGCGGTCGCCAGAAAGCGGCTGCCATTCCACCAGTCTAAGGCGACAAGACCACCCTCTCCAGATTCTATCCTGAAGGCTCGCTCAACCAAAATCTCATGGATACTCACATCCCTGGCCACCGCCTCTTGCTTGATCTCTGCCGGTACCATGTTATCGACAAACCACGCCAGCATATCGCCACCGGCAGCCTGACCAGCTTCGTAGCCAAAAAATCCCGGCAGGATACCATCTTCTACTACCCCGGCTACCCCAGGAACGAACCTTTCTTCTGGGGATACAAACATGTGACATATGGATGTCCCCATCACCAATACCATTTTCCCAGGAGCAGTTACCCCCAACCCCAAGACCGAAGCATGAGCATCTATTATGGCTGTAGCCACCGGAGTACCCGGTTCAAGCCCTACCTGTTGGGCAATCTCTTTAGACAATGTCCCAACCCGAGTTCCACTGGGGTAAACCTCACCCCTTAATTTCTCATCCACAAAGTTTTCCAACCTGGGGTCCACAGACGCCAGAAATTCTTTGCTGGGATACCCTTCCTTTTTGCTCCACATGGCTTTATAACCAGCACAGCATGAGTTGCGATATAGGTTCCCTGTCAGCTGCCATATAATCCAATCCGCGGCTTCCACAAACTGGTCTGCGGCCTCGTATATCTCGGGGGCTTCTCTCAATATTTGTAAAGCCTTAGGCAACACCCATTCCGAGGAAATTTTGCCTCCGTAGCGCTTGAGAAACAGCTCGCCTCTTTGTTGTGCTAGATCACTAATATAATCGGCTTCCCTCTGGGCAGCGTGATGCTTCCACAGTTTTACCCAGCTGTGTGGATTCCTACGGTACCGCTCATCCCAGCACAGGGGCTGACCATACTTATTTACTGGAAGCATTGTACAGGAGGTAAAATCTATTCCTATACCAACTACCTGCTCAGGAAGAGCGTGGGCTTTCTGAATAACCTCCGGTATCCCTTTGGTCAGCACCTCCCAATAATCCGCCGGATCCTGCAGGACCCAGTCAGGACCTAATGCAATACCTGTGCCCGGCAAAAAAGAATCGATGACGCCATGTGGATATTTGACTATCGTTACTGAAGCTATATCCCCATCCGAGGTCCGCACCAGGATAAATCTAGCAGATTCCGTTCCGAAATCGATCCCGAGGCTATATCTGTCCTTCAATTAAGGATGCCTCCCTTGCTCAAAGCAGCCTCATTAGATGCCTCCAACCTTCGTGGGGGTATAGAAGAACCTCGAACCACCAGTTCTGGTTTCAAGCGGTACATCTGAGGAAAGTCGCTTTTGTCGCCACTCACTCGTTTATATATCAAATGGGCAGCTGTCTTACCTATCTCTTCCATAGGCTGGACCACTACCGTCAGAGGTGGTGTGGATATCCTGTATATCTCCATGTCGTCAAACGCCACGATGGCCAAATCCTCTGGCACCCTGATTCCAAGTTCATTTATAGCTAACATGGCACCTATGGCCATATAACAGTTAGCAATGAACACTGCTTGGGGTGGGTCAGGTAAAGCCATTAATTCTTTTATCAAAACATAGCCGCTCTGACTGGAAAAATCTCCTGTGCGGATTAGTTCTTCCGCTACCGGCAGATTGTAATCTTCAAAGACTCGTAAATACCCACGATATCTCTCTTCTCCGGTTGTCACCTCTTGCCGTCCATTTATCACCCCGATACGCCGGTAACCCATTGTTACCAAATGCTCTACGGCCTGATAAGCTCCATTAACGTTATCAACCAGGACGCTATCAATTTGCATGTCCTTCACTAACCGGTCAACCAAAACCACTGGAATGCCCTTATTCCGCGCTTCCACTAGATGCGCCGAAGAGTTGCTCGTAGCTACTACTAAAAGGCCATCCACTTGCCTTTCCACGAGCATCTGTACGCGCTCTATTTCGCGGGTCAAATCCTCATTGCTGTTGCAGACAATCAAGTTATATCCATAGCGGTTTAAAACCTCTTCTACTGCTTCCGCTACCCGCATGAAAAAAGGGCCGAAGTCAGGAACAACGAAACCGATAATCTGCGTCTTCTGCGTTTTAAGGCTACGCGCGACCAGGTTTGGCCTATACCCCAAAGCCTCCATAGCGGCTAAAACCCTGTCTTTTGTCTCCTTTTTTACACGTTCTCCGTTCAAAACTCGGGAAACAGTAGCCGTTGATACGCCTGCCTTTGCTGCCACATCCTTAATTGTCGCCATCTTTGTTTTCCCTTCCACTAATCGCCTTCTGTCCTTTTAACGGCGGATTCTTTAAACGTTATCTCTTTATTGCGCCCAGGTTAGTGTAATCGTTTACTGTCGCAAAGTGTATTCGACGCGTCATTGCAAGATTCCTGCTTGGGTAAAGAAAAAATTTCAACCTCTAATGGCGTTATTTAGTACCATATACTTACATCGCCGCCTATTTTAGTGTCTATTTCTTGTTAACGTTTACATAGCCTCTCGGCGTCAGGAATAGAAGTGTTGAAAGTGCCCGTGTCTTGTTCACCGGTAATCGATTTCCACCAGAAATATATAGAGATAGCAAGCCGGAAAACTAACGCTAATTCCGAAGGAGAAGTTTTGATGCGGAATCTGCTGGTCACAAAATGCGGGGATAGCGATGATCATTCCGATTGCAGCCGGTGCGGGGATATGATAATGGTGGATAATAAGGGATATTTTCCGTGAGGCAGAAGAAACGCATTGGCATAGGGAACGTT
>Ga0334722_10006987_pt1 | contig 11040 bp, 14 predicted proteins | sample C3_bottom_MG_FD_207210 | JGI IMG/M metagenome (GOLD analysis project Ga0334722, IMG submission 207210) | Sediment microbial communities from Yellowstone Lake, YNP, Wyoming, USA - C3_bottom | ecosystem: Environmental > Aquatic > Freshwater > Lake > Sediment | place: USA: Wyoming | collected...
GTATCAATATTAGCACTCCAATTGGTAACCTTGGTAGCCGTATTATCAGTAATAGATTGAACACTAGTACTCGTAGCTTGCATGACAACTTGATTTATCCCCACACCAGCAGCAGCTTGGAAAGTAGGATCAGAACTAGCTCCATTTGAAGTGAGAACATATCCAACAGTACTTGGATTAATAGATCCAACAACACTAGTCCCTTCACCAACCAAAACATTATGAGCAGTCAAACTAGTCCGTCCAGTCCCACCATCAGAAACAACAACTGGTAAAGTAACTCCACCAGGAACAGCTTGAAACGTAGGATCAGAACTTGCACCAGTCGAAGTCAGCACATACCCAGAAGTCGAAGGGTTTATAAGTGCAGGTGTAGAAGCTCCAGCACCTGCCAAGATATAATGAGCAGTCAAACTATTAGCTCCAATCCCACCAGAACTAACAGCAATGGGTGTACTTGCAGTAACTGTTGTAAACGCTCCACTTGCAGGAGTACTTGCTCCAATGACAGCATTCAATCCAGCATCATCAACAGTAGCTCTTGCAGTTCCATTGGTAATCAATCGAATATTCTTTCCACTCCCCTGTTGATTAATATCCAATCCAAAAGCACTTGATGCACTCCTGACAATCCCTCGTCTAGTATTCCCACTTCCTGACATTACAACTTCCATCAAATCACCCTGATCATTCTTGCCAGCAAATCCAGCTTCTGCACTTGCAGCATTACTAGTATTTTCCTGAGTACTTTCCAACAACCCATTACTTGTAGAACTTAAAGCCATGGGTGTACCATTATAAACCAATTCCAAAACTCCACCAACAGTTTCATTAACCGGAGACGTAAACATTTGAGGAGCAGTCATTCCCGTCACCGTACCTGCAGCACTACCAATAGCACTAATGGTACTGGTCCCACTAACACTACTAATATTAATATTCGTCCCTCCAACAATCGTTTGAGCAGTAGTCGTATCACCGTTAATACTAGTTATTCCACTCCCACCACCAGAACCTTCTTCACATGCTCCCTCATTTGTTTTTCGACAATCATCAATTCCAGAATCTGTTTTATAGGAAGACATTATGTACGTTGTTACTAGTAATAACACATATAATGAATCATGAACCTTATGGAATTCTTCATCGCGGTCCATTCACCACCTCCACCAGTCAAGCAGATCCTCTTCTTCAAGGAAATGCCATTCATTGGGTTCTCTCCAAAGAAGTCTATGCCACTTTTCCCCGACCCATCATTGAGGGATGGGAATTACAACCAGCCTTATCCACGTACGACATGGCAATCTACTCCATGGCTACGTTCACCATTATGGCCTTTCGGGGCACCGTGAATCTTGCTGATTTCCGTGACGATATCACTCTCTCACGTCCAGGAGGAGAAAATTCAATTTCCAGAACACAACCAGGCATCGAAGCAGCTCAGTATATTCTTTCTCTAGGTCAATCCATCCAGACAACAGGGCATAGTTTAGGAGGAGCAGTGGCTCGAAAAGTAGCTGAAGCATTGCAACTCGGCTCCGTCACTTTTAATTCTGCAGCCCCACCTTCCAACCCAGTTACAACCGCGCCAGGAGAAATAGATTACCATATCGCCATGGACGTTATTTCAGCATGGGCCCATCCATCCATTATACGAATTGATAAAGGAATTAGACCAGGACTCAACCCTGTTTCCACAACCAAGGCTCATACGTTGGATTTATTTTCAAATGAACGAAAAGGAATTATTATTACAAACAATCAAGAAGACGAATTATGGAGAACATGGTTTTATAAATTACCCCGTCTCGCACAAAAAACATTTCTTTACTTTATTCAGACCAAGTCTCTTCCTCTTGTGTAATAATAACTGTTTCGAGAACAATGGTTTCGATAGGATCAGAATTTTTACAAAAAAATAGTTGACTAATAGCATTGGCCTTGCAATCACTCCAAGCCAATAATTCCGAAATGATTAATAGCATACCTAAAATGATGGATACAATGTTATATATACTTGTTAAATCGTCCATAATATATGCTTTTACTAGTAACTACCACACTATGTCATCTCATTTCAAATGGTACCCCTCAAGTGAAGAAGTCGTTGTACCCTGGAACGCCCGTTATTCGTTTCCTTCTCAAGCCAACAAGGCTGTTAAAATTACTCCCAGAATTCCACCAAAAAATGGTGCTACTTTTCTCCCAGGTCAAATTATTCGTGTGGAATTTCCTGCTCAGGGGTATGTCAATCCTATCAATACTACGTTTGAGTTTGATGTTACCCTTCAACCGTACGCAACAGCTGCCAATGAAATTACTCGTTTCCAAAACAATATTCAATCCATTTTTAACCGTGCTCGTTTACTGTATGGGGCCACTCCTTTGGAAGATATTATTAATTACAATATGGTGGTCAGAGCTCTTACTGAATGGACAAGCACCAATCAAGTGGGTACAATGGATCAAACTTCCATTAGTGAAGGTATTGGCGGAGTCACCTTTGGATCCGATGGAAGTGCCACCACTGCCTCTGTTCAAGGATTGGTCAATGTAAGACAAGCGTACATTCAAGGATGTGATAATTCTACCATGACCACTGCCCTTAATTTATCCAATGGTATTGGACCAGGAATGGTTCCCAATAATATCCTTGGGACTGGTTTAACCACTCAAGGAACGAATCGAAATTGTACTCGTCGGTATCAAGTTAATTTGGCATTTGGTCTTTTGACCCAAGATAAGCTTTTACCTGTTAAATTTATGGCCTCTCAACTAGCTATTGAATTAACTCTTGAACAACCCAATGCTTGTATCTTTACCCAACCAGGGGGTGCTTCCGGTACTATTCCAACCTATGGAGTGACCAATTTTAATATGATTCCTGAAATTTTGGAATTTGACGCAAGTTACGATGCCATGTTTTTAAAAGGCCTTCAAGATGGAGGCGTTCCCATCAAGTTTTCATCATGGCATACATTCATCTTTTCCACCGCCGCAGCTTCCAATGTTAATCTCCAAGTTCAAGAACGTTCTAGATCCGTCAAAGCCTTGTTTGCTCTTCAAAGACGCCAACCTTATCTCATGACTACGGATTCAGGAGCAACCTTTTTTGATACATTTAATTCCACTTCAGGTAATAATACAGGATCCACCATGAGCAATTACCAATGGAGAATTGGTGGTCGTTACTTTCCATCCCAACCAGTTCAAAATAGTATTACATTGGGAGGTACTGTTACCAATGGTGGATGTGAAGCTTATGTTGAACTTCAAAAAGCATTAAATGTAGTGGGAGATTACCGTCTTTCCACCTCGGTCAATGTTTTGCGATGGGGTCTTCCAGCAGGAACAGCCGCCATCACTCCAGCTAGTGGAACAGCTACCAATCATAATGAATTGGATTATATTTGCAATCAATCAAGATACTCTTCACTCACTGCATCCAATGGCGTTCCATCCTACGCCTATGTTTCTCAAGCAGCAGCCAATGCTACTGGAAATACTTTTTGTGGAAACGTTGGATCTGCTTGTTATGCATCGGCTATTGATTTGGAAACAAGCAATGGTATTGAAATTTCTGGTCTTAATGCAGAAGAACAATCAGATATTGCTTTTATTGCCAATTGGTCTGGCGCTCAAGCTTCCAACTTTAATATCGAAGTCTATTCTTATTACGATGCCATGATTATTTTAAGAGAAAACAATGTATTGGAATTAATACAATAAAATGTATGTTTTATATAGTAACAATGGCTTTACAATTACCCATCTACGATGCAGATACATTTTGTTTAATTGGGTATACACCTGTTTTTGACGATGAATGGAAATTCAAAGAATTGAATCAGTACAAGTGGCATCAAAAAGCTGGGAAATTGTTTGCAACCAATGACAATGGAAAAACAATTTATTTTGAACCTACTCCTCCTGTTCAAAGTAAAGTTGAAGTGGACGTTGAATTTGATGAAACACGTCCAGGATCACCGTTTAAAAAAATGTACTCAAAATATTCTAAATAAAGTATGCTTCTACTATTAATAATGTCGTTTGGTCTATCTGATTCTCTTGAGTACACTGAATTTGAATTTGATTCTGAAGATGCTTCGGAGTCTTACAATTCAACTTATTTATACACTGATTGGCCCGTCTATCAACTTGGAAAACCTTTGACCAATGTAGCCGCCCTAAAAATTATCGAGGCACAAATTCCTTTTACGTATTATATTTTCAATTCAACCAACAATACGTTTTTACTGTCTGAATCGGATGGAGGTGGAAATGTTACGGTCACCATTCCTGTTGGAAACTACGATTCTACCAGTATTCTTGCAGCCATGAATACAGCTCTCAATTCTGTCTCTGCCAATTCACATACCTACACCACAACTTATTCTGCACTTACTCAAAAATTAACCTTTACTTCCAATGCCGGGACTACCAAAACATTTACCTTTACATTTGGTAGTGGACTCAATGATCCTGGGTATACCAATCCAGTGCTCTGGCTAGGGTTTTATGGGGGAGCCAATACATCCACAACCGCTCAAGTGTTGGTGGCTCCGTATGTGATTCAATTAACAGGCGCCAATTATATTTATGTCAATTCCAGATCGCTCGGATCACTGATTCATCTTTATCTTCCTGGAAATGGGGTTTTAAATGTAGCCCAAGCGGGTGCTGATGGTCCTCAAATTGCTAAAATTCCCATCACATCTCAACCTGGAGGAGTTACCTTTTGGCAAGATCCTGTTCCGCAAATGTGGTTTGATGTAGGCAATACTCAATTTGGAGGAAATCTAGATTTTTACTTGACGCTTGGAAACGCTCAATATCAAGTTCCTTTACAATTGAATGGCGCTTCTTTTTCATTAAAACTAGGAATATTATCCAACACATCTTCTCATAATTCATACTTGGGAGGAGGAAAACAAAATGAAAGAGTAGTGCAACGAACATGGCCTACAGGATCTGCCATGCAGTTTTAATGTCTGCAAGTACTAGTAAATGGCTGCTTTATCATTATCACTTGATGCACTTAAACCACTTAATCGATGGGATTACAGCTCTATTCGTCCTGGAAGTGTGGGAAGTGTGGGTGACTGTCTTATTACTGAACGGCTTAAATCATCTTTGCCCGGCGATTTTCGTTGGGATCCACATACATTTGGAGCAAAGGAATCTAATTATGGATCGAATGTTAGAAACGGTTCAAAACAATCTTATTCTTCAGGAGGAGGTTCCTCCAGAGTTTTAGATTCCAACTGGGGAGGAAGAAGACGTTTTGAAACCAGTCACGGTTGGAGATACCAGGACGTGCGCGTTCCTGATCGACGTCTTGAACCTGTTCTGGGAGAAATGCCTCAATATAACTGGCACAACAGAATTGCTACTGTCAACAATGCAAAAAGCACAGGATCCATGTTTACTGTGCCTAGAGGAGGTGTTCTTGAGGGACCTTCAGGAGTTGTACGAGGAGGAAATATGCCTATGGTAACTGCTGTTATCAGTGGGGATGTCACTGCAGGATTTCAACAACAAAGCATCAATGCTGGTCCACCCTTGACAGCTCCTAATTTCAAACCTCAGAAATCAAGTTTTGGAGGAGGAGGTAGAAATGAAGAAAATGAACGTTATACTATGAGCAGAGGACCTCCGGGAAAAATGAAGCGTTAATATATGCAGTGATTATTAAATGTCTAAAGTGTATGCCAACTATTCTTTGGGCGCTGGTCTCACGTTTCAACAAGGACCTTTTAAATATAAAAAAAATGAACAAGCGCCAGTTCAACGCGTGCCTTGGAAAGGAGGAGGCGTGGCTTCTGGAGGCCAAGGACATGCTGGGCATGGCAATTACCAACAGTGGATGAATCCTGCCAGCTTTCCTATGGAAATGGTTCAACCACCTTTGCCTACTCCTTCTCGCTTTGCATCCATTGTATCAACCCAAGATATTTTCGAACCGTCCACTCATAAAGGTCCACCTGGAACATTTCAACCCTCTCAAACAACAGGTCAACCGCCTCCCCCATCAGGTGCTCAAAAACCAGGTCAATCAATTTTTTATTTTAAGTCTATTGAAGAACAGGAAACAGATACACAAGAACCTATAGGAAACACACCAGTAAAAACTGAACAACCCACCATTAAACAGGAAGCTGCTGGTCCTTCGGTAGTTCATTCTGGAAATCAAACCTATGATTACGATGAAGCTCCTCCTGATAATATTACTCGTCATCAATCAACAGAAGGATTTGGTCAACAAACAGATCCTGCTTCCGTTCGTGATTTTAATCAACAAACAATGGTAGTGGATGAAGCCAAATGGGCAGATCGTTTGGAATCGCTTATTTATAGTTTATCGGATGTGAATGCAAATTTACGTGCCGATCTTGCTTCCATGACAGCAGAGAGTCAAACCAATGTGGCCATTCAATTAAGACAACAACAAGTCATGAAAAAAATTCTTCAGCATTTTGGTGTTGAAAATATCCCAGAGTATATTAGCATTGTTGATTTTGAACAAGCCTTGATCACGTTTGGAGCTGAAGGAAAATACGCTCATATGCTGATTGGAGAACGACAAGCTTTAGAAACCTTTGGTCGACATTTAAGAGAGTATACTGCAAAAGAAGAAGAAGAATACAAAGAGTATCTAAACCTAAAAGCTGAACGAGAAGGATTTGTTGAAGGAAGTCGAAAACGTAGAAAATCCATTTATGAACAAACGTTGGAAACAGCTCGCCTTCAGAATAGAGAAAGAACCCAAACACCTTTTATCCTCACCCCTTTTGTTCCTACGTCTGTAGGAAACATTCCTCGTGCTCCTCCTCCTCCTTCTCGTACCCCTGTAGGAAGAATTTCCGCTACTGCTCCTCTTCCTACAAGTTCCATCTATCCCAGTGTGGTGAATCCAGTCCCGGCTACAGCACCTCACCGTTCCATTTACCCCCATGTTGATCATGCAGGTGGGGTGCCTACCACGGCTGCTGAAATGAGACAAGGCTGGTTAACTCGGTTGGATATGGAAAGAAATAAACAAATGTTTCCACGTGGCAAACCAAAAAGCGGTTACTATAAAGGAGGAAAACCAAAAAAATCAGAAATGAAAGAAGAGTATCCGTTTCCAACACGCAAAAGCAAACGAAAATAACCTCTCATAAAATGTATGACATGACTATTATACTAATGCCTATTTACGAAGCGTCTTTTTTAGGTGAACCTCAACCCATCAAAAAAAATAAAAAAAAACCAGTGACTCCTACAGAACCCGTAAACGTTAAAAAACGCACGAAAAAAGTTAAAGAAGTTGAAAAAGAAATTGAAAAAGAAATTGAAAAAGAAATTGAAATTAAAGAAACAAACCCTGCTCCCTATGGATTAAACAAACGCGGAAAACCCTACAAGAAACAGCAAAAAGCCCCTAGTACTAGCTCTGAAACAACCCTTGTTGAAAAAGAAGTTGAAAAAGAAGTTGAAAAAGAAGTTGAAAAAGAAGTTGAACAACCAAAAAAGAAAATCAAAACAATCAATAAAAAAATTATTGTGGATGGAAAAACTGCTGAAGAACCTCCCCTTTGGTTCAAGTCATACCTTCATACTGAAGCCAAACGCCGTAATGCTGATAAACCAAAAGCTGAACGTTCTAAAGCCCCTATCGTAAAACATGAGGCTGAAGTAAAAGCACATGAAAAATGGAGTGATGGTTTAGTCAGAGATCGTATCAACAATGAAGTCAATTCACACATGGGGCGCTTGTACAGCCAAATTTATGGAAGACGATTTTAAAAGTTTAATAAATTTTATATATTATTAGTCATATTTCTCTATAAAAGAAAAAACAAAAATTCAATTTTTTTAATTTTAATGAGTACCACTAGCTTAAAACAAATGTGCAGTCACTGTAAAGGAGGCATTGTCTGGTTACCTGAAGGAACTTATAAATTATGTACCGTCTGTAAAGGAAGTGGATGGGTATAATTAGTTTAATAAAATTGTTTAAACTGATTTTTGTGTGTTTGTTATATTAAATGAAAAGAAAACATTTTATGAACCCTAAAGTGGTGCCCCTTTCCAAATCCACTCCTATGGGTATTCCATGGGCAAAAATTGGAAGTGCTGCCTTGCATGTAGGAAAAGCTATTTACAATCATCCTAAAGTTCAAGAAAAATGGAAAGCTTTTAAAAAAGATAAAAAGTTGGAATGGTTGCCTTTTGGAAAAAAACCTATGCCACGCCGAAAAGTCATGGGAAAGGTGAATAAGCATAAATATAAAAAAGGAACCATGATGATTTAAAGTATGTAAAGTATACTAATGAAGAATCAAGTGCTCAAAGTTAAACCTGTGCCTGTTCCTCCAGGCTACGATCATCCTGAACCACCGAATCCAGTGTTGCCCAAACATGAATTCACTATTGGCTTGATTGCTCCCAAGGTAAAACATAAATTCTCATTTTAGGGAGCTGGAAAAACAACCTTGATTGCAAATTTACTTTATTTTTACAAGGGTTATTTTCACGATATATTTGTGTTTAGCCCAACAGTGCTTTCCGATGAAAAATGGGATTGGATTAAAAAACAAAAATTGCTGGCTGAAAATGTAGGGCTTAAAAAATGGATCAAGGAAGAAACACGTAGACGTGAAGGTGCCTATCAGGATAAAATTGTACAAGATGCTCCTCTTGGAAGAGAATTCGATACTGCCAATACCAATAAAGTAGAAGAATTTGATGGTGTCATACCAGAAGAAAATTTTTATCATCAGTACACTGAAAATGATTTGGAACGTATCTTGTCCAAACAAAAACAAATTGTAGATGCTTTGAAAAAACATGGCCAGCCAAAGTATTTGGCTGATCGAATCCTTTTTATTTTTGATGATCTTGTGGGAAGTACTCTTTTTAGTATGGCTCAAGATAATTTATTCAAAGGATTTAATACTCGTCATCGCCATTACTCTGCCTCTGTTATTATGGTAAGTCAAGGGTACAAGGAAATTCCCAAAACAATACGCACTAATTGGACAGCTTTGATTCTTTTTGAAATTGCTAATGATAAAGAAGTACTGGTCATTTACGAGGAAAATACAATGGGGTATAAAAAGGATGTGTGGCTAAGTATGTTTGCTCATGCTACTGAAGGCGATTATAGTTTCATGTACTTGAACTCAAAAAAACCAAGACATTTACGATGTATGAAAAATTTCGATAAAGTTATTTTTTACAAGGAATAATTTTATTCTTCTTTTGGAGTTTCTTTTGGACTATCCAAAAGTTTAATCTCTTCATCTGAATCACTAATAGGTTTACGTTTACGTATTTTCTTTTTCTTTTCTTCCATAGTATTAGAAACCATATAAATACCCTTATATAATATATGTTTGTTCTAGTATGACTAATCCACCTCGTGTTCATTTTTTTACTACTCCACGAAATCAATTTTCGTATAATAAACTTTATACTCCTCCAAAACAAGAAACAGATTTAATTGCCAAATTTATTGAGCTGGGTTATGCTCCTGTCGTGGATTCACTTCTTCCTTGCCCACCTCTTCAAAATGTGCGTGGGCTCTATTGGTGTATAGGAGAAGCGGAACTTTCATTTACAAAAGCAACCGCTCATGAAAGTATCAATCCTTTCCTTCTCATCTACTGGTATGGTCCCATGTCATGCAGTGCACTCGAAGCCGCACGACAGTTCTTTTCAGATTTGCTCGGACTTCGTTTCAAACGAAAAATTATTACTCGACAAATGTCAAAAATGCTGCAAGGAAATTATTTTAAACCAACTCCTCCTCAACCCTTGTTATTCGCCAGTGTTGAAAGGCATGACTACGTTGAAACCTTGTCGGATGGAAGAATTGTCGTTAATAGAATTAAAGGAGGAGACTTGGCAGAATCAGTTAATGAACTCGTTCACGCATGTCAAGTCGAACTTAATAAATTGGAAGGTCTTGTATCCGCCTAATTGTTATTGTAAGCATTGTTTATAATAAAATTTTTTTATTAATAATTAACAAACAATTGAAACATATCATGGTAATCATTTTTACGACTTACTAAATATTCAAATGATCTTTCTTGAGGATAATGTTCTGTTTCTTCTTCGTACATGAATACCATTTGTTTGTATACACCATTAATGTAAAATGCAAATGTATGTTCAAATATTTCTGGAAGAAATGAAGTCATCATTGGTCTTTGTTTAAAACGTTCTTGATGGTAACGTACAAGTGCCATAAAGTGTTGTTTGCGTTTATGTTTGAGAATCATTCTCCAAATTTCTGGTGGAAGCATTTACTATTTTTAATTTTTTATTTTTACTTTATATACAAAAATGTGGCTGTGTTTAAAATGATTTTTTATTACTAATTTTTTTTAACTCTTTTTGGAGGGGATTCTTTTAATTCTTCGTCTTCTAACATGTCAAAGGTTACTTTAATAAATGAAAAATAAACGCCACATTTTTTATTTTCGTTTGAAACTGAAAACCATGCCCCTACTTCAGTATCAATTTCAACATTGGTTCCCTTGCATAAATCATCGTTTGGTTTGCTTGGAAACATTTTAGGAACAGTGTTGCAACGATACTTGTTCTTGTTGTCTGTATCAATTTTCATTTGAGGGTACCATTTGCTTTTAAAAAAAATATTTTTAATATCCCATGTTTCATCAACTTCCTTGATTCCTGAAATAAGATCAACAATACCGTTCATGTTTTCCATAGCTCGATCAGATACATCAACACCCAACGAATGACGTGTTCCCCATTCACTTTTCTTGATGGAGATTCCACGCGATGTAAGTGTTCCTTTGACTTTGATACGTAATGGTTTTTTGCCAATAAGAAAATCACACACAACCAATTCTGAGGAAGTATCTTCAGGATCTAATTTGGCTAAGGATCCTCTAAGATTTTTTGAGATTTCTTGATCAATAGAAATAGTTGCTAAATCAAGTGTTTCAATGTTTGACATTTTTGATACTTTTTTTTTAAATCTTGATGTTATTTTATAGGGCAAAAGTTATTTAATTCAATAAT
>Ga0334722_10006988_pt1 | contig 11039 bp, 7 predicted proteins | sample C3_bottom_MG_FD_207210 | JGI IMG/M metagenome (GOLD analysis project Ga0334722, IMG submission 207210) | Sediment microbial communities from Yellowstone Lake, YNP, Wyoming, USA - C3_bottom | ecosystem: Environmental > Aquatic > Freshwater > Lake > Sediment | place: USA: Wyoming | collected...
AACATCATTTTGAACCTAAAAAAGATGATGGTTTTCAGACTGAAGGATAACGGGTCTATTCGACCCGTATCCGGGCTTTCAGCCCTTAATTTCAACCCTCCGGCTTTAGCCGGTGGTTGTTTAGTTAGGTTTCGCGGGACAGAAAACGCAAAAAAAAAGGGGGAATCGAGATAATCGATTCCCCTTTTTTGTCGGCCTGTTTTTTTCAGCTTTTTCCCCATTTCCCTTGGATACGGCGCACCGCTTCCTGCACGTTTTCTCGAGAACCAAAGGCGGAGAGACGGAAGTAACCTTCTCCGCTGGGCCCGAAGCCGCTGCCTGGAGTGCCCACCACATGGCATTCATTGAGCAGTTTGTCGAAGAAATCCCAACTTGCAATACCACCTGGCGTCTTCAACCATATATAGGGGGCGTTCACTCCGCCGTAGCAGGTGATGCCTGCCGTTTTCAGGCCTTCCAAAATGAGGCGGGCATTGTCCAGGTAAAAGGAGATGGTCTCCTGCACCTGGGGCCAACCCTCGTCGGAGTAGACTGCCGCCGCAGCCCGCTGGACCGGATAGGAAACCCCGTTGAACTTGGTGCATTGCCGGCGATTCCAGAGCTTGTTCAGGCCCACCTTTTCGCCGCCAGCGGTACGGGCCATGAGCTGCTCGGGCACCACGGTCAGGCCGCAGCGTACCCCCGTAAACCCTGCGGTTTTGGAAAAGGAGCGGAATTCAATGGCGCAACTCTTTGCGCCCTCAATCTCGTAGATGGAGTGGGGTATCCCCGGTTCGGTGATGTAGGCCTCGTAGGCTGCGTCAAAAAAGATGATCGAGCCCTGGGCATTGGCATAGTCAACCCAGGCCTTGAGCTCTGCCCTGGTCGCTACCATGCCGGTGGGGTTGTTGGGGTAGCAGAGATAGATGATATCGACCTTTTCCTTTGGGATGGCCGGGGTAAAGTTGTTTGCCTCGGTGCAGGGCAAATAGACCAGCCCTTCGTAGTAGCCTTTTTCGTCTGCCTCGCCGGTCCGGCCGATCATGACATTGGTGTCGTTATACACCGGATATACCGGATCGCAGATGGCGACCTTGTTTGCCAGGGCAAGGATATCGAGGATATTGGCGCTGTCGCATTTCGAGCCGTCCGAGATAAAGACCTCCGAGGGCATGAGATCCACACCCAGCGGCTTGTATGATTTTTCAATGATGAGTTTGCTCAGCCAGTCGTACCCCTGCTCCGGTCCATAGCCGTGAAAGGATTCTCCCCGGGACAGATCATCAACCCCGTCGTGAAAGGCCTTGATGACTGCCGGGGCAAGCGGTCTGGTGACGTCGCCGATGCCAAGGCGGATTACCTTGGCATCGGGATTGGCGTCGGTAAAGGCTTTTACCCTGCGGCCTATTTCCGGGAAGAGGTAGCCCGCTTTGAGTTTGAGATAGTTTTCATTTATTAAGGTCATGTTTCCTCCTGCGTATTCAAAAAACGTACATCCGAGAGTAGCTGTATCAAAAAAAATCCTGCCTTGCAAGGCAAGGCAGGATTTCCAAACAGGACTTGGTCAAGCCATGTTTTATTTTTTTGTCGGCTCCAGAGCCTTGGCCCGGCCTTCCAGGAACTTCCAGCCTTTTTCCACGTCCTTCTGGCTCATGGCCATGAGTTCATCCGCATGTTCCGGATTCATCATCTTCAGGGCACGGTAGCGGTTCTCGTTTAAGGCGTATTCCGCAAAAGGAATGGACGGCGCCTTGCTGTCGATGGTCAAGGGATTCTTGCCTTGCTCCTCCAGTTCTGGGTTGTAGCGGTACAGGGGCCAGTGGCCACAATTCACCGCTTTCCTCTGCTGGTCAAAGCCCTTGGCCATGTTGATGCCGTGGTTGATGCAGTGCGCATAGGCAATGATCAGGGAAGGGCCGTCGTACGCCTCGGCCTCGGCAAAGGCCTTGACCACCTGGGTCGGGTTGGCGCCCAGGGCGATCTTGGCCACATAGACGTTGCCGTAAGTGGAGAAGATCATGCCGATGTCCTTTTTGGGCATTTTCTTGCCGCCTGCGGCGAACTGGGCCGTGGCTGCGCGCGGGGTGGACTTGGACATCTGGCCGCCGGTGTTGGAGTACACTTCGGTATCCAGGATCAGGACGTTGACGTTCTCGCCGGAGGCAAGCACGTGGTCCAGACCGCCGTAACCGATATCGTAGGCCCAACCGTCACCGCCGAAGATCCAGACGGATTTTTTCACCAGATAGTCCGCCACGGGCAGGAGCCGTTTGGCGATGACCGATTTGCTGCCGGTGAGCGCTTCTTTCAGCTTGGTAACCCGACCGCGCTGGGCCTCGATTTCGTCCTGGGTTTTTTGGGGAGCGGAGGTGATCTCGTCCGCCATCTTCTTGGTGATGATTTTTTCCGCCGCCGCCTTTTCCAGCAGTTCGGTGGCCTGGGCCGCGAATTTATTCGCGGTGTTGCGCATGCCAAGGCCGAATTCGGCGTTGTCCTCAAACAGGGAATTGGCCCAGGCCGGTCCGCGGCCATCGGCCCGCTTGCAGTAAGGGGTGGTGGGCAGGTTGCCGCCGTAGATGGAGGAGCAGCCCGTGGCGTTGGCAATCAGCATCCGGTCGCCGAACATCTGGGTGGCGAGCTTGATGTAGGGCGTTTCGCCGCAACCGGCGCAGGCGCCGGAGAACTCGAACATGGGCCGGAGCAACTGGCTGCCCTTGACGGTGGAAGGATCGATTTCCTTATTCGCGACCTCCGGCAGACTCAGGAAATATTTAACATTGGGGATTTCCTGGGTGCGGACTGTCTCGTTGTTTTCGATCATCTTCAGGGCCTTCTCCTTGGCCGGGCAGGCATCGACACAGAGTGTGCAGCCGCAGCAATCTTCGGTGAAGACCTGAATGATGGTTTTGTTTCCCTTGAACTGGGCGCCGACAGCGTCGACACTCTTCATGCTCTTGGGCTGTTTCTTGAGATCGGTATCCTTAACGATTTTCATTCGGATGGCAGCATGAGGGCAGACCAAGGAGCAGCGACCGCACTGGATGCAGTTGGCCGGAATCCACTCGGGCACGTGCACCGCGATGTTGCGCTTCTCATACTGGGTGGTGCCGGTGGGCCAAGTGCCGTCGCAAGGCATCTGGGAGACCTTGATCTGGTCGCCCTTGCCCTCGATCATCTTGGCGGTGACTTCCTTGACAAAGGCCGGGGCGTCAACGGGTACGACGGGCGGTTTTTCATGGCCGTCCGCGGTCTTGGGAATCTTGACCTCGACGATGTTGTTCACCGCCACGTCCACCGCGCCGTAGTTCATGTTGACGACCTTGTCGCCCTTTTTGCCGTAAGTCTTCTTGATCGCGTCCTTGATGGCCTTGATGGCCTCGGCCTTGGTGAGAATGCCGGAGATCAGGAAGAAGGCGGTCTGCATGATCATGTTGATTCTGGCGCCCAGGCCGATGGCCTCGGCCAGGGTAATGGCGTCGATGATGTAGAACTTGGTCTTCTTCTCGATCAGATCCTTTTGGACCACGGAGGGCAACTGCTTCCAGACCTGATCCTTGTTGAAGGTGGTGGTCAGAAGGAAGGTGCCGCCGGTCTCCAGATTGCCCAGCAGGTCGTACTTGTCAAGGAAGGTGAAGTTGTGGCAGGCCACGAAGTTCGCCTTGTTGATCAGGTAGGGGGCAACGATCTTGTTTTTGCCGAAGCGCAGATGGCTGGTGGTGATGGAACCGGACTTCTTGGAGTCGTAAACAAAGTAGCCCTGGGCGTTGTTGGGGGTCTCGGTGCCGATGATCTTGATGGTGTTCTTGTTGGCGCCTACGGTGCCGTCCGCGCCCAAGCCGTAGAACATGGCGCGGTAGACATCCTTGCCTTCGATGTCGAAGGAGGGATTGTACTTGAGGCTGGTCTTGGCCACATCGTCATCGGGCCCTACGCAGAAATTGTTTTTGGTTTTTTTGGCGGCCATGTTGTCGAACACCGCCTTGACCATGGCCGGGGTGAACTCGGCGGAGCCAAGACCGTAACGGCCCCCCAGGATGCTGGGAGATTTTTTGAGGGTGCCAGCTTCCACCGCCTCGCCGATTGCGGCGCGGATGTCAAGATACAGGGGCTCGCCGGCAGCGCCGGGCTCCTTGGTGCGGTCGAGTACGGTGATACGCTTGACCTTCTTGGGCAGGGCCTTGATGAGGGCGGCTGAGTCAAAGGGACGGAAGAGACGGACAACGACCAGACCGAGTTTCTTGCCTTTCTTGGCCAGATGCTCAACCGTGGCGGTAACGGTCTCGGCGCCGGAACCCATCATGATGATGACATCCTCGGCATCCGGAGCGCCGTAGTAATCAAAGAGGTGGTATTTGCGGCCGGTGAGCTTGGCGAACTTGTCCATGGTCTTCTGGACGATGGTCGGGGTGGCGTTGTAGAACTTGTTCACTGTCTCGCGTCCGGTGAAGTAGACGTCGGGGTTCTGCGCGGTGCCGCGCATCATGGGCCGGTCCGGAGAAAGGCCGCGCTCGCGGTGGGCGAGGATCAGATCTTCGTCGATCATCTTGCGCATGTCGTCGAAGGTGAGCTGCTCGATCTTCTGGATCTCGTGGGAGGTGCGGAAGCCATCGAAAAAGTGCATGAAGGGAATGCGGCTTTGCAGGGCGGCCTGGGTGGAGATCAAAGCCATGTCCTGACATTCCTGGACATTCTGGGAGCAGAGCATGGCCCAGCCGGTCTGGCGGGCGGCCATGACATCGGCATGGTCACCGAAGATGGAAAGACCCTGGCAGGCAAGGGAACGGGCCGTTACATGGAAGACGGTCGGGGTCAGTTCGCCGGCCAGTTTATACATGTTGGGAACCATCAGGAGCAGCCCCTGGGAAGCGGTGAAGGTGGTGCAAAGCGCGCCGGTGGTCAGGCTGCCATGCAGGGCGCCGGCCACGCCGCCCTCGGATTGCATCTGGGTGACAACCGGAATGGAGCCCCAGATGTTCTCCTGCTTGGAGGCTGCCTTGGTGTCGGATTCCGCCGCCATGGGAGTAGAGGGGGTGATGGGGTAGATCGTGATGATCTCGCTGGTGGCGTAGGCCACATGGGTACATGCCTGATTACCATCAATGGTGACCATTTTCCGGGACATAGACTCATCTCCTTCCATTCTGATTGGGTTTATAATGGTGGAAGCCGTCGTTAAAAAATAACTTGAACGATTGTTATCCCGCGAACGGCATAAGGAGCCGTAACGAAATGGTCAAGACAGTACAGGTTGTTTTTTAACGGCTCCTAAACTTTCAGGGCCGCACCCCTTTGTGCGTGGGGCAGAAATGGTGCAGCCAAAATAACGTTGTTTTGACAGCGAAAAACTGAAATTGCAGGCAGCTCTTTACGTATAAATACGGGGGGTTAAAAGCATCCAGTCATCTGCTATTCTTGCTGAACTGAACAACTTAAACGAAGTTTTAAAGAATATCCAGTTTTTATTTTACCGGCTGGTTTTGCGTGGTTTTCATGATCAGTTCCTGGGATTTGAGCAAGACCTTGGTGTCCGGCGGCACGGACTGGGTCAGCCAGGTGTTGCCGCCAATGACCGATCTGGCGCCGATGATGGTGTCGCCGCCCAGGATGGTGCTGCCGGCATAGACCGTGACATCGTCTTCAATGGTTGGGTGACGTTTGCTCTGGCGGTCAAGATCGCCGGAGTCGTCCCGTTTGAAGGACAGAGCGCCCAGGGTTACGCCTTGGTAGAGCTTGACGCGCTGGCCGAGGACACTGGTCTGCCCAATAACCACCCCGGTGCCGTGGTCGATGAAAAACGAGGCGCCGATGATGGCGCCGGGGTGGATGTCGATCCCGGTAATGCCATGGGCGTATTCGCTCATGATGCGCGGCAAGATGGGAACCCCCAAGGTGTACAGCTCGTGGGCAACCCGGTAAACCATGATGGCGTAAATGCCGGGATAGCTGAAAATGATTTCATCAAAACTGCCGGCAGCAGGGTCGCCCTCATAGGCCGCGCGTACGTCGGTGGCCAGGATCGCCCGTAGGGCTGGCAGCGAGTTGATGAATTTGAAAGCGTTTTCCTTGCCCGCGTCTTCGCAGTGCTGGCAGCTGGTGCCATGGCGGAGACACTCGTGCCGGATGGCGTTGGTGATTTCGCGGGTCAGTTTTTCATAGAGCCCGGAGATCTCCAGGCCCAACTGGTATTTGAGGCTGACCCGGTCAATGCCCTGGTTGCGGAAATAACCGGGAAAGAGGATGTCGCGGCAGGATTCCAGGATGTCGATGACGTGCTGACGGCTGGGCAGGGGCTCCGCTTCAACGTGCTCAAAGCAGGCGTTATTGTAGCAGGTGTCCACTACCTGATCAATTATTTGCGGAAGCTGACTCCGGAAGTCGGAGGCGACCGGATGCTCTTTGGGGCAGGCGTCATTCTGGGTAAGGGAGATTTTTTTTGTCTGGGGCACGGTGTGTCCTCCGGATTTTTAGGAGTCGTTGCGAAACAACCTGTACTGTCTGAACTCTTTCGTTACGGCTCCTTATGCCGTTCACGGGAACACAATCGTTTAAGTTGTTTTTCAACGACGGCTTGCGCAAAAAACAGGAAAAGAATCAAACAATGGAACTTGGATTAAAACAGTAACAACGATTTGTTGTTCCCTCAAGAATTCCCTGAAATTATCTGATGTTTTTGGGAGGCGGGGATGTTCAGGCGGGGGGCTTGGCTTGAGAGAGAAAAAACAACAGGCTTGCCGTCGCCAAAACGGCGCAGGCGCTAAGGAAAGAGGCGGGCAGGCCAAGAGAGGCGGCGAGAAGGCCGCCCAGCAAGGGTCCGAGGCTGTGGCCCATGTCCATGATGGAGCCGAGGATGCCCATGGCCGAGCCTTGGGCGCCGTCTTTGCTTAAGTCCGCGATATGAGCGGCGCTGGCGGAAGTGACCACCGAGATGGTCAGCCCCAGAAGGATGCTTAAGGCAAGCAGGGCAAAAAAAGAACCGGCTATTGAGAAAAAAGCGATACAGATGCCTGCCGCAACCGCGCCGATCAATATTTGTTGTGGTCTGCCATGGCGATCGGAGAATCGGCCCATGACCGGTTTTGCCAGGGCGATGGTGATGATCTGGGACGAAAGGCACAGGCCGATCTGGTATGGGTTGAGCCCCGCCATGAGAGCGTGGGCCGGGAGAAAAGTTTCAAATATGCCGTAGGCGAAGAGAATGGCGGCTTCCACTCCGCAGGTTAGCATGATGCCGTGGTTTCCCAAAAGTTCTTTGGCCCCTTTTCGCCAATGCTGGCGGGGTTCAGGATTTTTCGGGCTGTTTTGATTGAGGTCCGGCAGAAAAAATGCGCTGAAAAAAACGGCAAGCCCGGCAAGCCCGCAGACAAGGTAGAGAGTGTGGAAGCCGACGTCGCTGATACTGCTTGTCCGGTCGGTTGCGTAAAATCCGAGAATGGCGCCGCCCAGAGCCGGAGCCATAAAGCGCCCTAGCAAGGTGGCGGTGGAAAACCAGCCCATCTTTTCGCCCCGGCCTTTCCGGAAAAGATCCGAGACCATGGCCATGGCCACGGGCAGGAAGATGGCGGTGGCCAAGCCGTGATAGAAGCGGACCAGGGCCAGTTGCCAGATCTCCCGGACCAACAAGTAGAGAAACGGGGCCGTGGCGAAGACGATGGCGGAAAAAATGAGCATGCGTTTCCGGCCAATCCTGTCCGAGAGGATGCCGGCCGGAAAGCTGAACAGAATGCCGGTACCTGCGGAGATCGAGGCGATCAGGCCGACTGCGGCAGGTCCGCCGCCGAGGTGGCCGACAAACAGGGGAAGGGCCGGGCTCTTGGAGATGGTGCTGCTGAAAATGGCCAGCAACCCCACTCCGCAGAGCAGTTTGAATGGCGAGAGGGTCATTTTCCTATTTCCGGTCCTTGTGGCTCGCTCCGTCAAGGAAGTTGCCATGATCGCTCCAGGCCTTGAGGCCGCCATTGAGATAGACAACTGCAAGGCCTTTTTTTAGAAGCGTGTTGCTCACCGACTGGCTCACCGAACCGCCCCTGGCGCAGTAGATAGCGGTCCGGGAACCTTTTGCCATCTCGGCGGCCCACTGTTCAACCTGTTCCGGGTCGCGGCAAATCGCGCCGGGAATCATATCCGGTGCGGCCTCATGGTCGGCCTTGCGGCGGACATCCAGCAGGGTGACCCCGCCTTGGGTTAGCATCCCCGCAAGCCGTTGCGCATCGATGATTCGTCCGGCGATCACCCCCTGGATTTCCTCATGGTATCCCAGATAGCGCTTGAGGGTGGCCTCGTTCTTGCCGTATTTGTGGTTTCCCTTGAGAATCTCCACGAAACAGGTCTCCGCTTCGGATTCCGCCTTGATTTTCACAATGCCGTCGTGGATGATGTCCACCAAACGGTCGGCGTAGATGATGATCCGTTCCTCCAATCGGTGCAGGGTGTAGTCCTTGACCGGCAACCCCAATTCAATTGCCTCCGGTTCGGTGAGTCCGCCGTGGATATGTTTTTCCATGACGGCGGTGACTGCCTGGGGCAGGCCCATTTTGGCGCCCAGTTCCGCGCCGATTTTGCCGTGGCTGATCTTGTGGGTGGCGGTCTTGCCCAGATCGTGGAAGAGCGCGCCCCGTCCCACCAACACCAGGTCCAGCGTGGCCCCGGTGCGCCGGGCTATTTCTAAGGCCTTGGCCGCCACCTTCAGGGAATGGTCCAAGTCGACTTCGTTCATCCCTGCGGAGCGGAGCAGGTCGATATCCTTTTGCTCAATGCGGTAGTCCATGGTCATTCCTCCTTTGGGGCAATGCCGAAGTAGATATGGGCTTCGGCCATGGCGTTTTTATACTGATGTCTGATCTTTTCGAACTTCTTCTCCATGTCCTCGCGTAGGTGCTCGATGTACTCCCGCACCCCCTCCTCGCCGAATTGCGCGGCGAGCTGCGGCCCGAAATCCCAGATGCGGGTAAAGTCGTGGCGCTCGTTTTTGTTGTCCGGGTCATCAATCCAGCGGTGCAGCTCGGGATACTCCTTGCCGGTTCTTCTCAGGCTGGTTTCAAAGTGTTTTTCGGTTGGGGGCATGGTGGTTCCTCCTTATTATTGAGTGAGCATCTTCCAGGCAAACCCTGCCAGGGCTGAGCCGAAAATGACCGGAATCATCCCCCACTTGAGGCGGAACATGCCGACAAATGCGATCACTGTGGCGGTCAGGGCGTACCAGTCAAAGCCTTTTCCCTCCGGCAGCAGGACGTGGGTGGTGAACAGCACCGACAGGTTCAGGACCACGCCGACCACGGCGGCGGTGATCGCCGAGAGCGCCGCGCCAAGTTTTACGTTTTTACGAGTTTTTTCGATGTAGGGCGCGCCGACGAAGATCCACATGAAACAGGGAACAAAGGTGACCCAGGTGGTGAGCAGACCGCCGATGAGCCCGGCCACTGCTGGTTGCAGGCCGTGGGCCTGGCTATAGGCGGCGAGATAGCCGACAAACTGGGTGACCATGATGAGCGGTCCGGGGGTGGTTTCCGCCAGGCCCAGGCCGTCGATCATCTGCTCGGGGAGCAGCCAGCCATAATAATCAACCGCCTGCTGGCTGATGTAGGCCAGCACCGAATAGGCCCCGCCGAAGGTGACCATCGCCGCCTTGCTGAAGAGGATGCCGATATCCACGAAAACATCGTTCCAGCCCCGCCACAGGCCAAGAATCCCCACAGGCAGAAACCAGATGGGCAGGCAGATCAGAATGACTTTCAGGGAGTGGCGCCAGGTGGCAAGGTCCTTTAGGGGGGAAGAGTCCGGATCGTTGATGACGTATTCTGTCGAAGAGGCCGCTTTGTTTTTGTCGTTGACCGCAAATTTCAGCGGGGCGATGACGCCCCCGGCCAGGCCGATGAGTCCGGCGGCGAGGATGATTGCTGGAAACGGAATATGGAGGAAGTAAATTCCCACGAAGGAGAGCGCGGCCAGGGAGATCAATACTTCATTTTTCAGCGATTTTTTGCCAATGCGAATGACCGCCTCGGCGACGATGGCGGCCACTGCCGGTTTGAGTCCGTAAAATAAGGCATCCACCGAGGGGACATTGCCCAGCGCGGCGTAGAGCCAGGAGAGCGCAAGCAGGATGAAGACGGAGGGCAGGACAAATAGCGTCCCCGCGACAATGCCGCCGGGGGTGCCGTGCAGAAGCCAGCCGATGTACACCGCCAGTTGCTGCGCCTCGGGGCCGGGAAGAATCATGCAGAAATTGAGGGCCTGGAGAAAATGGTCCTCATCGATCCATTTATTTTTTTCGACCAGATCCTTGTGCATGATGGCAATCTGGCCCGTTGGTCCGCCAAAGCTGATGAAACCCAGCTTCAGCCAGTAACGGAAAGCTTCCCTAAATGATGGCTTAGCTGGCATGGGGTGTCTCCTTCCCGTCAGTTGCCTTTGGTCTTGAAAAAAGTCAACAGGCCGTCCAGCACCGCGCTGGCCCGGGCGATGCGTTCCAAATCGTCATCGGTGGCGGCAATGATGCCGTCGAAAAGTGCCAGGATTCCCGCTGTTTCCGGCAGGCCGAAGGCGGATTCCTTGAGGTCGATGTCGTGGATGATCTTGGTCACCTGGGCCAGGGCCGAGTCAACGAGGCTGAACCGCTCCACCATTATCTCAAAGGAGCATTTGTTCATGACGTGGGTGTATTCCGCCTCGGCCATATCGAAACGGATTTCATTCTGACCAGGGGAGTATTGGCCGCTGTCCACGAATTTGAAGCGGGCATCCGGGTCGGCATACCGCCGCACCAGCCAGGCGCAGGCGATCCGGTCCACATAGACATTCTTTCTGGTCACCCAGGTTTTGCCGGTCAACCCGGCAACCCCGCTGCCTTTGACCGGAGCGGCCAATTCCGTTGCCCTGTGTTCGATGAGGGTGGTTTCGAGATCGTTTAACGCCGCTTCAGCCTGGAGCTGCTCTGGAGCTTTGAAAAAGTCGATCCGCACTACCTCGGCGAACTGCTTCCGCAGTTTTTCCAGCCGACCCCGGAATTCAAGCAGGCAGTCGGCTGCTGATTCTCCGGCCTGGCAGCGCCAATCGTCCCGCAA
>Ga0334722_10006989_pt1 | contig 11039 bp, 9 predicted proteins | sample C3_bottom_MG_FD_207210 | JGI IMG/M metagenome (GOLD analysis project Ga0334722, IMG submission 207210) | Sediment microbial communities from Yellowstone Lake, YNP, Wyoming, USA - C3_bottom | ecosystem: Environmental > Aquatic > Freshwater > Lake > Sediment | place: USA: Wyoming | collected...
GGAAGAGCGGATCATCATTGCCCCACAGCTTTTCATCCCGGAGATAGGCCACCCACTCTGTCACAATTTCATGAATCTCTTTCCCCACCGGAAAGAAATAGGTCGTGAAGGTCTTGCTGAATTTCGTCTGCACCTCGCGGGCATCCTGATTAACACACTCGGCAATAAGGTCAACGTGCTTCAGCTTCATTGAGGCAATGGCGCTGTCCCGTGCGCCGGTCAGCAAGGTAAATGCGATCAGGGCGCGGTTGCGCCTTTCAATATCAGTATCGGCAGGCATGGTGCTGATAACATGCTTGACCTGCTCCATGGTCGGGGCTTTCTGGTGCCGCTTGGCAGTGGCAATTCTGGTGTCCTTGTCTGACAGGTTGAAATACTCCGCGTCGGAATACTGAATACGGGACTTATAGCCCGGCTCTCGGGACAGCCATTTGAAGAATCTTTTCAGTTGATTCAAGGTGGCATGCAGGGTTGCCTTGCTCAGTTTCTCGCCGGAACGCTGCCCCTTCTGCACGGCAAGATGTTTTTTAAAGGCAATGGCCTGTTCAAAGTGGAACGCCTTAAAATCCCGAAACTTGAAATGTACCTCGAAACGGTTCAGGGCCTTTGCCGCCGCGTCAATGGTCGGCTCGCTGTGCCGTTTTGCTTCCTTCAGAAATGCAAAATATTTGCGCTTGATTCTCTCATTGGCCGAGTTGTGTTTTTTCATGTTCTTTACTCCCTATCTCAAATCACAGTTTACGGAGGGCTTTTTACTATCAACTATGTGTCGCAGCTCTTCCGGGAACGTGATGTCAATATTACCCCTTACTTCTCCAATCTTGGCTAAACTGACCCGCCGGTTCATAGTGGCATAACAGGCCGGACAAATGGCGATCAGGTTTCCGGTCTTTTCGTTGACGGGTAAGTATTCCGCCATATCTTCCCCCGCTGGTCTCGGAACACGGCAGCGGACACAGTAGAGTTCTCCAGGCTTGCAGGTCTGCTTATTTTTTGTCCGCCGCTTTTGCAGAAACTCCACCAAGACAATGCCTTGAATCAGGGTGGGACGTTTGCTATCAATGGGGACGAGTCCATTCTTGACCCAGTTCCGCACCGTGTTTTTGTGGATACCGAACAAACCGGCCACTTCTTCCACGGTGTAACTGCGGTGAGTTTTTACCCGGCGGTGATTAGGATGACGCTTTGCCATTGTTTAGACTATCCCTCTGGTTTGTCGTATGGATGTTGCAGGGTGGTATTTATAGAATAGTGACAAATATGTTACTCCAAAGGGGTTGCGGTGCCGTTGTCTCATTTCTTCAAACATTACCGGTGGTTGCATTTTTTCTTTTTGACTTTGGAGTATCAATTCCGTTACTCGAAAGTTTCTCGGTTTCTCCTTCTGGAGTAACAGAACTGCCACTCGAAAGAGCCTTTTTAGGTATCAATTTTGTTACCGAAGATTTTTTCTTGTTGGTGTGAAAAGCTGACCAGCCCCTTCCTTTCCGGGGGTCTTTTCGGCGGGGATTTTTGGCCGGTCGAAATGAAGAAGTTCCGTAATCTTTCCAGCGGTCATCAATGAAATACATTGTCATGTCGCCAGACCGGCCACCGGAACCTTGATGGGCAATGTCGAGAAAACCTTTCTCTGTCAATTCATCAATGGCATTTCTGAACTCTCGGCGGCCAATACCTTTATGTTCCGCCTCGGAATATGGATAGACGATTTCACCATTGTTTTTGATTATCCATTCATCCGATCTTTTGGAACGCTTCACCGGCTCCATCTGCCGCCTGCGGAGAAAATCAAAATAGACCAGTATCGCCCATTTGCTTAACGCCCTGAAGGTCGAAGACCGAAGGAGTTCTTTCTCGAACCATATCTTTTTGCTCATGCTGTAGTTCAGCTTTTGAAAAATGACAGGTCAAATTATATGGTTCGTAATTGGGCCGTGCTTTTTGCTCGCTTACATTCGTTAATCCATGCGTCCAAGTCTTCCTTGAAATAAAAAATCCTGCCTCGTTTGATAAAGCTGGGGCCAGTTCCATCACTTCGCTTCATAGCCAAGGTCTTTTCTTCCAAGCCCAGGTATAAGGCCGCGTTCCGGGTGTCCAGCCTACTATCGGGGTACATCTTCACCGAAACCGTTTCAATTTTTGTATCAGCTTGCATAAGGGGAACTCCTCTTTCAGAATTTGTCATAACTAAGCATACGTGTATTTGTTTTTATAAAACTAAATAAATGTATTGTCAACGACTACACGTAATGATATATAACTTAGAAGAATTTAGAACTTACACCCGGAGGGACAAACTTATGGTTGCAAAGAAGAAAGGTGCAGGAGGCAATTTGACCCGATCACAGATTGTTACAGTGAGGCTCGATCCAAAGTTGAAATTCGCGGCAGAGCTAGCCGCAAGGAAACAACGCCGGACCATATCCAGTTTTATCGAGTGGGCTGTTGAGGAAGCTGTTGATATGATTACAATAAACCAAACAAAAACAAGCATAAAAGATGTAATGAATAGAACATGGGATGTTGAGGAGCCTGACAGGATCGTTAAGCTCGCCTTAAACTACCCGGAATTCCTTACATTTGACGAAGAACGACTTTGGAAGATTATCAGCGAACAACCCTATTTTTGGTATCGTGACTGGGAACGTGGGGGGGGATGGCAATTGGTAGAAAGCTGGGTCAATTTTGAAAATATTCGTGCACAGTGGGCAACGCTGAATAAAATAATCTCCGGTGAGGCAACAATTACGGACCTTCCTGAAGGCGAAGAAAACCCTAATGCGCCGCCAATGCCTCTCATTGACGATAGCGTACCTTTTTAGGAGGTTTCAGCATGTCTCTAAAATACCAGAAACTTACCCGAACAAATATCCGTAAAGCAAATCCCGGCGACAAACTCCAGGAACACGGCACATCTTTTGAACGACTGCCAAGTGGTGATGGCCGATACACGGTCAACATCATGGTAGACGGAATCCGAGTTCATCGGGTTATCGGCAAGGAATCTGAAGGCGTAACCAGAAAACAGGCGGAAGATTTCATTGAACAGTCACGGGCAGACGCCAGGAAAGGCAGGCTCAATTTGCCCAAAGGAAGGAAGGTTGTTCTGGGTTTCCGAGAGGCGGCGGAAAAGTATCTGGCAAAATTGAAAGAGGAAGGCGGCAATGATATTCAGAAAAAAACTCAGCGGATCAAATTGCACCTATCCCCTTTTTTCAAAGATAAGCCACTATCGAGCATTACCACCTTTGATCTTGAACATTTCAAAAAATCCAGAAAAGAAGCGAAAGCCTCAAACGGCACAATCAATAGAGAACTGGCCGCGTTGTCTCATATCTTTTCAAAGGCGGTTGAATGGAAATGGATCAACCACCGCCCGGCCAAAATAAACCGATTAAAAGAGGATACTGGCAGGATTCTTTATTTGACTGCCGCCCAGGCATCAAACTTATTGGATAAGGCCGCAGAACATCAGAGCCCTTTCATTTATCCTTTCATAATAATCGCCCTAGAAACATCCATGCGGCGCTCAGAGATTCTATCTATACGGCTTGAACATATTGATCTGCCCCGAAGAATTATTTTCATACCCCAGGCCAAGGCCGGAGCGCGCGAGCAACCGATCACAAAGAATCTAACTGAATATCTGGCAGAATATCTCAAGACAGCAGAGCCAGGACAAGCATGGTTGTTCCCTTCGTGCCGGTCTAAATGTGGTCATGTCAAATGGCCGGAATATGCCTTTCGGGACGTGGTAAAAAATGCCGGGCTTGATCCGAAACAGGTTGTCCGGCATACCTTACGGCATACAGCAATAACTCATCTTGTTCAGGCTGGCGTTGACCTGCCAACAGTTCAAAGAATATCCGGCCACAAAACCCTGCAAATGGTAGCACGATACAGCCACCAGAACGGAGAACACATACAAGCGGCAATGGATGTGCTGGAAAAACGATACAAAGCCGCCGGTTAATAAGGATGGAAGTAATTGTATTTTCCTGACACAATTACACAGGAATTACACAGACATGAAAAAACAAAAGAAAAGGGGCAACAGCAATAACGCTGAAACCCCTTTATTTGCTTGGTGCCCAGGACGAGAATCGAACTCGTACGGGGTTGCCCCCGAGGGATTTTAAGTAATTCGGGCGTGTTTTCTGAAAACAGCTAAATTATTCCTAATCCCTTGATATTACGCTATTCAACTCAAGTTGCCATCGGCGTTTTATACGCTATTTTGCTATCAAATCCCATTCTTTTCCGAGAATGATTACACAGGAATTGCACACGGCTTCCTTGCCGGTTACGCGTAAATTCTTTCCGCAGTATTTTCACATAAAAAAGCCCGAATGCTTACTGTTAAGAGGCACAAGGGCTTGACGAGCAAAACGACAACTGAAATTCAGTCGAGATATTTCAGGTGGGCCATCTCCTGCACTTTCTGCTTCGACTTGGCAAAGTCAATAAAAGCCTGGGCAGTCTTTTGCTCCAAGGAAAAACGCACGTTATCAACGTCCTCTTTCGAGGCAAGCAGGTTCGTTACCTTCTTCATTTTAAGCTTTTTCAATGAGTTCATCTCATACCTCGCAAAGGTTATTCACATAACAACGATATGGGATAATTTCGTCGGTGTCAACCGCGTGGACGCTAAACCGTTTTGGATCATTCGTCAAGAAATCTCTGTCGTTGAGCAACAGCAAATCCGGATAGTGAATGGATAAAAAGGCCATAGTATCACGAGGGTTCGCGGTCGCATCAAAAAGTATTTCTCCGACAATCATACCTTCTTTGAACAAGTCTGGGGTAGAAATTTCGCACACCCAGATAAATTTTGGCATAGCCATTTCAGAATACACACTTGCTATGCCAAATGGCACCGAATCACCCCTTCTCATTTTTTTGAATGACTTCGAAGAGGTCAAAAATGTCCTGGTAACAATCTGTTCATATTTAAGTTGCTTGGATAGAACGTTGAGTCCCAGCATACCATCGCTCAAAATTGCCGTTGCCAACTCTATAACATGTTCGGCTGAAAGATGTATCTTCTCGTAAAGGGGAACTATGAACGTGTCAATTTCTTCCACCTTAAATCTCGACCAGTAACCGGTGGGGGGAATCGGATCATTTTTTCTGATGGCGTGATAAGGTAAAAAATTGTCATCGTTGGCGATTAATCCCGTCAGAAAAACATCACTCGACGCCGGAGTTAATATGGGTTCTATGGAAAAGTCAGATAAATGGCCGATAATGGTTATCGCATGACTATGACCGGACAGAGCGGCAACAACTGGCAAACCAGACTCAACGTACATATAGAGCAATTTTTCAAACAAGTCGCCCCACTGCTGACGCATGTACATCTCGGGAGAGAAGCCAAAGTTTGCGAACATCTCTGTCACTTGAAAAGCCGTCAACCCTTTGGAAGGAACCAGCCTGCCAATTGATACGTCCTGGGTAAGCTGAGACACCTCATAAGGCCATTTTTCAGCATACCTGCTGTACCGCTGGCTAAAGTATCGAAAGATCATCCAACAGGCGGCATGAGCGCAGACCGTCACGTCGGTGTCCTGGCTCATATAGGGAAAGCCCCTTGCCTTCAATTCAGCCCCGAGAATATGCACCGAAGATTCTGCGGTGCATACATGCCCGGAGACAAATGGCAACTTGCTCGGATTAAGTATTGTTCTGCCTATTGGGGCAACACGGTTAGGCCGCAGCACAATAAAGCCGATATATGCATCTTGATACCGGTCAAGCTTGAACAGCATCTGGGGAGATATTCTGTCTGTGAAAAAATTCGCCCGGATTGTCTTGCTCGGATATTGAGCAAACTTCCGGGAGAAGAAATTAAAATAGGTATCCCGGTAGTCGGCATCCACATAACCTTTTTCGATGACAACCGTTTTTGCGGTTTGATCCAGATAGTCTTTAATGCGTCGAAAATACAAGGGGTTAATATAGCCCTCGCAGCTATCACAGAAACTCTGCCAATCCGTGGCGTTATCAAGTTGAATCAATACATGTTGTTCTTTTTCGAAAAAAACGGGCATACAAGTAAATCCTCAATATTGGGGCAAACAAACCATAAAACTAGCTCAAGCCGAAGCTATTGCCCTTGAAACAGCCGCGTAGTCCTTATCAGTCGGCATGACAAACAAGCACTTCCCGCCGCTTCTTTCCGCCCACAGTTCGCCAAGCGTTCTCTTTTCTTTGCTGTCATCGTTCATAAGATGGCCACCCTTGTACTCAACCACCAAAAATCGCCCGTCTTTCAGCTTGCAGACAAAATCCGGGTAAAACTTATCCGTGGATGTTTGCAGCCAAAAAGATTGGCCAGGTCGCCGCACTGGGTTTCTTACCCAAAATTCAACTTGTTCCATCTGGTCAAGATATTGGGCGCACTCAAACTCTTCCCCGCTGGCTTCCAGGTCGCCTATTTCGGGATAGTAATGCTTTTTGAATTTGTAGCCGCCCCGGTAGGGCTTTGAGTACGCATATTTACGCGGGTCAGTTGGGAAGCGAAAACAAACTTCCGGCGATACCACTACTTCCGCCTCACCCCCGAACAACAAGGATTGATAAACCCGGCCCTGTGCATTCTGCCGGTGCTGGTCAAACTTCTTTTCCGCCGATTTCTTCAGGCGATACTTATCGACAACAAGCTGGTCAAAGGCAATGCCCCGCTGTTCGACAAGGGTTTGCACCAGGCGGGTTAAGAAAATGCCGGATTCTTCCGGGGAAATGTCCACATGCGGAATATTCCGGTCAAGCCAGTTAACCAGTTGGGCCTGGCTCCAACCCATGTCGCCACTAAACATTTTCATCTGGCTTTGCAGGTTTGAAACAAAATCTGTTACCACCCGGCCAGCTTCCGAAATATCAATTTTGCCGGTTTGGGCTTCCGGGCGATTGGCCGAATATTCTTCCTCACTCAACAGGGCGTTACAGTCTGTCAGCTTCCAGGGATGGTCAAGGTAATGGGTTTCTTCAAATTGCTCGAAAAGCTCCCCTTGCTTGATCGTCAACCACGGCACGGCAAAAGGAATCCGTTTTCCTGAAGGGGTTCGCTTATCCTCTACCGCATTCCGACCTGTGGCGGCTTTGTAAACTTCATCTATCCCGGCCTTGGCTTCCGGCGTGACAAAACAGGTCTTTATCTCTTCCCGCTCCCCCTCGCTCATTTCACCATGGAAGGAAAGTTTATTGCTCCCGGCGTCAAAGGTTACTTTCCGGCGGGTTGATTCCGCGAGTTTTTCTAATTCCGGCTTCTCGGTCATGGTCACTGTGACCGTTCCCATAAACGGCGTTAACGGCAATTCAGGCTGTTCTTTCTTGGCCGCAACAATCAGGTCTTTTGCCTCCTGCTTCTGGAAGCCGCTTTGAACGAGGGCTTCCACCAAGTCGTTGGCAACCTGTGAAAAGTTCGCCGACGTAGCAAAGGCATAGGCCATATTCAATTCATCATGGTTTTTCCAGGTCGCCTTGGGCAGTCGCATTACCCGGCCCAATATCTGTTCAATGGCCGTTGCCGAACGGGATTCCGCCACACTGCACAGCACATAGGCAAAAGGGCAATCCCACCCCTCACGCAAGGCCTGAATGGTGATAACGTAGCGAATCGGTTCATCCGGCTTTGAAATATCTTTCCCTTCAAGTTCCTTGGTTGTGCCGGTGGCAATGGCAATCTGTTCTTCGGGAATATTGTGGTCAGTTATCAGGCATTGTTTAACCACGTCCACCGAAAGGGTTTCTTGCCCTTGGCGTTGGGGTTGCGCCTGAATAAGCATGATTGGCCGGATATATTCGCCGGTCTGTTGGCGCTCCAACTCTGCTACTTCCTCAAGCCCGTTCCGGCATTGGATAGCATCGGAAAGCAACTCTTTCCATTCTGGCCGGGTATCCAAGCGAATCGGCATTTTAATCATTTGTGCCGATTTCAAATCAGCGGCGGAAACGGTGGATAAAACATTGCTGGGATGATCTTCTTTCGACGGCGTAGCGGTAAACTCGATAATGCATGAGGGGTTAAAGCGGGCCAGTGTCTCAAAGGAAAGAGCCGTGCGGGAATTATGGGCCTCATCGACAATGATAATCGGCCTTCGCGCCTTTAGCACATTGGCGAGAGAATGGATAACATTCCCCCCTTCGCCTTTTTCCAACGTTTCCAAAACCTGTGGCGACAAACCGGGAAAATGATCCATCAACTCGCCGGAATCCCGATACACCCGCCGCCCTATGGTATCCTCAACCCTGAAGGCCTGCATGGTGGTCAGGATTAAGGTTGTCTCGCCATCCATTTGCGCCCGCTTGACATATAGGGCCTGCTCCATGTCCAAGACGTTTACCGCGCCGACGGTTGATTCCATGGCTTGCCGGTATGGATGGTTACGGTCACGCAAAGCAATTATGGTTTGCTCTAAAATGGCATTGGATGGAACCAGCCACAAGACAACCGGGCTTTCAATATTCAACAGTTCTTTGGCAGCCACCCCGATACTATGACAGGCTACAACGGTCTTGCCGCCTCCGGTGGGAATACGCAAGCAGACATAGGGTAAACCGGGAAGTTCTTTAACAGGGTTATAAGGTATCCCCTGGCCAATGTTCTTTTTGGTTATCGCATAAAAGGAAGTATCCGCATCACCAGTACGCGAACACTCCCGGAAGTAGTCGCGCAAGGCATCTAAAGACCATTCCTGATAGTCCTTGAGTGCAAACATTAGCTAACCCTCAATTCATAGGGGATTTGGCGGAAAATCATATTCCCCTGCTTAAGCTTTACCATGCCAACCCGGCAACTTGTCCCATAGATGATTTTGGGGCCATCATGGGGCGGCAGAACGGCAAGGACTGACCGAGTAAGGGCATTGCCGCCTTGTGGGGTTTTGTCGCCAAATATTCCGTTGTATAACAGATAGATAGCGGTTCCGTTGTAAGTGCCAACCAGAGGGGATTTACCAGAAACGTCTTCCAATAATGGTAAGCCTGTTTCTTTCAAATAGACAAACCGGGCAAGGTTTACAAATTTAACATTGCCATTAATTGTACCGGTATTGTCAAAGAGTTCATGAGACAGGTTGCAATAGGAGAATCCAACAGATAATTCGTTTGCGAAATGGGCAATTCTTTTGGATGTAGCACGGTCACAAATATTCTTTTCCATTTCCACCATGATGAATTTTCTTGCGCCAGAATCCTCTTTGTTTAGCTCCATTACTGCATGTGCTGTAGTTCCTGAGCCAGCGAAAGAATCCAGAACAATACCATCTTTGTTAGCGCATCCAAATGAAACAAGATACTTAATCAGATCAACAGGCTTAGGGTAATTAAAATCAACCCCAATTTCTTGAAGCATCGTCCGCGTCCTTTCAGTAGTGCCCAAATTTCTCAGGACACTAAGTATATTGCGGGACTTGTGCCCTTCACGTCTATATCTAACAGCAGCATTTTTGTTTAAGTAAAACAAAAGGGAACTCTCACCATCAGAGACAGGAGATAAACCGTTATCTATGAATTGTTTGAGTTTTTCGCTATTTGCGAAGCCGCCATAAATTCTACAAGCAGATTGAAGTTTGTGGTCTATCACAACCATGTCGTCAAGCTTCACTGGTAAACCGGATAAATGTTCAATCCCGTACTCTCTTTTTACTAATTTTGAAATCATTCCTTCAGATTTGGTTGTCTCAAAGAAATCTTCATCTATCTTTTTGTTACGACGGTAAACCATTTCTTTTTCCGCACACGGGAACCCCGCCGGAAGTTCAATAATCTGAGGAGGATTGGTAGGATTGTTTTTGTTAATATTGTTATCCGCGATTCCCTTCCAGAGGTTGCTGTCTGGCCGCGTATTTGGATCAACAACACTCCCTATGGCTTGTGATTTATATTGATAATCTCGAACATACGCCAAGATGTATTCGTGGTTGACCTTGATTTCCAGCTGATTATCGGTGTTCCCTTCCGTGTTCCAGATCAATCTAGCTAAAAAGTTTTTAGCTCCGAATATTTCGTTGCAAAGTAACTCCAACCTTGAGCATTCAACATCATTTATTGAAATAAATATAACTCCATCGTTTGCCAGAAGTTGCCACAAAATCTTTATCCGGGGATACATCATGCACAGCCATTTGTCATGGCGAGAGAGGTCTTCAGCCTCTTTTCCAACGGCCAGTCCAAGCCACTCCCTCATCTCGGCGCTGTTCACATTGTCGTTGTAAACCCAGCCCTCATTGCCGGTGTTGTACGGCGGGTCAATATAGATGCACTTAACCTGCCCGGCGTAATATGGCAGAAGGGCTTTCAAGGCCAGAAGGTTGTCGCCCTGGACAAGCAGGTTGCCGCTTTCAGGATCACCCACCGATAAATCAGGGTCACACTTGAGCAAGCGAAACGGCACTTCCTTATGATGATTCACCACGGCTTTCTTGCCGATCCAATCCAGTGTAGGCATTTCAACTCCATAAAATAACGTAGAAATTCAGAACAGTCTTGTTATGTACCAACCGGCAGTATAATTCTCAAGAAAAATGGAGAATAATCATTAACGCACAAAAAAAAGCCCCGAATGACTGCCAAGGGGCTTACAAGGATGATTACATAGAAAAACATCGTCTAGCGATGAACATTGTAGCTTAATGGTCAGACTTTCGCACCTGCAATGCTCAGTTGCTTAACAACCGCCTTGGCAATTTCATCGGCATCTGTCGCCTTACTTTCGTGAGGCGTTGCCAGGTCACGGATGATTGCCCCCTGCCGCTCACAGGCCACCTCCCCGTAGCTCATAAAGGTTGTCAGCACCTTATCATGGCCCAGATTCTGGCTACATGCCTTGAAATGCTCTGCGCTTTTACAGTTTTCCAGGCCGAATTTGACAAGGGTATTCCTGAAGCTGTGCGGGTTGAAATACTCAAGCCCGGCAGCGATAAAAGCATTTTTGAATATGGTGCGGATAGGAGAGGCGTTGCTCCAATGTTTACGATCCAGACCGACGGCTTCAAAATGGCAAGATGATCCAACTTTCATGAGGGTTGCAGGGAAGA
>Ga0334722_10006991_pt1 | contig 11037 bp, 11 predicted proteins | sample C3_bottom_MG_FD_207210 | JGI IMG/M metagenome (GOLD analysis project Ga0334722, IMG submission 207210) | Sediment microbial communities from Yellowstone Lake, YNP, Wyoming, USA - C3_bottom | ecosystem: Environmental > Aquatic > Freshwater > Lake > Sediment | place: USA: Wyoming | collected...
CTCTCTTACACCGGTACGGATCGGCGGCGTTACGGTATCGCGTTCAACGCTGCATAACTGGGACGAGATCGAGCGCAAGGACATCCGCATCCACGACACGGTGGTGGTCGAGCGGGCCGGGGACGTGATCCCCCATATCGTGAGCGTTGTCAAAGAGAAACGCACGGGAACGGAACGGCCATTCCCTCCGCCGACCCAGTGCCCTGTCTGCGGTTCCCATGTTGCGCGTGAAGAGGGCGAGGTCGCATTCCGGTGCATCGGTTTGAACTGCGAGGCCCAGGTGCTGGAGAAGATCATTCACTATGCCTCGCGCGGCGCCATGGACATAGAAGGTCTTGGCGATAAGAACGTGGAGCTTCTTTACAACCAGGGGCTCATCAGGCATTTCAATGATCTCTATACATTAAAGAAGGAGCAGCTGCTCGAGCTTCCCAGGTTCGCTGAAAAATCAGCCCAGAACCTGATCGATGCCATCGAAAAAAGCAAAACAGCAAGACTCAGCAGGTTTCTCTTTGCGCTCGGCATCCTTCATGTAGGAGAGTTTGCGGCAAAGCAGCTGGCAAAGCATTTTGAGACGATCGAGGACCTCTATCACGTAAAACCGGAGCATATCGCCGAGATTAAACAGATGGGTGAAAAACTTGCCGAATCCATCTCCGGCTTTTTCAGCGAACAGGAGAATCTGCGGACGCTGGAGAAGCTGCAAAAAAACGGGTTAACTATTTCCAATCCTGATTATGAAGCCGCTAATAATAAGGAGCGGGGGCCGCTCGACGGGCTCACGTTCGTGGTCACGGGAACACTTTCAAAACCGAGAAACGAGATCGAAGAACTTATCGAGCGGCTGGGCGGGCATGCTGCTGGTTCGGTTTCCAAGAAAACAAGCTATGTATTGGCAGGTGAAGAGGCCGGCAGCAAGTTGGACAAAGCGAAAAAGCTTGGCGTGAAGATCATCACCGAAGAAGAATTTGAGAAGCTGGCAGTCAAAGGATGAGCGTATGCGCATAGGCTTCCATGTCTCCATCAGCGGCGGTTTTGCTAAGTCTGTAGAGCGCGCCTCCGAACTCGGCTGCACCTGCATGCAGATATTCAGTAGGAACCCGCGCGGCTGGACCGTCAAACCGCTGGAAAAAGCTGATGTCGCTGAATTCAAAAAGCTGCGCGAAAAGCTGGACATCGGCCCGGTTTTCGTGCACACGAACTATCTCATCAACCTCGCTTCGTCAAAGCCCGACCTGTATGAGCGATCGATCGAACAGTTCGTCATCGACCTTGAACGGACCGAGAGCCTCGGCGCTGAATATTTGGTCACCCATCTTGGTTCTGCATCCGGCCAGAGCGAGGATTGGATGATCGAGCGCGTGGCAAGCGCGTTGAACATGGCAATGAAGCTCCATAAACCGAAAGCGACCATTCTGCTGGAGAATACCGCAGGCGAGAAGGGCGATGTGGGCTACACACTGGAACAGGTCCAGGAGGTCATAACGCGGCTTTTAAATTCCGACAAGATCGGAGTCTGCTACGACACCTGCCACGGCTTTGCAGCAGGCTACGACATTCGCACGAAAGCCGGCGTGAACGAGCTTGCCGACAAGATCGCTTCCACGGTGGGCCTGGCGCGGTTAAAGGGAATGCATCTCAATGACAGTCTGAAAGAGCTGAACTCCCGCGTCGACCGGCACTGGCACATTGGCGAGGGCGCGATCGGACTAGACGGTTTCAAACTGCTGCTCAATCATTCTGCTTTCAAAGAGGTACCCAAGGTCATGGAGACGCCGAAAAAAACAGAAGAAGACGACCCGAAAAACATGAAGGTCGTGCGATCACTGGTGGATAAATAGTAAGTTCTTCTCGGCACGAACAGGTAAGGGAGGTCTTCGATGGTACTGGGGCATTATGCAGTAGGCTTCGCACTGAAGAGGGTCGAACCGAAGCTGTCTTTGGGAATGCTGCTGCTCGGCGTGAACCTGATAGATATCATCTTCGGCATCCTCATGCTGGCCGGTGTTGAACATGCCCGTTTTGTTCCGACTATGGCAGGCATTTACCCCTTAGACCTTTATGATTTCCCTTACAGTCACAGCATGGTCGGGGGGATTGTGCTGTCGCTGCTTGGGTTCCTGCTTTATAGGTACTGGCCTGTTCGCACCGGTAGTTCCCGTCTGCGGCCCGCGCTTATTTTCGGGGCAGCGATCTTTTCCCACTTTCTCTGCGATATCATATCGCACCGCCCGGACCTTCCGATCTTCGGGAATGACTCCCCCAGGATCGGGTTGGGCCTCTACGGCAGCATGGCGGGAAGTGTCGCCTTTGAAGGGGCACTATTTCTTCTGGGACTGTTTTATTATCAGAAGGCTATTTCCCTGCCATTTTCAATAAGCCGTCCTGGTTTCGTTTGTTTCATCACGACCCTTCTGACCGTTTACTTCTGGACCATGGTCGATGCACCCCTGAGCACACTGCCTTATCCGGCATCTCCGGAGATGAAAATTGCAGTTTTACTGTTTTTGGGTAATCTGCTCTTTGTCGCGGCCGGCGGGTGGCTTGAGAACAGTCAAAGGAAGAATCGTCCGGCAGGTGATGTTTAGATCGCAACAGATTTTCCCTTACCCTTGAGAGGAACGCATCCGTGACAAATAAGCAATTTCTTGTTGCTCTGATTCTGATGATCATAACAACCACAGCCTCTTACGCTGCGAGCGGCGACGATATCCTCGGCGTCTGGAACAACCAGGAGAAGGATGCAAAGATCGAGATCGCCAAATGCGGAGAGAAGTACTGCGGCAGGATCGTCTGGCTCAAGGTGCCGAATTATCCCGACGGCTCGAACGAGGGTATTCCGGGAACGCCGAAGGTCGACCATAATAACCCTGATAAGAACCTCAGAAGATCACCGGTCATCGGGCTTCAGATCGTGCATGATTTTTCCTATGCCGGAGAAAATAAATGGTCCAACGGCCGGATCTACGATCCCAAGAACGGCAGGACCTACAGCGGAAAGCTGACGCTCGTTTCGCCCGCTCAACTGAACCTGCGGGGGTTCATCGGCATCTCGCTGTTCGGGAGGACAGCGGTCTGGACGAGATAGGGTATCAGCGGCGATAGGGTTCATTGATGCCGTGGGCCGGAGGGTCGGAGATCGTTGGACATGCACGGTGGAATAAAAAGGATTGACGATTTAGAGCGGTGTCGATATAATAAATCAGTTTTCATAAGTTCATAAGTTCAAATTTTATTCTCTGAAAGCGTAAAGGGGGAACCATGGCAGAAAAGAAAAGCGATAAGAAAAAAGATATGTTAAAGAACATGCTCATCAATCTCGGGGTCCTGCTCGTCCTTGTCGGCGCTACGGCAATAAAAGGTGATATGGCGTTCTTTCTGATCGGCCTGGTTCTTCTGGCGATCCAGACCTTTGAGTTCACGTCGGTAAAGGTCAAAAAACTGGTGATTGCGGAGCTCATTCTTGCGGCGACGCTGGCCATTGGCGCGGTCACCCAGCTGATCAACACGAACGCCGGCCGGATCCAGCAGGTCTCTCTGGTCCTTCTGCTGCTCGGAGCGCTCCTGATCGTCGTGGAATCTTCCCGGAAGTACGCTGACCTGTAAATGCGATCACCCGTCCGGGGCAGCCTGAGCGCTGCTCCGGACAAATTCCTTTCTGGATTATTCCCCGTGCCTCTGGTATAGTAACAAATCCAAATACTGTCCATACTCCAGGTATTCCCGGCAACAGGTCAAGCGCATGAAGACAGCAACTCTATCTGATAATAAGTCAACGACCAGGCGTTACAGCGCCTTCGGACAGTATATGAAGGAGTTGTATCACCAACCGGTTTACAAGGTTAACGTGGACGCGGGATTCACCTGCCCCAACCGGGACGGCAGCGTGGCCACGGGCGGCTGTATCTACTGCAATAACGACAGCTTCAGGCCGTCGGCCTGCACGAGCACTGCGTCGCTCAAGGAACAGATCGCGAACGGCATTCCCTACCTCCGCTCCCGCTATGGAGCTGAACAGTTCATCGTCTATTTTCAGCCCTATACGAACACCTATGCTTCCGTTGATATTCTCGAACGGCTCTATCTCCAGGCCCTCGATAACCCGGGCGTTGTTGGGCTCGCCATCGGGACCCGTCCGGACTGTGTTGACGAGGAAAAGATCGCGCTTTTGGAACGGCTGGGGCGTGATCATTTTATTCTGGTCGAATACGGACTTCAGTCGATCTACGATAAGTCTTTGGCATTCATCAACCGGGGGCATGACTACGCTTGTTTCAAACAGGCGCTGGAACTGAGCGCCGGCAGGGGCATTCACCTCGGAGCGCACCTTATCCTCGGCTTCCCGACCGAAACGCGGGAAGAGATGCTCGGCATGGCCGATGCGCTATCAGAACTTCCCCTTGAGTTCCTCAAGATCCATCAACTGCAGGTGGTCAGGGAAACGGCGCTTGCGGACCTTTATGCAGAGCGGCCCTTTCCGACCTTCGGCTATCACGAGTACATCGAAATGCTGTCCGATTTTCTGGAGCGGTTGTCCCCGGAGATCGTGCTGCAGCGGCTCTTTGCCGCTGCTCCCGATGAGATCCTCATTGCTCCGATCTGGAACAAGACCCGCAGTGAACTGCTGAACGACCTTGACGCGTATATGGCGAGGAAAGATGCGTTCCAGGGAAAACTGCGTCTGCGGTGATTTTGCTGGCCCTCTCCCGGAAATCGGGAAACCTGATCAGGAGAGGATGCTGTAAACGCCGAACGCTTTGCGTGTTCTGCGATGCAATGCCTTAAGGAGCTGCCATGATCGATCTTCATACTCATTCTCTGTTCAGCGACGGCGTGCTGGTACCGTCGGAGCTGGTGCGCCGGGCGGTCATGAAGGGTTACGAAGTGATCGCGATCACCGACCACGCTGATGCCTCGAACCTTGATTTCACGATCCCGCGGGTGGCCGCAGCGTGCAAAGAACTAAACCGTCGATGGAAGATCATCGCGCTGCCGGGCATCGAACTGACGCACATCCCGCCGGAAACCTTTGCCGAACTGACGCAGAAGGCGCGTTCCCTGGGAGCCGCGATCGTGGTCGCCCATGGAGAGACGCTGGTGGAGCCGGTCCATCCGGGCACGAACCGTGCTGCCATCGAAGCCGGGGTGGATATTCTCGCCCATCCCGGCCTGATCACGAAGGAAGAGGCGGAGCTTGCAGCACGGAAGGGTGTTCATCTCGAGATATCATCGCGCAAGGGCCACAGCCTTTCCAATGGATATGTGGCGAAGATGGCCGCCCAGGCGGGTGCGAAACTCGTGATCGACTCGGATACTCATGAGCCGGGCGATCTGATCACCAGCGAGTTCGCAGAGATCGTGCTCAGGGGGGCTGGTCTGGCCGCGGACCAGATCGCCGTTGTGTTCAGGAACTCGAAGGAGCTGTCTACGGTGGCACGGGACAGGTTTACCAGAAGCTCGTAACGATAAGGACTATTCTGCATCGGATCAAAAATACCGGTGAAATCAATCTGAGGAGGTTGTACTGATGCGTACGATAAAGAAAAAAGGATTTGCCACGTCAAAGCAAACAGAGCCGCAGCTCATGACCATCGCGAACAAGGCCCTTGATCTCGCTTCCCTGCACAAGAAAAATCTTACGATTGCCGCCGCTGTTATAGCGGCAGTGCTCGTCATTGCCGCAGGGTATACGCTGTTTCAGTCCAGCAACGACAAAAAAGCCTCCGCACTCCTTGCCGCTGCACAGGGCTTTTATCAGGAGCGGGCCGGTGCTGCGCCTGATTATGCAAAGGCGCTCGAACTCTATCGCGATGTTCAAAAGAACTATCCCCGGACGACGAGCGGCGCGATCGCGCAATTCTACGTCGGCAATTGTCTCGTAAATCTCAACCAGCCGAATGAGGCTCTCAAAGAATATGAAACCCTTGCCAAAAAGTATTCCGGCGAAAAGGACCTGGCCGGACTGGCCTATCAGCGTATGGCGTATGTGCAGAGTGCGCTCGGCAAGCAGAGTGATGCCATAGCCTCATTCGAGAAGGCGGAGTCGGTTCTCGGGCCGGGGCTTGCCACGGTGGAGCTGGCTAAATTGTACGAACGCGCAGGAAACGGGGCTGAGGCGCAAAAAAAGTATAAAGTGATCGCTGAGAAGCTCGGAGGTACCGCCTTTGCGCCTGATGTCAAGGGTGCTGCTGTAAAGGGAGCGGGTGCTTCGCCTGCAAAAGGAACGGCAGGTAAGTAGCGCATGCGAGGGAAGGTTCTGGCCATGCCCCTGAAGGCGAATCCTATCTTCCGGACCATACAGGCACTCCTGGTCATTTCCCTGCTGGGAGGAGCCGCGTGTTCTCCGGGAGTGCCTCAACTCCTGATTGAAGAGCCCGAAGCAAAACTGTCGCCGGTCATACTGGGCGTTGCCTCGGTGTTTATGAAGATCGTAAATTCAGGAAACGGCGACGATCGGCTCCTGTCGGCTCGTACTGATTTTCCCGGTGCGATGGCTGAACTGCACGACGAAAAAGACGGCAAAATGACGACCCTCACCAGCATGGACATCTCTGCGAACAGCACTCTGGTGCTGAGGCCTGCTGGAAAACATATCATGCTATTCAGACTTCCGCGTACCATGCAGGCGGGGACGGAGCTTCGAGTTATCCTGACCTTTAAACGTTCCGGTGAACGAACGGCGATTATGAAGTTAACAAATTATGCAACAAGGGCCGCACGGGTTCGCTATCACTGATGTAAAATTAGAATTTGAAGTTGACTGCGTTGTTATACCTGTGTTACTGTGTTTCACTATGTAACATCCTCTTTATACAACAGCAAGGAGGTGGTAGCGGCAACGTGGACCAGAGGTATAATCTCGATGAACAGGTATGACGTTAAATACTAATATTCTAAGGGGAGGAACAGTATGAAAAAGGTGTTTGTTGTACTGACCATATGCGCAGTTGTTGTTATGGGTTACCTTGCTTTTACGACCGTTGATGCAACCACGCCGGTTGCCATCGCCGCAGGCACTACCTACAGCGGCACAACCTATGTTGCCGGTATGGGCGGCCACTTCGCCAAGGCCGATGTGACCATCGACCCGAGCAATGAAAATGAGCCGATCAAAGTGACAAACCTGGACCGCGTTGTAATCGGGGATAAGAAGACCCATCCGACCCATGACGCACGTATCGATGCGAACGATCCGAACACGATGTTCTGGTCAACCTATGTGCTTGATCCGAAATACAAGATGCATGTCGGCAAGTCCGATCTCAAGACCGGCAACGTGATCAAGGATGTTGCCATGGACCCCGATGCCAGCGCTGGCGGCTCGAAGCCGCCGCTGTATTGCGCATCCGGCCAGAGCAAGAATTTCTACATGCCGGTGTTTATGGGCCAGGAGGGCTATGTTGATGTCATTGACAAGGCCACCATGGACCAGAAAAAACGGGTATGGGTGAGCGACCTGGGTTATGAAAAGGGTACGTACAAGTTCACGCACGGGACCAACTCTCCTGATATGAAGACCTTCCTCCTGGTTCTCAATCAGGCGGCGGCAAACGGCAAAGGCAACGGCGCCATCGACTTCATCCTTGTTGATATGGCCTCGCTTGAAAAGGGCAAGTTCAAGAAGATCGCCAAGAACACGCTGAGGGGTGAGCCCGACAAGACCATTACCTTCCGCCAGTACTTCTCGAACGACGGTACGCGCATCTACCAGTCGGCAGGTGACCGCCTCTGGGTCCTCGATGCAAAGACCCTGGCCCTGATCGACGAGAAGATTATGCCGGCCGGCAATCAGGTCCACGATGCACAGACAACGCCTGATGACAAGTATGCCATGCTGACGGTACGCAGCGTGACGAGCGGCTGCGATGTTGAAGGCAAACCGATCATAAAAGAAGGCAAGGGCGTTGACATCACCGACGGAACGCTCATGTTCTATGATGTTGACGCGAAAAAATTGTCCGACAAGTCCACCTCAGTTTGTCTGGCATGCCACAAGGGTATGGGTCTCGGCGACAGGAATGCCGTTCTTTGCGGCCTTGACACGAACTGGAAGAAGTAGTATAAATACTCACGAGCTGATACGTTCTGACCTTCTCTGCGGGCTGTTCCGCAGAGAAGGTTTTTATTTGCCTGCGAAACCTTATGTCTGATAAATTTACGCTCTCATCCATGGCTTTCCGTAACCTGCGCCGCCGGCCCCTGCGGACCGGGATCCTCGTGGCGGCGCTGTCCCTGATGGTGGCTGCTCTTGTTTTCGCCCTCTCCTTTGTCACCCGCGTTACTTCGAGCATCAAGCTGACGTCGGACCGCCTCGGCGCCGACCTGCTGATCGTGCCTACCGGAGCCCGCGGAGGTGCAGAGGACATTCTGGTGGAGAACCGTGCCACGTCCTTCTACATGAACAAGTCCTTTGTTGACCGGATCAAAAAGATCAAGGGTATCGATAAGGTTTCCGCTCAGACCTATCTGGTTACGCTCACCGGACTCTGCTGTTCCGTTCCTTCATCCATGGTTGTTGCCTTTAATCAAGAGACCGATTTCATTGTTACGCCCTGGCTGAAAGAAAAACTGGGACGGAAGCTGCGAAAAGGAGAGGCAATCGTCGGCAGCGAGTCCGCCTATAACATCAATCTTGGAATGGTGGAGATGGAAGCAAAGCTGTTCGGCAGTGTGTTCAGCATGGTCGGGGTTTTGGACAAGACCGGCTCAGGCCTCGATACGGCGGTGTTCATCAGCGATGAGAATATCGGAGAGATCATCAAGAACAGCGATGCGAATATCAAACCGGACCAGATATCGGTGATATTCGCCAAGCTCAAAAAGGGCGCAGACCCCTATACGGTCATGTCCGAGATCGAGAACACTATTATCGAGCTGGACGTGGTGATGCGCAAGGACATCGGAAAGAGCCTGATCACCACCCTGGGTGACATCAGCAAGATATTCTATCTCACCATGGTCCTTTCAACCGTACTTTCGCTCTTTCTGGTGTGGGCGATATTCACCGCCATTGCGAACGAGCGGGCGCGGGAGGTCGGTATCATGCGTGCTCTCGGGGCGAAGGAAAAGCATGTCGTACAATTGTTCCTCTTAGAGGTCCTGGTGCTCGGTGCAATAGGAAGTCTTGCCGGCATTATCGCGGGGACCACGCTGACGCTCATCATGGCGCAAAGTTTTTCGATCCTGAAGAACCTCCCGGTAGACCTCACTCCGTTCACCCGTACGGTCATCGCTCTTGCAGGCCTGTTGTTCGGGACCGGCATCTGCGTGCTGGGTGCGCTGTCGCCTGTTCAACGGCTTAAAAAACTGGAACCCCTGCTCGTGATCAAACAGGAGTAATTCGTGCCGCAGATCATTGTTGAAAATATTACCAAGTCCTACCTCGTCGATAATGCTCCCCTCGACGCTGTTCGGTCCGTTTCGCTGCGGATCGACAAGGGAGACTTCATCTCGATCGTCGGGCACTCCGGTTCCGGCAAAACCACACTGCTGTCCATGATCGGCGGCATTACCCGGCCCTCATCGGGGAAGGTCCTGTTCGACGGCGAGGATATCCATGCGCTGGCAAGCGATAGGGTATCCGAGTACCGTTGTGAAAAGATCGGATTTATGTTCCAGTTCGCCAGTCTTCTTCCGATACTCACGGTCAAAGAAAACCTTCTGCTGCCCACAATCTTCAGGCCGCGCGCAGCGGGGCAGGAGGTGTCGGCGAAGGCGGAGGAACTGCTGCGCATGGTCGGTCTCACGGACAAGATCAATGTGTATCCTGCGCAATTGTCCGGCGGACAACAGCGGCGGGTGGCGATCGCGCGGGCCTTTATGAACGACCCGGCCCTGGTGCTGGCAGACGAGCCTACGGGAGACCTCGATGAAGAGACGGAAGGGGACATGATGCGTTTCTTTAAAACCATGAATGAGGCCAAAGGGATCACGTTCATCATGGTCACTCATACTACCGACCTGGCGAGACAGACGAAACGCCAGCTCCGTATGAACCAGGGTACCTTGCTGGTCGTCTGAGTCATGCTCTGTATTCGTTGTACTGTAAAGACAAATAGAAAAGGCCGGGATCGCTCCCGGCCTTTATTTATTTCTCCAATTTTCTATCAAATCTGGTCAGTGTCCACGATGAGTTTAATTTTCTGGCCGGCCCGCACCGATTTCCCCAGCCCTTTGTTCCATTCCCTGATATCGGCAACCGTCACATTATGATTTCGCGCGATGACGCCAAGCGTATCGCCTCTTCGAACGCGGTACAATATGTCCTGCAGCTTGCTGCTCTGGCTGATGGCCAGGTAGCTTAAGTCCTGGGTCTTGCTATTCAGGTCGAGCGGGATAAGGATGTGCTTGCCGGGAATGACGCGGTCCTTTTTGAGCCCGTTGATATCGCGGAGCGCCTCAGGAGTCGTATTGTACTTCCTGGCGAGAACGGCCAGGGTCTCTCCATTTTGCACCAGGTGCCGTTCCCATTTGATCTTCTGTTCCGCCGGAATTGCGGCGTAATTCGCAAGAAAAATGTTTTTTCTGCCGGCCGGGATCCTCAGGACATAGCTCGCATATTGGGGCGGCGTCACCCACCGTTTGAGTTCGGGGTTCAATTCCTTGATCTCTTCATAGGTGCAGTTGGCGCAGCGGGCGATCAAGCGGAGGTCCGTGGACTGGTCGACCACAACCTCATCGAATTTGAACGGTTCGATGCTGGTGACGCTGAAGCCGTAGGCCTCGGGATTCTTGGCAATGATGGTTGCGGCCATGTACTTGGGGACGTAGTTCTTGGTTTCCTTGCGTATGTAGCGCGAGGCCTTCAGGTCCCAGAAATCATCGGACCGCGTCCGGAGCACCGCGCGCTGGACCTTTCCGGCGCCGGCATTGTATGATGCCAGGGCAAGGGGCCAGGAGCCGAAGAGGTTGTGAAGGTCCTTCAGGTGCTCTGCCGCGGCCATGGTCGACTTGATCGGGTCCTTGCGCTCGTCGATCCACCAGTCGATCTTGAGCCCGTACAGCTTGCCGGTCGCGGGCATGAACTGCCAGGGGCCC
>Ga0334722_10006992_pt1 | contig 11037 bp, 13 predicted proteins | sample C3_bottom_MG_FD_207210 | JGI IMG/M metagenome (GOLD analysis project Ga0334722, IMG submission 207210) | Sediment microbial communities from Yellowstone Lake, YNP, Wyoming, USA - C3_bottom | ecosystem: Environmental > Aquatic > Freshwater > Lake > Sediment | place: USA: Wyoming | collected...
TCGCCGGGAGGTCGGCGAAGAGCTTGGTGAATTCGAAGCGCAAGAACTTGGTCAGAACCTACTTGCCTTTTCCGAGATCATCTTGCGCCGGATCCCGCCGTGTATTGACATAACAGAAGAGATGAAGCCTGATTCCAAGCAGTTTTGACGCGTTTTCCTCCGCAAGCTAAACTATTATGTATATATGTCGCAATATCGTTACATCATCTATTGTCGCAAGTCCAGCGAATCCGAAGATCGCCAGATAATCTCGATCGAATCACAACTTGCCGAACTACATAAGCTAGCCGAAAGACTTCATCTCTCGGTCATTGACGTATACCAGGAGTCAAAGTCGGCAAAGGCCCCAGGGAGGCCGGTGTTTGCCGATGTGCTGAAGAGGATCCGTCAAGGTCGCGCCGATGGTATTCTTTGCTGGAAGCTGGACCGTCTTGCACGAAATCCGATCGACGGTGGAGAGATCATCTGGTTGCTCCAGCAGGGAGTCATCAAACATATCCAGACCTATGATCGTGGGTACGCACCCGAGGACAACGTTCTCGTCTTGAACGTAGAATTCGGCATGGCTAATCAATTCATCTTAGACCTGTCGAAGAACGTCAAGCGCGGCCTTCGCACCAAGGCAGAGAAGGGCTGGTTACCCGGTTACGCTCCTCTTGGCTATCTCAACGACCGAAGTCGCGGAAAGGGTGCCGGAACCATAGTCAGGGACCTCGAGCGCTTCGACATGGTCAAGAAGATGTGGAGTCTCATGCTCTCGGGTAATAGTTCGCCGAGGAAGATTCACAAGCTTGCTTCGGAAGAGTGGGGCTTTCGCACGGCCAGAAACGTCAGGGTCCCCCTATGTACCGTCTACCGTGTATTCACCAGTCCCTTCTACTGCGGGATCTTTGAGTACCCAGTAGGAAGCGGCAACTGGCACGAAGGCTCCCATGAACCAATGGTGTCACAGGGGGAGTACGACCGTGTCCAGGTACTTCTGGGCAGAAAGGGCAAGCCACGGCCGAAGAAGCACTCCTTTCCTTTTCTGCCATTGCTCTCTTGTGGGGAGTGTGGGGGACGAATTACTGCTGAAGAAAAGCATCAGATCATCTGCCCGGTGTGCCGTCGGAAGTTCTCTTCACTCAATGCTGCGACTTGTCCACGATGCAACATCGCGGTGGAGGCAATGGAAGATCCGAGACGTCTTCACTATGTCTACTACCACTGTACGAAAAAGAAGCATCCGGAATGTTCGCAGAGGGGGATCGAACAATCGGTGTTGGAAGAAGAGGTTGTGTCAAGTCTACTTAGGATTCAAGTCTCGGATGGCTTTGTGAAATGGATTAGAAAGCACTTTGACAAGGAAATGGAGAAGGTCACGGAAGCTGCAAGGAGCTTGCGGACGAGCCAAGAGCACACACTCGCCCAGATCCAGAAGAAGATCGACAACTTGGTGGAACTTAGGATATCGCCTTCCAACGGGGACGGGTGCCTGATGTCAGATGAAGAATATGTTCGCCGCAAGGCGACTTTGACGATGGAAGAACGGCGCCTTAGGGAAGCCCTGCAAACGTCAGGGATTGCAGAGGCGCAGCAGATGAGGGCAATCGACGAACTATTTGAGATTGCTGCCAATGCGCGCTACTGGTTTCAGAACGGCTCTAAGGAGGACAAGGCTACGATTCTCAACGCTGTTGGATCGAACCTGATCATCCGGGACAAAAAGCTCATATTTTCCATGAGAAAACCGTTCACAGCCGTCCAAGAGATGATCGACGCCTTACCCATGGCTGGGCGAGGGTTCGAACCTGGAAATTCCTGCTCAACCACAAGTGAATTTGAAGAAATCTGCGCACGGAATCTCATCGGGCGGGGGCAACTAGAGGACGTTCGAACCTGGGTGGCTGGGAGTCGGGAACCAATAATGCCGAAGAACACTCGAGAGCAATTGCGGGCCGCTTAACATGCTTTGAGTATATGGGATCAAGGGCGCCTGCTGTAGCCTGGAGACATTGCCTGAAGCGGCAAGTTCTCAAGAACATTTCACTGGGTCTCGAAGCTGGTGAAGGCGCTGGATTGAAGGTTTATGCCCTATGGGCTGGGGTGGCAGGGAGGTCCCCGCGAGGAGGAACAGCCCGACAATGGCCAAAGCGGCCACCCCAGCGCACAGAGAACAATGTTCTATAGGATTCTCGCGAAGTACTAACTCTGATTGAAATTAGCATATATAGGACTTCTGTCAAGAACGGGAGCCTCGAAAACCAACGATGATGCTTGTAGTCGGCAGTCCTCTTCAGCTTTTCAAGTCGTCCAGAAACTCCGAGGCGGGTACGACGGAGGTAACGAGCAGGTAGTCGCGAGCCCGCGTGCACGCGACGTAGAGAAGGTGGCGCTCGGTGTCGTAGACTTCCTGCAAGTCCGCGTCGTCACCTACGGTTTCGATCCGCTCCTGCAAGGGGATGATCTCGTCGTCGCAGGCCATGACCGCGACAGCCCGGAATTCCAAACCTTTTGCCAAGTGCATGGTGCTGATCGAGATGTGGCCGCCGGTAGTCTCGACATGCTCATCGAGGATCTTGAAGGGAATGCCGGCTTTTTCGACTGCCGCACGGGCTCGGTCGATCTGCGCCGGCGATCTGACAAACACGCCGATTTCGTGGGGCGCCACGCCCTCCTGAGCCTGCTCCCGGATCCAGGCGCCGACCGCGGCAATCTCCTCACGCTCGTTCTCGAACGTGTGGATGACGGGCGCTGGACCATTGAAGACCGAGACCGTGTCTCCCCGGTCCTCTGTGTTTCCATCGGTATCAGACACCTCCGGGCCCAGGAGCCGGTCGGCCTGCCTGCGGATCTGGTGCGAGGTGCGGTAGTTGACGCGCAGCGTGCGGGACCGGCCGCGGACATCAACTCCCAGAGCTTTCCAAGAGAAGGGCTGCTGAAAGATCCGCTGGCCGAGGTCTCCGGCGAAGAAGAGCGCATTGGGCCGCTTTCCCCCGACGGCGGCGAGGAACCGGAGCTGCGAGATGCTGATGTCCTGCGACTCGTCGACTACGGCATAGTCGAAGGGCACATTCCTACTCGCGGCAATGGCCATGGCCAATCTGCTGAACAATTGAGGGAACGTGATCATCATTCGGTCAGCGAGACCGGTGCGGACCTTCTCGAAGATGGTCCATAGGATGGCTCGCTGGCTCTCCGGAAGCCGCGTCTTTCTGCCGAGGCGGGCGACATCTCGGTACGCCTCCCAACTCTCCAACTGCCAGGCGTCAACAACCTGTTCCCATTCCGTGCGCAGAAAATGGTTGCTGAATTTATGTTTGCCGGCCGCCTCCGACGCCTCGCGCAGCAAATCAAGAATGACCTCGTTGGTGGGGAGATTCGGCTTGCCCAGGTGAGCCGTGTAGAGCCGCACGCCGATGGCGTTGACGGCGTACACGTCGATCCGCTCGGCCAGACGGGGATCATTGCTCACTAGCCGTCTGACCCGGGTGTGGAGCGCGTCGGCCAGGGTGTCGGAGAAGGTGGTGAGCAGAACCCTTGCGTCGGGGTTGGCCCGGGCAAGGTAGACAGCCCGATGCAGCGCCACGATGGTCTTGCCCGTACCCGCTGAACCGGAGACCCGAGCCGGGCCAGCGTAATTGCGTTCGACCCATTGCCGCTGCTCGGGATGAAGGAATACCGTCCACTTGTCCCAGGGGAACTCTAGCGCCCGTTCCAGCTCTTCGATGTTGGTCATCACCCGGAATCGCCGTTGAGCGTCGGGGTGATCGAACGGGGTGGCCCCCGCTGCGACGGGCTGTGGCGCGCGAGGTTTGCCCCCGGTTGCCAGCTCCAGGAGCGCCTCCGCCGCCTCGCCAGGCAGGTGGTCGGCAATAGAGAGGAGCGTCTCGGTCGTGGCGCCGCGTACCTCACCCAGCCACTCGACCGGCACACCGTAATTCAAGAGTTCGTCATCTGTGATCGTGTCGAAAAGCGCACTCTCGACGGGCGGCTGCCGCGGGGCCTCGACATACGTCGGGATAAGAATCTCCTGGACCGTCTCACGGATCTCCACCAACTGCGCTGCACCCGTCTTGGGATGCGTTTCCAACCGCCGCCGCGCGGCCCAGTTGTACGCCTTGTCGTGATGCCCCACGTAGCAGAGCAGCAGGCTTCCCTGCGTCCGGTGCACGATCAGCCGAAGATCGTCGCTGACCCGCACCGACCAGAAGTTCTTGTCCTTCGCCCTGTCCAGCTTGTGGAAGCTCATGCCAGAGCCGGCCGGATTGAGCTGCAAGTCGAAGGCGGTGGTCTTGACCACCTTCTGCTCGTCGCCGGTCAGTCGCGCGAGGCTGTCGGTGAAGGTATCGGCGATGCGAAACTCGGTCACCAGCTGATTGTAACCTTATGCCTCGGCTGATTGAAAGGTTAGGACCTTCTCCGGCCGTACTTACTTGTCTTCAGGACGAACTGTGTTCGATAGCATCTGCCGACAGGCAGTTTCCAATGCTCCAAGTTTGTTGCGTGCGATGTCCCACACGATCGCCGGGCTGACCCCGAAATACTCATGAGCGAGAATATTTCGAAGTCCCTTGAACTTTCGCCAATCAATCTCAGGCATCGTGGCCCGGATCTCCTCCGGGAGACTCCCCGCGGCCTCGCCGATGATCTCAAGATTTCGTATCACCGCATCCTGAGTCTTGTTGTCCGCCCGAAAGGCAGCCTCGTCCTGGCCTTCCACGTAAAGCCGAATCCTTCCGATTGCCTCCAGAATGTCGTCGAGGAACAGACGGGAATCCCTAGGCATAGGCTACCTCGCGGGTGATGCTGGGTTTGATGCGCGGTTTCAGGGAGTCGGCCATGACCAAATCCACGGGCCTTTCCAGATGTTCCTCGAGGAAGAACTTCAGGTCCATGTAATGATCGAATGTCGGTTCATCCAGTTCGACCAGAACGTCGACATCGCTTTGGCTACTGGCGGAACCACGAACAACCGATCCGAACACGCCGATCCGTTTCACCGAGAACCGAAGGTTGAGATCCGCCTTGTGGTACCTGAGGAATTCGAGAATCTCTTCGCGCTGCACCATGTTCCGCCTCCTTTCGCCGCAGGACCTAGGTTCTCGTGACAAGAATCTTTGTTCTGGAATGAATAGTTTCTCCGGCCGGAAAGAGAAATACGAAGCTATTATAGCTGTTATTGAAGAAGTGGTAAGCAAGGGAAATATCACCATGCGTGTCCGTCGGAACGACAAGTGATCCTTGCTCATGGAGTTTTCTGCAGCGTAGCATGTCTTGGACGAACGGAAAGGACAAGTCACATTCCTCAGGCCACGACAGGTAGCCGAACTCTCTGATAAACGCAGTTGATTCAAAGCAATTGCGGACCTTCGCGCTCTTGAACTGCTCTAAGGGTTCCAGAACAAGGACCGCACAACGCTTTGGGCAACTCTGGATGTACCGGCGAATAGCCGCCTGGCTTGATGCGCCAAATGTTTTTGATAGGGCCATCGCCGACTTGATACCCAAGGGTAGTTTTGCTGCTTCTTCGTTGAATCGATCCAATTGGAACAACACGGCAGACGCGAAGCAGCTTGCCTCTTTCTCGAAGAGTTCCTTCACGAACGGGTCAAGCGTTTGCTCGTCATCCCACCGATACACGTCCTCCTGCCAACTTAGGACGCTATGCCCGACCTCGTGCATCTTAATGAATCGCTGTCGAGGGATGCCTTGCGTGAGGTCGAGGTAGATCGTCCTGTGTCTAAAATCCAGGAGGCCAAGCACTTTCCGGGAAACTTTCCCGATCCCTTCAAATGCTTTGGAGAAGTAACTCTGCTTTGCCTTGCCCAAATCCACGCCTTCGGCGACGTTTAACTCGGCCGTCTGGATAATCTTGTCGACAGGAGTGGGGAATATGCCGAACGCCCTGCTTTCTCGGAGTAACGTCTTGGCGACAGCCTCAATCTCGCTGGTGGAATCTAGCGGAGAAGGCCTCAACTCTTCGTGGCCCTAAGAAATCGGAGATACTTTGCCAACTCCTGTTCTTCTTCAGCCGTCAGATTCTTCTCACTGAATAAAGCTGCTCCCGATAGGGTCTTCGGTCCCGGCTTCTTCTCCTTGTCCCTGTCATGGACGTAACCGGCAGCCTCCATCAACATCTCGTAATCGACAGCGTATAACTTGGCTAACTTGTGAAGGAAGTGCGGCGAAGGCTTGGAGATCTTGTCATTCTCTAATTGGCTGAGGTACGCGTTTGAAATGCCCGTCGCCTGCTCAACATCTCTCAATGAGAGCTTTCGCATACTCCGGATTTCTCGTAAAGAAGCACCTAATGAGCGATTGGTAGGGTTCATGTTTTAAAGTTAGTGCATCTCTGGATGCCTGTCAAGCGCCGCGTACAAAGAAGTACGAATGGTTATCGCTGCTAACACGATGCTTGACAAACTACGCAACGCGTTGTATCTTGATCCCGGTTGGCAATGGAGCCAGCCGACAACAACAAGGAGTAAGCGAATGCACAAGGAAGAACAGGACCAGCAGCACCCCGATCACGGCCCGGACATTACGATTACGGTGAACAATGTCGACAAGACGATCCACCGGGGCAACCAGCCGGTCGCAGAGATCAAACGGGTCGGCGGAGTACCGTTGGCCGACGACCTGGAGCAGATTGTCGACGGCAAGTTGCAGCCTCTTCCCGACGACGGTCGCGTGACCCTGAAGGGCGGGGAGAAGTTCGTCAGCCATCCGAAGGATAGTTCGTCCTCATAAGGGCGCAAGGACTGGGATATGGAGTTCCCACAAGATCAAATTGAGGAGCTAAGGAGCCTCTATCCCGGGGTGTCGAAGTGCGATGAAGGAGGAGCAACCTTCTTCCTGATCCCGCAGTTGGCCATGCCTGATGGCTGTGATCCGCCTTCAGCCGACGCCTTGCTTAGCCCAACACCCCGGGGAGACGGATACCCGTCCAGGTTGTATCTGGCATCTCAGATTGCAACGCCAACTCAGCGGAATTGGAATGGCAACATCCGGATTCTCGAAAGGAATTGGCACGCTTGCTCCTGGAAAGTCAATGTGACACTGCGCTTGGTCCAACAGGTCGCTGCACACCTGAAAGCGTTCAGATGATCATCACCGCTCGCATAAGGAGAGACCTTCTTGGGCATGTTGTCAAAGACCTGGAGCGCCCCCACCCCTTCGCTGAGGAGCGGGTCGGCTTCCTCTCGACCAGGACGGGCTACGCTGGGAGTGGCAACTTGCTCATACTGTTTTCGGAATACTTTCCCATACCAGACAATCAATATGTCCAAAACACTGAGGTTGGAGCTTGTATTGATGCAATCGCAATCCGCGAAGCCATGCAGAGGACCCTTTCGACTGGTTGCGGGACTTTCCATGTCCACAAGCACTTTTTGCCTGGACCATTAGGCTTCAGTGCGATTGACCAGCAGGAATTGAGCAGATTGATGCCCAGTTTTCTGGCAGTTGCGCCTGAGTCCGCTCACGGAGCTTTGCTCTTGGGCAGCGGTGACTGTCGTGCGCTCGCGTGGCATCATGGCAAGAAGCACGCCGCAAACGTGTCGCGAATCTCAATTGTCGGGTATCCCCTCCAGTTCACGAGGAGAAGATAGCTCATGTGCCTAGCTCGATACAGCCGTCAGTCATTTCTAGGCGACCAAGCTGCAATACGTAACTGCGTTGTAGGAATTGTAGGGCTTGGGGGGGGCGGCTCACATGTCGCCCAATTGCTGCCTCACCTCGGGTTCAGACACTATCGTCTATTTGACCCCGACAAGGTGGAAGACGTAAATCTCAATCGAATGGTCGGTGCGACTCTCGCGGATGTTGCGAATGAAGCGCCGAAGATCGACATTGCGGCTCGAATGATAAACGGTTTGCAAGAATCGCCCGACGTAATCGCGTTTCAGGCAAGGTGGCAAGATGTTGCTCTCCATCTCCGAGAGTGCGATGTGGTGTTTGGTTGTATCGACGGCTTTGCTGAGCGCCGCGACTTGGAAGCTTGCACCAGGAGGTGGCTGATTCCTCTGATCGATATAGGCATGGACGTTCATCAGGTTGATCCCGATCCACCCCGGATGGGGGGGCAGGTAATTCTATCGATGCCTGGAGGCCCGTGCTTGACGTGCCTTGGGTTCCTGAACGAGCAGAGTCTCTCCAGAGAGGCCGGTAATTACGGCGACGCCGGCTACCGACCCCAGGTGATTTGGTCAAATGCGGTGCTCGCGGCATCGGCAGTTGGAATTGCCGTGGATCTGCTAACGGATTGGACTAGATCGCTGCGGAGCGTAGTCTACCTTTCCTACGACGGCAACAAGGGCCTCGTTGCGCCCCATCCGCGAGTGGCGTTTCTGCCTGAAAAGAATTGCCCCCATTATCCGGCGACACAAGTGGGAGAACCTGTGTACCTTCCTGCCTGACCAACCGCCGTGTTCTCGTTGAACTCGCAGCAGCCCCCAATTGGGCCGGTAGCGAGAAAACTACTTCCCAATCCGCTTATCAATAATTGAGTGTGCCGCATCAACAAATAGTTTGACGTCCTTCAGCTGAGCGCGCACCCGGCTGGATGAAACTGGGGAGACTCCATGCGGGGTAGGTCCCTTGTCATGTCAGTTCTCTGGTAGAATACTGATTATGAAGAAAGAAAGTCTGCTGCGGACCAACCCTTATCTTCGTGATCCCGAGCAGCTGAAGAGGCTCCTGGCGGCGACGGTCTGTACTTCTTCGGCAATAGAGGGAGTTGTGTTTACCGTCGCCGAAACGCTTGCCGGACGACATACCAAACGATCGATCAGGTCTCCCCGACAATCCGCCGCGTCCGCTTCAGCACGAGGTTGAAGATCCGCTCCATCGGCCGATAGTCACGATCCAGACCGGCTCGCACGGCGGCGAAGTACTCCCGCCGGCGCTGCCCCATCACACCCCCGAAATCCAGTGGTGGGATACCTGCCTGAAGGGCCATGAGCGTCGAGAGCATGCGGGCCAACCGTCCATTCCCTTCACGGAACGGGTGAATGAGAACCAATTCGGTGTGAACGACGGCCAAGGCCCGGATGATGGCATCCACTGCCGAAGAGTTGCACGGCGTGAGCTCGCGCAAGGGGCCGCTCTCGAACTCCTCCATCAAGCGCGGGATCTGCGCCGCAGCGGCGAACGGGAAGTCTCCCTTGCTCAGATTCACGCGACGATAATTTCCCGCCCAAGAATAGATACCGCCGAGCCAGCCGCGGTGCATCAGGCGGATGTCCTCTGCTGTGAAGCGGTGGTCCTGATGGATGGCTCCTACAAGGTCTCCGAGGGCGCGCATCTGCTCCTGATGTTCGGCCCATGCCATTTCCCGAACGCTCGTTATCCCGCGCAGATTCCGCAGCACCCTCCCGCGGGAACCGGGTTCGTGCTGTGCCTCTATGAGGTCTGAGGTCGAGTAACGACTTCCTGAACGCGTCATGGCAGGTCTGTGAAAGTGTTTGCGATGCGAAATTCCATCATGCCGTGACGCCTGATCTCACGATCAAGGTTTCCCCTTTTGCGCTGGCTTAAGAGAAAAACCAAGTGGTTGCGGCGTCTGCTGTTTGTACCACAGTTCGTCCACCGGAAGGGTCCAAGAAGCGTCTTCCAGCCAGACTCCGCTCCAGTCCGGTGCACAGACAAGTAACACGACGTCGTGACCATCGTGCCATACCTGCACCGGTACGCCAGCGAATGCACTTCGCAACTCGGGCTTTTCGTTGAAGACGGTCATCAGGGCACTGGCACCATCCGGAGTGAGACCGTCCTGAGGATAGCGGACCGCGGCCTGTACGGCCGGAGTCAGTTTGCCCAACGGGGTGATGAGTCCCTCTGGACGAGGAACTCCGGTGCAGCAAGCCGTGGATGTGAGGAAGGAGACAACCAAGAGGGAGAACAGCCACCACCTTCGAGAGGCCTTCAAGTGATCGCCTCCTTCCAGTAGATCGTGGCGCCTGTGTCGTCCCGGCCTGTATCCAAACATCCATTGGCAAGCGCAAATTCGCCTGGCCCACCGTTGTTCCCCAACGCGCTACCCAGATCTCCCCAGGCCGTCTTGACCTTCCGCTGGACCAGTTCGAACAACTGGTCAAAGGATATATGCGTGCCCTCGGGCGTCTTCAGGTGGTCAATGTACTGCCCATCCACGTGCTCTACATCGGGATAGACGAGAGCCGCCTCCTCAGCAATGTGCCTGACAAACGACGGCAGGCGTCCGCCTTCCTCTGCGTACTTGTCGACCATCATCACGAAATTCTTATGCCAATTGTTCGGGTCTGGGGTCTTGGTCGGTGTTGCCAAGTCTGGTCCAAGGCTGATATCGGTTCCCGGAACTGGGGGCAGGCACTTCTTCCAGAGGTCTGCTATTGCTGGGTGCAGCTTCTGCGGGTCCTCAGGATCACAACAAGACTTGATCCCGCAGTTCTTGACATACTCTGCTTGACTCACTTCCTGTTCGAGTTTCGCGTTGAAGATATACACATCCTGGTTCATCTCACAAACTCGGTGTGCGGTCTTGTTCTCGGCATACGGGCCGACTTTCAAGTTCACCACCGGATGGACAATCAGGTCGGTTACGACATGTGCGGTATAGCCGAACAACCAGGCCATGCACCTGGCGGCATCCTTCGTCCCGTAATTCATGTCCCAGACAAGGGGCACAGCGTTTCGGACGAAGTCGAGCGTGTGCCAGTAGTGCATGACGTTCGCCCATCCTTCGGAATTCTTGTCGAACAGACACAGATACGGGTAGTCAGGGCTAACGGCGCCAAGTTCCACATAGTTCAAGTACAGCATAAGCGCCCGCTTCATGCTGGGGCCCAAGCTGGGGATTCCATCCAAGGCATCCGCATCCCCACAGATAGATCTCACGAGAGTTATGTGTGAATAGCCTCCTGCCATAAGGTCCCTTTCCGGCCTGCTTCAGGTCATTCCACCCGAAAGACCTTCATCACCTCGTCGCCGAGGTGGTTGATTACCTTTACGGCTATGCGGCCGGATTTTGGCTTGTCGAAGGGACGGGAGGTGTCGCTGTTGAGGGTGGCCCAGGCT
>Ga0334722_10006994_pt1 | contig 11035 bp, 8 predicted proteins | sample C3_bottom_MG_FD_207210 | JGI IMG/M metagenome (GOLD analysis project Ga0334722, IMG submission 207210) | Sediment microbial communities from Yellowstone Lake, YNP, Wyoming, USA - C3_bottom | ecosystem: Environmental > Aquatic > Freshwater > Lake > Sediment | place: USA: Wyoming | collected...
CCATATAGACGTCGCTGATGATCAGGTCCGGCTTGTTCTGCGTGGCGAGGTCGAGCCCTTCAAGACCGTCGGAGGCCTCCAGAACCTCGTAGCCTCCCTTCAGGCGCAGCATAATAGCAATGGACTTGCGAAGCGAGTCTTCGTCGTCAACGACGAGTATTTTCTTTTTCACGGCCGCATTGGTGATAGTCAGATTGCTCCAACCTACGAAGCGTTCGCGAGAAACTCAAGTGTCAAATACACCCTCGCCCCACCCGGGGTTGGGGGCCTCTGTTCGCCGCGGGGTTCGCAAATCGCCTACTGACTGCTTCCTGCACGATGCAGCAACAACATAGCAGGGCGATGCGCCGCGCCGGGCCCGTCCGGCCGTCCCGCTATTCGTAGCATTGAGGCTGGCCGAGGTCTTTCAAAGAAAAACACTTGAAGATATGATGTCCGTCATAGTCCAGCACGCGCAGATCGTCTTCCTGTTTCAGATCTGCCATGGTCACATCGTAGTGCATCCCGTACGTTTCCCTGACCATGGCTTCAGGAATCTCGTACGCGATGAACTTCTTGATTCCCTTTGAGGCGAGTTTCCTGACGAGATTGGGATTGGTGAACGAATCATAGGAAGTCAGGATGAGAATCGGGCCTGATCCGGTGAAGAACATGCCTGCTTTCATGATATGCCCTCCTCCGAGATATTGTTGGAACGGTTCATGTCAAGGTTGTCTGTTAGCGGATAAAACCCAAAAGGCCTCTCTCGAATGCATCAGCACCCTCCAGAGGCCTCTTCTCAATATTCGCCTCGCCGCCCCCCGGCGAGTACTCGTGCACCCGAATCTTACTGAATCACTGATTGAAAGGCAATCGCCAGGAAGAAGCTTTTCCCTGAACATCCTCCACCGGCATCCTGGGAGGCGCCGCACGCCCGTCAGGGTAGCTGCATTTTCATTTGCACGCTGTAAGTCAATCGTTTCTTTGCAAAAAACTCACGATTCGACTTACAAACTGCGGGTTGCGCCGCTTACGGCTCCTCGGTGTCCCGAGTCTTCCTTCTCACCGAGAATGCAGCGACTACGGGCTTCACAAGCCTTACGTAGTCCTCATAGCTCATTTTCACGAGATCCCGGTGCGTTCCCGCGTTGAACGCGATTTCCTTATCCTCGGCCAATGCGCTCGCGACAAACACGCGCATGTTGAACAGGTTCCCAACCGGAGGCATGGCACCGACTTCACACTCCGGAAAGCGGTCCTTGAACTCCGATTCACTCGCAAGTTCAACTTCCTTGGCGCCGCTTTCACGTCGCAACTCCGTGAACTCGACCATGTGAGACCCCGGAAGAACAGCCATCGCCATCGTTCCGTCCATCCAAACGATTACCGTCTTCGCGATTTCTTTTCCACGAAGGTGCGCGGACTGAGCCACTTCCTGCGCCGTGAATGCCGGAGAGTGCGTCAGGACGGTGTACTTGACACCGTTCGCGTCAAGAAATTCAACGAGCTTTCGCAGCATAATGAGTTCCCTCCTCTCTTATTGAGCCACACTGTTTTCATCCAACTCCCCTCGTCCTCGTCGCCGCCGCCCATATCAGTCAGCCCTCCTAAGCGGAAGGTCCCTTTTTCCCCGCTCTGGTTTTGCGAGAACGGTCCCCGTTGTGCGGTCAAGCAAATCTCGTCCCCCAACTCCACATTCCAGATCGATCTGTTCCACGTCCCGATGGCAAAATTTCGCGGATCATAATTGGCAAAGCCGGAGTGGAGCATCGGCAGACATTCGGTTGCAGGGTCAGTCGACAGCGGGAAAGGCTTGCGGCCTTGAGGACAGGAACGAGCAGCCGCGGCATGATAGGACATCGGGGCATACGACCTCCACCGTGTTCAGGAGGTGCCGTGTACGCCTCTAACTTAGAGAATCAGAGAGGGAAAGTCAACTGAGCTCCGCGAGGACCGTTATGACCGCCAAATCCGATTACTTTATCATGACAATTCTGCTGACGGCCATTTGCGCATTCACTCGCAGACGCACAAGGTACGTCCCGGAGGCCAAACCCAACTTCGCCGTCCATCGAAAGCCGTATGCCCCTGCTGGCTGACGTTCGGAAACAAGGCTCTCTATCAATCGGCCGGAAATGTCATATACCGCCAGTTGCACGAATGCCTCTTTGCGCAGGCTGTAGTTGATCTGCGAGCTTGCATTGAACGGGTTTGGATAGTTCTGGAGGAGCTGAAACTCATCACGACCTCGGTTACACCATGACATTCCAACTGCGGATACGTGGATCCTTCTCGCAGACACATCTGCGACCTCACAGTTGCTGAAAAACACGCTCGCCGTTTCCGCGGGCACCGGGCACATCGTGTAGGCAACTTCAACAATTGGACCATCCCCGGCCGGAAGCGCTTTCCGGAATGGCGCCAATATCACCACGCTGAGTGTTGTATCGTTCTTCAGATAAGAGCGAAGGTCCCATCCAGATCCGAGGATTCGCCCGATTGACCTGATCGAGCAGAGAACCGCCCCGCCCCTCGTATTGAGACAGAATTGAAGCCCACCCACCGAATCCGTACTCGCCACCCACACAGAAATACTGTTCTCCGCGGACTTCCTCAGAGTCAACTCGGTGTCCGCACGAAGGCCCGCGCTCATCAGGCCCGCAAGAATCAGCGCTGGCGCAAGCCGCCGACCCGCCAACTTTCGATGCCTCAGGGGCTCCTTCATTTTTCTCCGCTCTCAGGGTGTCAGCGGACACGGCCCGGAACAAACCTTCGGAGCGGATCGGCCACGCTGGCAATCTCTTCTCTTTGTAATCTAGAATGCCCCGGGCCGAGTTTCAATCCCGTCCTACACGTACGTACTTGTACGGACAGGAGCGATTCCCGGGGCTCCCGGCCTCTCTTCAGGTGCGGCCGCCGGATTCATTGACGCAATTCATCGCGGCTGTCGAGTCCACCTGGACGGGTCTGAGCAAGCGGGCGGTGGGCAATTTTGAGAGGAGCCACGTTCATTCGGCATTCGACGAGCGTGACGGAGAGAAGAGCGTAATTGCCGAGACGGGGAAATTCGGGGGTATTTTGAAGGATGCAAATCCCGCGACACAGCGGCGAGATACTCGAGGCTCCGCCGAACTTCGCTTCACTATTCCTCGCGAAGTTCGGGAAGTTTGGTGGACAGGGACGGAATCGAACCGCCGACACATGGATTTTCAGTCCATTGCTCTACCATCTGAGCTACCTGTCCGAATTTTTCCAGACTTAGCAAGCGTCGGCGCAGCTAAGCCTGTCGAAAAATTCAGGATCCCGCTGTTTCTCAAGCAGAATCAGGTCGACTTGCTCCCGCAAAACCCGGGAAGCGCAGGTCCCTATGACCATTGGTCCACCACCCCTTGCTCAACCATGAGCGTCGGGGGCACAACAACGTACGATACAATCAGAAGAAAATCAAGAAAGCAGCCTTGACTACAGCACGCCCCCCTTCTTCAACACATCCCGCGCAATAACGATCCGCTGGATCTCATTCGTCCCCTCGAAGATGCGATTGATCCGGGCGTCGCGATAGTACCGCTCGACGGGCAGCTCGCGCGAATACCCCATACCTCCGTGGATCTGCACCGCCTTGTCCACGACCTCGCTGAGTCCTTCCGAGCAAAAAAGTTTCACGTGCGCCGATTGCCGCGAGATCGGTTTCCCGGCGTCGTAGTCCGCCGCCGTCCGATACACAATCGATTCCATTGCATAAATCGTCGTTGCCATGTCCGCGAGCATGAACTGGACTGCTTCGAATTGCGAAATCGGTACGTCAAACTGCTTGCGCTCCCTGGCGTACTTCGCCGAGAGCTCGAGCATCTCCTTCGCGGCGCCCACGCAAGCAGCCCCCAACCCAAGCCGTCCAGCGTCAAGGGTCTTCATCGCAACGATGAACCCACGCCCGTCGTCGCCGATCATGTTCTGTTGCGGCACGCGCACATTTTCGAACGTGATCGCATTCGTCGTGCTGCCGCGGATTCCCATTTTCTTTTCCGCAGGACCGGCGCTGAATCCGGGGCTTTTCGTTTCCACGACGAAACCCGTGATCCCCCGCTCCGTCCGGGCGAATACTGAAAGCACATCCGCAATTCCGCCATTCGTAATCCAGATCTTCTCGCCGTTGATCACCCACTCGTCACCGTCCCGACGGGCGCGGGTGCGCAGGTTGAACGAATCCGACCCGGCGAGCGTTTCCGTCAGTGCAAATCCGCCAATCAGTTTTCCCTCCGCCAGCGGAACCAAGTACTTTTTCTTCAGATACTCGGAGCCCCCAATGTAGATCGCGTTTGCACCAATCGACTGGTGGGCGCCGATAAACGTAGCGGTGGACAGACATCCGCGGGCGATTTCCTCCTGCATCACGCAGTAGCCGAGCTCGCCGAATCCTCCCCCGCCGTATTCGGCCGGGAAAGCGGCTCCGAGCAAGCCGAGATCGCGTATCTTCTGAATCAGGTCCGCGGGTATCTTCTCATCTTCGTCAATCTTCCGGGCAATCGGTTTGATCTCGGCGTTTACGAACTCACGGACCATGCTCCGGAGCATCTTCTGCTCTTCGGTCAGCTCAAACGGCGACATAGGTTAGCGTCCCTTTCCTGGCTTTCAGTGGTGTTCGGGTGTCCGGCGTTGCCCGATGTAGCTCACGACATCTTCGCCCCCATCTACCCCTATCACATTGCCGTTCACCCACGTCGCCCCTTCCTGCGCCAGCAGCACAATGAACCGCGCGATGTCTTCCGGTGTGGTGAGCCGGCCGGAAGGATTCTTCGAGTGGGCAATTTCGATCATTCCTTCGTTTCCGGGAATTTTCCGAAGAGCCGGCGTATCAGTAACTCCGGCCATCAACGCATTCACCGTGATGCCGTAGCCGCCGAGTTCAAGCGCCAGCTGGCGTGTGTGGGATTCCAATGCTGCTTTCGCCGCTGATACTGCACCATAGAACGGGATGGCGGAATGGCCCCCGGAGCTCGTCATACAGAAAATCCTCCCGCCCCGTTTCATGAGATGCCGCGAGACCAGTCCCTGCGTCCAATACACCAGGCTGTGGGCCATGACATCGAGCGTCATTTCCATTTGTGCCTGGGTGAGCGAATCTTCCGGTTTTTTCGTGATAAACGGCTTCAGCGTACCGAAGGCAAGCGAGTGCAGAAGGACTTTGATCGTCGCCTCTTTGTCGCCTGCAAAACGCTCCTGGATATCGTCCATGGTTTCATTGCGCTTGATGGCGTCCGCCGCGTTGATATTGTAAAACACCGCCTTGGCGCCCGTCTTCGTGATCTCTCGAGTAATTTGCTGCACGAGAGGCATCGTGGCCTGACGGTCGAGGTGCACCCCAAAGATGTTCATTCCATGGTGTGCCAACTCGATCGCCGCCGCACCTCCGAAACCACTGGAAGCGCCCAAAATGACCGCCCACTCACTGGGCTTGAACCGGAATTCCTGTCTCATGCGTCGTCCCTCCTCGTCCCTTCCAAAGAAATTGAGCAATAAAATAGCAACTATTGCGTCAAAATCAACGCACCCTTATTCCACAGTGACGCTTTTGGCAAGATTTCGCGGTTGGTCCACGTTGCAGCCGCGCAGGACGGCAATCTGGTAGGCAAGGAGTTGGAGCGGAATGATGGTCAGAATCGGCGTTAGCATTTCGAGCGTGGACGGCACGACGATGAGGTGGTCGACGAGCGAGCGGATGTGATCGTCGGCCTCATTGACAATCGCGATCACCTTGCCCCGACGCGCCTTGACTTCCTGGATGTTGCTGAGAACCTTCTCATACGTACCGTCGTGGGGCGCGATGAACACCACCGGCATGTTCTCGTCAATCAATGCGATCGGCCCGTGTTTCATCTCTGCCGCAGGATATCCTTCAGCGTGGATGTACGAAATCTCCTTGAGTTTCAATGCCCCTTCAAGCGCGACAGGAAAGTTGAACCCTCGTCCAAGGTAGAGGAAATTGCGCGAGTTCTTGAATTCCTTTGCGATCGCGAATACTTCCTGTCCATTCTGCAAGATGCTCCTCGCTTTCCCGGGTAAGCGCTGCATTTCCGCAACCAGGTGGCGGCCCTCGACGGTGGACATACCCTTGCTCCGGCCGATCAGAAGCGTAATCAATGCGAGGACCGTCAACTGAGACGTGAACGCCTTCGTGGAGGCGACGCCGATTTCCGGCCCCGCATGGACATACACCCCGCCATCGGTTTCGCGCGCGATCGAACTTCCGACGACGTTGCAGACTCCAAGCACCATCGCCCCATGCTGCCTGGCTTCACGCAGGGCCGCCAGTGTGTCGGCCGTCTCACCGCTCTGGCTGATCAAGAAGACGACATCGCTGTCCGAAAGAATCGGATTCCGGTACCGGAATTCCGATGCGTACTCAACTTCCACGGGAATCCGGGCGTACTGCTCCAGCATGTATTCCCCGATCAATGCTGCATGCCACGACGTACCGCAAGCGGTGATGATCAGTCGCTTGGCCTTCTCCAGCCGTCCGAGCACCGAATCAAGTCCACCGAGCTTCGCCCGGCCCTCTTCCAGAAGCAGCCGGCCGCGCAGGGCGTTCTCGATGGTCTCGGGCTGTTCGTGAATTTCTTTGAGCATGAAATGCGCATAGCCCCCTTTTTCGATCTCCTCCAGGTCGAAGCTCAGTTCCTGCATTTCCTTCCGGATCGCTACATCGTCAAGTGTTTTGGTCGTCACGCCGTCCCGCCGGACGATGGCGATTTCCCCGTCCTCCAGATAGGCCACTTTCCGCGTGTACTGAATCAGGGCCGACGGATCCGACGCTACAAAGGTCTCATCAGTTCCATATCCGATGACGATGGGGCTCCCCTTTCGTCCCACCACCAGCATATCAGGGTCGCTTTCGCTCAGCACAACCACTCCATAGGTACCGGCGACCTGCGCCAGAGCGCTTCGCACCGCATGATCCAGATTCTTGCTGCGCTTCAGCTGTTCCTCAATCAAGTGCGCCAGGACTTCGGTATCCGTCTCCGACCGAAAGATATGTCCCAGAGACTGCAGACGCGTCTTGAGAGATGCGTAGTTTTCGATTACGCCATTGTGGATCACGGCGATGCCCCCCGAACAATCCAAATGCGGATGGGCGTTCGTGTCGCTGGGAATACCGTGCGTCGCCCACCGCGTGTGTCCGATTCCGACTGTCCCTTCGAGTGCTTGCGTTGCGACAGACTTCTGCAAGTCAGCGACCTTGCCGGCCCGTTTGTTCACGCACACCTTCCCCAATCGAACCACGGCGATACCGGCGGAATCATATCCCCGGTACTCCAGACGCCGGAGGCCCTCCAAAAGGATCGGCACACACTCCCGGCGCCCAACATATCCGACAATTCCGCACATTGATCAGTCTCCTTCGGTTTTCGTTCGCCCGATCACAGCCATCATCCGGCCGGAACGTTCCCGGTCACGACGGTACGAATGCAGCCAGGACGAGCAAATGGTGCAGGCGTCGCTTAATTCGATGTTCGCGGCAGAAACGCCGGCATCGATCAACTGCAGACGGTTTTCACTCTTAAGGTCTACGAAGATCTTTCCGTTCCGAACACGCTGCGAGCGCGGTGAAATCCGGCGCGCCGCGTCCGCCCCGACTTCATAGCAGCAGAAACCGGCCGCGTGGCCAATGTACGCAACCAGCACTGCCGGATCGATGTCGAATTCACGCATCATGGACTCAACGACGCCCGCCGTAATTCGTGCCGCCGTCCCTCTCCACCCTGCATGGACGGCTGCAATGGCGCCGCGGTCCGGCGCGTAGAGCAGTATCGGAACGCAATCCGCAACTGTGACGCCGACAGCGAGCCCCGCTCGAGCTGTGATCAGTGCGTCCGACTCAGGATAGAGCCCGGGCGCGTCCACGGTACGTACCGTGGAGGAATGCACCTGGCCCGGGAGGGCCAGAGAATCTTCTGTGATCCCCGCTGCACGGAAAAAACGCTGGCGGTTCGCGCGGACAAGTTTCGGATCGTCGCCCACGTGATAGCTCAGGTTCATTCCGAATAAGGAGCGAGACCCGTTTCCGGTCGCCGTGCTGATCGCAGCACGAATTGCATCATAGCGCAAGAAAATGGAGGGTCGAATGATGGCGTCGTTCATCAGGATTGTGAACCGGCCCGGGGCAGGCGAATCTCGAATGTTGTGCCACGTCCGACTTCACTTTCGCATACAATGCGGCCACCGGCGTCTTCCACGATCTTCCGCGCAATCGCCAGCCCAAGCCCCATTCCTTCGGACTTTGTTGAGAAATTCGGTTCAAAGATCCGCGACCTGATTTCCGGCGGGATCCCCGGACCGTTGTCGGCAAGCCGCACGATGCACCCGTGATCATCAACAGCGATGTCAACGGTGATGGTTCCTCCCTGCGGCATGGCCTGGATGCTGTTGCGGAGAATGTTCACAAACACGCGCTGCATCTGGTCATGGTCAACCAGGACATCGGCGGCTGCCGCGCTGAATTGTCTGCGGAACTCAATTCCCTGAACCTCGCGAAAGACTGCGATCGCTTCTTCCAGAAGATGCCGGATCTCCAGCCGCTCGTAGCGCGCGTCGGGCATGCGGGCGAAATGTGAGAATTCCAGGGCAATGCGTGACAAGGTCTCGATTTGTTCCAGGATCGTTTGCGTCACTCGCCGCAGGATCTCCTCGCGGTCCGGTGCCTTGTCCTGAAACGCCTGACGCAAATGCTGAACAGAGAGCTTGATCGGCGTCAGGGGATTTCGGATCTCGTGCGCCACCTGTTTCGCCATCTCTTTCCATGCCCGTTCCCGTTCGGTTCGCGTCAGCTCTTCCCGGCTTTGCCTCAATTCCGCCGTCATGTCTCGGAATGCACTCATCAGGTCACCCAGTTCGTCGCGTCCGCGGTACCGGAGGCCGAAATCGAAGTGCCCCTTCCCAACCTTTCGGGCCGCCCGGGAAAGCTCCTGTAAGGGCCGGGCCAAACGCATCGCCAGAAGACCTCCCGCACCGAGGGCGACCAGCACTACAAGCCCGTACACACCGACGACGTACACATTTCGCTCGGCGACCTCACGCTCAATGTCCGCCTGTCGATACAGCGTGGAAACCGCCACAACGCCGACCCGGGTGCCGTTCAATTCAATCGGCGCGTATCCCACCGAATATGGAACAGTTCCCACCGTTTGTGATGCCATGTAGAACCCCCGGCCTTCAAGAACGCTGTGGGCGTACGCCACGCCCTCCAGGCGACGGTCGAACAACGGCGCGCGGTACAGCTCCGGCCGGGAGCTGGCAAGAAGCGAATCGTCGCGGTGGACTGCAAAATCGGTCCCATACTCCGACGCAACGGCGCGGCAAAATTCATCCGTTACTCCCTGCACGAAGTCGCGCTCGTCCTCCACGTACGTGACGATTCGCCGGCTGACCACCTCCACGTCGCGGCGGAGTGATTTCTCGATTGAGGCGCGCACCCGGTCTGTGGACACGGACCGGTTGTAATATCCAAGAACAACCAGCGGGATGACCGCAATGACGGCGAACCCGCCGAACAGTTTTTGTCCTACGGTAAATGCCGGCCGGCCTCCACGCACCACCGACCACCCCACCGAAGTCAACGCAACGAGAAGGGCGACCGCCACAAATGCTCCGAAGAGCTTAAGGACAGTGAAGATGTACCATCGGACATCCAGCGATTCGACGCTGACCGCCACCACGCGCCGTCCATCGGACGGGTCACGCACATACAAGGTCCCATATGATCGGTCTTCCCCACGTTCAATGACCCAGTGACCAAATTCGGGCTGCCCTTGAAGAAGTTCCCGCACACGCGCCCCAAGCACGACTCCTTCATAGAGATCCGGCCTGGATGTGGCGGTCACGATCGAATCCCGATATTCTGTCAGGTAGACGTCCCTCCAATCCGGCACGCCTCCGGAAGCCCGCAGCGGATTGGCGGCGACTCTTCCCGGGATGAGGCCAGAGCCAGGGGCAAGAAAGAGCGCCACACTCCCAAGGACCGTCCCGTCGCCCGAACGGATTGTCGACCACATGCCGTACAGTTTCAGATTCTCGCGCCCCGCCGTCCGTTCCAGGGTCTGCACCGTCTCCTCACCATAGTCAAACACTTTGGACAGGATCGCACGCTGGTCGTACGGTTCAATGCCCACAACAAAACGGTCCACCTCTCGCCCCGCCGAATCGTACACAAACACGCCGGAATTGTATCCCTCCCGGCTGATGAGCATCCGCGCCCAAAGGTTGAAGGCGGACGAACCTGCGGCGTCCGGGTCGAACGGATTTTCTTCATCGCTCGCCCGAACAAGATCGGCAGTCGTCCGAATGCCGTCACTGAGAAGGTAGGTGAGCCACGCATCCGCCGGTCGCAGAAGTTCTGATGCGAGGGATTCAATCTGTGTTCGTTCCCGCTCTTCCACCCGCTCGTAGAACACCGGGGCCGTAACGAGGTATGCGCCCATCAACCACACGGCCGCCGATTTCCACGGGATGGTGGAATCGCTCCGCTCGTCCCCCCGCTCGCGCCAGCGGTTCCACAACCGATGCAACCCCGCAACTGCAGCGACGAAGAACGGCATGTACGAGGGCCACAAAAGAGTTTCCTCCATCCATCGCAGCACTCCGAGAGCAGCCGCGATCGACGCGATGATCAGAATTCCTCGCAACATCCGCTGCCGGATGCCACACTCCCCGGCAGCCTGGAAAATCCAGTCGACGAACAAACGGAACATCCCGTAGAATGCAACGGCCACCAGGACAATCGCAACGATCATGAGCCCCAGTGAACTGTCCGGAAGGATCCTTGTTGCGTCCTGATAGACCACGCTCGAGTCGAAGACAAAGCTTCGCAGAACCGCCGCAAACGCGCGCACGAAAAGGACGAAAACGAACGAGACAAGAAACACTCCGAACACAGCGATGGAGGAACGCGCGCCGCCGGGTCGAACGCGACGTATGACTCTCAGAAGAGAATAGCCGTCGAGCGAACGGATGAGGAGCACCGTCCACAAGAGCGCGATCCCGCTCAGGAGGAGATCTCCGGGCG
>Ga0334722_10006995_pt1 | contig 11034 bp, 6 predicted proteins | sample C3_bottom_MG_FD_207210 | JGI IMG/M metagenome (GOLD analysis project Ga0334722, IMG submission 207210) | Sediment microbial communities from Yellowstone Lake, YNP, Wyoming, USA - C3_bottom | ecosystem: Environmental > Aquatic > Freshwater > Lake > Sediment | place: USA: Wyoming | collected...
TTGTGGACCTTGGGCAGCAACTCTTCCCGACTCAGTCCCTGCCAATCCTGCCGGGTATAAACCACCGGGGCAATTTCCCGGTTCGTCTTAATGGTAATAGAAGGAGTGGTCACCCGCATGGGGTGGCCAGAGACACCGAGGGCGCTGACGGTACCGGCGGCCGGGGCGTGCAGCGGCACCCCCAACCCCTTGGTCACCGTGCCGACTACCTGCCCTTCGGTGACTTCATCCTTGCGGGCGACGGTCGGGGTACAGGGGGCGCCGATATGCTGGCCGAGAACCAGTTCCAGTTCTGCAGGCAGGGGCATGGTCTCGATGGCGAGGCTGGCGGTCATCCTTTTGGACTCGGGAGGATGGACGCCGCCTTTGGGGAAGGTCAATAATGTGGACATAGCGAATGCTTCCGTTTTTGCCGCAGTGATCACGGAAAAATCCCGCCGTAACGCGGGTCAAAAGAGCTCCGTGCCGACACCGGCTTAAGGCAGGCGTGGTTTGCGCTCCGGCACGGTGCGAAAAGGCTTTTTCACTAACTCGTTTACCCCCCTTTGTCAAGCGACAAATCAGGAAGAGGCATGATGCTCAGGGGGGAATGATCGGTAGGAAAACGGTTACCGGGCGAGCCTTTCAGGCTTTCTGCTCGCAGGTTTATTCCACACCTCAGTAGCCCGCCAGCTACCTCGGTGTGGTAGCTGGCGGGCTGCTGGGTCTAATATTCAATTTTGGCGGTCTTTCCCGAGAGGTCTGAGGTGATCTCAGGCAATCAGCTCCAGATAATTCGATGTCTTCGCAGCTGACCATGAAGATACTGCTCGGGGACTCTCTGGAGAAACTGCCTAAGCAGCGTGGTCTTGCCAGTGCGCCGCGCCCCATAGATGATCACCGCTTTGCCCGGCGTCAATACCTGCGGAGGGTCTCAAGATGCCTTTGGGTGATGTACATAAGCAGAAACTCCGTTGTTGTGTTGACCGTATTTTGCATAACCAGGTCAACTCAACAACTGCTTTTCAGCGCCCATTGGGCGCAGAATCTCCAGACGCCCAGGGTACGACTGGTAAAACTTCCTGAAGTATTGAAGGCTGGTCACGGAGAATCCATCACCGTACTTTTTCGCAAGGCCGTGCTAAAGCTATAAAGCTCATCCAGACCCTGAGTAAGCCCATGACCAGGGCGAAAATACAGGCTAGCCTCCGGCTAAAGAGCCAGGCAAACTTCCGGATGCTTTATCTGCAACCGGCCCCGGCCGAGGGGCTGATCGAAATGACCATCCCCGACAAACCCAACAGCCGCCTGCAGAAGTACCGGCTGACGACCAAGGGAAAATTGCTTGCCGGTGGTCAATAAGCCGGGCCTGGCCAGGATTTTTAAGCATCCGGATCGCGCCGTCCGTGGTATTCGTACTTGCGAGAAAGGTCCAGACAGGGAGGCAGGGACGGCTTGCCGAGCCGTTATTTCACTAAGGATGCAGGCTTGGAGACGGATCTCGGCACAATTGAAGCCCGGTGGCCGGTAGGTTGGTGGTGAGCCTGCGAACCCCAACATCCCTTGTGATCCAGAAAGACTTAGAACCTTGGAAGCCTGACTCCATAGACCACTGAAATTAGACCAAACGACTAACACCCCCACCTTGGGCACTAATCGCGAAAAGCTATTCCTTCCCAAGGGCTTTAATGATAGCGCTTTGGTATACGTTTTCTTCCGGCAGGGTAACGTTATTAAATGCCTCTTGCACCTTATACACAGTTGTCGAGTGTGAGAGCATCTCTTTCAGAGGCACCAGGTCGCCATCACGGATTACTTTCGCTGGGTCGTGATTATAGGCCACAAACGTTATTGATGCTGGTTGAAGTGAGTAACGAATAAGCCCATTCTGCCCGCCAAGTCTATTCGCGATGTGCTCGAACACAGGTTCGGGACAAACGAAAAACAGCCCTCTCTTGCACAGTTTTTCTCGCTGGAGAACTTGGCCTTTATAAATAAGTTGGGGGAGTATTCGTTTTGATACATTTTCCCAGTTAAGCCCGGCAGTTGTTTTGATAACGCTGCGATCATTTTTGAGTGCTGAAAATCCATTCCGATAATTACCTGTGGTGTCGATGGTTTGAACCTCTATGGCGACGAACTCCACTAAGCTTCCCTTCGCATTCAGCTTGGCCAGCACCCAATCTACAAAATAGCCTCCGCTTCCTGACTTTTGAGGAAGCCGCAGCTCACCGCCCCAACGTTTCCCGAAAACGGCAATACATTTCTTGTTTTTAGTCTTGGAGAAATGAACGGCTTCACGCCCAGGGATCAAATCCAGCTTTTCTCCAAATGCTATTAATGCTACCTCACGAAGAATTTTGTAATCTTCTGCATAAAGACGGATTGGGCAGCAAATTACAGGCCCTGATGTTATCGGCTTGAGGGTGCAGACGCCGGAGATCACTCCATCGTTAAAGGTTTTCTCACACGTCTCTTTGATAATTGGACATGTTTCCCGATCCACTGCCTCTTGTGCTTCTGTCGATTTGTCTCCCGGGCGATACCCGAAGAATTCCCATATTGTTCCCGCCATTACAATGCCCTTGTAAGCTCGGTAGTTTTGTAACCTAATTCACACGCAAGCGAGCGGCCAATAGCCGCCGCCAGTAATGGTGGAACCGCATTCCCCACCTGCGCGTACTGCTCAACAAGTGTCCCGATAATACGGAAAGTGTCAGGGAACGTCTGAATCCGAGCTGCCTCTCGAACTGTGAAAGAACGATCTTGTCCATAATGGAAGTAAGCCCCCCAATGAGGATCACACTTCGTGAGAATCGTCGAGGCCAATCCTTTCGGGTCTACTCGACCATAACGCTTGGTGTGATCTGAGCGACGGGCTCTCTGCATCCCCATGGGCAAAAGCTCTGGTGGTATGTTGGTCCAGTTACCGCCGGGTGGGATATAAGCTAGGCGCTCTAGGTTAATACTGCCTAGTCGTGCTGCCTCGTGATTTACTACTCCGTCAGACCCCGCCCGCATAACTTGCTGAAAATTATTTTGGGGCTCCGTGCGGTATTTTTTGATCTTACTCCCGGCCTCACCATTCTTTAAGACAGGAAGATCATCAATGGCATCTTTCACTGACAGATATTGTGGCAGCATCAATTTTCCGGGAAGAGCCACAATATTTCGGCCCTCAAAACGAGAAGTAAAATTCACTCTGATCGGGGCCTCGAAGACTGGCTCTGGAAAGGCCGCGTTAACCGATAAGCCGTCACGTAGGCCGATGATAATCGTCCGCCAACGGGTTTGGGGAACACCATAATGCGGTGCGTATAAAATTCTCACGTCTGATTGGTAGCCGTGCTTTTCAAGCGTTGTCATGATTGCCTGAAGTGTCAAACCGCCCTCGAAAGAGACTAAACCTGGCACATTTTCGATAAGAACTGCACGGGGATTGAATTCATCCACAAACCGGAGAAATTCTCTGAACAAATGGTTTCTATCGTCATCATTAGAGCGGATCGGCGCGTTGATTGAAAAACCTTGGCAAGGTGGGCCACCAGCGACCAAGTCCAATTCACCTCGACGAACCCCAAGCATCTCCCGCACGGATTTTGCGTCCACCTTGCGAATATCGCTCTGATCGATAATTGCGTTAGGATGATTGATAGCGTAGGTTTCAGAATAGCAGCGCTTTAATTCGTTGGCGTAAAGACCATGGAAACCAGCTTCATGCAGCCCCTCCGACAAACCTCCAGCTCCCGAAAAAAGATCGATCATTGTGAGTCTGTTTTGTGTCAGCATTTCTCGCTCCTATACCTGTCAACTGGGATATTTTGCTTACTATACATGACCCATGAGGTCAACACACTTTGCATTTCACCTTAGCCCTGAAGGATTTGCATTATATGCGGCAGCCCTTATTTGAAGCCGCTTTGCCACCGGGATCATGTTCACGGCAAATCTCATCATGATTTTCACCGCAGTTTGTCCCTTGACAGCCCCAGGCCGGAAGTGTAATTTAAGCGGCCGCGATTTCGACTAAAATGACGATAATCGCTGTTTTTCCGTACAAATTACCGCTTCGGAAGCCCTTGCGACCTACCTGTTCGCCACCTGGACCATCCCCGGTCCCCGCTGAACGCGCTCGTACCTTGCAGCCTTTCGCAGCCCACACCATCAAGCGAGGAGCCAGACATGTGCCGGTTAGCACTTAAAACCGCCAGCAAGCCCTTTTCGCCGTTCAGCGTTCTGGAGGCCATGGAGGCCATGCAGGAAGGCTATGACGGTAGCGGCCTGGGGCTGTTGCTGCGGGGACTCAAGTTCAGCGATTACACCTATCAGGCGGCCGACCCCATTCTCTCCGGCATCGCCCACACCCCGGCGGCCCTGCATCGGTTGAACGAGTTCATGCAGGCGCAAGGCTACGAGCTCAAATATGATCACGAATTCACCGTTGACGCCGCCCGCATCGAGGCCAAAGACCGGCACCGCTACTTCCTGCGGGTTTACAAGTTTCCCAAACCGCTGGCCAAGGTCAGCGAGGAACAGCGCGAACTTGAACTGCTCCGGACCCGGGTCAGTCTTCGGCTGGACGGCGAGAGAAATGGTGACGACCTCACCGTCTTCTCCTTCTGGCCCGATGTGGCCACCATCAAGGAAGTCGGCTGGCCCATGGGGGTCGGCGAGGCATTGGGATTAAACGACAACCGCATTAAGTCCCGGGTCTGCATGGCCCAGGGCCGCCAGAACACCAACTACGGCATCAATCTCTACGCCTGCCATCCCTTCTTTATCCAGGGCATCGCCACCATGACCAACGGCGAGAACACCGCCTTCATTCCCATCAAGGAATGGCTGATGGGCAGCGGGGTGGAAGGCTATATCGGCTACCAGAGCGATTCCGAGGTCTTCGCCCATATCCTCCATTATGTGACCAAGGTCCTGAAGCTGCCCCTGCCGGTTTACAAGCATGTCATCACCCCGCTGAAAAGCGAGGAGCTGGACAAACACCCCCAGGGCGCCTTCCTCAAAGGACTGCGCGACGTCTGCCGCCGCCTGATCATCGACGGCCCCAATGCGGTGATCGGCACCCTGCCCGATGAAACCTGCATCCTGACCATGGACCACAAGAAGATGCGCCCGGCCACCATCGGCGGCAAACCCGGCGAGTGGGCCATGGCCTCGGAAATCTGCGGCGTCGACGCGATGATCCCCGACCGGGATCGGAGCCTCGACTTTCAACCGATGCGTGAAAATACTATTGTCGTTCCGCCCCATAGAAAGGAGTTTGAGATATGGTCTCAGTTCGATCCCTGCCCGTTAATCCAAGCAGCCTGACCTACCACGATCTGCCCTGGATCGTCCAGCACCGTGAGGATCGTTGCACCCTCTGCGGCCGCTGCACCTCCATCTGCCCCACCGGCACGATCTTTCTGACCTATCGGCGGCAGCGGATGCCCAAGGTCGGCTTGACCCCGGGGGCTCCGGGCCAGGACCAGCGCGGCAGCGCCTACCGGACCTTCATGGGCATCCGGCAGAATACCGATTTGGCCAAGCGCTGCATCGGTTGCGGCATGTGCGCCATGGTCTGCCCCAACGAGGCCATCACCCCGGCCCCCAACGCCAATGACCCACGCACCCCCTTCCTCAGCAACCAGAAGGGTGAGGCGCCTACCCGGGGTGGCCGTCGCAACGACCGCAACAGCATTTTGGACCGGATCAGCTTCAACCGGATCTCGATGCTCACAGATCCAGCCCTGGATGCCGGGCGGCACGAATTTTCCTGCAACACCATCCTGGGGCGGATCCTGCCGCCGGAGGAATTCCTGCGCCGCCAGGCCGCCGGGGAGTGGATCCCGCCCACCCGCGAGATCTTCCCCTTCATCATCGGTTCCATGTCCTTCGGCGCCCTCTCGCCCAATATGTGGCTGGGATTGTTGCAGGGTGTGGCCTATTGTAATGAAGTCCTCGGCATACCGGTGGTGATGTGTACCGGCGAGGGCGGCTGCCCCCCCTGGGTATTGCGCAGCCCGTTCCTGAAATATATCGTCCTGCAGATTGCCTCCGGCTATTTCGGTTGGGATGAGATCATCCGGGCCCTGCCCGAGATGGTCTGCGACCCGGCCGCCATCGAGATCAAGTACGGCCAGGGCGCCAAGCCCGGCGACGGCGGTCTCTTGATGTGGTTCAAGGTTTCCAAGTTGATTGCTCGACTGCGCGGGGTACCGGAAGGCGTCGATCTGCCCTCGCCGCCGGTCCATCAGACCCTCTACTCCATTGAAGAATCGGTGATGAAGATGATCCAGACCATGTCCATGGCCTGGAACTTCAAGGTGCCGGTGTACCCGAAGATCTCCGGCTCCACCTCGGCCAAGTCGGTGCTGAACAACCTGGTACGTAATCCTTACGCCGGGGCGCTGCTGATCGACGGGATCGACGGCGGCACCGGGGCGGCTTACAACATCAGCATGGACGCCACCGGCCACCCCATCGCCTCCAACCTGCGCGAGTGCTATCTCGACCTGGTCGCCCAGGGCCGCCAGAACGAGATTCCGCTCTTCGCCGCCGGCGGCATGGGCAAGAACGGCAACATCACCCAGAACGGCATGGCCATGATCATGCTGGGCGCCAGCGGCGTCCACATGGGCAAATACATGATGCAGGCCGCCGCCGGTTGCCTGGGCAACGAGAAGAATCGCTGCAATGTCTGTAATTTAGGCATCTGCCCCAAGGGCATCACCAGCCAGAACCCCAAGATCTACCGACGCTTGGATCCCGACGCCGTGGCCCTGCGGGTGGTCGAGACCTTCATGTCGATCCGCACCGAGATCAAGAAGGTCATGGCGCCGCTGGGCCGTTCCCAGAGCTTGCCCATCGGCATGTCCGACGCCATCGGCATCGACGACAAGGACATCGCCGAGCGTTTGAAGATCAAATACATCTGCTAGTCTCTGATCGAGCACAAATATCTCGCAGCAAGGAGCATCAAAGTGAGCGCCAAAAGCAAAGCCATCACGGTCAAGGGCCTCGACAAAAAAGGCACCCGCATCAGTTCCAAGGATTTTGACGAACTGGTCCAGGCCGCAGCCCTTAAGTCCAATGATCTGATCCTCGAAACCTTCGGGCAGCACAATGTCGGCGGCCGCTTGCGCAGCGCCGAGGGCAAGGTTTCTCTGCGCCTCAAAGGCCCGGCCGGACAGCGGTTGGGTTGCATGGGCCAGCCCGGCACCACCATCGTCTGTGACGGTCCGGCCTCCGATGACGTCGGCTACCTGAACATCGGCGCCGACATCATCGTCAAGGGCGACGCCACCAACGGGGTCTGCAACGCCATGGCCCAGGGCCGGGTAATGATCGGCGGCTCCATCGGCGCCCGCGGCCTGACCATGACCAAGTGGAATCCCGATTACCAGCGCCCGGAGCTCTGGGTTCTGGGCTCGGTGGGCGACACCTTCGCCGAGTTCAACTGCGGCGGCATCGGGGTGGTCTGCGGCATCGAAGCCAAAAAGCCCACGAACGTCCTGGGCTACCGCCCCTGCGTCGGCATGGTCGGCGGCTGGATTTACTATCGCGGCGCCACCGATGGCACCTATTCCAAGAACAACGCCAAGCTGATCCAGCCCGACGATGCGCAGTGGCAATGGCTGCTGGAGCGACTGCCCGCCTACCTGGAGGCCATTGGCCGTAAAGAGCTCCTGAAGACCCTTTCCGTCCGGGCCGAATGGCAGCTGTTGATGGTCATCACCCCGCAGGAGCGGGCGTTGATGTTCAGCGGCCCCATGCCCATGGCCGAGTTTCGCGAGAAGGTCTGGAAACCGGCCTTCCCGGGCGGCGATCCTTTAGGCGATATCGCCCCGGGCCTGGACCGCAGTCATATCGGCCCCATCGTCTCCGGCGACCTGCGCCGCAAGAAGCCTTATTGGGCCAACCAGGAAAACGCTGCTCCCTGTACCTTCTACTGCCCGGTGCATATCCCGACCATCGACCGGCTGCGCCTGATCCGCGACGGCAAGATGGATGAGGCCTACGAGCTGGTTCTGCGCCACACCCCGTTCCCGGCCTCGGTCTGCGGCGCGGTCTGTCCCAATCTCTGTGTGCAGAACTGCTCCCGCGACCGGCTGGACGAGCCGATTGATGCCGCCATGCTGGGCCGCTCGGTGCGAATTACCGAACCACCAGCCACCAAGAAGGCCAGCGGCAAGAAGGTCGCCATCATCGGCGGCGGCCCCGGTGGCATGAACGCCGCCTGGCAGTTGGCCCAGGAGGGCGTGGAGGCGCATATCTTTGAGAAGTCCGACAAGCTGGGCGGCAAGCTTGCCCAGGTTATTCCTTGGGAGCGCTTGCCCAAGGCCACTTGGGATGCCGAGATTGCCCGCTTCGTGAAGATGAAGAACATCAAGGTCAACTTCGGGGTCACCATGACCAAGGAGAAGCTGGCCGACTTGCAGAAAAAGTATGACTATGTGATCGTTGCCGTCGGTACCCACGAGCCGCGCCGGATCCCTTTCCCCGGCAACGAGCGGGTCATCGCCGCCCTCGATTTCCTGAAGTCCATCAAGGACGAAAAGCAGAAGGTCAAGGTTGGCAAGCAGGTGGTAATCATCGGCGCCGGTAACGTCGGTTGTGATGTGGCCTTCGAGGCCTATCAGGCCGGAGCCGAGCAGGTTACCCTGGTCGATATCCAGAAGCCCCTGGCCTTCGGCAAGGAAAAGGCGGCGGCCGAGAAGCTGGGCGCCAAGTTCCGCTGGCCGATCAGCACCAAGGAGGTTACCGCCGAAGGATTGGTTACCGACAAGGGTGAACTGATTCCGGCCCAAACGGTGATCATCTCCATCGGTGACATCCCGGCGGTCAGCTTCCTGCCCGATGGCATCGAGCTGTTCCGGGGCTGGATCAAGACCGATGCCACCGGCCGCACCTCCGAGCGGAAGCTCTTTGCGGTGGGCGACGTGGAAAAACCGGGTCTGGCCACCGACGCCCTGGGCCGCGGCAAGATTGCCGCCGGGGCCATCATTGCCGAGATCCAGGGCAAGGAATATGTGCCCTTCAAGCTGCCGCTGATTTCCCCGGACAAGTTGACTCTGGAGCATTACTGCCCGCAGCCCACCGCCGGCGCCACCCCGGAAGACGAGGCCACCCGCTGCTTAAGCTGCGGCACCTGCCGGGACTGTCATCTCTGCGAGACCATCTGCCCCACCCAGGCAATTTCCCGGCAGAAGCACGACATCCTCGGTTATCAGTATGTCTCGGACGACAACAAGTGTATCGCCTGCGGTTTCTGCGCCGATACCTGCCCCTGTGGCATCTGGACCATGCAGCCTTTTTAAATATTGGAAAGACTGTAAAGAAGCTTGACGCCTCGGGCTTCCTATGATAGTTTCGCGCAGTACTTTGTCTGGGCCATTAGCTCAATCGGTAGAGCACATGACTCTTAATCATTAGGTTCGCGGTTCGATTCCGCGATGGCCCACCAGACGTTCCAAGGACTTAGCCTGTTAAGGGTTAAGTCCTTTTTTTTTGCCGGTATAATTCGGCATTGGAGCTGGACCCGTGGATTTAACCCTCAATGATTTGCTGATTCCCATTGAGCGCGACTCGCCGACGGAGTATCTCGCAACTGCTGCCCAGATGCTGGAGATCGATGCGGGTGAAATATCCCTCATTAAAATCCTCAGTAAATCCCTGGATGCCAGGAATCCAGAACAGTTTTTCTACAAGCTTACCCTGGTAGTGCGCGCCCCCAGCAACTTTGCCAACCGCTACAAATTACCACCCTACCAGGAGCCCGGAGAAACGCCGCGAACGCCCGCCATTATTAAAGGGCGACCCATCGTAGTGGGGTTTGGCCCGGCCGGGATGTTTGCCGCCCTGGAGCTGGTGGAGTATGGGCTAAAACCCTTAATCTTCGAGCGGGGCAAACGGATCGAGGAACGGACCCTGGATGTGCAGAGTTTCCTGGCCGAGCGGGAGATCAACCCGGAATCCAACATCCAGTTCGGCGAAGGCGGGGCCGGTTCCTTCTCGGACGGCAAACTTTTTTCCCGGCGGCATCTCAACTCCCGGCATACCGCTCGGGTACTGGAGACCCTGATCCGCTTCGGGGCGCCAGCGGAAATCGCTTACATCGCCAAGCCCCATCTCGGCACCGATGTGTTGTGCATCATCGTTCGCAATATCCGCAATTATATCCTGGAGCGGGGCGGGGAGATCCATTACGGCGCCAAACTGACCGACTTGCTGCTCAGCGAGGGAGGCGCCGCCGGGATCGTCATCAATGGTGAACGCGAATATCTCTCCTCCTGCATCTTCCTCGCCCTGGGCCATTCGGCCCGGGAAACCATGGCCATGTTGCATGCCAAGGGGGTGGCCATGGCCCGGAAACCGATTGCGGTGGGGGTGCGGATCGAGCATCCGGCCGCCACCATCAACCGGCTCCGCTATGGCGACAAGTATCACAGTTACCCCGGCTTGGGCGCCGCCACCTACTCCTTAAATCATACGGATAAGAATATCAGCCGGGGGGTTTACACCTTCTGCATGTGCCCCGGCGGCGAGGTGATCAACGCCTCCTCGGCCCCGGGGTTGCTGGTGTTGAATGGGATGAGCTATTCCCAGCGAGCCTCCGCCTTTTCCAACGCCGGTCTGGTGGTCACCTGTAAGACAGAGGATTACCCGGGAAACGGCCCCTTGGCCGGACTGGAGTTCCAGAAGGAGATCGAAGGTAAGGCCTTTTGCGCCGGGGGTGGGCAGTGGGGTGTCCCCGCCCAGAATTTGCTTGATTTTTTGGGAGAGAAAAACTCGCCGGAACTTAACGAAAATTCTTACGCAATGGGGGCCGTTTTTGCCGATCTGCGGGAGATCTTTCCCGCCTTTGTGACTAAGGAATTGCTCGTCGCCTTCCATAAATGGCGAAGTGAGGTGCCCAAATTTGTCTCCCACGAGGCGATCCTGTTGGGGGCGGAAACCCGCACCTCCTCGCCGGTTCAACTCCTCCGCGATGCGCGGTATGAATCACTCACCGTCAAAAATCTCTACCCCATCGGCGAGGGTGCTGGCTATACTGGCGGC
>Ga0334722_10006996_pt1 | contig 11030 bp, 9 predicted proteins | sample C3_bottom_MG_FD_207210 | JGI IMG/M metagenome (GOLD analysis project Ga0334722, IMG submission 207210) | Sediment microbial communities from Yellowstone Lake, YNP, Wyoming, USA - C3_bottom | ecosystem: Environmental > Aquatic > Freshwater > Lake > Sediment | place: USA: Wyoming | collected...
CCCTTTGACCAAAAGCGTCTCATCCAACGAACCCATAATAACATCAATACCCGCACGGCGCATCACATCGATGATACACACCGCTTCAATCTCTTCAAACCCTGTTGCAATCGGAACCAAAACACGGGGCATTATTATTCCTTTTATAAATACTTTTTATTTATCTGTTTGATTGTACTTTCAAAAACAACGAAATCTTCTTCTAATGTATCCCAAAGCACTTTATCATCCAAACCAAAATAATGATGAGTTAAGACATCTCTCATTTTGGCAATTTCACTCCATGGAACAGCATTAAACTCTTCCTGCACATCTTTAGGTATCTGCTTAACTGCTTCCCCTATATTTTCAAACGCTTTAGCCGTTGCATACACTTTTTCTGTATTATCGGTGAACTCTTCAAAGCTAATATTTGAAGTAAATTTTCGGATATTTTGACATTCAGAAATAATATCTCTAAGATAAAGCTTCCAATCCCTAGACATAAATCATATCCTTATAGATATAAGGTTTCAAATCGGCTTTAATTGTTTGGGCTCTCACCAAATCGACTTTGTGCTGTAAAGAATGTTCTAAATTACTGAGATATTTGAGATATTTGAACATAGAAAACTTTTTGTCCTTTTCAATTTCATAAACAATATCGATGTCGCTGTCCACACGTTCATCACCACGTGAAAAACTACCAAATAATCCCACGAGAATAAGACCGTCTTTTTGATACTGCGGTTTAAGGTCTTGAAGCGTTTTGATAATTTCTATTTTTGTCATCTTAAGTTCGATTTTTGTTGATTTTTATAGTGTTATTGTACACTGAATTAAGAAAATTTGGAGATTAGTGATGATTAAATTAAGAATTTGAAAGAAAATGGAGATGGATTCCGTGTCGTTGCACGAAATGAACGAAGCAAACACCCTTCTACATACCCTATAGGGCACGTGAGCTCAGGGTGAACGGAATAAAAAGTTACTTCACTTTTTCCATGTATTCACCCTCGACGGTGTTAACGCGGACAATATCACCTTCAAGCAAATGATATGGAACTTGTACTACAGCGCCTGTTTCAAGGGTTGCTGGTTTTTTAGAACCGCTTGACGTGTCACCTTTGAAGTTTGGTGGGGTTTCAACGATTTTTAGTTCCATGATTTCTGGAGCATCGACACTGATGGCTTTGTTGTTGTGCAAAATGATTTGGACGTTTGTGCCGTCTTTGATCCATTTACTTGCATCTTCACACTGCTCATACGTCAATCCTAATTGCTCAAAACTGTCATTATCCATAAATTGAAGCATTTCACCATCATCATACAAATATTGCATTGTTTTATGCTCAATATTAGGAACTTCGAATTTATCACCGGCGTGAATCGTCTTTTCAACTACTTTTCCGTTCAAAAAGCTTTTTACTTTACAACGGACAAATGCTGCCCCTTTACCCGGTTTAACGTGTTGAAAATCGATTACTCTGTACGGTACACCCGTGATTTCGAGGCGTACCCCTTTTTTGATATCGCTCATTCCGATGGTTGCCATGCTCTTCCTTGTGTTAAATACTTAAATTAATCGAATTTTACCCGAATTGGCTTTGAATTTCAAACCCGAATATTTTTATGGTATCATCTTACTGTATTTATAAATTTTTTTTAAATTTTTGTGACTCTTTTAAACGTTTAGATTGTATAATTGCCTTATCTAACTTATAAGAATCACAAATATATCACACAAGGATGGTTTACCCTAATGGCATCTCCCTCTCAGTATCTATACCTCGCAGTGCTCTTAAGTACTTTTCATCTTAATGCTGCACCTTTGTCTTTGGATGAAGCTATAACTCTTCTAAAAGAGCAAAATTTAGAGATTAAAGCATCCACTCTCGAAGCTAAAAATGCCAAAAATGATGTCAAATTGTCTGAAGGATACAATTACGGTTCCCTTGATTTTACAGAAAATGTCGTCCGCTCCAACGATGCGGGAAATGTATTTGGATTTAAACTCAGTTCAAGAGAAGCAACATTTGGCGATTTTGGAGCGGAACAGTTCATGAATGGTTTTACATCGACGGGTAAAGGTGATTACACTACGCCTCCTGAGCGATTAAATTACCCCGGTTATCAAAACTTTTTTCAAAGTAAACTCACCTACGCACTGCCACTCTATACCGGTGGAAAACTCAGCAGTTACACGAAAATAGCCTCAGAAATGGAAAAAATCAAACAGCTTGATGTGACCAAAGTAACGGCAGAAAAAATCTATGAAACCCGTAAAAGCTATTACGACATGGCACTGCTTGATAATTCTCTTGAACAATTAAAAGTGATTCAAAAAAATATTTCTACTTTACAAACGACTACAGAACAAATGTTCAAAGAGGGATACGCTAAAAAAGTTGATTTACTCGAGATAGAAGCTAAAAAAGCCAATGTTGATCGAATGATTTTAGAAATGGAAGGGAACAAAAAACTTCTTTATCACTATCTCAGTTTTCTCCTCAATCAAAAAGTAAGTGAAATTTCTATTCCGGCCGATGAGCGTGCTACGACTACGGTTAGTGAAGCCGACGTTATGAACAACAACAGTGATCTACAAAAAGCTTCTCATGGATTGGAAATTCGCTCGTCCATGGTCGAGGTTGCAACAGCGCCTTATCTTCCGACATTGGGCGCATTTGCAGAAGCATCCAGTGCGGACAATACCTTTTTAGGAGATTTCAGCGATCATGCTGCTTATACTATCGGTGCGAAACTAAGCTGGAACCTTTTTAACGGTGGAATCGATGAGCATACTCTCGAAAAAGCCCGCATCGATCATCTAAAAACTTCAACTGAAATAGAACTCGCTAAAAAAGGAATCGCACTTCAATACGATAAAATCCATACAGAAATCGAGAGTTTGGATTATCAAGTGGGCAGCTTAGAAAAAGAGCTGGAACTTGCAAACCAAATCACCAAAAACTATGAGGGACGATACCGTGAGCATCTCTCTTCAATGAGTGATCTCATTATCAAACAATCGGCACAAATCGAAAAAATAATGAATCTGCAAATGGTTAAAAATCAACGAAACGAGCGTATTTTTGCCCTCGAAAAACTAAACTATGGAGTCCAACAATGAAACTTTTTTTATCTCTTCTCACCCTAGGTGTCTCATTAAGTGCAGCAGGTCTTAGCCTCTCTGGTGTGGTTATATCCGATAACCAAAAAATGATTACCAGTCGTAATATGGGATTTGTCACGTCCGTAAACGTCTCTGAAGGTTCACGTGTCCGTAAAGGTGATTTACTCTATTCCATTGATTCAAGAGAGATCGACTCCGCTAAAACTCAGGTAGATATGGGTATTGCTCAAGCAGAGTTATCACAGCAAATGGTCCAAAATCAGTATGAAAATCTCCAAGTAAATCTTGAACGTCATCGACGCTTGTACCAACAAGACATGGTAAGCCGATACGAAGTTGAAAATCTTGAACTTGCTGAAAAAAATCTCCAAAATAGTATTAAAATTTCCCAGCGTCAAGTTGCTCAAGCCAAAGCGCGCCAAAAAGAAGTCACCAATCAATACCAATATTTACAAATTGTAGCTCCAAACAATGGTGTGGTTATTTCCAAAAACATCAAAGTCGGTGAAATGGCAATGCCGGGGATGCCAGCCATCGTTCTTTCTGATTTATCCACTCTTAAAATCGAAGTTGAAGTCGCTGAAAACAATTTAAAAATGGCTCCTATGGGCAAAAAAGTAAAAGTATCTATCCCCTCCACAGGCTTTGTCGGTATCGGAACCGTTAGCTCCGTCGTCCCAAGCTCAAATCCTATGACCCATACGTTTAAGATCAAAGTCTCTTTTAGTGCCAAACAAACCGTTTATCCTGGTATGTACGCTACTGTTGAACTGAACTAGGAGATTTGATCATGAAATCCCACAGTAAATCTACGTATGAGCCTCAAGATTGGGCAGGGAAGCTCGCTCGTGGGTTTCTTCGCAATCCACTTACCCCGATTTTAGGAATATTTTTACTTGTTATTGGCTATATCGCCCTTATGATGATGCCACGAGAGGAAAATCCACAAATGGTCGTGAGTGGCTCAACCGTCATTATCGCCATGCCCGGTGCAACTGCGTCAGAAATTGAAAATGTCATCATTAAACCTTTGGAGCGTAAGCTAAAAGAGGTAAAAGGGATTGAAAATCTTCACGGAATGGCGATGGACAATGTTGCGGTTATCAATGCTGCTTTCTTCATCGGAGAAGCCAAAGAGGGTTCCAATCTCAAAATCTACGACAAGATCATGCAAAATATGGGCATCCTCCCCAAAGGGGCGATGCAGCCGATCATCAAACCACTGGATATTGACGTTGATATTCCCATTGTCTCCGTTGCTTTTTACTCCAATAATCCTGCCATTGATCCCACCCTTCTTTACGATCGGGTGAAATTTATCCAGCATCACATCAATGGTCTCCCCAACGTTGCCGTCACGGATATTAAGGGGGCGAAAAAACATCAGTTTAATGTCCAAGTCGATATTAATCGTCTCAGTGGCTACAACCTTTCACTGGGGCAAATCGTCCAAGCCGTACAAGCACTTTCTTATAATGTCCCCGAAATAAAAGGGAAAACTCAGGCAAATGAGATTGTAATGATCGGGGTCAAAAATGCGATTGAAAGCGTTGATGATATCGGTAACATTATCGTCGCACAATACGGTGGTTCTGCTATCTATTTACGTGATGTTGCTACCGTTACTTCAGGACAAGACATACAAAACTTCAAATCTGCGCTCGTAAGTGTCAAAGAAAATAATGGTACATTTTCACCATTAAAAGATCAAGTGACCCTAACCGTATCCAAACTGCAAGGGACAAATTCGGTTATTATTGCCGATGCCGTTAAAACAGAACTCGAAAAATACAAACCCCTCATGGAATCCAAAGGTATTCACTATGTCATTACACGAAATGACGGTGAACGGGCAAATGAAGCGGTTAATGAACTGGTATTTCACCTGCTGCTTTCCATCGTGATTATTGCCATCTTGCTTGCTTTTGTTTTAGGATGGAGAGAATCTCTTATCGTCACCTTTACCGTCCCTGCGATTTTAGCCATTACCCTCTTTATCGCCTACCTCACAGGTCAGACGATTAATCGTATCACTTTATTTGCCTTCTTACTAAGCCTCGGACTTCTTGTCGATGCTGCCATCATCGTTATTGAAAATATTCATAGACATTTCCATGCTCCCAATGCACACGAACTAGACATCGATCAGTTAATGACTGAAGCGACCGATGAAATCGGCGCACCCACCAACATTGCAACCCTTGCTATTATTTTTACGATGGTTCCTATGGCATTTGTTGGGCAAATGATGGGACAGTTCATGAAACCTATCCCCGCTAATGTCCCTGTAGCACTTGTGGCCTCACTTTTTGTTGCGTATATTTTTACCCCTTATTTAGCAGTAAGACTGCTTAAAAAACCTGATAACCATGAGGCTCACTAATGTATCAAAAATTTGAAATTTATTTATTGGGTGTTCTCAACTCTGCTTCCAAAAAGAAACTCTTTCTTCTCCTAACGCTGGTGGGCTTTATCCTTTCTATCGCGATGATACCAACCAAACTGGTCATGGCAAAAATGCTTCCAGGAAAAAATAACGATACCTATTCGGTCTACGTTGATTTACCTACGGGCAGCTCTATCGAACAAACCCGTCGCGTTAGCGAATGCGTTGTTACCATTCTTCAAAAAGAGCCAGAAGCACTCGATATGGAAGTTTTTCTAGGCTCAGGTTCTCCTTTGGACTTTGCAGGTCTTATCAAAGGATCTCATTTCAAAAACAATGAAAACGTCTCTGAAATTGTCCTCAATCTCACCAAAAAACATGATCGAAGCGAGCCTTCTTATATAATGGTTCAGCGTCTGCGACCGGTTATCCAAAAAGAGTGCGAAAGCCTCTATCCTCAAACCAATATCAAATTTATCGAACCTCCAGCAGGTCCTCCGACGATGGCTGCTATTGTGGCAGAGGTCTATGGAAGTGATGCAGCGGGAATTCGTCACCTAAGTGGGCGCGTTCGAGATGTATTTACCAAAACGCACGGACTTGTCGATATCGATATCATGCAAGATGAAATTTTCGATAAACTCGAAGTACGTGTCAACAGTGACAAAATTGCACGTTCTGGCTTGGATATCAAACAGGTCAATGATCTTTTATATCTTGCATACGAAGGGATGTCCATTGCTGTTAAAAACTCGGAAAAAGCCTCGGAGCAAATTCCTATCTTTTTAGTCCTCTCGCCTGAAGGGAAAAAATTTAGCTCTAAAAATCTCAATGAAATCTCCATGAAGCTCTCCAGTTTAAAACTAATGAACAGTATGGGGATGATGGTTCCCCTCACCGAAGTCGTCGAAATTGCAGCCGTCAAATCCAATCCGATGATTATTACAAAAAATCTCCATCAAATGACCAACGTCCTTGCCGAAACCGATATGGTTTCCCAAGTTTATCCACTAATGGATGCGCGCAATGATATTTTGAAATCGTTTAAGGATGAATATGAAATTCAAAAAACGGGTCTTTTCAATTTAGAGCTTATCGATAAAAAATCCCAAGAACGCTATGAATTACTGTGGGATGGCGAAATGAAAGTAACACTGGATACTTTTGTCGATTTGGGTGGGGCTTTCATCGCTGCACTTATCCTCATCTTTTTATTGATGGTCATTTATTACAAAAGCTTTGTTCTTAGCGGTATCGTATTGGTTGGGAGCTTTCTTTCTATCGTAGGTGTCATTTTTGGACACTTTATTATGAATTTATTTACCGCCGATACCTTTTTTCTCACCGCAACCTCCCTCATTGGCTTTATCGCCCTTATCGGGATTAGCTCACGCAATTCACTGTTACTTATTGATTTTACAAAATCACTTATGGTGGATAAAGGGATGCAGAAAAAAGAGGCAATAGCCTACGCAGCAGCAACACGGGCAAAACCTATCTTTCTAACCGCGGCAGCTATTATCTTGGCTTCTACACTTCTCGCCAGTGATGCCGTGTTTGGTGGCCTAGGAGTATCGCTTATTTTTGGTACAATTGCAGCAGTCGTTGCATCCCTCATTGTTGTCCCTATTTTACTGGACAATTCAGAACTGGAAAAACATTTTAATTTTCATGAACGTAAAACTGTCTCTATCGTAGAACCTTAACCACTCAAGGATTAAAGCCCATTGCAACCCATCAAAGTAACCGCATCCTCTCTAGCAGAGGCACTACGTCTAACATCGTCCAAAGAGAGTGTAGAACACGTCGATTTTGAGATCCTCTCCTATCACACTCTTTATCGAGGTACCGTCGATGAGGAGTGGTTTATATTGGGAGAGTCACGACTTGAAAATGCCACGACTGAAATTGAGATACGCTCCCCGAACTTTGAGGTACGACAAGAGTATTCGTTTCTTCTCCATTCTGCACGAGCCTATCCTCATTTCGATCTTCGTTTCTCTTTGGCATTTGATAAATACAAATCCAAGGCCATTGCAATTATCCATCCTGCCTCAACCATACCGCTTAAAAAAGGGATTCAAGACTACATCAAATCTGAAATCCACCGACAAAAACTTCGTGCTGGATTTCTCATTGGAATCACCGATAATGATCTGGATATGGAAATCAATAAACTGCTTTTAAAAATTCAAAAAGAAGGCTCTCTACAAGTCCCTTATCGAATGAATGTTACACAATTTTTCTCACCCATCGACCCCACAAACGACAGCGTAATCCTCCATTATAAAAAAGAGGGAAATGAAAATAATCTCATCGAAGGGGTACAACCTGATGATTTAATCCTTGAATATATTTTTGCTGTATCAGGACGCAATGGCCGTAATTGTAGCGGAGAGTATATCGCCGCATCGGAACCGCTCATTCGCTATGCTGCCGCCATCACCATTGACCATGAGAGCATTCGTGCTGAAGAAGACGAACACTCTATACGTTTTTATGCCACACAATCAGGATATGTAAAACGCCTCAATGGAGTATTTTCCATCTCTCACGAACTTCGACTCAAACATGCAAGTTTCAAAGATACCGGTTCTATTGAAACAGGAAGTGATAAAGAAATTCATCTCAAAATACACCGTGAAGACCAAAGCAAAGACGCGATAGGTTCAGGAGTCAACATCGACGTTCAAACCCTCAATGTTCAAGGAACCGTCGGTAGCAACACAAAAATTCAAGCTTGCGATCTCACCATTGGTGCTCAAACTCACAAAAAATCTATGATAGAAGTGCAAGAAAGTGCAACCATTCATCTCCATCGAGGTGACCTAAAAGCCAAACACGCCACCATTGAAATTTTGGAAGCAGGAAAAATAGAAGCCCAAAGCGTCCATGTCGCTAAAATGATGGGGGGAGAAATTATTGCCGATCATGTCGTCATCGATACCCTCTACTCCAACGCCAACATTACAGCACTCAAATCAATCACAATTCAAACCATTATAGGAGATGGCAATAACCTTATTATCGATCCAAGAGCCATCCCCTCGTATCAAAATCAAATTGATACGTTGGAAAAGAATCTCAAAGAAGAAAATACCCTTATTCAAGAAAAGGGAAAAGAACTGCTGGCCAAAGAACTGACGTTAAGAGAACAATTAAACCGTATTAAACAAATACAAGAAAAAATAAAAGCCGCTATTGCACAAAAAAAGTCTCCTCTAAAAGCCGATATGGTACGTGTTCAACAATACAAATATGCCCTTTCTGAACTCTCACACCGAAAAATTGCTATTCAAGCCCATGAAGAACATGCTCGCTCCATTGAAAACAACCTAAATCAGCTCTATGATGCCGATATACACGCCACTATCACCCACCACGGCACGTACAACGGTCATACCCGTATACTTTTTATCGATCCCAAAACGTCCCAAAAATATGCCGCATCTCCGCAAGGAAATGTATTACACGTTCGCCTGCGTAGAGAAGGCGAAGATAAAAAAATAATTTTTGAATCCTAAAAAAAATAAACTTCTTTAATAATCACCTATACGTTTTATCTTTTTGAGGTAAAACTCTTAGCATGAAATTATCAAACCTAACCCTAACGACTCCCTATCTCGATCTTGACCCCATCTTTTATCATGAAGTGCATCCGACTCCGCTTAAGAATCCAACCCTTGTGAGTATCAATAACGATGCGCTTAAGCTTGTTGGTTTAAATCCTGTTGACCTCAATAATAAAGAACTGGAATCTTTGCTCAACGGTACGACACTGCTAGAAGGTTCACGCCCGTATGCCATGTGCTATGCAGGTCATCAGTTTGGCTATTATGTCCCTCGCTTGGGTGATGGAAGAGCCATAAATCTAGGAGCTATAAACGGTTGGAACTTACAGCTCAAAGGTTCAGGACAAACCCTCTATTCGCGTCAAGGTGACGGACGTGCGGTACTGCGTTCTTCCATCCGTGAATATTTAATGAGTGAAGCGATGTACGGCTTAGGAATACCTACTAGTCGTGCACTAGCCATTATCAGTTCGGATGAAAAAGTAGCACGGGAAAGTTGGGAACGGGGAGCAATCGTTTTACGCCTCGCCCCCTCATGGATACGATTTGGAAGTTTTGAATATTTTTTTCATACCAACGCGCATGATAAGCTCGAAAAACTTGCCGATTTTTTACTCAAAGAATCATTCCCTCATCTTCTTGACACCGAAGATGCTTATGCAAAAATGTTTGGTGAGATTGTCAAACGTACCGCGCAGATGATTGCTCATTGGCAATCGGTCGGATTTAACCACGGTGTGATGAACACCGATAATATGTCTGCCATCGGTATCACCATCGACTACGGTCCATTTGCCTTTATGGATACTTTCGAGAGCGGTTACATCTGCAACCATACGGATAATGAAGGGCGTTACAGTTTTGACAATCAGCCCCGTATCGGATATTGGAACCTCTCACAGCTAGGACGCGCCCTCTCCCCTCTCATCACACAAGAAAAGATGGAAAAAGAACTCGAAAAATATGGAGATTATTTTACAACTCGCCTCATGGAGCTGTTGCGAGCAAAACTTGGACTGGAAAGTGCAGAGGAAAAGGATGGGGAATTATTACGTTCACTCTTTACCGCAATGGAGAACGGACGTATCGATATGACCCCATTTTTTAGAGCTCTAAGCCGTTATGACGGGGAGCGAATAGCATTGCTTTCTCTCACACTCGCCCCTAATCAATTGAACGAATGGCTTGATCTCTATGACAAACGTTTAGAAAACAATACTGCATCAATAGATAAGCGCCATGAACAAATGTTTCGCGTTAATCCAAAATATATTCTCAAAAACTACATTCTCCAAGAAGCCATCGACTTAGCCGAAAAAAACGATTTTAATCTCGTCAATGACTTGCTTAAAATTGCTCAAAATCCGTATGACGAACATTCAGAATTTGAACGCTATGCAGGAGCTACACCCTTGGCGCATAAAAATCTCAAGCTTAGCTGTTCGTCATAATCACTTCAATTAATTTTTGGATATAAATTTTGTGATGTCTTCAGCTGCTTCAGTGGCTGCTTCTTGAGTTCGTGCCCCTTCACGGGTAAAATGACGAAACTCCGCAACTGTTTTTTTATTTTTATCTTTTAAAATAACCTCGACACCCACTCCGGCTTGTGCTTGATGCCCACCAACAAATGGTATCCAAGCCTTACCGTAACTAAACTCTTGAATTTCATAGATACAAATATCAGCAGTAGCTTTTTCACTTTTACCTTTACTATCTATGTCGTTAATCACCTGTTGAAAAGATGTTTTAACTGCTTCCGTATCGGATGTTTTTTTATTCAATGCAATGTTTTGAACACCACCTATACTTAATTTAAAGTTAGATGTCTTAATCCCATCAGCTACCCATATCCAATTTACATCATCACCCTCAACAAGATGCGCATAATCAGAAATACTACATTTTTTAAATTCTTTGTCTTTATAGTCATCACTATCAACAAATTTATTCAATC